>ERZ1106981.42-NODE-42-length-101469-cov-10.032629_pt1 | contig 101469 bp, 89 predicted proteins | sample MGYA00403692_ERZ1106981 | MGnify/ENA primary metagenome ERZ1106981 (study PRJEB35170, sample SAMEA104062431) | human gut metagenome | biome: human gut; feature: human-associated habitat; material: faeces | place: Denmark | collected 2012-06-22 ... | reverse complement strand
TCCACCACTTCCCTCGTAAGAGGTAGTGAATGACGGGTATCGCTGTTGCAAGCGACCCTACGCTTTTATTATAGTCCTTTTCTGAGTTAAGACAAGACTCTTTTATCAATTTTATCTTTATTTTCTCTTTAAAAATAAGAAAACGGAGAGGCGCAGATCCATCTCTTAAACATGTGACAAAAAATCAATTCCAACACGAGAGAATGTCGAAGCATTTTTCTTCCTATAGACCTAAAGCATGATATAATCAGATTATCTATGAATTGAGAAAGAGAGGATCCTATTGATGATTGATGCCGAAGTGCGCCATGCGATTGAATTAGAGACAGAACGACAGACCCATAACATTGAACTGATCGCTTCAGAAAATTATGTTTCCCGTGATGTATTGGAGGCTGTCGGCTCCATTTTGACCAATAAATATGCTGAAGGATATCCAGGCCGGCGTTATTATGGCGGATGTGTCGATGTGGATAAAATAGAGAACCTGGCGCGTGAGCGCGTGTGCGAGTTGTTTCAGGCGGAACATGCCAACGTCCAGCCGCATTCCGGTTCCCAGGCCAATATGGCAGTCTATATGACAATCCTGCAGCCAGGTGATAAAGTATTAGGCATGGATCTGAACTCTGGGGGACATTTGACCCATGGCCATCAGCTGAATTTCTCTGGCCGGCTCTATGAGTTTCACAGCTATGGTGTCGATCAGGAAACCGAATGCATTAACTATGAGGAAGTGCGCAGGATTGCGATGGAAGTGAAGCCGAAACTGATAGTGGCTGGGGCCAGTGCTTATCCGCGCGAAATTGATTTTAAGAAATTCCGCGAAATTGCGGATGAAGTTGGTGCTTATCTAATGGTGGATATGGCGCATATCGCCGGTTTGGTTGCCGCTGGTCTGCATGGCAGTCCGGTACCTTACGCCCATTTTGTGACTTCAACTACACATAAAACGCTCCGCGGACCGCGCGGCGGCATCATTCTCTGCAAACAGGAATTCGCAAAGGACCTTGACCGTAATGTTTTCCCAGGGATCCAAGGCGGACCGCTGATGCATGTCATCGCAGGAAAGGCGGTGTGCTTTGGTGAAGCGCTGAAGCCGGAGTTTAACGATTATGCTCGGCAGATTGTCAAAAACTGTCAGGTTTTCTGTGAAACACTGAAGCAGGAAGGCCTGCGGATTGTGACCGGCGGAACGGACAATCATTTGATTTTGGCAGATGTAAAATCTTCTTACGGCCTTACTGGGAAAAAAGCCGAAGCCCTGTTGGACGAAATCAACATCACCTGCAATAAGAACACCATTCCTTTTGATCAGGAAAAACCCTTTGTGACCAGCGGTATTCGTCTGGGTACAGCAGCGATGACAACGCGTGGATTCAAAGAAGCAGAATTCCGCCAAGTCGCTCGCTGGATGACGATGATTCTGAAAGATCCTGAAAATGAAGCGCTTAAGAACCAGCTGCGTCAGGAGGTCATCGCAATGACTTCCCGTTATCCACTAATTCGCGAAGCATAAAAGAGAAAAGTTCTGTCTGATCAGTGCAGTCTGCATTGATCCGGCAGGACTTTATTCTTATAACCAAGACAACAGACTCAGGCTGGAAGGGAATCTGTCGGCAGATTTAACAGGAGATTGACAGTAAAGACATGCTCGTTGGGGGTGATTTTTAAAATTCCATGATATTTTGCGCATAAGGACTGAATGGAAGATAAACCAATGCCCTCCCCTTCCCGCTTCGATGACAGAAAGATATCGTCCTGCTTCCGGATTTGGCCGTTATAGCTGTTGCGGCACTGCAGTACCAATCCATTCTCACCCTGCATCTGGCTTTTTACTTCAATAAACTGCAGTTCCTCTGCTTTTTGACGCAGACAGGCTTCCATTGCGTTTTCTAAAATATTGCCTAAGATGACCGTCAGGTCGGTATCCCGGATCATCAAGGCTGACGGCAGGACGATTGACGTGGTAAACGCGATTCCGTTTTCTTCAGCCATATCCATGTAATACCGCACAATGGCGCTGAATAACAGATTTTCGCAGACTGGAGTTTTAACCGAGGACTCAAAGGTACTGATAAACTGATTCAGCGACGTTCGCAGTTTGTCTGTTTCCCCCTGATCCATGTAGGTTTTTAAGGTTAAAAGATAATGATGCAGATCATGGCGGGTCTGGCGTGTACTGGTGATGCTGGCAGCCAGGCGTTCCGCTTGTTTATCCCGAATCAGCGCCTGATATTCCTGAACCTGCAGCTGCTGCTGGAGCTGCTGCTTTTCTTCGCTGAAGTTGATCATGCTCAGCGTCGCATAATAGGAGAGAAAGGTTCCGGCTGTCCACACAATGGCCAATAACAGCGGCCAGGTAATTTCCGTGTTGAGAACCGCCAGCGAAGACGTGAAGCCCAGCCGATAAATTAGATAGAACGCTGCCGGAATCAGCCACAGCATACTCCAGATTTCCGGTGTGTCTTCATGCTCCCATACCGGCAGTACCTGATGAACAAGGAAGTACCAGATCAACGGCACACTGATCGTGAAAATCACAATTCGGCACAGAGAGATGGAAGCGACGGCAGAAAGTCCAACCAGCCAGGGGGTGAGGTGAGCTTCTAAAATCTCTGAAAACATCAAAACGATATCCGAATAATTTTCTATCAACAAGATTAGAAACAACAGCTTGCGCAGCGAGGTACGCAGAACCCGATAGGCAAGAAAGAGACAGAATACGAGAAAGAAACATGTGAATGAAAACATCCATATAGAATCTAATCCGTAGGTTTCACCTAAAAAACAAACGCTTAGTGTAGTCGCTAAATAAAACACCAGCGCATATAAAATGCCGCGGCCAAAAGAACAGCGCAGATGCTTTCGGAACGGGATTAAAATCAAAAACAAATAGGGCGCCAGTCGGGTGCCCAAGCTTAAAAAATAATCCAGAATGGACATGATGCTTACCCCTCGTTCAGACGCTTAAACGAATAATCGGCATAAGCCTGCCGGATTTCCGCTTTGCGTGTGCGATTGATCGGAATCTGGACCTGGTCTTTCATTAGAAAATAGTGATCATCCATCTGCAAGACATAATCCATATTGATCATACAATTGCGGTAAGGGCTGATAAACTGCTTGTATTTTAAAAGCAGCGGGGAGAATTCCGCAAAGGACATATAGGTTTTAACCATCCGATTTGCCGTGTGAATTTGAATGTAATGATTATAGTAATCTGTATACATGATGTCGCGAACCAAAATTCGTGCCATAATCCGGCCTTCTTTGACGTCGATGTAATGATTGCGGGAACGAATCGATTTTTCACTCAGCCGCATGACATGGTCCAGCTTGTCCTGAGGGATCGGCTTTAAAAGATAATGGAAAGCCTGCACATCGTAACTCTCAACCGCATAATCAGGACTGGATGTTGTGAAAATAATTAATGAGTTGATATTGTTCTGGCGCAAGGTCCGGGCCAGTGTCATTCCGTCGATCTCATTCATAAAAATATCGAGGAAAATGATGTCCCAATCCCCGTGTGAAGCTTGCAGAAATTCACTGCCCGAAGGAAAAAGACGGATCTCATAGATCAGGGATTCGCGCAGGCAGAAATTTTGAATTTTTTCAGACAGCAGCTTCCGATCTGCAGCTGAGTCATCGATAACTGCAATTTTCATAATGAGTGCTCCTTTCGATCCGCTTGCAAGCGTAACGCTCCGGGATAAGGGAATAAATTGTTCGATTTCCTTGATTTTCTTTATTATAGCAGATTTTTGAAACAAATTTAATTTTATAAATAATTTGACTATAAATTATTAAAGAATCACGAATTTTTCATTCAGCAGTGAGAACGGAAGAATAATCGAAATCCTAGAGAAGAACAGTTGCCGCTTGAAGAAAAGAATGACTGCTTCCCAGCCAATGAAATCGAACTTTTTGTCCTTGACGAAAGTTTTGCCTTTTGGTTGAAATTATTGTGGAAACAAAGGCTGATTGACTGACAGCGGACATCAAACGAAAAACGAAAGAAAAAGATTTTCACTGAGGGGCTGGCCGTTCATTTTCAATTTTTTTACTTTGGAAAAAACGAAAAAAATGAATGGATTATGATAAAAAATACAGCGATATTAAGATAAAATTTTTAAGAACTGAAAATGGGATGGAGATCAAAATTGATGGTGAAGGAATACAGGTGTCTGTCCACCCTTAATAAATAAAAGACTTGGGAAAAGGGGCGATCGAGTGGGAAAGGAGGCCGCGGTTCTTTTCTTGGATTCATTATTTTTAAGCAATAATATCGTTGCGTTTATTCTTACCTATGAAGTCCCAACGGGGAAATCCGACAGGAATCGAAAGCAAAAAAAAGTAAAATTTGTTGTTGACAACGACGGATGATATCGCTTACAATGACGGTGTAATTGGATTGTTATTGTTCAATAAAACAAGCAAAACCAATTTGCAAGAGGACTTTTATGTCTTCTCTGCAAATTGGTTTTTTCTATTTTCCAAGGAGGTATACGATGGAAATCTGTTATAGCCCGCTGGCAGGAAAAGCCGTGAATTTGGATCAGGTTCAGGATGAGATGTTCTCTCAGCGAATGCTGGGGGATGGCATGGCAGTCCAGCCGGAAGCCCGTGAAATTTACAGTCCGGTTGCTGGTGAAATTACGATGGTGTATGAAACGCAGCACGCAATCGGGATTAAAACCGAAGGCGGCAATGAAATTCTGCTGCACATCGGGATCGATACGGTCATGCTTAACGGTACGCCGTTTGATACCCAGGTTCAGGTTGGGGATCACGTTCAGCCCGGAGATCTGCTGACCATTGTGGATTGGAATTATATCAAAGAAAAGGGCTGTGATACGATCGTGCCGATTTTGGCAATCAACCACAAAGTAAAGCTGCTGAAAAGCAAGGGAACGGTAAAACCCGGCGAAGCTTTATTTGAAATCGAAGCGTGAAGCATGCGCTGAAAGCGAGGTGGCTCTGTGATCATCAAACAGATTTACAATAACAATGTCATCCTCTCGGAAAACGAAGCGGGTGACGAGATCATTTTAGTTGGCCGGGGAATAGCTTTCGGGATGTCCCGCGGAAGCAAAGTAGTAGAAGGCCGAATTGAAAAGAAGTTTGAGCTTCAGGATGACGTGGGTCAGAAATTTAAAAAGCTGGCTCAGGAAGTTCCGTATAAAACAATTATGGTTTCCGAAGAAATCATTGATTATATCAAGACTCAGTCCAACAAGCGGATCAATGATTCCATTTATGTTACGCTGACAGATCACATTGCCAATATGATTGAACGAATCAAGATGGGCATCGTCTTTGATACGACGCTGCTGCTGAACGTCAAGTCGCTGTATAAAGAAGAATACCGGCTCGGCTTAAAAGTGACGGAACTGCTGCGGCAGAAATTGAAGATTCAGATTGACGATGGCGAGGCCAGCTTCATCGCCCTGCACATCATCAACGCCGAACTGGATTCCAACATGCAGCAGATGTATGAAATCACCGCGGTGATCGACGAGATTCTAAATATCGTCCGGGAAGATTTCCAGCTTGAACCGGAAAATGGTCAGTGTGACCGATTCATCACGCATTGCCGCTTCTTTGCTCAGCGGGTGGTGAATAACGAATATCTCAGTACGAAGTCCGATATGAATCTGAGCACCTATCGCGTTTTTGAAGACACCCATCCGCGGGAAACGGCGTGCATCGAGCGAATCGCCCAGCGGATCCAAGAACGGTATCACTACGAAGTCAGCACCGATGAAAAACTGTACATTATGATTCATCTGATCCGGCTGACGGAATAAACGGGTTATTGCCAGACCTGGGAAACGGTCTGTGTAATAAATAAATTTGAAAAATGATTGGCGGCTGAAACGGGCTGCTTCCTACTTCTGACAGGCTCAGCTGGCCTGTCTGCCTAGCCGGCTATAGACGGCAGGCGGAATTCGGAACGAAAAGGGCAGACCGTAAAACCAACGCCAAAAGGGATGAGGAAGCGGACGGCGATCAAAGCGATGACCGTACCGACCAGCGAGGCAGAGAACTGCAAAGATCGCAGGGGAATCGATCCTGATTGTACCGAATGGATCAGTCCGATCATTTTCAAGCTTGAACTTAGCGTTAGATTTGAAAGGAGAAATTACCAATATGGGGAAATATGAAGAGTTATCCAGAAAAGCTCTGGAAAGCTTAGGCGGCGTTGAGAATATCACGCACGTCACACACTGCGCGACTCGGCTGCGGATCAGCTATGCCCGCAAGAGTCTTGTCAATGAAGAAGGTTTAAAAGATCTTCCGGGATCCGCCGGCTTAGTCAACAAAGACAAGCAGGTTCAGCTGATCATCGGCCCGGGCGTCCATGATGCCTATGAGGAATTCCTGGAAATTTCCGGATGGAAAGAAGGCGGCGCTGTCGCGGTGGAAGAAGAGGAAGAAACCGGACCGAAAAACGCCATGTACTATCTGAATAAGTTCGGCAATTTCGTTGCCCCGATCTTCATGCCGGTTGTTCCGGCAATGATTACCGGCGGTATGATCTTAGCGATGAAGAACCTGCTGGTCAACTACTTCGGTATGGGCGTCGACAGCGGCACAGCGCAGCTGATGCTGATGATCTTCGATGCCGGCTTTGCCTTCCTGCCAGTCTATGTCGGCTACACGTTAGCTTCTCAGCTGAAAATGCAGCCGATCATGGGTGCGTTCTTAGGTGCGACCCTGATTGCTCCGCGTTTTGGAACGGGAACGGTAACGGATTTCTTCGGAATCGGCATTCCGCAGGTTTCTTACAGCTCGACGGTCATTCCGATCGTGCTGGGCGTGTTCTTTATGTACTATGTGCAGAAGGTGCTGAAAAAGATCATTCCGGAAGCCTTAACGTTCTTCTTAACACCGTTGTTAACGATGATCGTCGTCGTTCCGGTAACTTTGATTGTTTTAGGTCCGTTAGGCAACCAGCTGTCCGGCTACATCGCCGCCTTCTGTATCTGGCTGACCAACACCCTCGGCTTTATTGCGCAGCCAATCCTGTCCGCGATCTATCCATACATGGTTATGTTCGGTCTGGATAAAGGTCTGTCTCCAATCGGCATCGAATTGATTGCCAACCTCGGCTACAACTCGGTAACCGGCGTTATGGGCTTTGTTTCCAACATCTGCATCGGCGGCACTGCTCTGGCTGTGGCCACGACGATCAAGGACAACAAGGCACAGAAGGGCATGATCGCTTCCTTCGGTGTTACCGCCTTGTGCGGCGTTACCGAACCGGCCTTCTACGGCGCGCTGCTGTCTCGTCCGAAGGCGTTGATCGGTACGGCAATCGGAGCTCTTTCGGCAGGTTTGGTCGCGGGCATCTTCGGATTGAGAACCTTTGTTCAGGGCGGCTGTCCAGGCTATCTGACACTGTTGTTCTTCGTTGATCAAAACGGCGGATTATACTATGTCTTTATCGCTATTTTGGTCGCCGCGATTGCAACGATTGTTTCCTTCGTCGCTACGAAGATTATTCTCAGCCGCGACGCGAAAAAGGCAGTTCACTAACATTCAGTCATTTGATTTCTGCCGGAATGCATCATTCCGGCAGAAATTCTATAAGCCTGTTTCAAGAAATGCTGGATCAGAATCAGATCTATTTCCATGCCGCTGTTTCAAGACAGGAGTGTACTCAACGATTTTGTTTTACGGGATTGAAGAAAAGGAAAGGATTAAGGGGCAGCCCTTAAAGGTGAGTTATGAAAATATTAATTGGACAGTTTATTAATGAAGCCAATGCCAACATTCCAGTGAAGGATGAAATCACGACCTTCGATATTGCTTTCGGTGATGAGCTGATTGAAAAGATGCAGGTCGGCGATCTCTTTGAAAGCGCCGGAATTGAAATCATTCCGTCCGTCTATGCCGTTTCCGGAGCTTCCGGGGTGATCAAACGCCACACGTTTGATTATATCGAGGCTTGTTTCGTCAATGCCGTAAAGGAACATCTGCATGAAATCGACGGAATTTACCTGATGCTTCACGGCGCCAGTGAAGTCGAGGGCTTGGGTTCCGGGGATCATCATATTTTAAAGACAATCCGCGAATTGGTTGGACCGTATATTCCGATCACCGTCGCCTGCGATCCGCATGGCAACCTGTGTGAAGAATATGTGCATGCGACAACCGCAATCCGCAGCTACCGGGAATCGCCGCATACAGATTCCCGTGATACTTGGCGGAAAATGGCGCAGATGGCGATTGATTTAGTCAAGAACCGGCAGAATATTCATTCTGTCTACCGCAAGCTGCCGATGATTTTAGGCGGGGAACAGAGCGTTTCCGCGGATGAGCCGGTACGGTCAATCAATGCGTATATGAACGAACTGGAAATAGATCCGAGAATCCTGAGCTGTTCGTGGCATGTCGGCTATATCCGGCATGACTGTGATGTCGCAGGCTGCGGCATTGTCGTGGTTCCGGCAACCGAAGCCGATCAGCAATATGCTGAAACGATCGCCGATCAGCTGGCGGCGTATGTCTGGGACAAGCGGCATGAGTTCCATTATACCGGCACGACAGCCAAGCCGGAGGCGGCGCTGCAGATGGCACTGGAGTTTGACGGCAGGCCGTTTGTAATCACGGATTCCGGCGATAACACCACCTCCGGGGCTACCGGTTGGAATACCTTTATTCTGCGGCAGGCTTTAGCGGTAAAGAACTTAGAGAAAACCATTCTGTTTGCTTCGATCTGTGATCCGAAGACCGTCGATCAGTTGGAAACCACAGCGATCGGGGAAACAGCCCAGATCGAATTGGGAATGGGCTATGATGCGATGTCGGAAAAGGTTGCGCTGAAGGTGAGCGTCAAGGCCAAAGGCGAGATTGTCCGGCCGATCGGCATCGGCAGCGAGGATATCGTTAAAACCTTCGGCAAATGCGTGCTGGTGCATGTCGAAGGGACAACGATCGACATCATCATCGCCAATCACCGCCAGTCTTACGCCCATGCCATTCAGTTTGAAAAGGCGGGAGCGGACTGGATGAATTACGATATCACCGTCGTTAAACAAGGCTACATCTTCCCGTATCTCAAAGAACAGGCGAAGGGCTATGTGATGTCGTTAACCGACGGCGCGACGCCGCAGGATACGGCTTCAATTCCATTCAAACGAATTATGCGTCCGATGTTTCCTGTCGACCAGATATAAACAAAAGTGCAGCGGTGAATTTCGCCGCTGCCCAACCTCCCTTTTAAATTTCGGGTTCCCGGCGGTTTAACCGCCGGTGAATCTTTTCGTAAGTGGACAGCTTGCGGTCTAACAGCGTTTGGTAGTTGAGCCGGAAATAGATCGAATACAGCGTATCCAGAATGTAAAGCAAAGTCAGCCGTGTGGAGAAGGAAGAAATCTTCTGATAGTGATTTTCATACGACGACATGAAGATACGGTATTTGGCAAAGCGGGTCAGCGGATTTTTCTGCGTTGAGGTAATCAGCACGATCGGCGATTGATTATCGCTTAAAATCTGACAGACCGTATTCATCGAGCCGCCCCGTCCGCCAAAGGAAATCACGATCGACAGATGCGTGGCGTCGGCATTGCCGGCCGAGAGCTTCTGCATGTATTCCGCTTCCGGAACATGGACGCTGACGTTGATTTCCTGCATCTGAAACGCAAAGTTTTGGGCAAAAAAGAGATTGCCGGCGGAGGCGTAGACGTCGATATGAGCGGCCTTTTGCATCAGCTGCGACACCTCGACTAAAACCTGCTGATCGGACAGCTTCAGCGTATCGTCAATCGTCTGGGCATACACGTCCTTTAAATGCTGCTGGATTTCGTTGACCGTATCCGTCGGTGAGATCGGAAAGTCAAAGCTTTCCACCGCCGTTTCCGTTTCCGTATGCAGCGCATCCTGCAGCTGCAGCTTCAGATCGTTGACGCCGCTTAAGCCCAGCTTGCTGATCAGGCGGTAAAGCGTTGGTACGGAAACATAAGTCAGCGAGGCGATTTCTTTCGGCTTGGCGGCAAGGAAGCGTTCCGGATCGTTTAAAATCGTTTCGATCAGAATTCGCTCGTTGGGCGTCACATTTTCAAGGTTTTCCAGTTTTTTAAGAATATTCACAGCGCATCTTCCTTTTCTGTTAATTCCACTATATCACATTTTAATCAGAAAGACGGAAGAAAAAAAGCTGCGAAAAAGAGAAGGAGAAAGAATTTATGGGTAAAGGAAATGTTGTTTTAAAACAGGTTAAAGCGCCGCAGAAGGACTGTACCGGGATCCCGGTAGCCCTGAGCGACGCTACGATTCAGCAGCGTAAAGACAAAGTCCTGAAAAAGATGCAGGAACGTGGTCTGGATCAGCTGGTGATCTATGGCGATGTTGAGCACGGCGGCAACTTTGAATATCTGGTCGGCTACTTCACGCGTTTTGAAGAAGCGCTGCTGGTGCTGAATGCGGATGGCAAAGCCACATTGGTGCTGGGCAATGAAAATCTGAACAAAGCGTCCAAGTCACGGATTGAAGCGGCGGCAGTCCATGTGAGCTTGTTCTCGCTGCCCAATCAGCCCAACCGCAGCGATAAAACATTGAAGCAGCTGTTAGAGGAAGCGGGAATTGCGGCGGGAAAACGCACCGGCTTAGTCGGCTGGAAAATGTTTACGAGCAGTCTGGAGGACAACAAAAAAATCTATGATGTTCCTTCATACGTCGTCGATGCGGTCAAGGCGATTGTCGGCGAAGATCAGCTGAGCAATGAAACCGACCTGTTCATTGGTGAACAGGGCGTGCGTACGATTAACAATGCCAATGAGATCGCACATTATGAATATGCCGCGGCCTTGGCTTCCGACTGTGTGCTGGATGCGATGGACAAATTGGAGATCGGCGTCAGCGAACTGGAGTTGGGCGACGCGCTGGTGCGAAACGGGCAGCATACCAGCATCGTTACGATTGCGGCCAGCGGTCCGCGGTTTGTACAGGCCAACATGTTTCCAACCGCCAACACCGTCAAGCTCGGCGATCCGATCGCTTTGACCGTCGGTTACCGCGGTGGGTCCAGCAGCCGTTCCGGTCTGGCAATTCGGGAAGCGGCGCAGCTGCCGGAAGCGACGCAGGATTATCTTGACCGTGTCGCCGGGCCGTACTTTAGAGCATACTGCGCCTGGCTGCAGGCGATTCACATCGGTCAGTGCGGCGGCGCGCTGTTCGATACGATTGAAGCCGTTCTGCCGCGGGCGCAATACGGCTGGTCGTTATGTCCGGGGCATCTGAGCGCTGAGGAGGAATGGATGTCCTCACCGGTGTATGAAGGCAGTCAGGAAAAACTGGAAAGCGGAATGCTCTTTCAGATCGACATCATTCCGTCGGTGGCCGGCTATCCCGGCACAAGCGCGGAAAGCACGGTCGTGCTGGCTGATGAACAGCTGAAACAGGAAATTCAAAAACAATATCCGGATATGTGGGAACGGATGCAGCAGCGTCGGGCTTATCTGAAATCCGAGCTGGGCATCGAGGTATCCGAGGACGTTTTGCCGATGTGCAGTACTGTGGCTTATCTTCGCCCGTTCTTATTAAATAAGGATAGTGCTTTTGTTTTAAAGCCGGGTACGGAGCAGCAATGAAGAAAATTTTGATCGGAGCGCTGCTGGCGGAATCCAACGCCTATGTGCAGAAAGACTGTGAAATTCAGGACTTTACGATTTTGACCGGCCCGGCCATGGCGGACAAACTGGCGATCCGCGAGCTGGCTGAAGCGCATGACGTTCAGCTGATCCCATCGCTGCATGCCAGCTGCATGGCAGCCGGCTGCGTGGATGAAGATACGTTTGACTATTTACAGAAAAAATTCATCCAAGCCGTAAAGGCTCATCAGGAAGAGCTGGATGGGATCTATCTGTTTCTGCATGGCGCCAGTCATGTGCGGAATTTGCCGGGCGGCTCCGGCGATCATTTCCTGCTTCACGCGATCCGCAAAATTGTCGGACCGTATCTGCCGATTGCGGTTCTATGCGATCCGCACGGCAATCTGGCGCAGGAATATGTCGATGAATGCACGGTGCTGCGTACTTTCCGCCATTCCCCGCATTCAGATCGGGACCAAGCCAGTCAGATTGTCTTCCAATGTCTTTTAAATGTATTACAGGATCGGCGTCCGATTCATCCGGTTTATCGGAAGGTTCCGATTCTCTTAGGCGGGGAACGCTGTGTTTCGGCGGATGAACCGTTATGCTCGATCAATCAGAAGCTTGATCAAATTGAAGCGGATCCGAGGATTTTGTGCTGTTCCTATCATATCGGCTATCTGCGCCATGACAGCGAGCACTGCGGGGCGGGAATTGTCGTCGTGCCGAATCAGCCGGAAGATGAAGCCTATGCTGAACAAAAAGCCGATGAAATTTATGATTATGTCTGGCAGCGCCATACCGAGTTTCATTTTACCGGCAACGCGTCGGAACCCGATGCGGCGTTGGCGGCGATGCTTGAGTTTGACGGGCGGCCGTGTTTCCTGTCTGATTCGGGGGATAATGTCACCGCCGGCGCACCGGGCGTAAACACGACGATGCTCAGACAAGTGCTTGCGCTTTCCGATTTTCACAACAAGCAGATCCTGTTTGCGGCTATCTGCGATCCTGAGCTTTGTGCTAAAACGTTGATTCATGTTCGGGCCGGCGAGAAGGTGGATGTCGAAATCGGTGCGCAGCTGGATTCCAATTCAGCGCCCGTCAGAATCCGCGGAACGGTCGCGGCTGTCGGGAATCTGCATCGGCGGTATGGCGATGAAGCGGTCGCCGGCAGTGCCTGGACGGTCAAGCTGGAAGATCTGCCGGTCAGCGTGGTGATTGCCAGCGCTCCGGTTTCCTTTTCCGAACGGCTTCAATATGAAAAAGCCCATGTGGATTTAGACGCCTATGATCTGATCATCGTCAAACAGGGCTATCTGTATCCGGAGCTGAAAGCAATGGCGGCAAACTATGTCATGGCCTTGACTGACGGAGCCTGCATGCAGCGAACAGAAAAGCTGACATACAAAAAGGTCAGCCGTCCGATCTACCCGCTGGATGCGATCTGAAATCAGGATCAGAATGAAGAGAGCTGCGCCACGATGTGCGCACAAGGAGGAATGTATGAAAATATTAATTGGCGGCTTAGTCGCTGAATCCAACGCTTATGTCGCAAAACCCTGCGAAATTCAGGATTTCGTCATTCAGACGGGAGAGGATATCGCCCATCGCATGTATCTGGATGAACTGCAGGATGAACTGCAGGCCAATCAAATTGAACTGATTCCGGCAATTTTCGCCTATGGCGCCGGGGCTGGCCGGGTTGCCTACGATACCTTTGATTATATTCTCAAGCAGTTTCTGCGCAAGGTCAAAGCCCATCAGCACGAACTGGACGGCATGTTTTTCTTCCTGCATGGGGCAAGCAACGTCATCGACCTGGAAGGCGGCTCCGGGGATCACAAGATCATTGAGGAAATCCGCAAAATCGTCGGCCCGTACATGCCGATTGCGGTCGTCTGCGATCCGCACGGCAATGTCGATCAGGAATACGCTGACCGCCTTAATGTGCTGCGGACCTTCCGCCACAGTCCGCATACGGACCGCAAGGAAGCCCACCAATATGTTTTCCGCTGCCTAGTCGATCTGCTTCAAAAGCGTCGGGAAGTCCATCCGGTTTACCGCAAAGTCCCGATTCTCTTAGGTGGGGAACGGTGTGTTTCAACCGATGAACCACTGGTTTCGATCAACAAGCTGCTCGATCAAATTGAAGCCGATCCGCGGATTTTAAGCTGTTCCTATCACATCGGCTATCTGCGTCATGACAGCGCCAAGTGCGGCGCCGCCGTTGTCGTTGTGCCGAATCAGCCGGAAGATGCAGCATATGCGCAAAGCAAAGCGGATGAGATCTATGACTTTGTCTGGGCGCGGCATAAGGAGTTCCATTTTACCGGCTATGCCGATGAGCCGGAAGCGGCTTGGGCCGCGATGCTGAAGCACGAAGGCCGGCCTTGTTTCCTGACGGATTCCGGGGATAACGTTACCGCCGGCGCGCCGGGCGGCAATACCGTCGTACTTCGGCAGGTTCTGGCGGAAACCGATTATCATGGCAAATCCATTCTGTTGGCGGGGATCACCGATAAAAAACTGTGTGAACAGGTGTTTGTCCATCAGCATGTCGGCGATCATGTAACCTTTGCGGTCGGACCGGAAATTGATGAGTTGTCGGCGAAGGTCACGGTCAGCGGTACGATTCTTTCCACCGGGGATCTGCACAATCATTATCATGATCCGAAGGTGGTTGGCACATGCTGGACAGTGAAGCTGGATGATCGCCCGGTGACGCTGGTGATTCAGAGCTATCCGGTTTCCTTTGCGGAACGGGCTCAGTATGAACAGGCGAATGTGGATCTGGACGGGTATGATCTGATTATCGTCAAACAGGGCTATCTGTACCCAGAATTGAAAGCGATGGCTTCGCATTACGTCATGTCACTGACCGATGGAGCGTGCATGCAGCGGACAGAACGGCTGAGCTACAAGAAGGTCATTCGTCCGATTTATCCGTTAGACAACATTTAAACGCAGCTTCCTGTTTCCGATTGCGGAGGCAGGAAGCTTTCTGTAAAGGGGGATGGATTCATGAATGCTTTACTGACGTTGGCGGCGGGAATTATGGGATGGAGAATCGCGGCGCGTCTGAAGCTGCCGGCACCGGCGATGCTAGGCAGTATGATCGCCGTCGGGCTTACGAATATTTTGTTTGATTACGCCGCTTTGCCGCTGGCCGTTAAGGTGTTTGCCCAGGCGATTTCCGGGGCGTTTATCGGCATGCAGATCAACCGTTCGGATTTAGGCCGGCTCAAGTCGCTGATCGTCCCGTTTCTGATTTTGGCGGTTCTGCTGACGGCCAATACGTTTGTTGTCGGGATTGTGATCCGGCAGCTGTGCGGCTGGGACTGGATGACGGCGCTGCTGGCCTGTGTGGCCGGCGGGGTGACGGATATTTCGCTGATCGCGATGGAGATGGGCGCGGACGTCGGAACGGTGGCGATGATGCAGACCTCACGGCTGGTCGGAGTGCTGTTGTTTTTTCCCTACTGGATTCAGTTTCTGACCCGTCATGAACCCGACGCCGAAAAATTAGCGGTGACAGAAATCCCGCAGCCAATGCGGATCACACTTTTGGATCGCCTGATTTGCCGTCGCGGCGGAAAGATTGCCTTTACCTTATTGCTCAGCCTGGGTTTGGGGATGATCGGCAATGCCAGCGGTCTGCCGGCAGCGTCGATGGTCTTTCCGATGATCGGCGTGGTTGGCTTCAACTGTACGACCTCGGTCTGCGCCGTACCCGTTCAGATTAAGAATCTCGCGCAGCTGTTAGCGGGTTCCCTGGTGGGCGTCAGCATCACCGCGGCGACCTTTGGCAGTCTGTCCTCGACCTTGGTGCCGGTGGGGATTCTGTTAGTGAGCTATTGGGTTGTGAATCTGATCTACAGCCTGTTGTGCAAACACCGGCATCTGCTGGATCTGAAATCCGCGATGTTTGCGTCAGCGCCGGGTGGGGCGACGGACATGTCGTTAATCGCCGCCGATCTGGGAGCGGATCTTTCGCAGATCGCTCTGATTCAGGTGCTGCGGGCAGCGTATGTGGTGGCGGTGATGCCGCCGCTGATCCTCGGCTTCATCCGGCTGTGGGGATAAGAATGAGGGAGTAGAAGATGAAACGTTATTTTTATTTAGGTCTGGGTTCATTGGCGATGTGCGTCTTTGGACTGATGTATAACTGGACGGTGTTTTCTCCGGCCGTCAGCGCTCAGCTGAACGTCTCAGCTGCCAGTGTCGCCAATGTTTTCTCGGTCTGTCAGATCTGTTTCTGTGCCGGCGGGGTGCTGAGCGGTTTTATTTATTACCGCGTTCCGTTTCGCGCAAGCATGCTGATCGCCAGTCTGATGATCGGCGTGGGTTTGTTTCTGACCAGCCGGGCAGATCAGGTAGCGATGATCTACGCCTGCTACAGCGTGTTGTTTTCTCTGGGCGCTGGGTTTGCGTATAAGGCGTTATTGACGACGGTCATGACCTGGTTTAACGATAAACCAGGCTTAGCCAGCGGCGTATTGGTGATGGGCGCGGGACTGACGGCGTTTGTATTCAATGTCCCGACCTCGCTGATCATTGAAAGTCTGGGCTGGCGGACGGCGATGCTTCTGCTGGCGCTGATCGCCTTTGTTCTTTCCTTGGTCGTATCGCTGATCGTGCGCCCGCGCGGCATCGTCCGCAAAGCGGGAAAGTTTGAGGAAGGGGAGGAAGAAGGTCAGGTTTCGACCGGACAGATGATGAAAAGCACCCGTTTCTACGTGTATTTCATCTGGAGTGTTTTAGTGCTGGCCGGCTGCAGTTCACTGACTGGCACGGCGGTCAGCTGCGGCATCAGCTTCGGCATCAGCGCGACGATGGCGGCCACGCTCTCGATGATCATCTCGCTGTTCAATTCCGTCAGCCGCGTCTTTTACGGCATTATTTATGACAAGATCGGCCGGAAAACAGCGATGGGGATCGCCACGACGCTGTTTATCATCGCGGTCATCATTCTCTATTGCGCCTTTACCCTTGGCAGCACAGCGCTGTTAGCGGTCAGCTTTATTTTTGTCGGCCTCAGCTTCGGCGCGGTGCCGACGATTTCTTCCGCTTACATCCTGACCACCTTCGGCAAGAAGTATTATCCGAGCAATTTCAGCATCCAGGGAACCTATACGCTGTTCAGTCCATTTTTAGGTACAATGCTGTTCAGCGCCCTGTTTACCGCAACTCAAAGCTACCCGCTTTCCTACAGCTATCTGATCGCGTATGCTTTGATCGCGCTGGGGCTGTTCTTCGGCCTGAACCGATTGTTAAACAACCCGAAAACCACGGCTCGTTGACAACAATTTCTCACCCGGACAGGCAGGACAAAAGCCGGTTTGAGAATTTTATTCAAAGCTTTTTGAAGCCCTTAAAAAACACTGAAAAAGCAATATAATGAAGGGCAGAAAGACTCAGTCGAAAAGACTGAAAGGAGGAAAACAATGGACGGAAAAGTCAAAAAAGGTTTCTTATGGGGAACTGCCAGCGCGGCCTATCAATGTGAAGGCGGCTGGAATGAAGGCGGTAAGGGAGAAAGCAACTGGGATCAGTTCTGTCATGGCCCGAAGAACGTCAAAGGCTACACCGGCGATGTCGCCGCCGATTTCTATCATCGCTACAAGGAAGATATCCGGCTGTTAAAAGAAGGCGGACACAATACCCTGCGCTTTTCGATCAGCTGGACGCGGATTCTGCCGGATCAAAGCGGCAAGGTCAATCCAGAAGGTGTCGCCTTTTATAAAGATGTGCTGAAGGAATGCCGTGAAAACGGGATTACGCCGAATGTGACACTGCTGCACTATGACATCCCAGCCTGGCTGGAAGATCTGGGCGGTTATGCCAATCCGATCTTCTCGGATGAATTTGCCAAATACTGCAAGGTCGTCTTTGAACAGTTCGGCAATGAGATCCCGCTGTATGTGACGATCAATGAATCGACGCACAACGCTTACTGTTCCTATCTGACCGGCAACTATCCGCCGAACATTCATAACGTTCAGACGTTGGTGCAGGTGTGCTACAATCTCGTCGTTGCCAATGCCAAAGCTATTCGGGAGTTCCGCAAGCTCAATCTGACCTCGCAGGTCGGCATCGTACATACAACCAATACTGTTCAGATTTTGAAGGATACTCCGGAATATCGGATTGCGCAGCGGCGCGGGGATCTGTTTAAAAATAAGTGGGTCACCGATCCGGCCATTCTGGGCAAGTTCCCGGAGGATCTGTTTCCGCTGCTGGAAGAAAGCGGGATTGATCTGTCCTTTGTCAAACCGGAGGATCTCGATATCATCGCCCACAACACGATTGATTTCTTAGGTCAGAACTGCTACACCCGCGCGCTGGTCAAACCGTATGAATCCGGGGAAACCAATTACTATCCGAATAATGTCGGCGCCGGACAGAAAACCATCGAAGGCTATACGGTCAAGGGCTGGTTTCAGACTGACGTGGATCCGAACACGCCGAAAAATGCCTGGAGCCGGGAAATTTATCCAAAGACGGTGTATGACATGTTGATGGGCATCAAGAAGGATTATGGCGATATTCCAGTCTACATCACGGAAAACGGTCATGCCTTATATGAAGAACCGGATGAAAACGGAGAAGTCAACGACGACGAACGAATCGAATTTTTGAAGTCCTATCTGGAATGGCTGATCAAAGCGCAGAACGAAGGCTGCAACGTGAAGGGCTATTACGCCTGGTCAACAACCGACTGTTATTCCTGGATCAACGGTTATCAGAAGCGCTATGGTCTGATCTACATTGATTATGATCATGATCTGAAACGGATTCCGAAGAAGAGTTACTACTGGTACCGGGATTTCATCAAGGAACATACGGAGGACTAACGATGACCGAGCAGTTTTTATGGGGATCGGCAACCGCCGCTTATCAATGCGAAGGGGCTTGGAACGAGGATGGCAAAGGCGCCAGCATCTGGGATGAGTTCTGCCACAGCGACAAGAATACAACCGGCATCACCGGCGATGTTTCCTGTGATTTCTATCATCATGTCGAGGAAGATATCCGCATGCTGGCGGAAGGCGGACAGAACACATTCCGTTTCTCGATCAGCTGGTCGCGGATCGTCCCGAAGGCGGATCGGGTTGTCAATGAAAAAGGCCTGGCTTTTTATGATCGGGTACTGGATGCCTGTGAGAAATACCATGTCGTTCCCAACGTGACCTTAGTCCATTATGATCTGCCGGACTACATCGGCGTCCAGGGCGGCTGGTGTTATCCGGGCGTCGCAGACGAATTTGCCTATTACGCGGCGGTGGTCTTCCGTCATTACGGGGATCGAATTCCGCTGTACGTCACGATCAATGAACCGAATCACAATGCCTACTGCAACTACTGCGTCGGCAACTATCCGCCGAATGAGACCAATCTGCAGCACTATTGTCAATGTGCTTACAACATGGCGGTCTGTACGGCCAAAGCGATCCGCGAGTTCCGCAAACTGGGACTGAAAGCGCAGATCGGCGTCGTGCAGGGCTGCGGCCCGGCGACGGCGCTCTTGGACACGCCGGACTATCAGGAAGCAGTCAAATACTGCAATTACTTCTGCAACGACTGGATTCTTGATCCAGCGATCAAGGGGGAATATGATCCGCAGCTGATCGCGGCTGTCCAATCCCGCGGCATCGACCTCAGTTTTGTCAAAGAAGAAGATCTGGCTGTGATGAAGGACAATACGATCGACTTTCTCGGCCAAAACATCTACAGCCGCATGCTGGTGAAGCCGAATACTTCGGGGATAACCGCCTTTACTGTCAACAACGCCGGCAACAACGATGGATCTGCCCAGGCCGCGAGGGAAACCCGGGCCATCGCCGGCTGGTTTGAATCGGACCGCGATCCCAACACCAAACTGAATCACTGGGGACGGGAAATCTTTCCGGAATGTGCTTACAACACGCTGATGGAACGCAAGCGGCGTTATGGGAATATCCCGATTTACGTCACCGAAAACGGACATGGCTGTTATGATGTCGCCGATGAAAACGGATTTGTGGAAGATGACGAGCGGATTGAATTTTTATCCAACTATCTGCACTATATTCTCAAAGCGAAGCAGGATGGCGTGAATGTCAAAGGCTATTACGTCTGGAGTACGATGGATCTGTATTCCTGGATCAATGGCTATAAGAAACGCTATGGACTGGTACGGGTTGATTACGATGATCCAGCCCGCAAGCGCACGCCGAAAAAGAGCTACTATTGGTATAAGCAGTTCATTCAGGATCATCAGGATCTTTAATTATCAACACAGGCATTCCGACCCTGATCAGCGTTGTTTCTTGCGGTCAGCCGGATGCTTTTTTCCAAAGTGAAAACCAGGGGGAATTGTTATGTTTGATCTTGCGGTCCTGTTTCATGTTGAAATGCAGATCCTGATTTTTTTCGGACTTGGCGCGCTTTTAAAAAAGCAGAAGATCACTGACAGTCACATCGACGAATTTTTATCCACATTGATTCTGAATCTGATCATGCCAGTGAATATCTTTCTGTCGTTTTACCGCAATGTTTCAGTCGCGATGCTGCAGAAGAGCTTTCTGTTAGTTCTGGCGGGGATCATCGTCGTCGTGCTGGTCCTGGCGCTGTCGCGTCTGCTGCCCAAGTCCATGTCGTTGGAAAAGCGGCGGATTGCGCAGTATTCGATGTTGATTTCCAACGGTTCGCTGATCGGCCTGCCTTTGATCGAAGGCTTGTGCGGCAGCGTCGGCGTTGTGTATGCCAATATCTTTATGATACCGACGCGCATCCTGTCCTTTTCTTCGGGTGAAAAATATTTCAATACGGAGTGGAAACCGGCCGGAGCGTTGACCATTGCGAAGAAGTTCTTTTTCAATCCGATCACCCTGGCGATGATCCTGGGATTTCTTTTCAATCTTGCCCAGCTTGGAATACCGGCAGGGATTGATGCGGTATTCAGTTCCTTGTCGGGCTGCATGAGTCCACTGGCGCTGTTATTGGTCGGCTCAACCTTGCTGGAAAGCGGCTCGGAAAAAGAGAATGTTTCAAAGGACATCGTTGAAATCAGCGTGTTCCGCCTGATCATCGCTCCGCTTCTGACCTACTTTGTGTGCGCTGCGCTGCGCCTCAGTACCCCGCAGATTATCGCCGCCGTTCTGGTCAACGCCACGCCGGTAGCTTCCACGGCAACGATCTTCTGCCGCAAATACAACGGAAACATCCGCTACACCAGCCGCTGTGTCTTCTTCTCCACGGTGTTGTCCTTATTTACGTTAGTGCTGGTTTCGGTTACAATGTCCATGGGATAAGGGGGAAATTTTCCATGACGAATAAACTTCAGTTCAAGGTCGATCTGATTCGGGGACCGATCTTTCAGTCGCTGCTTTTATTTGCGATTCCGCTGTTTTTTTCCAATGTGTTCCAGCAATTATACAATACTGTAGATACGATGATCGTCGGACATGTGTTAGGAGATTTGTCGCTGGCGGCGATCGGCTCCTGCGCGGCGATTTATGATCTGCTGATCGGATTTGCATTGGGGATCGGCAACGGACTGGCGATTGTCACTGCCCGCAGTTATGGGGCACAGGATGAGGAGCTACTGAAAAAGTCGGTTGCGGCTTCAATTGTGATCGGCCTGGTCACTTCGCTGGTATTAACCGTGGGAGCAGAGATCATTTTAATGCCGCTGTTAAAAATGCTGGATACCCCGCTGGAAATCCTTGCGGAAGCGTTCAGCTATATTTCGATTATCACGCGCTTTACGCTTGTGATGTTTGCGTATAATCTGTGTGCGGGACTGCTGCGGGCGATTGGCAACAGCTTTATGCCGCTGATCTTTTTAATTCTGTCCTCGTGTTTGAATATCGGACTGGATATCTTCTTCATCGCCCAGCTGAATATGGGCGTCGGAGGTGCGGCGATTGCGACGGTCATCGCACAGGGAATTTCCGTGGTGCTGTGCCTGATTTACATCCTGAAAAAAACGCCGGCCTTGATTCCGCAGTCACGGCATTTCAAGATCGGACGGGAAATCTATGCGGAGATGGTCGGTCAGGGTCTGTCGATGGGCTTCATGGGCAGCATTGTCGCTGCCGGATCCGTTGTGCTGCAGTATGGCATCAACAATCTGGGAACCCTGATCATTGCCGGGCATACCGCTGCCCGCAAGCTGTTTATGTTTTTCAACATGCCGTTTTCAGCGATGGCAATGGCAATTTCAACGTTTGTATCGCAGAACCGCGGGGCCGACCAGCGCGGCCGGATTTTAAAGGCAATGCGCTGCGCGGTGATTTATGATTTTGTGATGGCGGCGTTAGTCACGGTGATTCTCGGTTTGTTCGCGAAGGATCTTGTTCAGCTGATTTCCGGATCCCAGGAAGCAGTCGTGCTGAATAACGGCGCGTTGTATCTGCAGGTTGTCGGTCCTTTTTACGCGGTGCTGGGGGTGCTTTTGGAAACGCGGTTTGCCCTGCAGGGCTTAGGCGCAAAAATGATTCCGCTGGTTTCCAGTGTGATCGAGCTGGTGGGCAAGGTCGTGTTTGCCTTCCTGTTCATTCCCAAGTTTGCCTATCTCGCTGTGATTTTCTGCGAGCCGGTGATTTGGTGTCTGATGACGGTGCAGCTGATCTATGCCTTTGTCACTCATCCATATATTCACTGGCTTGCGCCGAAATTGAAAACATCGTGATGAAGAAAAGAGGACAGAGCGATGAAAGTGTTTGTTTCTGATTTGGACGGTACCTTGTATCCGCCCAATGTTACGGACAGCGGTGAGGAAAACCGCGCGGCGATTCGCCGTTGGCGCGAAGCGGGCAATGTGTTTGCGGTCGCGACAGCACGAATTCATCAGTCTTATCCCAAGGTCGCGGAGGACCTGGGATTTGCGGTGGATTATTTAGGCGGCAACGGCGCGGAACTGATTTTCAGCGATCAAACTCGGATCCTGCGTACGATCAAAGCGGAAGTCTTTCTTGAACTTGCGGACTGGTTAAACGCACATGACGTCGATGGAACGGTTAAGATGAATTGCCAGGGGCGCTGGATCAGCAGCGACAGAAAGCATTATCCGTATGGTTATCCTGAACGAATCCGCAATTCTCTGCGGCAGTCCCTGACTCGGGATGAGGTGACGATTTTGCCGGATGCGGAAATTGTCAATCTAGGCATTATTCTGCATCCGGATCAGCGCGACGCCGTAAAACAGGCACTGCGTTTGAAACTGGGTTCACAGCTGAATATCGTCAGCTCGGATCGGGACAATCTGGATGTGATTCGTCCGGATTGTTCCAAAGCGGCGGCGCTGGCTTTATTAGCTGAACGCTATAAGGTGCCGTTGAGTGAGGTCATCGTGATCGGCGATTCTGAGAATGACGTGGGCATGTTTAACATCGTAAAGATGAGCTATTGCATGACTGATGCAGAACCGCAGATTCAGCAGAAGGCCGTTCAGACAGTTCGTTCCGTTGCGGCGGCACTGGAGCTGGAAATGGCCAAGCTGCAGGCGGAGCCGGGATCTTAATCAAGGAAAAAAGAAAAAAACGGAGAACTCACAACTGAATAAAAAAGACTTGTCTGCAACAGGACAGGCCTTTTTTGAAGGAAATCAAGATTCGTTGAGATCCATCTCTTTTGCATAAGCATAAGAAATGATTTTTTCCTGATTATTCTTATCATTTTTGGTTTAATCAATGATCGTTGGAAAGACTAATCGTAAGAATTGATAAAAATCAAATGAAAAATATACAAATGATTGACAACGTAAACTAAATGGTATATTATTGATATACAAGGAGGCGATAATATGGCGACAGTACCGACTCAAATCAGAATCGATGAAGATTTAAAAAAACAGGCGGCAGAATTATTTTCACAACTTGGTTTAGATATGTCGAGCGCAATGAATATATTTTTAAAACAGTGTGTTTTACATGAAGGACTTCCCTTTAATGTAGAGCTACCAAAATATAAACCGGAAGTCATTGAAGCGATGGAAGAAGCAAGGCGAATTGCGCGCGATCCAAAGACAAAACGGTATGATAGTCTGACAGAAGCGTTAAAGGATATAGATTTATGATCTATCGATTAGTATTAACCAGTAAATTTAAAAAAAGGGTTAAAACTAGCAAAACGACGTGGATTGGATATAGCATTATTAGACGATGTAGTTGAAAAGCTACTTCACGGAATTGCATTGGAAGAAAAAAATGTGGATCATGAATTAAAAGGAAAATTTAAAGGCTTTCGAGAATGCCACATTCAGCCAAATTGGCTATTAATTTATTTATTAGAGGATGAGATTCTGACCTTAACTTTAGTTGACACTGGAACTCATTCGGACTTATTTAATTTATAAGAGCTGATAATATTTAGAAACTATCTATTGTGTCCCTCAACTCTGCTCAGTACTAAAGCTTTTGTAATTTTAGCGAAATTTCTTTTCTAATCAGGACATACGAATGTTTGGATTTATGCGAATCAATTATTGCATGGCTGATGCAGAACCGCAGATTCAGCAGAAGGCCGTCCAGACAGTTCGTTCCGTTGCGGCGGCACTGGAGCTGGAAATGGCCAAGCTGCAGGCGGAGCCGGGATCTTAATCAAGGAAAAAAGAAAAAAACGGAGAACTCACAACTGAATAAAAAAGACTTGTCTGCAACAGGACAGGCCTTTTTTGAAGGAAATCAAGATTCGTTGAGATCCATCTCTTTTGCATAAGCGTAAGAGATGACTTCTCCCTGTTTTGTCGAGCGATAAACCGACTTCGTTATGAGAGTAATTAGATATTTCGACAGAACCGAACGCGGCAAATTTTTCGTTAATTCGTTCCAGTACTTTGATTTCACGGTCAGAGAGTACACCATCCATCAATTTATGATCTGGAATGACCTGGTGTTTTTCATAACCATTTTTATAAACGACATGAACATGAGCTATATGATTTGTTGTCAATAGACCGAAAAGCAAATCAAAGTCTTGGGGAACTGGCCCATAAGGTAAATGGATATATCGTGTTCCAGAGATAGAAATACCGTTTTCTTTATAGAAAAGCATATCTGAGTAATTTAATAATTTCAACAATTTTACTTTTGGCAAGCCAGGACATTGATGGGTAAAGAAGAGCACCATGGCACAAAATTTTTCGTAATCAAAAGCTTTAAAACCATTTTCAATAGAAGGCTTTAATGTAAAAATTAGATCCAGCGAGTATTTTTTTAAATTCCCATAGTACGCCAGGTCTGTCAAAGTCTTGCTTAGGCCCTTTGTAGTAATCATTGACGGTTAATGACATGATTTCATCTTTTACGTCTTGGATCGTAAACCAATTTGTGCTAATGCCTGTAAATTTTTTCTTCTGGGAACAAAGTCATATTTTCCGGTAGAGACTGATCTTTTAGCTTCTTCAAGAAATGTTACGATTTCTGCAATCCTAGCTTGATGGACCATGAACTCACCTCTACCTTAATTATATTCTATAGGGAAGTTGATCAAAATGGTATCATATGACCGCGAATTATTTTCCCTTGTAAAATATCGATACTTGAATTATCGTTGCTTGCAATAAACATAACGTAATCAATGAAGTAAGAAAGTAACAGGAAGAGTTTATGGATTTTCCTTTATTCTAAACCAGAGATTAAATAGCTTTCGAACCGGACTTTTCATAAAAGGACAAATAAAAGATTTTTTATTCCACTGAATCAATTTGAGAGAGGAAAAGAAGCGGAGGCTGAGAATTTTATTCGATCTGCGTCCAGGTTCTTTTCAGATTGAGAAAAGATGCTAAAGTAGGATCAGAAAGAAGGAAAGTGATGATGAAACCCATTCAACCTATGGATCTGAATAGCTACTGGTTCCTGTCCAAATTAACGATGAATCCTTATCGTGAAGAAGTCATTGCCTGTGTTCGCTCCCAAATGAAGCTGCAGGAAAATCGTTACTGTCATGAACTGATGATTAAAAAAGGAAAGGCGTGGGAAACACGGCTAAAATTGAAGAAACCTGGGTTAGTCTGCTTTTTGGATGCGGACACCTTACTTTTAACCAACGCAGAAACATCTTTATTTCAGAGTGATCCCAAGAAAACTCAATTTTTAACCTATTCATTGAAAACCGGCGATCTGACTGAGATCTTTTCTCTTCCGTTTCCAGTATCCTCAGCCCATTATTTAGGCGGCACACAGCTGATCGTCAAAGCTGAGGTGGATGAAAATGTTGGGGAGGATGAAGCGAATTTCCCAACAGGAAACACGTATAAAGAAAACGTTATGGTCTTGGAAGAGCTGCCCTGGTGTGCAAATGGCCGTGGCTTCATTAGCCGTCATCGAAACCGGTTGTTTGTGGCCGACTGGACGACACAGCAATATCAGCCGATCACCTCTTCCGATTTTCAATGCGGCGGTGTGGCGGTTTGCCCGGATCGTCATCAGGTTTTATTTACCGGAATGACTTACAAGGATAAAGCTTCTCAGAAAGAAGGGCTTTTTTGTTATGATGCAGTCAAGCAGGAAGTAACAACCTTGATTGAAGAGGGCGTTTTCCGACGGATCAAAGAACCTTGTTTTTTGAAGGACAGCCTTGTGTTTGCGGCTACAAAAGGGGAGCGTTATGGGAAAAATGAAGCGCTGGATTTCTATCTTCTGAATCCAAAGACGAAACAATACCGGCTTCTGAAATCACTGGATCATCCTTTGGGAAGCTCAGTTGTATCTGACTGTCGGTTAAACAGCGGCAGTGCCGTCAAGGTTGTCCAAGATCAGCTTTACTTTACCATGACCGTGGGATGGACGACGCCGTTATTTCGTCTTGATTGTGATGGAAAGCTGGAAAGGATCCTGGATTTTGATGGATCCATTGACGATTTTGCTTTTAACAATCAGACGTTGTGGCTGATAGCCCAGCGTGCTAACGCTCTGCAGGCTCTGTATACGGTTGATTTAAAAACAAAGAAGCTAAAAACTGAAAAAGATTGGAATCAGGCGGCACTGCTTGACCGTTATGTTGCCCAACCGCAGCCTTTTCCTTTTTCTTCGCGCGGCCGCAGAATTGACGGTTGGGTTATGGTTCCGATAAACTATGATCCTCGTCAGCAATATCCGGCGGTACTGCAAATCCATGGCGGCCCGAATCTGGCTTATGGCGAAGTATTCCATCATGAAATGCAGATGCTGGCCAGCGCCGGATATTTCGTGCTTTTCTGCAATCCTGTCGGATCGGTGGGCCGGACTGATGAATTTGCGGATATCCGCGGCCGGTATGGGGATGAAGATTATCAGAATCTAATGGATTTTATCTCAGCTGTGCTGCCGGCTTTTCCAGCGATTGATTCTAAACGGGTGGCGGTCTGCGGCGGCAGTTACGGCGGGTTTATGGTCAATTGGATTATCGGCCATACATCTCAATTTGTCTGTGCCGTCAGTCAGCGATCGATCGCTAACTTCATGACGATTTACGGTTTGAGTGATTTTGGTTATTATTTCGTGCGCGATCAGCTGGCGGCGGAGCCTTTAAGTGAAGCGGGGCAAGCTGCGATCCATCAGCAATCGCCGATCCGTTATGTTGGTAACGTACAGACGCCGACACTGTTTCTGCACAGCGATCAGGACTGGCGGTGTCCGCTGTCGGAAGGACTGCAGATGTTTACAGCTCTGACCGATTTGGGAGTCAAGACGCGGATGGTCTGTTTTCAAGGGGAGAATCATGAACTCAGCCGCAGCGGGAAACCTCAGGCCCGGCAGCGCCGTTTATTTGAGATCCAAAGCTGGCTGGATCAGTGGTGTCATAAGCAGTGAAAGAATTAAAAATGAGATAAAACGATTAAAATCACAGCCTATCGTTCACATGAATGATACGATATAGGAATAAAGCGGAAAGACGGCAATGCTGCCGCCTTTTCATTTGCTCATTGAGGTTTTCTTTCGTGAATTGCAAAAGTAAATGCAAGCTTCCTAAACCTAGAGTGATATTTACTTCTGCAAATTACGATAGTCACCAGAGACGTCGGTTTTTCAATTTTTTGTTGTAATTTTATCGATCTTGCAAATTTGAGCTGAACATCTCAAAGGCAGAAATCCCTGAATAACCAAGTGTTGTCTTGAGTGTTTGTGATTCTTTAACCCCTGCAATGAATTCAAGATGGAAAAGGGAAGGGGCATTGTGTAAAAAATGGAGTATTCTAACCTAAGCGGCTGAAATACTCCATTTTATTCATTGTTTAAAGGCTTTTTTCTTATCGGATTAATTATTCAGCCAAAGCCGCAGAAACAACTCGGCCGGCTTCCACACCCGAGGTCATGGCCCATGTGAATGTTGAACTTGGCAAATACAAGTCACCTTGAACGCCGCCGACCACTTCACCGGCCGCATACAATCCAGGAACAGCTTCTTCCGATGTGTTTAAGACCTGCATGGAATCATTAATGCAAATACCGCCTAATGACGTTGAATAACGAATTGACATTTCCAGTGCATAGTAACGGCCTTCTTCAGCAATGGTCGTGGTTAATTGGCGTCCGAATTCATCTTCGGCACCAGCAGTCACAGCTTCGTTGTACTTCGCAACTGTAGCCTTGAGAGCCTCTGCCGGAACATCCAGTTTTTCAGCCAGTTCTTCTAAAGTATCGGCCCCTTTATAGAATGGCTGGCCTGTATAGTCATCGGCAGTCCATTTAGCCGCATCTTCCGCGGAGTAAATGCTGGCCATCGCAGCATTAAATGCATCATAGTTTTCCTGATCCATCAGTAAGTATTGTCTTTCATTCTTTTCCATCGCGAGCATCAATTCCCAAGTATCCCCATTTTCACAAGCGAATCTTTCCCCTTTTTCGTTGATCAGGATACCGCTCATGTTGTAGGCTTTGCCAACACCCATGTTTGTGTACTGAGGAGCACCGCTTGGAAGAATCATCGTGTTAGGCTGCTTATTTAACCAAGTCAAGTTACGAGTAGCACCGTCAACTGCTTTGATCATTTCCAAAGCATCGCCATCATGACCGGAATGACCTGAATAACGGAAGGCGAAGTATTCTTCCGGAACGATGTCCTTGTTATGACCATAACCCCCGGTTGCCAGAATAACCGCTTTAGCATTGATCGTGTAGTTAGCCTCTTCACCAGTAGCCTTAACTCCCACAACCGTACCCTCGTTGACGATAAGTTCAGTAGCCTGCGTGTTCAGCAGTAATTCAGCCCCTGCATCCAGCATAATTTCTTTCAGTTTGAGCATTGCCCCGGAACCGCTGCCTTCAAAGGAATAGCTTGCCCCGGAACCTTCATGCTTGTACGGCATGTTGCCGCCATTTTCATCTACGATCCAGTCGAAGTTAGGTCCGATAATTCTGGTGAATAATTCAAGGGTTGGAAGATGGTTTTTGTTATGGCCGATGGCCAGTAGCCGTTCTTTTAGGGCTTCTGGTGAATCTTCATAACCCGCTTCTTTTTGCCATGTGCTGTTTGTAGCGGACAAAGTTCCCCCTGCCATAGCGCTGGCGCCGCCGACCATCGGTGTTTTTTCAAGCAAGATTACTTTATAGCCATCTTTTGCAAGATACTGCGCCGCCATCATCCCTGAAGATCCGCCGCCTACGACAACGACGTCCGTATCCAAGGTTTCCTCTTTTAATTCGGCTTTTTCCGGGGCGGCACCGAATTTATCCATATCCGCTCCGGCTTGAGCCAAAGCCTCATTCACCGCAGTTCTGAAACCGGCGGATGTAACGGTAGCGCCAGCCACCAGATCTACCCCTGTCGTTTGGTATTCTACCATCTTATCTGCTAAAATAATAACGGCTTCTGAACCAATCCCCTTGGTTTCTTTGTGATCCACGACCTTAATTTCAGTAATGGCGTCTTCAGTGACGGTAACATCCAGTTTGATGTCGCCTTTGAACCCTGTCCCCACGGAAGAATAAGTGCCGGGAGTCATTTTTGTTTCAGGATCGGCTGTTGGCGTTGGCGATGATGAACATCCGGCTAACAACATCAGTCCGCACAACAAAAGTGCTGATAAACGTTTCATTTTTTTTCTCTCCTCACTAGACAATCGTCTACTATTATTTTATTGGTAATATCCGGCCGTGTCAATTCATTGGACGCACAATTTTAGAATCATTTTTATTTTTTCAAGTGAAAAGTTAAATTCCAAATATAGGCAGGGCATGCGGATAAAAAATTAATATGATCAGAGGAAACATGAAATAGAACAGTTTTGGCTGCTGGGAAGTCGTATTGTTTGTTTGTTGTAAAGAATTCAATGCCATCGGACAAAGGTTGATAAAAAGAGCAGAAGAAGGTTTTTTTAGGATAATCAAGGTTATTGCCGGGATGCGGAAAACAAGTTGACACCCCTATCGAAATCGCTTACAATTAAAACGAAGTTGGATTGTTATTGTTTTACAAAACAAGCAAAACCAATTTGCAGGACTTTTGTGTCTTGCAGATTGGTTTTTTTGCTTTTTTGAGATGATTTTAAAACAATCCAGCCCGCAGGAAACAGAAAGAGAGGAATCCCGTATGAAAGTTTTGATCGGCCAGTTTGTGACGGAATCCAACGCCAACATCCCTCATCAGTGTGAAATCTCGGACTATGATATTGCCTTTGGTGAAGAATGTATCCAGAAAATGCAGATTCGTGATGTGTTTGATCGCCATGGCATCGACTTGATCCCCGCGATTTATGCCAATGCCGGAGCTAACGGCGTTGTCAGTGAAGCCGCCTTTGCTTATATTGAAAGCTGTTTTTTAAAGACAGTGAAGGAGCATTGTCATGAAATCGACGGTATTTATCTCATGCTTCATGGAGCCAGTGAAGTTGCCGGGCTGGCAGGAGGTTCTGGGGATCATCATATTATTCAGGAAATCCGCAAGCTTGTCGGACCCTACATTCCCATCGCAGTTTCCTGCGATCCTCACGGTAATTTAAAAAAGGATTATGTGGAAGCCCTGCAGATTCTGCGCAGCTACCGCCAGTCTCCGCATACGGATAAGGAAGAAACCTACGAAAAAGTCACGGAACTCTTATGCCAGCTGCTAAAGCAGCGTCAGCATATCCATGCCGTTTACCGCAAGCTGCCCCCGATCTTAGGCGGGGAACAGAGTGTTTCAGCGGATGAGCCGGTGCGTTCGATTAACATTTATATGGATGAATTAGAACAAGACCCGCGGATTCAGAGCTGTTCCTGGCATGTCGGCTATATCCGCCATGACTGCGCGGTCGCTGGCTGCGGCATCGTGGTCGTGCCTGCCCGCACGGAAGATCAAGCCTATGCGGAAACAATCGCTGATCAGCTGGCAGACTATGTTTGGCAGCGCCGGCATGAATTCCATTATACCGGCTTAACAGCTAAGCCTGAACAAGCCCTGGCGATGACGCTGGACTTTGCGGGAAGCCCGGCGGTCATTACCGATTCCGGCGATAATACAACCTCCGGGGCGACAGGATGGAACACATTTGTGCTGCGTCAGGTCTTAGCGGAGCCCAACTTGAAGAAATCCTTTCTGTTTGCGCCGATCTGCGATCCGAAAACCGCAGGCCAACTGAAAAACTGCCAGCCAGGGGAAGCCGTCAAGATCTGTTTGGGTGCGGGGGTTGACGCACTTTCAGAAAGCGTCCCGCTGGACGTTGTCTTGAAAAGGCATGGTGAAATCGCGCGGTTTGTCGGCGAGGAGCTGATTAAGGTGTTCGGCGGCTGTACCCTCGTCAGCGTTAAAGACAAGCCCATCGACATTCTGATTTCAGAAACCAGCCAGCCGATCATCATGAACGCGCAGCTGCGGCATATCGGCATTGAATGGACAGATTATGATGTAACGGTGGTGAAGCAGGGTTACATCTTCCCGGATTTTAAAGCTCAGGCCGGCTTCTATGTCATGTCGCTGACCGACGGTGCGACACCGCAGGATACGGCTTCCATTCCATTTAAGCAGATCATGCGCCCGATGTTTCCCATCGATCAGATCTAAATAGAAAAGAGGATAAGAATATGAAAGTCTTAGTCGGTTTGTTTACAACTGAATCCAATGCCAATGTTCCGGGAAAGAATGAGATAACGAGTTATGATCTCGGCTTCGGCGAGGACTGCATCCGCAAATTGCGGGTGGCTTCGGTCTTTGAGGAAGAAGGGATTGAGATGATCCCCGCGGTGTATGCCAGCGCCGGGGCTTCCGGGGTGGTCACCCGTTCCACCTTTGATTATATTGAATCGCTGTTTCTGGATACTGTCCGCAAGCATCTCCATGAGCTGGACGGCATCTATCTGCATCTGCACGGCGCCAGTGAAGTAGAGGAAATCGGTTCGGGCGATCATCATATCCTTTTGTCTATCCGCAAGCTGGTCGGCCCGTATCTGCCAATCGCGGTGGCCTGCGATCCGCATGGCAATCTGTGTCAGGAATATGTGGAAAACTGTACGATTCTGCGCAGTTATCGGGAAAGTCCGCATACCGACGCCGATGAAACCAAGCGCAAAGTGGCGAAGATGCTTTGCGATCTGCTGAAAAAACGTCAGCATATCCATGCCCTTTACCACAAGCTGCCTTTGATCTTAGGCGGGGAACAGAGTGTATCAACGGATGAACCCGTCCGTTCGATCAATCAGTACATGGATGAGTTGGAACAAGATCCGCGGATTTTAAGCTGTTCTTGGCATGTCGGCTATATCCGTCACGACACGGATGTGGCCGGCTGCGGCATCGTTGTTGTTCCGGCATCACAGAAGGATAAAGCCTATGCTGAAGAAATTGCCGATCAGCTGGCAGCTTATGTCTGGGATCGCCGGCATGAATTCCACTATACCGGTCTGACCGCCAAGCCGGAGGAAGCGCTGCGGATGGCGCTGGAGTTTGAGGGGAAACCAGTGTTCATCACCGATTCCGGGGATAATGTGACTTCCGGCGCGACCGGTTGGAATACCTTCATCCTGCGTCAGGTCTTAGCGCTTGATCAGTTAGAAAAGAAATTCCTGTTTTCCAATATCTGCGACCCGGAAACCTGGAAACAGCTCAGCGAGCTGGAAATCGGCAGCGAAGCGCACATTCGCTTAGGCGTCAATGCCGATGAGTGGTCGAAGGCGACAGAGCTGGATGTAACCGTTCGTTCCAAAGGTTATTTGCGCGGATATCTGATGCATGATCATGACGCGCACTACGGCGATGCAGTGGTCGTTTCCGTCAAGGGACTGCCCATCGATATCAGCGTGGCCTCAACCCGTCAGACGATGTGTGAGAAACACCAGTTTGACCAGATCGGTCTGGATTGGGATAACTACGATGTGATCGTCGTGAAGCAAGGCTACATCTTCCCGGAACTGAAAGAAAAGGGAAAACTCTGCATCATGTCCTTAACGATGGGAGCGACGCCGCAGGACACAGCTTCGATTCCTTTCAAACGAATTATGCGGCCGATGTTCCCGGTGGATCAGATTTAGAGGTGAGTACGATGAAGGTTTTAATCGGCTTCTTTACCACGGAGTCCAACGCGAATATCCTCCAGAAGGCCAATCTGGCGAATTATGACTTAGCTTTCGGTGAGGAATGCCTGCGTAAAAACAAAATCAGCGATGTCTTCGATCAGGCGGGGATTGCGATGATTCCCGCGCTGTATGCCAACGCGGCCGGGGCCGGGGTGATTGAAAGGAATGCCTTTGATTATATTGAAAGCTGCTTCTTGAAGGCGGTGCGGGAACATCTGAATGAACTGGATGGGATTTATCTGCATCTGCATGGCGCCAGTGAGGTCGAGGGTCTAGGCTCGGGTGATCATCATTTAATGAAGAAAATCCGTGAGCTGACCGGGCCGTATCTGCCGATTGCGGTGGTGTGTGATCCGCATGGGAATTTGACGCGGGAGTACGTGGAAAGCTGTACGATTCTGCGCAGCTATCGGGAAAGTCCGCACACCGACGCGGACGAAACCAAGCGCAAGGTTGCGCAGATGCTTTGCGATCTGTTAAAAAAGCGTGAACATATTCATGCCATCTACCGCAAACTGCCTTTGATCTTAGGCGGGGAACAGAGTGTATCCACGGATGAACCGGTGCGTTCAATCAATCAGTTTATGGACCAGCTGGAACTCGATCCGCGGATCTTGAGCTGTTCGTGGCATGTCGGCTATCTGCGGCATGATTGTCCGGAAGCAGGCTGCGGCATCGTCGTTGTCCCTAAGAAAACCGAGGATCAGGCTTATGCGGAAAAGATTGCAGACCAGCTGGCAAACTATGTATGGAATCAACGTCATGAATTCCATTATACAGGACTGACAGCTCAGCCGGATGAAGCCTTGCGGATGGCGCTGGAGTTTGAAGGCAAGCCTGTCTTTCTCACGGATTCCGGGGATAATGTCACCTCGGGAGCCAGCGGCTGGAATACTAGCATGCTGCGGCAGTTTCTTGCGGTTAAGGATTTAAAGAAACGTGTCCTGTTTGCGACGATCTGCGATCCGCAGGCAATCGCACAGCTGCAGGACAAGGCGATCGGTGAAAATACCGCGCTTGACTTAGGCATGAATGTTGATGATCAATCTAAAAGAGTTGCCTTGAAAGGGAAGATCATCGCCAAAGGCCCCCTGATGGGCAATCTCTGGAGCGGGCGCAGCCGGGTTTGGGGACAGACGGTTACCGTTCGTCTGATTTCACAGCCGATTGACATCATCATTGCCTCCAACAATAATACGCTGTGCGAGCAGCATCAATACATCGCGGCCGGTGTGGATTGGGATCAGTATGATGTGATCGTTGTCAAGCAAGGCTATATCTTCCCGGAATTAAAAGCAAAAGGGAAACTGTGCATCATGTCGTTAACGATGGGCGCAACGCCGCAGGATACCAAAACGATTCCATTCAAGCGGATTATGCGGCCGATGTTTCCAATCGATGAAATGTAAAAGAAGGTGAGATTTTGAAGGCAAAAGGAATGAAAGTGCTTGTTGGCCAGTTTAAAACTGAATCCAACGCCCAGGTTCCGATGCTGAACGAACTGGATCGTTATGATTTAGCCTTTGATGAAGAATGTCTGGTCAAATCGGAGGTGGCGGAAGTCTTTCGCAGCGAAGGCATCGAGCCAATTGGTGCCTTGTATGCGGATGCCGGGCCTTCGTGCGTACTGAGTTCGGCGGCATTTACCTATATAGAACAATGTTTTTTACGCTCTGTTCGCGAACACCTGCCCGAGTTGGACGGCATCTACCTGCTTTTGCATGGCGCCAGCTACGTGGAAGGGTTAGGTTCCGGTGATCATCACTTGTTGAAGAAAATCCGCGAACTGACCGGACCGTATCTGCCGATCGCGGTGGCGTGTGATCCGCATGGAAATCTGACGCGGGAATATGTGGAAAACTGTACGATTCTGCGCAGCTATCGGGAAAGTCCGCATACGGACGCGAAGCAAACGAAGCAGAAAGTGGCGCGGATGCTTTGCGACTTATTAAAAAACCGGCAGTCTTTCAAACCTGTCTACCGCAAGCTGCCGTTAATCTTGGGCGGGGAACAGAGCGTATCGACGGATGAGCCGGTGCGGTCAATCAATCAGTTTATGGACCAGCTGGAACAGGATCCGCGGATTCTAAGCTGTTCGTGGCATGTCGGCTATCTGCGTCATGATTGTCCGGAAGCGGGCAGCGGTGTCGTCGTTATCCCCGTTTCCCTGAAAGATCAAGCTTATGCGGAAGAAACCGCGGATCATCTGGCAGAATACGTTTGGGAAAGACGCCATGAATTCCATTACACAGGCCTGACTGCGAAGCCCGAAGAAGCTTTGCGGAGGGCATTGGAGTTTGAGGGGAAACCGGTGTTTCTGACCGATTCCGGAGATAATACAGGCTCCGGCGCTCCGGGATGGAATACCGAGCTGCTTCGGCAGACCCTGGCGCTGCAGCCGCAGAAACGCTTCCTGTTTGCCAATATCACCGATCCGCAAGCCTACGCCCTTGTGCGGGATCTGCCTGTGGGGACGACGCTGACGCTGGATTTGGGAACTAACGCCGATCCTTGGAGTCAGCCGGTTTCACTTCCTGTTCAGACACAGGCGAAGGGTGAGCTGAAAGGCTGCATGATGCATGACCGCGGCGCCACCTTTGGCCATTCGGTGCTGGTTTCCATCCTGGATACGCCGATTGACGTCAACCTTGCGGATACCAACTGGGGCATGTGCGAAGAACATCAGTTTGCCAGCGCCGGGATGGATTGGGATGAATATGACATTATCGTTGTGAAGCAGGGCTATATCCAGCCTGAATGCAAAGCGAAAGGGAAGCTGTGCGTGATGGCGCTGACGCCCGGAACGACACCGCAGGATACGACTTCGATTCCATTCAAGCGGATCATGCGGTCGATGTTTCCAATTGATGAAATTTAGGAGGAAAAAGTAATGGAAATCAATGCAGGCCGGTTATGGAACCGGCTTCAAGAACTCGGTAAAATCGGTGTGGATCCCCATGGCGGCATCACCCGCTGGACGTTTACCGAGGAGGATATGCAGGCCCGGGACTGGCTTGCGGATCAAATGAAACAAGCCGGTCTGAGTGTGCGGGAAGATCCGGTTGGCAATGTGATCGGCACTTACAATCCTGCCGACAGCTTAGAGGCTCCGGTACTCAGCGGATCCCACTTTGACACCGTCCGCTGCGGCGGGATATTCGACGGCTGTCTGGGCTTGTTAGCAGCCCTGGAAGCGGCGCAAACGCTTAAGGAAAACAACGTGATGCTCAAACGTCCCTTGATGGTGATCGGCTATCGAGATGAGGAAGGCAACCGGTTCAGCTCCGGCATGGTGGGAAGCAAAGTGGTCACGGGCAAAGCGGACGATGCCGATTTTCTGGCACAGGATGCGACGGGGATCACGATCGGGGAAGCGATGAAACAGCGCGGCTATCACCCGGAAGATTATAAACAAGGCCGGATTGATCCGATTCATGCCAGCGTGGAGCTGCATATCGAACAGGGCAAGGTTTTGGAACAAGCCGATTGTCCGGTCGGCATCGTCGAAGGGATTCCTTATCTGCGCTTCTACGAAGTCACCCTCAGCGGCTGCAGCGGCCATGCCGGGGCGACGCCGATGAACGACCGTCAGGATCCGGTTGTCGCGATGACGAAGTGGATTCAGAAGATCACAGCACTGGCATCCCAGCGGCCTTACACCGTTGCCACCGTCGGCAACATCCAGACCTTCCCTGGTTCTACGAATGTGATTTGCGATCATGTCACCTTCTCACTCGATATCCGCAGTTTGGAAGAACACCAAATCGACGACTGCCTGGCGGCGATGAAGCCCTTGGAAGCGGAGCTGGAAAGCGCGGGGATTGGCGTAAGCTGTCAGCTGCGCCATATTCTCTACGGTCTGACTTGCGATGAACGTCTGAAAACGGATCTGGAAAACATCATGAGCCAACGCCGGATCCCTTACCAGCGGTTGATGAGCGGCGCGGGGCATGACAGTCAGAACTTCAAGGATGTCTGTCCCTGCGCGATGATCTTTGTCCGCTCCCAACACGGCTATTCCCACCGCAAGGAAGAATACAGCACGCCGCAAGACTGCGCGGCCGGAGCCCAGGCTCTGCTGTATTTGCTTGCCCGGCTGACTATGGAATAAAGTCATCCAGCTTCCATTTCAGAAGAAAGATAAAAGAAAGAAGGAATTCTATCCATGAAAGTTTTAATCGGAACCTTTGTCACTGAATCCAATGGCAACGTACCCGCGAAAGCCCGGATGAACAATTACGACCTGGCTTTCGGCGACGACTGCATCCGTAAGATGAACGTTTCTGACATCTATGAGGATGCTGGAATTGAGATCGTTCCGTCGATCTACGCCGATGCCGGCGGCAACGGGGTGGTTACCAAGGAAGCTTTTGATTATATCGAAAGCTGTTTTGTGAAGTCAGTGCGTGCGCATCTGCATGAATTAGACGGCATTTACCTGTTTCTGCACGGCGCCAGCGAGGTTGAGGAAATCGGCTCGGGTGATCATCACATCTTAAAGACGATCCGGGAAATCACCGGTCCGTATCTGCCAATCGCGATCGTCTGCGATCCGCATGGCAACTTGTGTCAGGAATATGTGGATAACTGCACGATTCTGCGCAGCTACCGCGAGTCGCCGCATACCGACGCCCAACAGTCCAAGCGGATCGTTTCCCAAATGCTTTGCGATTTGTTGAAGGATCGGCAGCACATTCATTCTGTCTACCGCAAACTGCCACTGATTCTGGGCGGGGAACAGAGTGTGTCCGCGGATGAACCGGTGCTTTCCATTAACCGTTATATGGATGAGCTGGAACAGGATCCAAGGATCCGCAGTGTTTCCTGGCATGTCGGCTACATCCGCCACGATTGCGACGTGGCGGGCTGCGGCATCGTGGTCGTTCCGCAGAACACGGAAGATCAGGCCTATGCTGAAGCGATTGCCGATCGGCTGGCGGCTTATGTCTGGGACAAGCGGCATGAATTTCATTATACCGGACTGACAGCCCAGCCCGACCAGGCTCTGAAAATGGCGCTGGAATTTGCAGGGAAACCGGCGATTATCACGGATTCCGGCGACAATGTCACCAGCGGCGCGACCGGCTGGAACACGTTTATCCTGCGTCAGGTGCTGGCTGTGGAAAATTTGGAAAAGAAGTTCTTATTCGGTACGATCTGTGATCCGGACTGCTACAAAAAGCTGGCGGAGCTGCCGGAGGGAACGGAAACCACGATCAGGCTGGGTACTGGTTATGATGAATACTCCGCCCCGGTCACCCTCGATGTGACGATTCAGTCGCATGGGGAGCTGCGCGGCTTCATGTACCGTGATCACAACAAGGCCTACGGCTATGCGGTAACCGTCAGCGTCAAGGGGATGCCGATCGATATCATGGTGGCCTCCAACCGATTCGCGATGGTGGAAATTCATCAGTTCGTCGACGCCGGCATCGATCTGGACGATTACGATGTTTTGGTTGTCAAGCAAGGCTACATTTTCCCGGAACTGAAGGACTATGGCAAGCTGTGCGTGATGTCCTTAACCGGCGGAGCGACGCCGCAGGATACAGCTTCCATTCCGTTCAAACGGATTATGCGGCCGATGTTTCCCATTGATCAAATTTAAAAGGAGGACGCTATGAAAATTATCGCGGCGAAATTTACACTGGAAGCCAACGAGCACGTTCCGATGTTTTGCGATCTGGAAAACACAGCGCTGAGCTTTGGTCAAGAGGCGCTGTCGCATATGCAGCTGGGCGAGGTGACTGAGCGGCCGAATTTAGAACTCATTCCGGTCTTGTGCGCGGATGCCGGCTGCAGCGGCGTCATGCGGAAGGGCTGCTTCGACTATCTGGAGCAGCGGATTCTTGGCGCGATCCGTGAGCATCTTGCGGATCTCGACGGTATTTATCTGCATTTGCACGGCGCGAGCTTCGTGGAACAGATCGGCAGCGGCGAGCAGCATTTGCTTCAGCAAATCCGCAAACTGACCGGACCCTATCTGCCAATCGCGGTCGCCTGTGATCCGCATGGCAACCTGACTCAGGAATATGTTGAAAACACGACGTTTATCCGTTCCTATCGGGAAGCTCCGCATATTGATATCGCTGAAACGGTTCAGCGCACATTTCAAACGCTGATCGATCAGATTGAGCATCCTCAGGGCGGCCGGCCGGTCTACCGCAAGCTGCCGCTGATCTTAGGCGGGGAACAGAGCGTATCGGCGGATGAGCCGGTGCGTTCCATCAATCATTATATGGATGAGCTGGAGCAGGATCCGCGGATTCTAAGCTGTTCCTGGCATGTCGGTTATCTGCGTCACGATTGCCCTGAAGCGGGATGCGGAATCATTGTGATTCCTGCGGGTGCTGCGGATCAGGCGTATGCGCGGAAGATCGCGGATCAGCTGGCAGAAACCATCTTCAGCAAGCGGCACGAATTCCACTACACCGGCACGACGGCCAGCCCGGAAGAGGCCTTGCGGATGGCGCTGGAGTTTGACGGCAAACCGGTGTTCATCACCGATTCCGGCGACAACGTCACCTCGGGGGCGATGGGCGCCAATACGTTCATCCTGCGTCAGGTTCTGGATCTGCCGCAACTGAACAAGTCATTTTTGTTCGCGGCGATTAACGATCCGGCTGCCTGCGCCCAGCTGAGCGCCTGCGCTGATGGGCAATCCGCATCGGTGACTTTGGGGATGAATCTGGATGAACACAGCCGCCCTGTCAAGCTGAACGTCACCGTGCTGCATCATGGCCGGCAGGCGGGGACAGCGATGTATGGTGAGAAAGGGGATTATGGCCCGATCGTCACGGTTCGGGTTGAAGGCACGCTGATCGACATCGCGGTGACCGACAACAACCATTCCTTTGTCGAAGAGCGTCAGATTTCCGCCTGCGGGGTGAGCTGGGATGATTATGATGTGATCGTCGTCAAGCAAGGCTACATCCATCCGGAAATGAAAGCTAAGGGCAAGCTGTGCGTGATGGCGCTGACCGGCGGGGCGACGCCGCAGGATACCCGGCTGATTCCATTTAAGCGCATCCAGCGGCCGATGTTTCCAATTGATGAAATTTAAAGAAAGGATATAAGGATGACTGAAAAATTTTTATGGGGTTCCGCAACCGCGGCTTACCAATGCGAGGGCGCGTGGGACGCGGACGGCAAGGGACCGAGCATCTGGGATGAGTTTTGCCACAGTGAAAAGAACACGACCGGCATCACCGGCGATGTGTCCTGCGATTTCTTCCACCACTACCAAGAGGATATCCGGATGATGGCGGAGGGCGGACAGAACACCTATCGCTTTTCGATCAGCTGGTCGCGGATTGTGCCGAAGGCTGACCGCGTGATCAACGAACAAGGTTTTGAGTTTTACGACAACGTGCTGACAGAATGTGAGAAATACGGCATTGTTCCTAATGTCACGTTGGTTCACTACGATCTGCCGGACTATGTCGGCGCTCAGGGGGGCTGGTGCTGGGAAGGCATCGCGGATGAATTCGCGTATTACGCGGCGGCGGTATTCCGCCATTTCGGCGACCGCATCCCGCTGTATGTGACGATCAACGAGCCGACGCACAATGCTTCCTGCTGCTACATGGTCGGCAACTATCCGCCGAATGAACAGGTCAATATGCAGCATTTCTGCCACTGTGCCTACAACATGGTGATGTGCAATGCCAAAGCGATCCGGGAGTTCCGCAAGCTTCATCTGAAATCTCAGATTGGTCTAGTCCACGCCTCCTGCAGCGCTGAAGCGCTCAAGGCGACGCCGGAGTATCTGGAAGCGGTGGAAAACGGCGATTTGTTTACCAATGACTGGGTGCTTGATCCGGCGATCAAGGGGGAAATCCCGCAGAAACTGATCGACAAGGTAAAGGTCTCCGGGATTGATCTGTCGTTTATGAAGGAGGAGGACCGCGCGGTCATCGCCGAGAATACGATTGACTTCCTCGGTCAGAATGCCTACAGCCGGCTGTTGGTGAAGCCGTATCATTCCGGTGAAACGTGCGCGACGGTCAACAATGCCGGCAACAACGATGGTTCCGGCAAAGCCGCCAAGGAAGGCAAAACCGTGAAGGGCTGGTTTGAGTCCGATACCGATCCGGACGTACCGCTCAACCCTTGGGGCCGGGAAATCTATCCGCAGTGCATCTATAATACCTTGATCAAGCGGAAACAGAAATACGGCGATATTCCAATCTATATTACGGAGAACGGGCATGGCGCGTATGACGTTGCGGATGAACAAGGCTATGTCGTTGATGACGACCGGATTGAATTTCTGAACAATTTTCTTGAACAGATTCTGAAAGCCAAGTCCGAAGGGGTCAACGTCAAGGGCTATTACGTCTGGAGTACGATGGATTTATACAGCTGGATCAACGGCTATAAAAAACGTTACGGCTTGGTGCGGGTCGATTATGACGATCCGGACTTAAAGCGCACGCCGAAGAAAAGCTACTTCTGGTACAAACAGTTTATTGAAGACCATCAGGATCTGTAATACGGGCATGCAAAAAGAAGCCAGACAAGGCACAGCCTTTCCCGATGACTTTCTGTGGTCAGCCTCGACCAGCGCTTACCAATTTGAAGGTCACTTTGAAAACGATGAAAAAGGCTTGTCCGTGCAGGAGGTGAAGGCTGGGCAAAAAGAAGTCTTGTGGAAAGCCGCGGATCATGTCCATCATCTTGATGAGGACATCGCGTTGTTGAAGCAGTTGGGTGTCCGTGCCTATCGGTTTTCGATCGCCTGGTCACGGATTCTTCCCGAAGGAAGCGGCCGGGTCAGCGAGCAAGGGCTGATGTTTTACCATCGTCTGATCGACGGATTGGTGGAGAATGGAATCCTGCCGATCGTCACCCTGGTGCATGATGATCTGCCGCTGGCGCTGGCTAGGCAGGGCGGCTGGTTTAACCGGAAAACGATCGACGCTTTTTTGACGTACTGCCGGATCCTGTTTGAACATTTTGGCCGTCAAGTGTTCCTGTGGCAGCCGATTGGTGAACAGAACCTGCAAGTGATTGCCGAGATCACAGCCCAGCGTCACACGCTCAGTGAGATCTTCCAGATGAATCATCATCTCTTTCTGGCTCAGGCCGGCGCGGTTAAGCTGGGGCGCGACTATGGTGTTTGCGGAAAGTTCAGTCCGGCCTTGAATCTGGTTGAGGTCATCCCCGCCAGTCCGAATCCTTTGGATGTGCTGGCAGCCAAGCAGATGGCAACGATCCGCAACTGGATGTTTCTGGACGTCGCGATGCTGGGGGAGTATTCCAGTTCAGCCCGGGCGTTGCTCAGGCAGCTGAACGCCGAGCCGGTGTGGCAAGTGGAGGATGAAGCGCTGTTGCGGGAGGGCGTGTGTGATCTGATCGCCTTCAGTACGTACACCTCGGTGTGTGTTGGAGCATGGAAGCAGAGCGGATTTCAGGATCAGACGGGCATGAAATATGGGTTTAATCTGCCGGGGGTGTTTGAGATTGTGCCCAACCCCTGTTTGAAACCAACGGAATTTGCGGCGGAGGTGGATCCGTTAGGAACCCGGCTGATTTTGCAAGAGGCTGCCCAACGATACCAGAAACCGATCTTTGCGATTCTTCGCAGTCTTGGTCAGGAAGAAACGATCAGCGAAGAGGGCAAGATTCATGATGAAGCGCGGATCCGCTATTTAGCGCTGCAGTTTCAGCAGATGAATGCGGCGATAGCCAACGGTGTTCAGCTGATCGGGATCTGCCCGTGGAGCGCCTTTGATCTGGTCAGTACCGCTGAGGGGTGGAAGCGCCGGTATGGATTTGTCTATGTGGATCAGCAGCAGAATTGCAGGCGGATTCCGAAGCAGAGTTATGCTTGGTATCGCGGCGTCATCGCGGAAAATGGGCGGACACTATGAAACTTTAAAATGAAAAATGAGGTGAAGAAAATGGAAAAACGACCGTTTTTATGGGGCAGCGCCACGGCGGCCTATCAATGTGAAGGGGCTTGGAACATCGAGGGTAAGGGAGTTGGCGAATGGGATGTCTTTTCGCATGAAAGTCCGCTGAACATTAACGGAGCAACGGGCGATGTGTCGTGCGATTTCTATCATCATTACGAAGAGGACATCCGGATGATGAAGGAAGGGGGTCAGAATTCTTATCGCTTTTCATTGTCCTGGTGCCGGATTTTACCGGAAGGACGTGGCCGTGTGAACGAGCAGGGGATCGCGTTTTATAATCGGGTGATCGACTGCTGCCTAAAACATGGCCTGGAGCCGAACGTCACGCTGTTTCATTACGATCTGCCGCAGGCGCTGGCCCAACAGGGCGGCTGGGCAAACCGGGATATTTTGGATGCCTTTGCGGAATATGCAAAAGTTTGTTTTGAGGCTTTCGGGGATCGAGTTAAGCTGTGGGTGACGATCAATGAGCCAAAATATTATGCTTACTGCAGCAACATGGTCGGCAATTATCCGCCGAATCACAAACTTGATTTCGATCGATATTTCAAGACGGTTTATCATGAAGCGGTGGCCAGCGCCAGAGCGGTGAAAATCTATCACGATTTACAGCTGGGTGGGGAAATCGGGATTGTTCATGATTCGAGCAATGTTGAGGTCGCCCCGCAGACGAAGGAACCGGAGCGGATTAAGGCGATCGCCGATCTGTTTTATAACCGTGTGATCTTGGACGGCGCTATCTTAGGCGAATTGCCGGGCGGCTTGATTCCATGGCTGCGGGAAAATGATATCGACACTTCCTATATCCGCTTTGAGGACACGCTGACATTGGCACAGGGCAAGGTCGATTTCCTCGGCCTGAATGTCTATAACCGGTTTTACATCACAGATTACACTGAGGGTGAAACCGAGGTGTTCCATAACAACAAGGGCGCCGGTTCCACTGCCAAGGAAGGAATCCGGATTAAAAACTGGTATGAAACGACGATTGACCCAACGACGAAGCGGAATCTGTGGGGCCGCGAAATTTATCCGCGCTGCATGTTGAATACACTGATGGAAATTAAAGAACGCTATGGCGAGATTCCGGTTTATATCACGGAGAACGGCCATGGCTGTTATGAAACACCGGATGAAAATGACATGGTTCAGGATGATGAACGGATTGAAATGATGCAGGGGTACATTGATTTCATGTTCAAAGCGATGGAAGCAGGCTGTGATGTCCGGGGGTATTATGCCTGGAGCACGATGGATTTGTACAGCTGGGTCAACGGCTATGAAAAGCGGTATGGTTTAGTTCGCGTTGATTTTGACAACAACTGCCGCCGAATACCGAAGAAGAGTTATTTCTGGTATCAGAAGCTGATTCAGGGTTTTCAGAATTGCATAAAAGAGAAATGAAGAAAAGATCCGCAGACAACACGCTGCGGATCTTTTTGAAAAAGTGCTTGGAAGAATCAATGATGGTGAGTTCGGAGATTTCCGGTAAGATATTTTGTATGCAGTCCTTGGGTAAAGCTTTTACTTTACTTTCTTTCGTAGTTTTTATTTGATATTGATGAGTTTTTCAGCGTACCTATGTCGGCTAAGGTTAAGGTAAGAACTTCATCTTCGATTAGATAAATAAGCACCAATCAGGTTGAATATGACATTTGCGAAAACCCTTAAAATTTCCTTTTAGTTGATGATCCATATTTTTTTATCTAATGGAATTCAGAAAGCTTAATCCCGCGATGGAATCAGATCCAGCATGCGAGCGATATCTTCTGCGGCCATCGTCATCTTTGATTTTTCGATTAGAAGATTACCGCCTGTCATAATATAGGATGGAAGAATCCGGATGTTTTGATAAGTAAGCACGCTGTTGCGGAGCTTATAGGTAGAAATAGCAGGGACAGCATTTTTGCCTGTCGTCTTCTTTGCGATCTTGTTGAAGGCTTTCTTGGCGACATCGCCCATCAAAAGAATGACTTTTAGATTGGGAAACAAAGCAATTTCTTTTTCTAAATAAGGAAGACTACGGTTGAGTTCATCATTACTGATGGAAGTGCTGACTTTGGGTGTTTTTACGGCGTTGGTGATGTAGATCCCCCGCTCCAGCAGCTGTTGAACGTCAGTAATAGGAAAGCCGGCAGCTTCAAATAAGGCAAAGGTAGTTGTCAGGTAATCAGCATCAGCATAGCCATAGAAATCCTGCATGGGATCGGTTGGTACAACCTCGTTGATCAGTAGGGCGTGGATGGATAGAGGATCGAGTTCGATGTTATTGAGCTGGATATCAGGATGAATCCCCAGCTCTTTCTCAAGTTCATGACGAATATTCATACTCGGTTTCCTTTCTTTTTCTTCCTTTATTATAAGGGAGAATAGTTGACAGCGGGGTGTCAGGATTGATTCTCTTTTGCCAAGGAGTTCACAAGATAAAATCACAGAGGATAAAGAAGTCAAAAAGAAATTGAAGTTCTGATATTTTTTCTTTTATTTGAGGGGATAATGATATTAAATCACGATTTACTAAATTTAGATTTAGTAAAAGGAGGGAACTATGTTTATCGGGAGAGAAGCAGAACTGCAATTTTTGGAAAGTCAATATCGTTCAACAGGTGGAAAGCTTGTTGTTCTTTACGGACGAAGAAGGGTCGGAAAAACTGAAACATTGAGGCAATTCTGTGAAGGAAAGCCGCATGTCTATTATGCTTGCCAGGAAAGTCCGGATCGCATGCAGCTGAGGGCGTTTTCTCAGAAGCTTTTAAAAGAGAAAATCCAAGCCAGCGCGTATATCCAGGAATTTGATGAATGGGAAAAAGCATTTTGGGCAATTCTTGAATTACCCTATAAAGATCAGAAAAAACTAGTTGTTATTGATGAATTTCCCTATATGTGCAGAAATAATCCAGGTATTCCATCAATTTTACAGAACTTATGGGATGAAGTCTTAAAATTCCGATGTCATGATTGTTTTATGTGGGAGTGCCATGAGTTTTATTGAGAAAGATCTGTTAGCTGAAAAAAATCCACTTTATGGAAGAGCGACAGGTATTTATAAAATGACGGAAAAGGGATTTCATGATGCTATTCGGTTTTTCCCAGATTATTCAAATGAAGATAAGATATTGGCGTATTCCATTCTTGGCGGAGTTCCTCATTATCTTCGCCAGTTTGACTCCAACTTATCTTTAACAAAAAATATTAAACAAAACATTTTAATGAAAGGCTGCACCTTATACAGTGAGGTTGATTTCTTATTAAAACAAGAACTTAGGGAAACAGCAGTTTATAATTCAATCATTGAAGCTGTTGCGATGGGCAATACACGGTTAAATGAAATTAGCCAGAAGTCATTGGTGGAGGATACCGCAAAGACTGGAGTTTATCTTAAAAATCTTATAAAACTTGGTATTATTGAACGTGAAATTTCTGTTGATGCGGGAATGCAAGAACGAGTAAATACAAACCGAGGCTTATATAAGCTGACAGATAATTTCTTTCGTTTTTGGTATGCGTTTGTTTTTAATCACTATTCGGATCTGGAAATGGGGGATGTAGATGGCATCTATGAGTATGTCGTAGCTCCGCAACTGCATAAATTTGCTTCTTTCACTTTTAAAGAGGTTTGCAGACAGTTTGTAAGACGTTTGCAAAAAGAAAATAAACTGCCTTTTTGGTTTTCAAAAATGGGCCGTTGGACAGGAAAGACAACAATTCGTGATAAGACCAATGATTCAGGCTACCGCATCGGTGAAACAGAAATTGATATTCTAGCCATTTCACAGGATAAGAAGAAATTGCTTGTAGGCGAATGTAAGTTTAAGAATACGTCGTTTCGTTACTTAGAATACTTGGATGTTTTGGCAAAATTAACCCCATTAAAAGAAACAGCTGAATTTTACTATGCCCTTTTTTCACAGTCTGGATTTGATGATCAGCTACAGGCGCAGGCGAGGCTTGATGATCATCTTTGTTTATATGATTTAGCTGACATTATTTTAGGAGATAAGCTTTAAGATTGTTCGTGAAAACAGGCTTGTAAGATCGAGAAAATCCGATATAATGAATCTGGAAAGAAATCGGGTGAAAGCATGGAAACACAGCGTTTAACAATGAAAGACAGTGGTAAAATTGTTGAAATTTTAAACAATGGCGGTGTAGTAGCATTTCCAACAGATACAGTCTATGGCCTGGCGGTGCGGTATGATTTGAAAGAGGCAATTCTAAAGATGAAAGCGGCAAAGCAAAGGCCGGAAACGAAGCCCTTTCCAATGATGGTGGCCTCAAAAGCTCAGATTGAAAAAGTAGCGATTACCGACGCTCGCTCCCAGCGATTAATCGATCATTGGATGCCGGGGGCGTTGACATTGATATTTCAAAAGAAACCGGAAATTGATGATTTGGTAACGAATGGGTTTCCAACAATAGGCATCCGGATGCCGGATGATGAATTTGTTTTGGAGATTATCAATCGTGTCGGAGTGCCGTTGTTAGTGCCGAGTGCGAATTTGAGCGGATATCCACCCTGCACAACCTCGGAAGCGGTGCTGGAACAGTTGGATGGACGAATCGATGCGGTTGTTCTGGGCGAAAGTGGAGCGAGTACGTCGAGTACCGTTTGTGATACGACAGGCAATGAGTTAAAAATTTTGCGTCAGGGACCGATTCGGCTGGAAGATTTAGAAGCGACAGAATAAAGGAAATGAGGAATCGAAAATGAAAATTGCGATGGCTTGTGATCATGGAGCATTTGAAAATAAAGAAGCGTTAAAGGCTAAATTAATCCAGGAAGGCTATGAAGTGGAAGATTTCGGCTGTTTCAGCGCTGATAGCATTGACTATCCGGAAGTCGCCTATCCGTGCGCGAAAGCGGTAGCGGAAGGCAAAGTAGACCGGGGAATCGTCATGTGTGGTACGGGTATTGGTGTCAGTATCGTCGCCAATAAGGTGCCAGGGATCCGCTGCGCGCATGTGCATGATCTGGAAACGGCGAAACTGACTCGAGAACACAATGATTCCAATGTTCTTGCAATGGGTGGACGGATTATCAGTCAGGAATTAATTGAACAGATCGCGGAAGTCTGGCTGACGACAGAATTCTCCCACCAAGAGCGGCATCAGCGACGAATTGATCAGATCGCTGAACTTGAGAAAAAAGCATAACGACGAAGAAAACGGCAGTTGAGTTGAAAGCTGCCGTTTTTTATTTTTTGGTTTTAAATGATTCTACTTTTACATATTTTTGATTACGGCTATGGGGCTTATCTGGAATCGTCATTCTAATTTTACCGCTATTCAGCAAAGGTTTAAGGCATGCTTTGTGGAAATAACTAGAATTAATAAGTTTTGCATAAACCATCATCTCGGCTTTAGTCCTTGGAATAGAACAAAATTCAATTAGTCCGGCTAAATTTACTGCGTTATCTTTAGCGTTATCTTGAAGATTGCTTAACGGCCCAACCGTTGCAGTTGCTGCATCAGTTAAAGGAATAAAAGTGCTCAATACATTTTCTTACTTCAAAGAAACAGATCTATCCCAATAACCATTAAGATCTAAATTTTTTTCCAATCCTTTCGCTAAATATCTTTATGGTTGACATGTTGCAATTCTTCAATGATTGCCGTCAGGAGTTCAATTTGATGTTCAGTCAATCCTTCAACACAAAGATTACGTGCGGTGTTGATGCCTAAAAGAAAATCAGTGGATACATTGAAAATAGCTGCAATTTTGATCAGGATATCATAGGACGGAAGACGAATCCCATTTTCGTAGGCACTAATCATAGCTTTAGTAATACCAAGCCGATCAGCCAACTGTTGTTGAGTGATCTTTTTTTCTTTTCTAAGCATTCTGAGTTTCAAATAAAAATCATGCATAAATTATTACCTTCTTTTCTGTGATCAAGTGTAAAGATGAAAGGTAAACTAACGGTTTACTTTTACAGCTATATAAGTTGACTTTGGGCATTTGTAAGGATAAAATGGTATTAGGAAAAAAGGTAGAAATTAAGGGGAAAAAGTGCGTTCATTACATTAGTTTGCAGTTCATTACATGTTTCGGGAAATCTATTTCTCAACATCATTACAAGAATTAAAGGTTTATAAGCGATAAAAGGCTGAATTTAAAAATTTTGAAAGTTAAATTCAGCTAAAAAATGGGCTAAGTGGTTATAATGCCATCTTAAAAATAACAGATGAGGTGAAGGAAAATGATAGTCAATCTGATCGAAAAAAATCAAATCTTTACGACGATTTTGCCTGAACGAATTCAAGGTCAATATTGGTTAAAAGATCTTGATGAAAATGGTATGCAGCGCGAGCTCATGAGTATTGAAGCAAAGGAGACTGGCTGGATTGCCAAATCAAATCGTATCGTTAGTATTATTAACGGCCAAAGCGAGTTTATTCCTGAAATGATTCTACATTCCAATTCTATTTTTTCTGTGAAAATTTCAAATATGCCAGCATCTGTATTAATATATTGCGAGCCATTAAGCGAGAACCGGCAAAAAATGACTAAATATGTAGTGCCTAAAAGCTGCATGATCACCATTGGCCGGGAACCTGGAAATACAATTATTTACAAGCTTACGTATGTGTCGTCCCAGCATGTACGATTAAGTTATACTGACGGGCGGTGGACAATTCAGGATTTGGGAAGTACAAATGGAACTTATGTTAATGACCGCCGAGTTGTCTCTGCAGCCTTGAACTATGGTGATAGGATATATATTATGGGATTAAAAATTGTTGTGGGAAAACAGTTTATTAGTATGAATAATCCTGATCAACTAGTGGAGATGACAAATAAAATGTTAAATCCATTTCCAATTCAGAGTGTTAATCTTACAAACTTTCAAATTGAAGAACGACAAGATACCTGTTTTTATCGTTCACCACGGTTTAAGCAGGGGATACAACCTGTAAAAATTCAGGTTGACAGTCCTCCGCAGCGGCAGAATCAGGATACAACGCCGATGGCGCTTTTATTAGGTCCTTCAATGACAATGGGGTTGGCATCTGCCTCAACAGGAATCTTTACATTAAACAACGTGATGTCCCGTGGCGGCGATCTTTTGTCGGCCTTGCCTAGTTTAATCATGTCTGGAAGTATGCTGTTGGGAACTGTTCTTTGGCCGATCCTGACGAAGCGGTATGAAAAGAAACAAAAACGCAAAAATGAGCAACTGCGCCAGGATAAATATCTCCATTACTTAGACAGCATCCGTGATGAAATCCGCATGAGTTGTCATCAGCAGGCAGAAAGATTAAAACAGAACATTCTTTCCAGTGAAGAATGTTTGACTCGAGTATATCCTCTGGATTCTTCGTTGTGGGAAAGAATTCTGGGACAGGATGATTTTCTGCAGCTGCGTTTAGGTGTGGGAGATCAGACAATGCTGGGAGAAATTCACTATCCTGAAAAACGCTTCACACTGGATGATGATTACTTGCAAAACGCTTTATTCTCTCTAAAAAATGAACCGCAGACATTAAAAGACGTGCCCATTGCTTTCAATTTTAAGGAAAATCAGATTACAGGACTTGTTGGACTCCGCAGCCAGTTGCTTCAATACATCTATAGCTTATTGATTCAAACAACAATCTATCATAGTTATGATGAACTTAAACTAGTTTTATTTGTTGACGAAGAAGAAGCGAAGGATTGGCAATTTGCTAAATGGCTTCCGCATCAATGGACTAATGATAAAACTTTCCGATACTATGCCGAGAATGCGGAAGAACTGAAAGAATTATCTGCTCGTTTGGAAACTGAACTTTCCGATCGATTTGAAAGTAAAGATGAAAAAGCCGAATTTTCTCCTTACTATTTCATTATTTGCAGCAGTCATAGAATGCTGGAAAAATCAGAAACAATAAAACATTTATTATCGTTGAACAAAAATATAGGAGTCAGCTTTGTCTTCATGATGAATGAAATTCGGGAGCTGCCGAAAGAAACACAATCGGTAATTCAGGTTGAAGATGAAGTTGGACGCTATTTTAACAAAAATGATCTGTCGGGACAAACATTGACCTTTCAGCCTGAATTTTCAAGCCGGATTAAAATTGAAGAAATGGCAAAGCGTCTGGCCAATATCGCTTTGGATTTGGAAAGTACGCATTACCAATTCCCTAAAATGGTTCAGTTTTTAGAGATGTTTAATGTCGGAAAAATTGAACAACTGAACATATTGAATCGCTGGCATGAAAACAATCCTACCAAGAGCCTGCAGACACCCGTCGGTCTCGATATTTATGGCGAACCTTTTATGCTTGACTTACATGAGAAATTTCATGGCCCGCATGGATTGGTTGCTGGGATGACCGGTTCAGGTAAATCTGAATTTCTGCTTACTTATATTTTATCTTTGGCGATTAATTATCACCCAGACGAAGTCTCCTTCATTCTTATCGACTACAAAGGTGGTGGATTAGCAGGGGCTTTTGAGAATGAATTGCAGCACTTCCGTTTGCCGCATTTAGCAGGAACGATCACCAATCTGGATAAAGGCGAGGTACACCGGGCGTTAACATCCATTGACAGTGAACTGCGCCGACGTCAGCGAGTCTTTAACGAAGCGCGGAAAGCGACGAATGAAGGAACCATGGATATTTATCGTTACCAACAGCTCTATCGCGATCACGTTGTGAAAGAGCCGGTACCCCATCTCTTTATTATCTCGGATGAATTTGCGGAATTAAAATCACAGCAGCCGGAATTCATGGAGCAGTTGATCAGTACTGCACGAATTGGACGAAGTTTGGGTGTTCATCTGATTTTGGCAACACAGAAACCAAGCGGTGTCGTCGATGATCAGATCTGGAGCAACTCTCGTTTCCGGGTTTGTTTAAAAGTTCAGGAAAAAGCAGACAGTATGGAAATGATCAAAGTTCCAGATGCTGCAGCAATTGCCGAAACAGGACGCTTCTATCTTCAAGTTGGCTATAATGAGATGTTTGCAATGGGACAATCAGCTTATAGTGGAGCGTCTTATGTACCACAGGAAAGAATTGAAAAGTATGTCGATTCCAATATTGAATTGATCAACCATAATGGACAACCGGTTAAAGAAATCAAAGTTCGGATCAATAAGCAGCATAAAGGTAAAAAAGAAGTTCAGATTGTATCCTTAGTCCGCTATTTATCAGACTTAGCGAAGAAGGAAAATATCCATCCACATTCTCTGTGGCTGCCATCTATGCCAGCGGTTATAAATGCTGACGAACTGATTGGATGTCAAAAATCTGACAATAAAAATGAACTGTGTCCGGTGATTGGCATGCTGGATGATCCTTATAATCAAAATCAGCGAAACCTTACGCTGCCGCTCTCAAGGCGTGGAAACTGTTTAATCTATGGCTCGGCAGGCAGTGGAACAAGTTTACTTTTGACAACAATTCTATATTCACTCATCAAAACTCACCAGGCTTCTGCACTCCATTGTTATTTACTCGATTTTGGCTCTGAAACGTTAAAAGATTTCAAAAATGCACCTCAGATTGGCGATGTTATTCTAAGTCATGAAAGCGAAAAGATTTCTAATCTGTTTAAGATGCTTCAGGAGGAAATGCAAAAACGAAAAGAACTTATCTCAGAAATGGGTGGAAATTATGCAAGCTATTGTGCGCTGGCTGAGGAACCTGTCCATAACATTCTGGTCGTTATTAACAATTATTCTGCATTTAGAGAAGCTTATGAAGAAGCGAACGAGGAGCTGCTCGGCTTAACACGCGATGGTATCAACTGTGGAATCTATTTTATTCTTACCGCTTCGCTTACAAATGCGGTTTGGTATCAGCTAAGTCAGAATTTTGGACAAAGGTTGGTTCTCCAGATGAATGATCCAAATGATTATTCCATTTTGTTAGGAAGAACGGATGGTCTGCAGCCAGCGAATATGCTTGGCCGAGGTTTAGTGCAGGAAGAACGTTTATTGGAATTCCAAACAGCGACTTGTCCATTGGATCAGCAAGAACTTCGTAAGTATTGTCAACAACTGCGGTCAGAAAGCAAGACAATAGCGCGTAAGGTTCCGATTTTACCAGACCGGGTTACGCTTTTTGATTTTGAATACGAACCGGATCTGCATCATTTACCAATTGGCATTCAGCGTGAATCCCTAGCTCCTGTGATGCACAATCTTGGACAAAGCTATGTAATGTTGATAACAGGCACAGATATTCAGGCTTCCGCGCCAGTTCTCAGAGGAATTATCGCCGCTTGCCAAATAATCAAAGATGTTAATTTGCAGATCCTTGATGGTGACAATATCATTTCTGAAGGTGGAAGTTCTTTAGAGTACATCAAGAAAATAGAAGACTTGTTCTACGAAGTTCGTGATCGTAATAATCGCTATAAAGAAACCGGCGACGTACATGTATTAGACAATGAATCTGAGAGAGTTGTGATTCTTACAGGATATTCCCGCATTGTCAGCCTGTTGGATGCTGATGGAAAAGAGAATCTAAGTCTGATATTAGAGAAAGGCGAAGCCTACTACAAAATACACTTCATTCTTATGGATTCACTTTCCACTTTATCGTCGATTACTGCGCAATCTTGGTATAAGCGGCATGTCAATGGCAATGGTTTATGGATTGGCAATGGATTTGGTGATCAGTATTTATTGAAAGTATCGAAAACATTACAAAGCTATTATGAAGAAATTGGTGAGCAATTTGGATACTGGGTAAAAAAAGGAAAAGCAGTTTGTGTGAAGTTAATTGAAGAAGAGGATGATGATCATGAATAAGATTTTGGTGGAAATTCAAGTTCCTTCCATCGGAACTTCTTATGACTTTTGGATCCCTGCTCATCTCTATTTGGATGAGGTTCTTCACTCGATTGGGAAGACGATTGAAGAACTGTCCAACTTTAGCTTCTTATTATCTGAAGATACAGTGTTTTGTGATAAATCAGATGGTGCAATTCTAAACCTGGAAAAATCGTTAATAGAGTTAGGCCTAAAGAATGGATCCGTATTAATGTTGATTTGATATTAAGAAGAAATTTCTTCTTGATATAAATGGTTATTGAAAGGAGGACATAAATACTATGGGAAAAACAATAGCCGTTACACCTGAGCGTTTGGAAGCTGTTGCCGCCAAGATTGAATCGATGGCAGCTGACTATAAAGCGCAATATCAAAGTCTGTATTCTCAAACAGATGCACTGCAGGCAACCTACAAAGGAGAAGATTCACAGAAGTTCCATGATCAAATTGAGGGATTTAAGCCAGATCTGGAAAAGATGATGCAGCTGATGAATCAATATGCGGAGTTTTTAAGAACTTCAGCTAAAAGTTACCGCGAAACAATGAAAGCTAATGTTGATATGGCAGCGCGGTTAGCTAATTAAGGGAGGAGAAAATATGTCCAATATTCAAGTTCAAACACAAGTCTTGTTGGATACAGCGGAAAAGATGAAGTCTATCAATTCCAATATGACTGAAAAGCTCGAAGAAATCACACGCGAAATTAACAACTTAGAGGCAGAGTGGAAGGGTGATGCTTCCAGTGAGATCCGTGCGGCAATCAATGCTTTAAAACCTAAAGTTGAAGAGTATCGCAATGTTGTTGATTCTTATGCTAAACACTTGATTACAACAGCTCAGAATTGGGAGCAAAGTGAAACTACAATTCAGAGTAAAGCTGAAACATTTAAATAATAAAAAGTCAGAAAGAGGAGTTTTTCTCTTTCTGACTTCAAAGCAGAAAATAACAGAAGTGATCTTCTGAGATATAAATTCAGGGAAAAGAGGCGAAATTAATGAAGAGAATAAAATCTGCCATTAAAATCATCCTATGTTGTCTGTTATGCATAGGTACTGCCAGTTCATTAACCAGCTGCACCAAGAAAAAAACAGAAGAAACAATTACTCGAGGGGAATGGGCTGAACTCTTGGGCAGTTTCTTTGGAATGAATCAGCCTATGATGGATAGTCCTTATTATAGTGATGTAACATCGGAACACCCTTCTTTCCTTTATATTCAAGCAGAAAAGGAGTGGGAACTTTTTGAAGATGAAAAAGAGTTCCACCCAGATGAGAATGCAACGTGGGAATTTGTCATTAAAAGCGCAGTCATTGCTTCTGGTGAACTAGATTCCATTGAAGATCCTACAGAACGTTTTGAACAAGCTTTAGTTTACGCAAAAGAAGAAAAATTAATTAAGAACCTGAAAAAGAAAACTTTGCAAAAAGAAATATCCAAAGAAGATAGTGTTGAACTTGCCAACTGGGCAGCCAATCATTATTTAGATCGGGATTTTGTAGAATATGAAAATATCGAAATAAAAGAGGATGTACTAGATTTTTCTGAAGTTGAAAATCTTGTTGTAAGCCCGGTAGAAAATGAGGAAACCAAGCAAAGGACAATAACGGATACATCCGGTACGTTAAGTCGAGTAAAACCAGAAGATGTAATTATTGTTTCCGGAGATGAAGAAAATCCTGCTGGATTGGCACAAAAAGTCGTCGATGTTGAAGTGTCAGATGATGGAAAAACCATAATTACAACAGTAGAACCGGAATTGCAGGAGGTTTTCAAAGAATTAGATTTTGCACATAATTTTGTGCCTGATTTGAATGATGTAAAAACAGAAGACGGATTTACTTTGCTTCGGGAAGCAGCTGCGAATTCTTCATCGTTGGCACTGTTAGGAGCAAAGGGAATATCTTCGCCTTCTGTAGATTTAACATTTTATGTTGAAAAAAATAATAAAGGAGAAATGAGCTTCGGACAAGAAACACGAGTAGGCGTAATAGAAAGTCAATTAAAGTGTTTTGAAACGTTCAAGTCGACGGATAAAACCGAAGGTTTCTGGAATACAATTTTAAGTTCTGATGTGTCTTTTGCGATAGATAAATTGGAAGAGTGGTCCAAGCAAAAAGAAAATGTTGATTCAGTTAAGCCGGGCAAAGAAATAGTTGAAGCAGAAAAGAAAAATGAACTTGTTAATGCTGGTTATTCATTAAAAGGAAAAATCGGGATCAAGGATTTTCGTGTTTTTGCAGAGTTTAGACCAAAGAAATTATTTGGTTTCCCTGTAGGAATCGATAAAATTCTTTTAGGAATTGAAGGCGAATTTTTTTCAGAGGTTGATTTGAAAGGTAAGTTAGAAACCGAAGTTAAGATGGGGGAGGTACCTGTTGTTGTCCAGGGTATTGTATTAAATATAGAATTCTTTCTTTATGTAGATGCTAAAGGTGAAGTTAAAGTGAAAGCTTCGATAAGCAATGAAACAACTATAGAATACAATAAAGGAAGATTCAAAACAGATTCAAAAGCAAGTCATAGCGAAAGCTTAGAAGGTGCGATAACGGTTGAACCAGGAGTGGGACTTCGTGGAACAATTAATGTCGCGGGTATCGATATTGTAGATGCTGCACTCAAAGCAGGGTTACAAGCTAAGTTTAGTGGTGAAATTGAAAAAGAAACCGAAGTTGAATTAGTAAAGCTTAAAGAAAGTGATAATGTATCACAAAAGCCAACATATAAAATAACAGAAACGTTGGTATGGGTTCAAAATATGGTGTTAAATGTACCCGTTGTAAAATTAGAACTTGGAAAAGAAAAATCAACATTAGCACATAAGTTGGGAATTTCACTCAAGTGCAATGTATGGGGTGAGGAAAATGCATTACTTACGTCAAAACAAATTGATTGTCTGAAACAAAGAGGAAGTATTGGGTGGTGTCAATATGTATCGGATCAGGGAGTCATTTATACGAGGGAATATGAAATTGAAGATTTCAGTAAATTAGATGAGGAAATTTTAAATTACGATACGAACAAAATTCGAATCGGTGATCAGTTGGATATTGATCAGTATTCACTATACCTTGATATAGACGAATCAAAAAGAGTGCAGATAACCTTACTACCAGAAGGATATGATATCAAAGATATTACATTTACAATGAAAGATTCATCAATAGCTGAGGTAGATGCCACTGGAAAAGTAACTGCTACAAAAGAAGGGCAGACTCATCTGACTATAAAAACTCGCGATGGTAAATATGAAATAACTTGCTACATCAGTGTCAGAGCACCACAGATGACATTTAAACCGTTATAAGGAATTTTAATTATGATCGCAACCTTAAAGCAATTAGGAACTGGCAGAGAAATCTCCTATATCGTAACTGATAATCATGATCATCTTTTCTGCGAAATTGAAGCGCCTTTTTCCACTCAATCTTTTTACGCTAATTTCTATTATGAAGGTCAGCTCAGGCAGAAGCTTTACTATAATCCAACAGATACCCAATTCGGAACGCGTTTGTCAGATCGATTGAGTTTCAAGCTGTTTGAAGATGAAGAGTGGGTAGGGACATTAATTCAGAAAACACAGAAAACGAAAGGCTTCCTGCAGTCTTATCCCTACTATCAAATTGATATTGAAGACCGAATGTATCGAGGCTATGAGGTAGGTTTTGGAAGAAAGGGCTTATACCTTTGCTTTTATCAGAATGACGAATGTCTGTCGGTTGTGGAAAAAGAACTGGTGACCCGGCAGTATCAGGATATCTATCACCTTTACGTGCTTTCAGAAGCAACATTGCCAGCTTTACTTCCATTTCTCGTTTATTACGATATGACAAAATATGGTGATATTGGAGAATACAGCTTGCATTCCTATAAAAAAACTACACTAAATACTATTCAAAAAGAATTGATTAAAAAGTATGACCCAGATTTTATTCAAAGGGTAATTGACAGGGAGAGGGGCGAAGAATAATGATCCGTGTTTTTGATCCAAGTTCTTCTTATGCTTCAGCGAGTCAGCTTAACAATCTGACACAGCAGCTCAATACGGCGAAAAAGAAGTTAGAAACATTTAAGTCACAGATCGCAAGCGTCTGGCAAGGTCCTGAAGTCGCAAAGGTGACACAGGCTATGGATCAGCGAATATCAGAAATCAACCAGGTGAATGCTCAACTGCAGAATGCGGCAGCGAGAATTCGTCAAACGGCGGCGACGCTGCAGCGAGAAGATATGGAAAAGCTGAAAGCGGAACAAGCCTTGCTCAGTGCGGGAACTGGTGGCGGCGGTGGACGATTCTAGTGAAAACGAAGATTAAAATCAAAAAAAAGGAAGGTACTCGAACGCTAATCCTGCATTCCGAAAAAGGCCAGAGTATCAATCAAGTTGATTTAAAAAAGCTTCATGATCAAAGCCTGCCCGGATTTATTGAGCCGATCATTCAATCCGCGATGGGGAAGAAACTGAAACTATCGTATTCCATCACCGGAACCCACAGTCTGGAATGGATTTTAAAGCACGGCGTACGGAAAGAAACGTTTATTGATTTAATAGATCAGTTGAATCAAGTGCTGAAGTTGGTAGAAAATCAAAATCTGGATATACGATCTTTACTACTCGACCGGAAAACCGTAATGATAAGCCAAAACAGTGGGCAGCTGAACTTAATCTACATTCCTATTCAATATTATGACTGCGGCTGTGATGTGCGGAGATTTTATGAGAGCTTGGCTTATAATACCGTTTTTGATTCCCAAGAAGAAACAGTCTATGTGACCGATTATTTGCAAACCTTGAACAGCAGCGTGACATTTGCGAAATTTTTGATGGAGGAATATGTTGCTAGATATCGGCAAAATCGAACCGACCAGGATCGCTTGATTTGTCCCCATTGTGGAAATCAAGTGAAAGAAGGAGAAATCTTTTGTTCCTTCTGCAATGCGGATCTGCGCGAGTCGGTGTCAAACGAGAACAGGGCTGTTGAAGTGCCAATCTCACAGAAAGCAACGCCATTCATCACGGGAGCAATTACGACAGGGGCTACAACAGTACTGACGTCTTCTTGTCAAACAACGGTGCTTCAAGAAAATCCGGCAAGCGAAAAAGCCTGGCTCGAACAAATTCGCGGGAAGATTCATATAGCGATTACAAAATTTCCGTTTGTTATAGGGAAAGAGAAGAATCAGACTGACTATACAGTCTTGGGAAATACAAACGTAAGCCGGAAACATATACAGCTTTCAATCAAGGATGAACGAATACAGATACAGGATTTAAACTCCACCAATCACACCTATGTCAATGGGGAGTGTATACAGCCTGGCTGCCTTGTACCACTTACAGATCAAGACCGGATTTTATTAGGAAATGAAGAATTTATCTTTCATGAGAAAGGAACAGAATTATGATCACTGCAGCCATTACTGATATCGGAATAGAAAAAGGAACCAATCAAGACAGTTATTGCATTCTGTCAGCATCAACTGTAATGGGAGAAGTTACACTGTTGGCCGTCGCTGATGGTATGGGCGGCTTGGAAAAGGGAGAAATGGCCAGTGGTGTGGTTATTCAAGCTTTTGCGGATCAGTTTGAGCAGGATGTACAGCTGTTGAAAAATGATGATTTCACGGCATTACAAAGAATGTGGAGTAAACGAATTCAACAGTACAACTATAAAATTCGCAGCTATGGTCAAGCGTTTAGTCTGCAATTAGGAACAACACTGACAGTGATGATGATCAGCCAGTCACATTATCTGATCGCTCATGTCGGGGATTGCAGGGTTTATCAAATTCGAGCTAAACAAATTCAACAATTAACGAAGGATCAGACCTTTATCGCCTATCAGATTGAACAAGGGAAAATGACAGAACAGGAAGCCGCGGAAGATCCAAGACGGAATATGCTGCTGCAATGCATTGGCGTAAATCCGGTCGTGGAACCGATCTTCATCGAAGGCGAGTTAACTGGAGGAGATCTTTACTTGCTTTGCTCTGACGGCTTTCGACATCAGCTTCAAGAGTACGAAATTCTCAATGCCCTTCTTTCATCAGACCACACGGATGATGCGTATATGAAGATGTTAATCTCACTCGCTGAAACCGTAAAAGCAAGAAATGAAAATGACAATATCACAGCATTGATCGCTGAAGTTTAGGAGGGAAAAGCATGGCAAAACAAGGGGAAATCATCGATGGTAAATATGAAATTCTGGCTGAAATTGGTCGCGGTGGGATGTCGGTCGTTTATCTTGCACGAAATAAAAATTTAAATCAGCAGTGGGCCATTAAGGAAGTTTTCCGCAATGCGCGTGATCAAAACCATGAGGAAGTAGTTCAAAGTGCGATTGCTGAAGCGACGATGATGAAAAATCTTGATCATCCATTACTGCCAAGAATTGTCGACATCATTGAGAACAGCGATACGATTTACATCATCATGGATTTAATCGAAGGCCGGACACTGCAGGCGGTCGTTGAGGAAACAGGCGCCCAGCTGCAGGAAACGGTTATCGACTGGGGAATTCACTTGTGCGGTGTTCTCAGCTACCTGCATTCGCGTAAACTGCCGATTATTTATCGTGATATGAAGCCAGAAAACATCATGCTTAAGCCTGATGGAACAATCAAGCTGATCGACTTTGGGATCGCTCGTGAGTATAAAGAGAAAAGTGTAACCGATACGACAGCGTTAGGCACCCGAGGTTATGCGGCACCAGAACAATGGGGAAACCGGGGTCAAACAGATGCCCGAACAGATATTTACGGCTTGGGTGCAACGCTTTACCATCTGGTAACATGGAAGTCCCCAGCGGTTCCTCCGTATGAAATCAAGCCGATTCGAATGTGGAATCCGCAGCTGTCTTCCGGTTTAGAAAAGATTATCCTGAAGTGTACGCAATTGGATCCCGATAAACGCTATCAGACAAGCGCGGAATTGTTGGTTGATTTACAACATTATCATGAAATGGATGATCTTTATCGCAAAAATCAGAAAAACAAGATGATCAAGTTTGCGGTCGCAATCAGTCTATCAGTGCTGTTTTGGGGCTCAGGTTGGGGATGCAATTTAGCAGCTCAGCAAATGAAGGGACAAAACTATGAGAATATCCTCAGCGAAGCCCAGCGTGAAACAAGTACTGAACAAAAAATCAGTCTGCTTGAACAAGCTATTGATATCCAACCTCAAAAATCCGAGGCGTATCTGCAATTAGTCACGGTCATGAAAGCGCCGACAGCGGCGGAACGTCTGCAGGAGAAAAGCACAACTTTCACTGAGACAGAAGATAACATTCTGCGGAAAACATTGAACGCGGAACATTTAAATCAGCTGAAGAGAAACAAAGATTATTCGGATGTCGCTTATGCGATCGGAAGTTTGTACTGGTATTACTACGATTATGGAAGCAACGAGGGACAGACGGACAATCAATATACCCGAATGATCAGCGCTTTACCCTGGTTTGAGGAAACGGTTCAGTTTGCGAAAACAGAAACTGTCAACTCAAGGATGGCGGATATCTACCGCAGAATCGCGATCTTTAACCGGGATATCAGCGCCATGATCAACGAAGGCAGTGATACCAATGTGTATGGTGACTATTGGAACAGTCTGATAGAACTCAATGCCCAGTTGAATCACTATGAAGAAAGTGGAAACCAACCCGAAATACTAAAGCTAGAAACCTATGTCCTGTCAATGAATGCGATTGAGAACTATGCGCGTAAATTTAAAGGTAATGGCATCACTTATCAACAGATGATAGATTTCTATAATCAACTCTGTTCTGAATTGGACGAAATCCAAATCAGTGAGGAACTAATGGATTCCGCATCTGGATTAGCTAAGAAAAAAGCTTATCTGGAAACGCGGAAGAACTATGTCAAAGAAGCTATAGACAGAGCATTTGCTACCAATCCTAATTCTGCTTCTGAAGAATCGGTACAGGAAGGGGGTGGGCAGGAATGACACCGCAAACGCTGAATATGATCGCACTTGTTTTTTATACCGCCAGCTTGCTTTGCTTGATCGTCGGAATCTACTTTTTCTTCAGCCTGCATATTGTGGAAGTTTTTAATGACTTAACAGGCAGGACCGTTAAAAAACAGCTGCAAAGAATCCAAACCCAACCTCAGCCACAATCTCAAGCTGGTAAACCATCTCTTCCATCTAATGCGTCTCAAACTTCAAAGAAAAATGCGAAAAAATCAGATGTCATACAGACTGGCGACCGTGAAATTCAATTAGATGCTGGTGTACATCAAGATTCTGGATCAGAACCAACGGATGTTTTATTTTCCGATTCGGAACCAACGACACTTTTAGAAAAAGAGGAAGCGATGACAGGATTGGATTCGAAAGCGACGACGGTTTTAAGCAGTTCCAGTTCGACTTCGAATACTTCAGAATCCATGATTCATGTGTTAAAACGGGAAGTTGTCATTCATGCGGAAATTGATCCGGAGTTGAAAAAAATAGAAACAGATTCATAAGAGGGGGAATAATGTTATGAATAAGAGTATTTATAAGAAAGCAGCTGCATTTTTGGCTGCGGCTACCTTACTTGCCCAAAACTTTACATCAATAACGCCGATCCAAGCCGAAGATCCGCAGCCGGATCCATTACCGAATACCTGCACTCTTCAACAACTCGCTTTTACCATGGAGGAAATTGCCGTTGAGCAAGGCGAACTCGTTCAGGAAAATCCGCTGCTGGATTATGAAAGTACAGGAAAAATAACGTTTTCAAGTTCCGATGAGGAACTGGCGGCCGTCGATGAAAACGGGGGTGTGACGTTAAAATCAAAAAGTATCACAGACGCACAGACTGTTACAATTTCTGCCCATATGGAAGCCGATGCAGATTATTGTGAAGCGAATGCGGAATACAAATTAGTCATTCAGCCGTTTGGTTATCGTATGGAAGTGATCATTCCAGACGATTTGCATTACGAAGATCTGGAACAGCCGTTAATCACGGATGTCATCAATGTGCCAGAAAATGCAACGTTCACATATAAATTAGAATCAGATGCTGATTTTTCAGAAACGATTCCCCAAGGAAAGGAAGCCGGTACTTATTCCATTGAAGTAAAAGCGACACTTGGCAGTTTTGAAAAAATAACGACTGTGGAAACGATTATTCATCCTGCCAGTTATACGATGCACTTTGAAAAAGCAAAGGTTTCTGTTCCGTATGGAACAACTGTTTCTAATCCGTTAACGATTGTTCCGGAAGGCGCGGTAGTTCGCTATTTAGTTGAAAATGATCCGGCGATGGCAATACCTGCCGTCGCGATCAATGAAACGACAGGGGAAGTCACAGTTTATCATATTGGTAAGGCTGTCATTACTGCAGTCGCTGAAGGAACTGTGAATTATGAAGAGAAAAAGGCATCTTATGAATTAGAAATAACTCCGGTAGAATTGACGGGAATTACGCTGAATAAACCAGTGACAGAACCTGAAAGCTATGTCTATGACAGTACATTAAGCGAATTTCAATTTGCCATCGGGATTGAAGGCAATCAAGTCGGAGATAAGCTTGAAGCTCATCTGGGTGATGGGAATTTCGTAGAATTGTCTAATATTGAGAATCTTATTCAGTTAACCATGCCTTTAGAACAATATCATGCTGGCGATTTTACAGTGTCTGTGCGGATTAACCGAAACGAAGGATCAGAGATATGCGTATTGGAGTACCCGCTGACAGTGGAGAAAGCAGATCAGCCTGATTTCGAATTGGATGATGATCATTTGACAATGGATCCGGATACACATTTGAAAACACTTCCGATTACATTTAAAGATCCGTCGGAATATCCATTATCAGTAAAAGGAATTTTAGGTGCTGGTGAAGTAAGTTATGAAATTGTTGAAGCAGATACAGGATTTGTATTAAATAAAAATGTTTTAACGTATACCGATGCCGGTAAAGCAAAATTGAAGATCACGATCCATGAAGCGGAAGATTCAAATTATAATTCAGCTTCGACCGAAATTTTAGCAATTGTCGATTATGCGCAATGGGAACAGGAACTGATCTGGGGTGATCATGTTTATGAGGAAAAAGATTCGGCTGATCAGCTTGTTCGAATCTGGGCTGACCGACAACTGAAAATTCAGTCAAAAGAAGCCCGGATGATCAAATGGGACGATCAGTGGGAAGCGATGACGGAAGATGAAACAAAGTATACAGCAGTTCTGGAAGCTACGGAAACATCAGCAATTCGTTACCCTGACCTTGCCTATTATTTAAAGAATGAAAAAAATGAAGTCATGAAGGTTGTCCTCGATCCGTTTGGCCTGGATTGGAAGGCTCCTTCAATTGCCAGCTTTGCATTTAATGATAAGACCTTTGATATGGCGGATACGATCATTCCGACGGATTATGGGTTCTTTACAACTCAAACAACCAAAATCACGATCACTGCAGGTGATGACGGAGCAGGTGTCGATACCATTTATGCATACGCAGAAGATATTAATGGAAATCATGTGCCAATGTATTTATCAAAAGAAGAAGCAGATGAAAATCCGGTTGACGACATTGAGCCTGCGGATCCAAAACTGGATTTTGAAATCGAACTGAAAACAAATGAAGAAGATCAAGTAATCGTTTATCTGCCAGCGAATTTCAAAGGGAAGCTGTATGCTAAAGCAAAGGATCATGTTGAAAATCTTGCCGAAGAATTTGTTTCTTCTGTCGGCAATATTATAGAAGACTCCAATATCCATAGCCAAAGTTCAACGATTACCATTTCTATTAATGGTTATGATTCAGAAAAAAATCATCCGACCCAATTGAATAATCATCTTTATTCCGATGGGGATGCTCTCGAAGATGCTAATATGGAATATCGCGAGAAAGAAAAGCTTGTACCATTGTTCGATCAGGGACAGCAATTAACGATTGAAATTACAGACTTGTATTCAGGTATTCAGAAGGCAGAAATTATTGTGAAAGATGAGAATGATCAAAATGTCCAATCGTTGACTCTGGATACAACAAAAGAACTGCCTGAAAGTTGGAATAAAACAATAGCAGAAACATCAAATTTAGTCACTGCCTTGAAAACCGAAGAATTCAGTCTAGATTTGGAAAGCAACGATATTACGGTCATTGTAAAATTAACAGATAACGCTGGCAATGTGAGCTACGATTATACGGTTTTGGGAATTGATAAGACAGCACCGGAAGTTGAAGTTCGGTTCAGCCCGGAAAGCGGCGATGCTGGATTCGCAGATCAATTTAAAGTAGACCGTACCGCTGTGATAACTGTGAAAGACCGCAACGTGGATCCGAATCAGCTCAGTCAGTTTATTTCTCTCAGCAATGAATATGGCTCTACACCGGGAGTTGGAGGATGGAGCAGCCCAAATCGCTACGAATACACAGCCTCCATTACCTTCCATGATGATGGCTTATATCTCTTTAATATGGAAGTCACTGATTTTGTAAGCCATCGCTCTAATGCCTTGCCAGCTGAAGTTACAGCTCCGTTTGTTATCGACCAAACAAAACCTGTGATTGAAGTTCAATATGACAACAATGCAAGTATGAATGGTAATTACTATAATCAGGATCGGATCGCGACGATTATCATTACGGAAAAGAACTTTGAACCGGATAATGTGACGCTGACGACATCTGCTATGAATTTAGATCAGGCTGTAGAATTCCCAGGCTTGAGCAATTGGAGCAAAAATGGGGATCAGAATATTGCCACAATTCATTACGCTCAAGATGCGTTATATACATTCGATATTGATTTCACCGATAAAGCTGGAAATGTCATGGATGATGTGACGCCGGAAGAATTCTATCTTGATAAAACAGCGCCAGTCATCACGATTGAAAATGTTATGGAAAACACAGCCTATAACGATGAAGTAAAACCACAGATTCTATTTGAGGATACCAACATTGACGCTAATGGTCTTGTAGTGGAATTGTTAGGTTCGTTAGGGCGTGAAGATGAGCGGTATTTTGATTTCAACATTACTCCTTATGACGGAACCCAGCAAAGCATTACATACAGCTACAGTGACTTTGAACATGAAAAAGGCATGGATGATTTATATACCCTGAATGCTTCGATGACAGATATGGCTGGAAACATCACGGAGGCGACGATCTTGTTCTCGGTCAATCGTTTTGGTTCTAATTATAGCTTTGAAGGCAGCCTGAATGAAATCGTAAACAATTATTCCAATCAAGAGCGAGATATTGTTATTCTGGAAACAAACGTCGATGAACTGATACCTGAATCCATTCATATCAAAGTCAGCCGTGACGGCAACACCCAGGATTTAGTTCAAGATCAGCATTATCAGGTTGAAGCTGGAAATGCTGGAAGCTGGCATCAGTATCGATATACGATTAATAAATCTGTCTTTGCCAGTGATGGACGTTATACAGTTACAGTTTCATCGCAGGATATCGCAGGAAACATTAATGAAAATATTGATGAAAGCAAAGTTTTAGATGGAGAAGGTAAGAAAGCGGAGATTGTCTTTGCCATTGATAAAACAAAGCCTGCAATTACTTTAATGGATTATAACGGTGAAAAAGAATTCGCGATGGACGCGAAGGAGTTTACAGCTTCCATCCAGGATAATCTTGCTTTAAATCCGGACTCAATTGAAATCCGAGTTAATGAAGAAGCAGTACCTTATCAGGAATCCAATGGCCAATATCACTTCACTGTTAGTGAAAATAATCGTCGGCAGTCTGTTAGAATCATCGCGGCAGATAAAGCGGGTAACATCAACGATATCTTAGTCATTGATGGAATTATCGTTTCTGCGAATTGGTTTGTTCGCTTCTGGAATAATCAATCGTTAGTCTTCATGACAGGGTTAGCGTTTGTGGCTGCCATCTGTGCAGGTTTAGCGGCATTTATTGTTATTCGTAAGCGAAAAGCAGCGAGTGACAGTGAGGAATAGAAGGAGTGTAGAAGTATGGAATTTGATTTCGAAGAACTCATGCCACTTATCGTAAGTCTTAATTTACTCATCAGCTTTGTCATCTTAATTTTTGTGATTTTAATCTTTCGTCAAAGAACTTGCAACAGTTCTTTGACGTCAGATGAATCAGCGAAATCCTTGGGGAACGGCGGTGTGACTATTTGCAAAAACTGTATGCAGTCTTATCCTGCGACCTTAAAAAAATGTCCACATTGTGGAACAAAGCGTTAATAAGATAGAAAGGAATAGTGGTATACAATGGGCAATAAAATAAATAAAATTTTTTTGAGTCTTATCCTTGCTCTAACTTTTACAGGATGCCAGAAGAAAGATGAAGGAAAACAATCTGAACCTAGAGAAATTATTGATCAGGAAGAGGCAATGACGCCAACTCCAATATCTGAGATAAAAACTGAATTTGATTTAAAAGGTGTGTGGATAGTATGTGAAGATATCAATTCAACGCTTGAAGATAATGAAATTCCAACCACGATTGACGTATTAGGAGACTCTTTAGCTGTAAATTCAAGAAATGGCCGAATAGAAGGCATTATTGAATCGAAAAATGTGGATACATGGAATATAAAAATTACAGCTTTTTATGATGAAAAAGAGGAAGACATTTTAGAAGATTATGAATTTACTGAATGGAAATTTAAAAAATTAACTGATGGCGTATTTGAGGTTAGTGAGAATTCAGATGTTATATATTTAGCAGGAGATCAAAAAGACTTTAATGACTGTACTACGTTTAATAACTTAAAGAAAAGTTATTCCAATTATATTTATGTGTTCAATGCAGATGGATTTTACAACATTTATCGGATAGATGAAGCTGGGAAATCACTTCAAGAGCGAACTAATAAAGTGACGAGATATCAATTAGAAAAAGATTCAGTTCAGTTTATTTATGGCAACGGAAAACAAAAAAGAGCCTCAGAGTTAACTAAGCATCAATTAGGATGGATTTCGTTGGAAGTTGACGACATTCTGGGCGATGCTAAAAAACTTTCGTTATTAAAAGTCGCAGATTCATTAGAAGTAATCTGTGAGGAAACAGGATATTCAGTGAAAAAAGAATAAAAGGAAAGCTTAAGTGGTGATAAATCAACATAAGATGTTAGATAATTTCTATTAAGATAATTGCTGAATACCGCATAAAGGTAAGCAAGGAGGCAGGATAATGAAGATCAATACTCAGCAAGTACGGGACTCGGCAGTTTATATTCGAGATACGCAAGCTCAACTGGAACAGATAAAAAATTCTGTTGTACAGGTTAGAAATAGGTTGGATCAACGTGTTGTTATACGTAGTGGGGTTAATGCAATGCTGAATCAATCGGTTAGTGGGTTAGATCAAATTCGAAATCGGCTCCAGGCAATAGATTCATTCTTAACAGATTCAGCCACTCTTTACGAAATGAATGAAACACAGCTTCAGAAGAAGGTACATGATATAACGCATTATATAGAAAGTGGTTTTATATATCAACTAACTCAGGATAACAGCCAATATAATTACATTCGAAAGGAAACGAAACCAAATTTAGATCAGATAAAAGGCCTTAAAATAATCTATGAATGGATTAGCAATGAAAAGTACGACGGTTTGTTAAAAGAACCATTAGATGCGATTTCTAAATTTGATTTAGTTGTTGAAACTTGGAAAGGTGTGGAAAATTATTTCTGGGATCAAGATCCCGATAAAATATATTCTGTAGTCGGGAAAGTCGGTCAGAAAGTGATGAAAAAGCTAGATGAAGCAGAAGGGGTCACAATAACGTCCGTCGGAAAATCTTTCTTATTGGATTCTATTTTTTCAATGGCAGGCGGATGGAATTCAGCGATCGTCGATTATGCTAAAACAGGTGAAGGAACTGCCGGATCAATTGTTTGGGCGGGAACGGGTGACGCAATTATAAAAGCTGGAGCTCGAGCAGCGGATGGACCTTATAAAGTGGCAACGGCTGCGGCGTTTTATGCTATAGATAAAATTGATCAAGGCCATCTTAGGAATGCTTATGAAAATTTATCTGAGAAAAAAGGATTCGAGGCAGTTATTGATGTTCAAAAACAATTGTGGGTTGACGAAATCTATGAGAAGCAAATTAAACCGGCAGCTGGGAAGGCAATAGACGGGCTGTATAAGGGTGTTTCTGATACATGGAATAATTGGACGACAGGATGCAAGCTTATTGGAAATGAGATAGGGAAGTGGATTAAATGATGGATTGCAGAGATTTAAAGCCGATTGGGACGATTGTGAAGTTGAAAGAAGATGCCGATTTCAGACGTTATATGATCATTGCGCTCATTGCAAAAAATGATCAGGGTGAACAGAAAGATTATATCGGTGTTCGTTATCCAATAGGATTATTCAGTCTGGATAGTTGTTTTTTCTTTAATCGCGAAGATATAGAAGAAGTAATTTTTACAGGATTTGAAAGTGAAGAACATACGCAATATTTGGAATTGCTTCAAGGCTTTATGGATCATCCGGATGCATTCAAACCGAACAAAGGTATGCTTTGATTTAAGATAACAGTCTTTCAAGGAATAAAAATAAAAGGACGAGATTTTCTGGTACTGGGCTTAATTTAGAAAACTGAAAACACGGCAGTTCATTGAAATGACAATGGCTGCCGTTTTTTGATGAGTGCATGTAAATTTATTCTTTAATAATATATTATTTCTTCGAGATTCTTATTTCTGCTAATTAGACAAAAATAAAGAATGGATGAATCTAAGTAAAGGACATAGATAAGATCGTGAAAAATCCTGTTCACCTTTCGTCATTGATTCGTGTATGCTGTTTGCTGAAATATTTTATATCACTGATCGCGTCGGCAAACACAAAGCTTTTCGCGATATTGCGTAGGAGAAAGCAGAAAATTTCTTTTGAATTGACTGCTGAAGTAAAATGGCTCATAACCAATCATTGCTGCTATTTGCTGGATTGACAATTCCGGATCTTTTAATAATTGCTTTGCTCGGGATAATTTATAACGGATAATCAGTTGATTTGTAGAACAATTCATAACGTTTCGGCAGCAACGATAAAGATGACTCTGGGATAAAGCAAGATAAGAACAAAGTTGACCGACCTGAACAGGTTCATCAAGATGTTCGTTCAGATAAAGAAATAGCTTGTCGACAACCGCCTGCTCTTTTACACGACCTTGGGGATCCATGATAGCCAAAGGCTGCCGGCGCAGGATCTTAATCAGCAGCATTGTTAAGCTTGCTTTCAATTGAGCGTAACAGCCATCTTGCTTCGACTGCAGGCTGGCATAACAATGGCTGAAGCTTTTCCATTCAATCCCTGTAATTAAATGGGTAAAAACCAAGGTTCCTTCAATTTTCATCCTAGATAAAAATTCTTGTTCTCGAGTTATTGGATATACGTTAAAGAATATTTCATAAGAATTGATTGGTTCGTTTCCTGTTACTGCGTTATATATCGTATACGGCGGAATGATCAGACAGTCTCCTCCGCTTAGCTTATATTTTGTATCTTGAATCATGATTTCGCAGTTTCCCCGTTCGACAAGAATAATTTTAATATGCGTTCCAATAATGTTCTTAAGCGTTTTTCCACTCTGATTCGGCCAGTTAGTAAAATAATCAATATCCAATCGAAATTGATCAAGATAGGCAGAAATTGGATCTTTCTGAATGCGGAACTGATTGAGCCGTTTAGATGTATCCATCGCTTCCTCCTTTGTCATTTTTGTGCTTCTAACATGGAAGGTTTTCTTGACAGCCTTAGCATGATAATCACAAAAAAGAAATGAATATGATATGTGAATTTACTACCAAATAGTATATCGTAGAAACAGGAGGAAAGAAAGATGAAAAAAACAGGGATGAAATCGACGGCAGCCCTGCTGTGTGCTTTCTTAGTAAGTACGCTGATCAGCGGCTGTGCAGCTCAACCCAAAACAGATCAACCAGATGTTTCACCAAAGACGCAGTTTGATGTTGTAGAGAAAGCGGATGTGGTCATTGTTGGTGGTGGCGGAACAGGAATCAGCGCTGCATTGACTGCCGTGGAAAATGGTGCGGAGAGCGTCATTTTGGTAGAAAAGCTTCCTGAACTTGGCGGCTTTATGCGAATGAAAACCGGTCAGTTTTCAGCGGCCAATACCACTCTGCAAATCGAACAAGGTTTAACTGAGGATACAGTTGAACGCTATGAAAAAGAAATTTTGAAATTTGGAAACTCCAATGGCGGACATCCGATTGAGTACTTGGTTAAAAGCTATGCAGAAAATGCAACAGAAGCTTGGGAATGGGTGTATGAAATGGGTGTGAAGGACTATCCATTTATGACGGATAAAGATGGCAATAAGGTCATTGTTAATCCTGGACATATGCCGTATGAATATAACCGGACGTATGTTCCGATGCCGAAGGAAGATTCAAAATTAGCCAATCCGGTTATTGAAGTCATGCTAAAAGAATTAGAGAAACAAGATAAAATCCAAGTATTTACTTCAGTGGCGGGTACAAAACTGATCACCAATGAAAAAGGTCAGGTTTGCGGGGCAGAAGGTGTCGGAACCGATGGCAAGACTTATCAGTTTCATTCTAATTACGGAGTGATTATGAGCACCGGCGGCTATGCAGCAAACCCTAAATTATTTGAGGCATATTCTACGGATCTGCATAATTTGATTTCGGCGTCCCTTTCCAGCGATGATGGTTATGGATTGCGAATGATGCAGGAAGTCGGCGCCGGAATTACAGAAGAAGCCATGAGCTGGATTGAAACGTATCCAAAAGGGATGGTCAATGAAGGTTCAACGACGCAAGGTGTCAATGGTTCGACCGGCACTTATTATACCGGAGGTATTCTGGTTAATATTCTGGGAGAACGCTTTATCAATGAATGTGCTTGGGATGATGAAGTCCGCAATGCGGGTCTGAAAGCTCAGCCGGAAAGCTACATGTTTGAGATTTTTACAGATAAAATTCTGGAAGATACCCAGGGTACGTTACGTGGTGCTTATGATTCCTTTAAGGAAGGTGGAATTTATCGTTCTCGTTTAGTGGAAGCAAATACGTTGGAAGAGTTGGCAGAAAAACTTCAAATTCCAGTGGAAACCTTTGTTCAAACTGTTGAAGATTACAACAAGGCTGTAGAGGCAGGGGTTCCTGATCAATTCGGACGTGAGTTTGAAGTGAAACCGAATGAAAACCGTGTTGAAGCGATTAATAAAATTGAAGGTGATCGTTTCTATGCACTGAAGCTTCAGCCGATTGTTCTTTCTTCGCGAGGTGGTATTTTGGTCAACGATAAAAACCAGGTTACGACAGCTGAAGGAACAGTTATCCCAGGTTTATATGCCGGCGGCGAAGTCGTGGGTCAAATGTGGGGAAAAACCATTGCCCCGGGCGTTGGCATGAATGGTGCTGTAACGTGGGGACGAATTACAGGAAGAAACATCATGAATCTGCCAATGGAAGAAGGCTACGAAGTTAAGCCTGCTCCGGATATGTTCGATCTTTCTCTCTTTGAAAAGGATACAGCTGCCGTTTCTGGAGTTGATTTTAAAGATTTAACCGATGGTGTATATGAAGGAACTGCCGATGGTATGAATGCAGCTGTAAAGGTCAGCGTTACAGTCAGTGGTGGTCAAATTACCGAAATTAATATTGTTGAGCATCAGGAGTCATCAGGAATCAGTGATCCGGCAATCCAGCAAATGCCAGAAAAGATCATTGAAGCTCAATCCAGTAAAGTGGATGCCATCAGCAACGTCACAATCACTTCCAATGCGATTAAACAGGCGGTGGAAAACGCTCTGCAATAAAGGGGAAGACTAAATCAATACGTTGTTTAAACCATTGCCGGATTTGTTGACAAGTGCCAATAAGTCCGGCTTTTTTATATCATTTTTTGTGCTATTGAAAATAATAAGCAACTTGAGCAGTGTCATATTTGCTTTTATCCGTCATGGAATTTACTAAGGAATTTAATCGTATATGATTTTAACATCGTGTATAATATAGATAATAAAGATCGAGGAAGGAGGTATTAGGTATGTCTAAGTGGATTGACGATAGCATCATAATTGATTTCCCCATTCCTAATCCGATTCAACAGATTATAAGCGAATTAGAAAAATATGATCAAGAAGAGGATGATTATTTCTACTTTGATAGAAGTGAACTATTAGAGAATTTGACAAAGGATTATGTCTATGAAGAAGTGTTGACCGCAAAGCAGAGAGAGCTGCTAATACAAAAATACAGTTAGGAGGTCAGGGATAGATGCAAAAGATCATTGATTTCAATGCATGCGAAACAACTTTACGATTTTATGGTGGCGCAGCTGGAAGTAAGTTAGGAATTTTGTACCAAGGAGAACCATGGTTTTTGAAGTTTCCGAAATCAACTAAGGGAATGCGAAGAATTGATACTTCCTATACCACGGCGCCCTTATCGGAATATTGTGGCAGTCATGTTTACGAGATCCTTGGATATGATGTGCATCAGACTCTATTAGGTATTAAAGACTCTAAGCTCGTTGTGGCTTGTAAAGATTTTACAGATAAGAATCATCGCTTACTAGAATATCGGGAGTTAAAAAATGCCTATAATAAAGACTTAGAAGAACAATTAGATCGATCAATATCGGAATCAGATTCGGGAATGCATGCGACGAATTTACAAGCTGTGATGATTCATTTAGATTACAATCCTGTTTTAGTTCAATTACCTGAGATAAAAAAACGCTTTTGGGATTGCGTTGTTATCGATGGCTTTATAAACAATAATGACAGGAATAGCGGAAACTGGGGAATTCTCATCGATGCATCGAAGAATCTTCAATTGGCTCCTATTTATGATAATGGCGCAGCATTCTCAAATAAACTTTCAGATCAGCAAATACAACGAATTCTAAGTGACCCTATTCGATTAAAGCAAAGTACAACGATGAATATTAGTTCAGGGTATTTACTAAATGGAAAGTTAATGCATTATGAAGACTTAATTAATCAAGATTTACCAGACTTAAAAAAAGCTTTGCAGCGAGTCGTTCCTAATTTGAGAGAAAAAATCGAAGAAATATGTAACTTTATACAAGAGATTCCCTTAGAATATCAAGGGATATCTGTAATGAGTCCATTAAGAAAAGAGTTTTACATAAAAGGATTGAAGTTCAGATTAAATGAAGTGTTAATTCCAGCTTATGAGAAGTGCGCAGATAAACAGGCTGGGGATGTAATCTAGAACGTAAAATATAGTTTATTTGATTTCACTCGATAACCAACCGAAATAATAACATCCAGATTGTAATATTCGATCATATGTGTCTGAGTTTTTCCAGATATAGCCCCATGAGCAGTGGTAGTCGCAAATTTTGCGACTACCACTTGTTGGATAAGGAAAACCCCTTGCTATGGAGAGCCAGTAAAAACAAACAAGAAATAAAAAGCGCTAAGGGCGCTAGTTAGGGCAAGGCTGCCTGTCAGATCCTCAATAAACCTTTAGGTTTCCGCAGCGTCAGACCCTTATAGGGTCGTGATTCGGCCAGTTATTCTGACAGAGGGCAAAATTTCAGAGCAAACGTATAGATGAATGAATAACATAAATTAAATACATATTTTAATATAGTTATAAGCAACAATAATATTAACGATTGATAGGCACCCTACACAATTTTAAAGATCCACCTAACCCTATGCAATTTTAAAGCGCCGAAAGTTGTTTCTATTAAAAAAGATCTCTCTTTTACCGTCCAACGTATGAATCTGGTTGTCTGTTTCAGAGAAATCCTATTAATTTGGCAATAAGCTGTTTATTTATTCAGCGTATCAATCACCACAGGCAGCACCTGTTTCTTTCGCGAGATGAAGCCCGGGGCAAAACTATCGGTTAAGACCGTTTTGAAGCCTTCTTCAACGACCCAGCTCTTCTTTCCGGTATACAGGAAATGCGACCCGGATCCTTTCGGATCGGTAAATAGAATCAGGAGTAAATCATAATGGAGCTGCAGATTCTGATCTTCCAGATAAGCTAAAAACTCCGGTTTGACTTTCTGGTATTCTGCGGCACAGCGGCAGACAACCTGACCGATTGCGACTTTGCTGTCCTGAACACGATACTCTTTGAAATCTTCATACATCAATTCCTGAAACGACTTGTTCATCAGGGAGTCTGAAGTGCCCACTAATTCCTCGGCTAAAGTCTGAGCCTCAACTCCTGAAATCTGGGATAACTTCGCTGCCATCACACGATCCACATCGGTGGTTGTTGGTGATTTCAGATTCATCGTATCCGAAAGCAGACCGGACAACAATACACCAGCGATCGCCGGCGGCATTTCGACCTGATGCTGCTCATACAATCCGGCGACAATCGTACAGGTAGATCCGACGATCTGATTGACGAAGGAGATCGGACTTTGCGTTTCAATTCCGCCGAGGCGGTGATGATCGACGATTTCAATGATTTCCGCGAATTCCAGATCATGAATACTCTGCTCTTTTTCGTTATGATCGACGAGAATCAGCTGTTTCTTGCGGTAATTAAACAGATGATAACGCGAGATGGCGCCGATGACTTCTTCTTTCTCATTGACAACCGGATAGGTGCGGAACCGGGTCTTGGCAATTCGCTGGCTGGCGCCGTCTACCGTTTCACTAGTGCGGAAAACAACGACGGCGGAGGTCATGACTTCAGCGACACTGGGACTTTGGAAGATACTGTGGGCCACCGTAATCGCGCTGAGCGGCGTGTGCAGGATCGACACATCTTCTTCCCTAGCCATTTCCAAAGTAATAGAATCGACCCAGTTTTCGCCGCAGATTAAAATCAAGGAAGCCTTCTGGCGAATGGCGGAGCGCTGCACTTCAGGGTTGTTGCCGACGATGACAATCGTTCCTGCTTCAATCGTGCTGTTCTGACCTAAAGAAGGCATAAGATGAACTTTGCCATTCGGATGAAATGGTGCCTGATGCAAAAGCGAAGCTTTCGTCGTTTTGATAATGTTGGCTAAAGGAACACGGCTCATCAAATCCTGCAGTGCTTCTTCATCCGCAGTCCACAGGTTTGTTAAGTCAGAAACAGAGACAATGCCTTCCAGATGATGCTTGGAATCCACGATAAAGATGCCTTTATTCTTGCGCGATAAAATCGCATCCAGGGCTTCTTTCATCGTTGTATCCTTGCTTAAAAGCATGGCTTCATCCATGTCGATTTCAGCCAAGGTGCATTTGGCACTGGTCAAAAGCATCGGAACGGGCAGGTGGAAACGCTCCAGAATGTATAAGGTCTCCTTATTAATTGCGCTGAGCCGGCAGGGCAGTGTATGCATCCCCAGCTGATTTTTCAGCGCTGAGTAAGCGATTGCCGAACAGATCGAGTCAGCATCCGGGTTTTTATGACCGATCACATAAATAGGTTTATCCATAGCTTATCCTCACTGAATTCATCATAGCGAAGTTTCCATAGAAATACAAGATGTTGAATATGACGAATGTCTGAAGAATTAGGAAATCTGCCTATATTAAGGCAGATTTACATGTTTGAATTCATTTTACCTTAAAGTGAAGGTAAAGAAAAAGCAGGCTTTAACTGCTTGTTATGCTATAGTGAAAGACAGAGATAATATACATTTGCCTGGTGTATTTGAGAGCAGAGTGAGGCGAACAAAATGAAATCGTTGACAGTAAAAGAAATGACCCAGTTAGGATTGCTCATGGCTATGGTGTTGGTGATGGCATGGGTTCCTTATCTGGGATACATTTCAATCGGACCTATCTCCGTAACGCTGATTCACATTCCTGTATTGATTGCGGGTCTTTTATTCGGAGTCAAAGGCGGAGCCTTGACAGGACTCACGTTTGGAATTTCCAGCATGATGATTGCGATGATACGTCCCGCGGCAGTAACGGATGTATTGTTTGTGCATCCCCTTGTTTCTGTGCTTCCACGAATTTTATTTGGGGTTATTGCCGGTTTAGGCAAACCACTGCTCAAAGGGAATCCAAAGAAAAGTATTCAAATTTTGTGGTGTATAGGTGCGACTCTAATCCATACAGTTATGGTAATGAGTGCTCTGTATCTTGTGCATTTTTCAAAACTAAGTGAACTCGGTTTAGTGACTTCAGGGATGGGAATTACCGCCTTTGTTTTTGGATTTATCGGTGTGGCATTGATTGAAGGGATTGTGGGCGGAGTGATCGCCTCAATGGCTTATGGACTGCTGAAGAAGCAAGTTCGTTAAACATGGTTGTGAAGACTGCAATGTAGAGCTTGGGTATTGCGATTTGATGATCGTGAATACCTGAGCTTTTTTACTGAAAGAATGAGGTTGGTAAACGGTGAGCAAGGATCGAGGCTAAAGCGATGCCAGCTAAATCCGAAGGAACAAAGGTGAGAAAATAGACACTGAGCAAAGTTGATAAAGAACGGGGGGCTTGCAGTACCCATGAAAATAGACAGGCGAGATAGGGAAGGGCAAGACCGTATAACACAACCATACCACAAAGTCCACAAAACAAATCCCTAAGTAAAGTATGCCGGGGCAATCTGTGATAAAGCAAACTGCATAGACCAGAGGCTGGAATAAAGCCTAATAAATAACCAAATGTAGGACTTAACAGATAACCCAGTCCACCACCGCCGGTAAAAACAGGCAGACCCATTAAACCCAAAACAACATAAAGACTGACGGTCAGCATTGCTTCTTTCCAAGAAAGCAGAAAAGCAATCAGGACAACCATGGTCCATTGCAGGGAAATCGGTACGCCTGGAAGGGGAATCTTTAATTGACTGCTCAGGCATAACAACGCAAGCAGCAAGCCGCAACGGGCAAGCTTTTGCGTTTTTAACATCGGATGCTGACCTCGCCGCTGTTCAGCAGGCAGGAACTGCCATCCTCTTTCTCAATCATCAGCTCGGCCTGATCATTTATCCCCTTAACATAAGCGGGATAAGGTGTTCCATAGAAGGGGAAAACCTGGATTTTGCGATCTAGACAACAGGAATAATGCCGGTACTGCGGCATGAAACTGCGTTTGCCTAAACCGCGGTAGAGATCGAAGAATTCATTGATAAAGGAAGATATTAAAAAGTTACGATCATACGCCAAAGGCGCAACCGCAGTCAGCGAGGTCGCTATGGACTGCAAGGCTTCGGGGAACTCTTCCTGTTTTTCGTGGACGTTCAATCCCAGACCTAAGATAACATAGCTAACATGATTCGCTTCCATTTCGAGTTCAGCTTCAGTTAAAATCCCTGCGATTTTCTTGCCTTGAAGCAAAACATCGTTCACCCACTTAATCGAAGGCTGTAAATTATAATTCTGGCGCAGAACGTGACACAAAGCAACGGCAGCCGCAGAAGTAATCAGAGTAGCGTCTTGAACGGTACAGGCTGGGCGCAGAAGCAAACTCATATAGATTCCTTTGTGTGCAGGGGAGAAGAAACTACGTTCTCGTCGTCCACTTCCGGAAGTCTGTGCTTCAGTTAAAACCAAAGTTCCTTCAGGGGCTTTTTGCCTTGCGAAGATTTTGCATTGCCGATTCGTTGAATCGGTCTGATCTAGCAGATGAATTTGAGTGATTGTCTGTGCTTTGAGATTCTTTTCAATATGATGAATACTCAAAGCATCCCAATAACGTAACAGGCGATATCCTTTGCGCGTTGAGGCCTCAATTGGATACCCTTCTAATCGTAGCTTTTGAATTTGACGGCTGATGCAAGTCCGGGAACAACCGCATTGTTTAGCCATCGTTTCCCCCGACACCCATTTTCCAAGATGAATTTCTAAGGTCCGAATTAATCGTTCTGTCATCATTACACCTCATTTTCTGGTTTCATGATAACGTGGAAAAAGATTGTAAACAAGAAAAACAACAAAGCTGCAACAATCAGAATGTAAGCGCTTTTATTTGAAATGTGAAAAAAAAGGTAAGAATGCCTTTGATCAACGGAATTCAAGGCTCATGACAATAAGAAAACGATCTTTTCCGCCTGAATTAAGTTCTGAAAAAAATAATTTATTGTTTACAAATGGCCTTGGACAAAGGCTTTTTTAATTATATTGATAAAAATAGGAGATTGTTACAATGAAACCATAGGAAGAGGCACCCTGAATCAACTTATAGCGCGCGGATAAGACAGCGGTGAGCCGCTTCCCAAGGAGGAAGATTGATATGTTACCACTGGAAGGAATTAAGATCGTCGACTTGACACGTGTATTGTCAGGACCTTATTGCACGATGATCCTTGCGGATTTCGGTGCGGAAGTCATCAAGATTGAAACACCGAAGACAGGGGATGATTCCCGCGCCTTCGGACCTTATGTCAATGGGGAAAGTGCTTATTATATGAGCATCAACCGCAACAAAAAGAGTATCTCCGTCAATACACGAACCCCTGAGGGCTGTGATTTAGTAAGAGAGATGATTGCCAAAGCAGATGTTGTTGTTGAAAACTTTAAACCTGGAACGATGGAAAAATTGGGAATGGGATATGAAGATCTGAAAAAGATCAATCCTGAGATCATTTATGTAGCTTGTTCCGGCTTCGGACATACAGGTCCATACTCAAAACGTCCGGCTTACGATGCCATCGTTCAGGCGATGGGTGGGATTATGTCGATTACGGGTGCGGGCCCTGGCCAATATACCCGAGTCGGAGCGTCGATCGGTGATATTACCGCAGGCTTGTTTTCAGCCATTGGGGCTTTAATCGCGATTGTTGAAAAACAAAAGACAGGCAAAGGTCAAAAGGTCGATGTAGCCATGCTGGATTGCCAGGTTGCCATATTGGAAAATGCGATAGCTCGCTATTGTGTCAGCGGGGAAATCCCTCAACCTAAAGGCAATCGCCATCCATCTGTAACACCATTTGAGGATTTTGAATGTTCCAATGGAGAGAAAGTGATGATTTCAGTTGGCAACAATGGCCTGTGGGAAAAGTTCTTAAAAACAGCAGGACGCATGGAACTGTTTGAGGATCCGCGCTTTGCGACCAATCCACTACGAACCGCAAATTATGCAGAACTGAAACCGATCATGGATGAAATTATGAAGAGCCGGACATCCGATGAATGGTACGAACAGCTTGTTGCAGCCAATGTACCAGTAACCTTTGTCAATACCATTGATAAAGTCGTTAATAACGAACAGATTTTGGCACGTGACATGATTATTGAAGCCAATCATCCGAAGGTAGGGCCGTTTAAAATGGCAAATACACCGATCAAAATGTCGCACAGCCAAGGCGGCTTGCGGACACCGGCACCGACCGTGGGTGAAAATACCGATGAAGTGCTGCGTGAATTCTTAGGAAAGAATGAAGATGAAATCGCGGCAATTCTGGCTAGCGGAATTTTGGAATGAGTATTTCTGAAAGGAAGAATACGCATGAATAAAATTGAACAAATGCAGCAAAAACGCGCTGTTATTGAAGCGGGAGGCGGTGAAAAAGGGGTCGCGAAGCAGCATGCCAATGGTAAGCTGACGGCTCGGGAACGCATTGTCAAGCTGCTGGATCCAGGCAGTTTTGTCGAGTTGGATGCTTTTGTTGCCCACCGATGCACGAATTTCGGGATGGAAAAGACATCTGTACCTGGAGAAGGTGTTGTCACGGGTTACGGAACGATCAACCACCGGTTAGTTTATATTTACGCTCAGGACTTTACTGTCTTGGGCGGCTCCCTGGGTGAGATGCATGCCCAGAAAATTGTCAAAGTTCAGGAAATGGCGTTGAAGACAGGGGCGCCGATTATTGGAATCAATGATTCCGGCGGAGCCCGCGTTCAGGAGGGCGTGGATGCCCTTTCCGGTTATGCCAAGATCTTTTATAACAATGTTGCCGGATCCGGTGTGATTCCGCAGATTTCAGTGATCCTGGGTCCCTGTGCAGGCGGGGCGGTCTATTCACCGGCGCTGACTGATTTTATCCTGATGGTAGACCAAGTCAGCAAGATGTTTATCACCGGTCCGGAAGTCATTAAAACGGTAACGGGAGAAGACATTCCGCAGGAAACCCTGGGCGGAGCCTATACGCATAATTCTGTGAGCGGCGTTGCACATTCGATTGATTCAACTGAAGAAGAATGCTTCCAACGGATTCGTTCTTTATTGAGCTATCTGCCGCAGAACAACATGGAAACTGCGCCACAGTTGGCATGTTCGGAAGATATGAATCGAATTGATCCGCAGCTCAACACAATTTTGCCGGATTCTATCAACAAAGCTTACGATATGAAAGAAGTAATCACGACGTTGGCGGATCATGGCGAATTGTTGGAGATTATGCCTCTGTATGCTCAAAACATCATCACCGGCTTTATTCGTTTGAACGGGAAAAGTGTTGGGGTTATTGCCAATCAGCCGAAAGTCAACGGTGGATCGCTGGACATCAATGCTTCCGATAAAGGAGCCCGGTTTATCCGAACGTGTGATGCTTTCAATGTCCCAATTCTAACATTGCAGGATGTGCCAGGCTTCCTTCCAGGATCCGAGCAGGAATATGGAGGAATTATTCGTCATGGAGCAAAGATGCTGTATGCCTATTCTGAAGCCTCGGTGCCTAAGGTTACTGTCATTTTGAGAAAAGCTTTTGGCGGTTCCTATATTGCGATGTGCTCGAAAGAGATGGGTGCGGACTTTGTCTATGCTTGGCCAAGTGCGCAGATTGCGGTTATGGGTGCTAGCGGCGCAGCCAATATCGTCTTCCGCAAAGAGATTAAAGCGGCTGAAGATCCAACAGCCATGCGAACGGAAAAAATTAAAGAATATGAAGATACGGTTGCCAATCCGTATGTGGCGGCTGCCAGAGGATATATTGATGACGTTATCGAACCGGCGGAAACTCGCCGCCGCATCATCAATGCTTTCGACGTCCTGCAATCTAAAAAAACGACATATCCTGCCAAAAAGCATGGGAATATTCCGCTGTAAAGCGGAGTTTCCCCACTTTCTTCAAACCAAGTAAAGGAGATGAATTTAATGAGTATCGAGGTTATCACACTCATTTTGTTGGTGCTGACTATCGCGATCGGATATTTCCGCAAGATTAATACAGGACTGGTAGCCTTAGCTGTAGCCTTCTTCGCCGGATTGTTTCTGGTCAAGATGTCAGGCAAGGAAATCATTGCTGGTTTTCCAACATCCCTAATTTTCACACTGATGGGAATGACTTTCTTATTCAGTATTGCCAAAGTGAATAAGACGATGGAAATGATTGCTCTGACAATTGTAAAAATGGCTCGCGGCAATACCAAAGTTATTCCGTTGTTATTCTTTATTTTAGGCGCTGTTCTGTCTGCCCTGGGACCGGGACCGGTAGTCATGACCGCGATCATTGCGCCGCTGGCCATGCCGGCAGGCAAAAAAGCAGGAATTCCGGATATTTTAACCGCCTGTTCGGTCATGACAGGCTGCTTAGCCGGCGGCTTAGCACCGATTACTGCTTCCGGCTTAATCGCCTATAATTTAGGCCAGGAAGTGGGCGTAGCAAATTATACGCCGGTCATGCTTAATTGCATGTTGACCAGCACCATCCAATTTGTGCTGTATTACATTATCTTTAAAGGATACAAGCTAAAGAAGCAGCCTTTAGAAGATACGGAAGAAAACAAGGTTAAATTAGATCAAAAGCAGATTATCACGTTGATAGGAATCGCCTGTGTTATCCTCAGTATTGTGTTCTTAAAAACAGATACGGGATTGACGGCTTTCTGCGGCGGCGGCATTTTACTGCTGTTGGGAGTTGCCGATCAGAACAAGGCTATCGCAGGAATATCGTGGTCAACGATCCTCTTGGTCTGTGGCATGGCGGTTTTAGTGAATGTAGTAAAAGTGGCCGGCGGCATTGATATGCTTTCAACAGCTTTGGGCAGTGTGATGACACGCAGTACTGGTGGACCAATTTTGATTGCGATGTCGGGATTGATGTCTTCTGTTTCCAGTGCCTCCGGCGTGGTTATGCCAACGCTGATTCCGACAATTCCAGGGATTATCGAACAAATGGGCGGAACGTTATCGGCAACGGCCTTGTTGTCAGCGATTGTAATCGGAGCGCACTGCGTCGCGTTGAGTCCTTTATCCACGCTGGGAGCGATGAGTTTAGCCAGTGCGAATGAAGAAACCAACAAAGAAACAATGTTTACCCAGTTAATGATCTTAGGCTTCAGTGCTATTCCGCTTTGTGCCCTGTTCGCTTTCCTGGGATTGTATAACATTTTCTGATTGTTCACAAAGGAGGATCCAGTGATGTATGGAAATGAAGTTTCTCTGACCCAATCTGCGATTGTCACTGTTTTCAGTATTTGCCTTGTCTTTCTGGCCTTATTTCTGATCAGTGAATTAATTACGGTGATGGCCAGACTGATTAACAGAAAGAAAGAAACACCGGATTTTAAGCCGGCTGCTGAAAAAGTGGAAACTCCTGAAGAAGCGCCGCTTCCGTTGGCTGTAATTACGGCTGCCGTCGCTTGTATGGAGGGTGCCGATAAGCTTGTCATCAGAAAGATTGCCGTTGCCAAACCAAGTGAATCCACTTGGACGCAGGCAGCCCGCCTGCGAGCGGTTAAATAAGGAGGATGTATGAAAAAATTCAATATTACTGTTGAGGGAAAGACCTACGAGGTCGAGATTGAGGAAATTGGAAGCACAGCTGCCGCAGTCTCCCGCCCGACTCCAGCTTCAGCTCCGGCTGCGGCGCCTGTCAAAAAGCCAGCGGCTCCAGTAAGAGCCGGCAGCAATGAAGTCAGCGCCCCAATGCCGGGAACCATTCTGCAGATCAAAGTAACAGAAGGGCAAAGCGTCAAAGCGGGCGATGTACTCTGCATTTTAGAAGCTATGAAAATGGAAAATGAAATTGTTGCACCGCAGGACGGTGTTATTGCGAAGATTCATGTCGCTAAGGGGACGAAAGCCGCTACAGGAGACATTTTGATCTCACTCAAATAAAAGGAGGGTAACCTATGCTTGAATTACTGACTAGTTTCTGGGAAAGCACCGGGTTCTCTATGATTTTTGAAATGATGCCGTTGGAACTTTTTGGACTCCAGCTCATGCTTCCCGGCCATCTGATCATGATCATCATTGCCTGTATCTTTCTGTATCTGGCAATTTGGAAAGGCTACGAGCCCTATCTTCTGATTCCAATTGCTTTCGGTATGCTGCTGGTCAATCTGCCTTTAGCTGGACTAATGGAAGAGGGCGGTTTGCTGCGCCTTCTATATACAGGAACAGAATTGGGGATTTATCCGCCGTTGATCTTTCTGTGCATCGGTGCGTCAACTGATTTTGGACCTTTAATTGCTAATCCCAAAAGCTTATTGTTGGGAGCAGCGGCTCAGTTAGGTATTTTCTTCACCTTTATCGGTGCAATTCTCCTGGGCTTTACCGGACCAGAGGCGGCTTCAATCGGGATTATCGGCGGTGCAGATGGCCCGACAGCCTTGTATTTAACAGGAAAACTAGCGCCGCATCTGCTGGGTTCCATTGCGATTGCTGCTTATTCTTATATGGCGTTGGTGCCGATCATTCAGCCTCCGATTATGAAGCTGCTGACAACCAAAGAAGAACGGCAAATCAAAATGGTACAGCTGCGGCCGGTATCCAAAACGGAAAAAATCCTGTTCCCGATTGTCGTCACGATTTTTACAGTATTGCTGCTGCCATCAGCTGGTGCGTTGATCGGTATGCTGATGCTGGGCAATTTAATCAAGGAATCTGGTGTCGTTCCGTTTTTAACCGATGCGATCTCCGATTCATTGATGTATATCGTCAGTATTCTTCTCGGTCTGACGGTTGGGGCAAAGGCAGATGCTTTACATTTCCTTAACACACAGACAATCTCCATCGTTGTGCTAGGCTTGGTTGCCTTCTCTGTAGGTACAGCCGGCGGTGTGTTATTTGGTAAGCTGATGTGCAAGCTGACTAAGGGCAAGATTAATCCACTGATTGGAGCTGCGGGAGTCTCAGCAGTGCCAATGGCAGCGCGTGTTGTTCAAAAGGAAGGCCAGAAATACAATCCGAGCAACTTCCTGCTGATGCATGCTATGGGACCGAATGTCGCAGGGGTCATCGGTTCAGCTGTTGCCGCAGGACTGCTGCTGATGTTCTTCGGCTGATCGCAACAGGCTGGAAAATTTTTCCAGCCTCATTTTTACTTGAAGGGTGTAAAAGAACAATTAGATTATGATAGGCTGATAAACAAAGCTAGGGGAAGGTGGGAAGAACCATGGCGACATTCTCGAACCGGCAGCTGTCAATCCTGACACAGCTTGTCAATCATCCGCAATATGTCAGCAGTGAAGAATTAAGCTTGGTGACCGGTTTCAGTCCAAAAACAATTCGTAAGGATATCCAGGAAATGACGGAGATTTTAGAAGAAAGCTATGGAATCCGCGTTCAGTCCAAAAAGGGAATTGGATACAGTCTTCCGGCTTTGAGTTATGATCAGATGGAAAAGTTAATTCCGATTTTTGACAATGCCTACAGTGCAATGATTCCTTACTCTAGCAATGAATTGCGGATTCATTATATTATTCAGAGACTGATTGCCAGCGATGAAGTCATTCGGATTAATGATCTGGCTGAAGAACTCTATATCAGCCGTTTTACAGTAACGGAAGATTTAAAGATGGTTCGCCATCTGCTTCATAATTATAATCTGAGACTGCAGCGGCAAAGCAATGCCGGCTTAATCGTAGCTGGTTTAGAACGGCATAAACGCAGCTGTATTCTAAATGAATACGGAATCTTTCAGCTGATGCGAAATACCATATATGACTGCAGTAGCTACAAGGAACTGGTCTATTTGGATCCTGCTTCTTATCACTATATCCGTCAGAAAATTCAGGAAATATTCAAGGAAAACAACAAATACACAATCTCGATGAAAGGGGTTGAAAAGGTTGTTTTAGCTGTAATTGTGATGATCAACCGCAAGAAAAAGGGCTATGATGTCGATTATTCTCAGGATCATGAAGAACGCTATGCCATGCAGAGTACATTTTCTTATTTGGTATCCAAACGGATTTTAACGGTGATCGGGGCCCATTTGAAGATTCTTTTTAGTGAAAATGATTTTATCTTCTGTGCTGTGATTCAGCTGGGTTTTCGTAATTTTCTTTCTTATGATGAGGTCTATGTCAAATCTTTTTTTGATGAAGGCTTTCGCATGGCACAGTTAATCGTGGATACCTTGGTAGAACGAACGCAAATCGTTGAATTTTCCCGTGACCGCTTGCTGAAAGAACGCTTGGCCATGCATTTGATTCCAGCCTTGATCCGCATTAAACATAATTTAATCAACGACTATATTCCTGGCTACATCACACATAAAAAGTACACTTTATCGACGGAATTTGCGGTTATGGCCTGCGAGGTAATCCGCAAAAAACTTCAAATCAATTATATCAGTCCCAATGAAATTAATTATATGGCCTTTGTCTTTTATTCAGCACTTTGTCGGATAAAACCGGATAACAATAAAGATTGCCGTTTTGCCATTGTTTCGGTCATTGGCCGGGATGTCGCAACTGTACTTGCGGAAGGCGTGCTCAAACGATTTGATCAATTTGCTCGTCTGATCGTTCCTTTTGCCCAATATCAGATCGATTTGATCCATGATGATGACTTTGATTATGTAATTACCGATCTGCCGCGAGAAGCGTTTAATCATTTAAATATTCCGATTTTGGAAGCCAATTTTGCTTTGGGTTTTGATAATGACCGGCTGATTGCCCAGCACTATCATAACTTGTTTTTCAAAGTGGTTACGTTAAAGACCTTCTTTAATCCTGAATTATTTTTCATTGATCCGAGTTCTGTCAACGCTGAACAGGCGTTACATTTTATGGCAGCGCAAATTCAGCAGGTTCTAGGCGTGAAAAAGGATTTGAGCAAGGACTTATTACGCCGGGAAAGAGCTTGCACAATTGAGCGAAGCAATAACTTGGCTTTTATGATTACTCAGGATTTTTATATGCCTAAAAGTTTCTTTGCGGTCAGTATCTTTGAGCATCCGATGATGTGGTTTAGAGAATCGGTGCAGATCCTGATGATTTTCAGTCCTGGACAGCAGTCTAGGCGGGACATTCTTCAGCTGAATCGGGAATTTGAACATTTTATCAACGATCCTGAAGCCATCGTGAAGATCCTTCAAGAACCTACTTATGACAATTTTGTTCAGACAATGGAAACTGTCATCCTTTCGCTGGTGTGAAGGAGGATAAAATGAAAGTCGTAATCCCTGATGCTTTCGATCCATTAACATGGATGCATATGGATTTAATTCATCGTACTGTCCAAATTGCAGAGGAAGTCGTGCTTTTAGTCATGGAAAATTCAGCGTTGTCTGACTGGTTTACGATTGATCAGCGGATACAGATGATTAGGGACAACTTCCCGCAATGCAATACGCTGCAGATACAGTCAGGTACAGGCTTAATTGTTGACTGCGTCAAAGCGATGAACATTTCGGTTATCATCAGACCCTTAACTGAAAGGAACTGCCTGCAATCTGAATTGAAACAGGCTTCCGTCAATGCTGTACTGGAAGACCAGATTGAAACGCTCTTTCTGCCCATCAGACCTGAATATGCGTTTATTGACAGTGAAGCGGCAAAACAAGTGGCTTTATTTGATGGGGAATTATCTTATTTTGTACCTCCGTCTGTTCTGCTTCCGCTTAAGCACAAAGCTGAATCCTTAAAGTATTTAATTCGTCGTGAGACGGGTTGACATTTACTTTGTAATTGTCTTTTTTCCTGACAATCTCTGCGGTTTGTCTATGTTGCCAAAGGCGATTTTTCCGTATAATATCAACCGAAAAGGAGGGCGTGAGAAAACTCGATGCACAACTGACGGAATCCTTTGTATTTTCCACTTTTTCAATGGTATAATAACAAATGATAACGCTTTGCAAAGAGAAGGAGAGAGCTTATGTTAAAAGTCATGAATCACCCGCTGATCACGCACAAGCTGACTCAGATGCGGAAGGTGGAAACCGGAACCAAAGACTTCCGGCAGAACCTCGATGAAATTGCCGGGTTGATGGCCTATGAGATCTGCCGCGATCTGCCGACCAAGCCGGTTATGATTCAAACGCCGATCTGTGAATGTCAGACTGAAGAATTATCGAAGGAAATTGTTCTGATTCCCATTCTGCGCGCCGGGCTGGGACTGGTCAACGGCATTACTGATCTGATTCCGACAGCCAAGGTTGGATTTATCGGTCTGTACCGCGATGAAGAAACACTTCAGCCGCATGAGTATTTTGCCAAATTTCCCAATACGATGCCGGATGCTGTAAATATGGTTCTGGATCCGATGCTGGCAACCGGAGGCTCCGCGGTGGCCGCGATTGATATGATCAAAAAGCGCGGAGCGAAGACAATCAAGCTGGTTTGCCTAGTCGGGGCTCCGGAAGGCGTCAAAGCTGTTGAAGAAGCGCATCCGGATGTCGATATCTATCTGGCGGCGCTGGATGATCACCTGAATGAAAAAGGCTACATCGTTCCAGGTCTGGGCGATGCCGGCGACCGCATTTTCGGCACGCGATAGTGAAAAGCTGGATCCAGGCGATGACGCTGGGATTCACCGTGATCGTATCCATTCTGGCGTCGACACTGATCGGGCTATTGCTGGATGAGACCTGCGGGATTCGCCCCTGGGGTGTCATCGGCGGCATCCTCTGCGGGGCTGGGTGTGCGTTTGCGGCCTTATGGCAGCTGACGAAAACGAAATAAGGAAAACGTATGCGTAAACAAGGAATTTCATTGACGCTGATCCTGTCGGGCCTGGTCGTGCTGATCGGGGTCCTGACTGACTGGCGGATTGCGTCCGGCTTCATCCTGGGCGGCGCCATTTCGGTTTTGCTGTACTGGCGCACAACGATGTTCTGTGATCAGGTTTTAGATCAGCAGGCATCGGGAAAACTTGGATTGATCGGCCATTTTCTGTTCAGCTATCTTCTGATGGCGATGCCGCTGTTGATTTCCGCGCTGGTTCCGGAGGTGTTCAATATCTTCGCAGCCGCCGGCGGCCTGTTTCTGATGAAGATCGTTTTGATTCTTGATTCAGTATTAGAAAGGAGGGAAAAAGATGGGTAAACCGCTGCACCTGACGATTCAGTCGGATGTGTTCATCATCTTGGGCGTGACGGCACTGCTGTGTCTGGCTGTGATTGCCTTGTCCAAAAAGATTGATAAAACCGATCCGCTGGCCAAACCGCACGGCGTGGTTCTGCTGGCAATCATGCTGGTGGAAACGCTGGATAACCAGGTAAAGGACAATGTCGGACCCCGGATCGCTAAAAATCTGTCGCCGTATGTCACGACGATTGCGATTTACATCTTTTTAAGCAATATTCTGGGCCTGTTCGGCTTCTCTTCCCCCACAGGCAATTACAGCGTCACGCTGATGCTGACGATCGTTACCTGGGTGCTCGTTCAGATTGCACAGCTCAAAGCCGGCGGCTTTAAGGCGTATATGCACGCCTTTATTGAACCGATGCCGGTCTTTCTGCCGATGAATATCTTCGGCAAATTTTCGACGATTCTGTCGATGTCCTTGCGACTGTTCGGCAACGTGTTGTGCGGAGGCATCATTATGTCTTTGGTCTACAGCTTTACGTCATGGTGCTCGACTGCATTGATTAATTTACTCGTTCCCGTCGGATCGGCGGTCAATTTTATCGCCCCGATTCTGACCCCGGCGCTGCATTTCTACTTCGATCTGTTCGCCGGATTTATTCAGACCCTGATCTTCATTACGCTGACGATGGTCTTCATCGGCAATGAAGTTCCGGAAGAAATGAAAAAAGCATAACCATTTTAGGAGGAAAAAATTATGGATATCGCAAAAGGTTTAATCGCTATCGGCGCTGGTCTGGCTGTTATGACCGGTATGATGACAGGTATTGGTGAAGGTTTTGTCGCCGGCAAGGCGGTTGAGGCTATCGGCCGCAATCCGGAAGCTGAAGGTAAAATTCGTTCGACGATGATTCTGGGTATCGCCTTATCTGAAACCTGCGCTATTTACGGCTTATTGGTAGCGATCCTGCTGATCTTCGCGTTCTGATCGGGCCTCGATACGAAACGGATAGAGCAGGAGGGAAGATATGATTGATATTGATGTAATAGGCCAATTGCTTCCCAATCCGATCACGATGCTGACGCAGCTGTGTTCTACGCTGGTGCTGTTTCTGATCATCAAAAAGTTTTTGTGGAAGAGCATCACCAACATGCTGGATCGGCGTGCCGAGAAAATGCAGGAAGAACTGACGGCGAGCGAACAAGCTCACCAACAGGCGCTGCAGGATCGTGAGGATGCCCGTTTACAGCTGAAGGAAGCGGTGACACGGTCACAGACGATCATTGAAAAAGCGACGGTGGAAGCCAAGTCGGTGCGGGAAGAAATTGTCCGCAAGGCTAAAACCGAAGCCGATGATCAGATCGTTCGGGCCCGCGGCCAGATTGAGTTGGAACGTTCACAGATGCAAAGTGAAATCCACAAAGAGATGGTTGAGGTGGCGATGAGCGCGGCCGAAAAGCTGATCGGAGAAAAAAGCAACGAAGCCAGCGATCGCCAGGCTGTCGATCAATTTGTAAAGGAAGTAACAGCGTATGGCCAGTCAGGTCGCTGAACGGTACGGCCAGGCACTCTTTGAACTGGCTAAAGAAACCGGAAACCTCGTTCACTGGGGTCAGCAGGCCCGTTATTTAGCGGCAGTGGTGGAAGAAAATCCGCAGCTGCTGGATTTTTTCAACGCGGTGAAGATCAGTGCGGAAGAAAAAAAACAGATGGTTAACACTTTGTTTTCCGGTCAGATTGATCCCTTGCTTGTGCATTTTCTGGATCTTTTGATTGATAAAAAGCGAACGAAGAACACCGTTGAGATTCTCCGTCAATTTATCAGTCTGGAAAACGCCGAACGCGGGGTAGCCGAGGGTTATGTGTACTCGGCACGCAAACTGGCAAAAGAAGACATGATCCGCATTGCTGAAGCTCTGACTCAAAGTCATGGACAAAGTCTGGAACTGACCAACCGGGTTGATCCGCGGTTAATTTCCGGATTTAAAGTGGTGATCGGCAACGAGGTGATTGACGGCTCCATGAAATCAAGAATTGAATCACTGAAAAGTGAACTGTTGAAGGAAAGCAGGTGAGAGAATGAGTTTAAGACCTGAAGAAATCAGTGCGCTGATCAAAGAACAGATCAAGCACTATGAAGATAAAATTCAGTCGAACGACGTCGGCTATGTCATTCGTGTCGGCGACGGAATCGCCTTAATTCAGGGATTGGACAAAGCGATGTCATCCGAGCTGCTGCTGTTTCCGCATGATGTCTACGGCATGGCGCTGAACCTGGAAGAAGACCATGTGGGCGCAGTCTTGCTGGGCGATGATACGCTGATCAAAGAGGGCGATGAAGTCAAACGCACCGGCCGGATTGTCGAAGTTCCGGTGGGCGACGGGATGTTGGGCCGGGTAGTTAACGCCTTAGGCCAGCCGATTGACGGCAAGGGCCCGATTGTCTGTGACAGAACCCGTCCGGTTGAACGGGTAGCGCCGGGCGTTATGACACGTAAGAGCGTGCATCAGCCGTTAATGACCGGATTAAAAATTATCGACTCGATGATTCCGATCGGCAAAGGTCAGCGTGAGCTGATTATCGGCGACCGCCAGACCGGCAAAACCGCGATTGCCGTCGATACCATCCTGAATCAGAAGGGTCAGGATGTGTACTGCATTTATGTCGCAATCGGTCAGAAAGCCAGCACCGTGGCGCAGATTATGGAGAAACTCCGGCAGCATGATGCGATGGGATATACGACGATTGTTGCGGCGACGGCCAGTGAAATGGCTCCACTGCAGTATCTGGCGCCGTATGCCGGCTGCGCGATTGGTGAGGAATGGATGGAACAGGGCAAAGACGTGCTGATCATCTATGATGACCTTTCCAAGCATGCGGTCGCTTACCGTACCATGTCGCTGTTATTAAGAAGACCGCCGGGACGCGAAGCCTATCCGGGTGATGTTTTCTATCTGCATTCCCGGCTTCTGGAACGGGCGGCAAAGCTGAATGATGAACTGGGCGGCGGTTCTTTAACCGCCTTGCCGATCATTGAAACACAGGCCGGCGATATTTCGGCCTACATTCCGACCAATGTCATTTCGATTACGGATGGTCAGATCTTCTTACAGACAGAACTGTTTAATGCCGGCGTCCGTCCGGCGGTGGACAGCGGATTGTCTGTATCCCGAGTCGGCAGCGCGGCGCAGACCAAGGCTATGAAGCAGGTTTCCGGTTCCTTGAAGCTGGATCTGGCGCAGTATCATGAAATGCTCAGCTTCTCGCAGTTCGGTTCTGATTTGGATCCGGTGACCAAGGCGACGATTGATCACGGCGCCCGGCTGACGGAACTGCTTAAGCAGGGACAGTATTCGCCGTTAACGATGAGCGAACAGGTTTTATCACTGTTTGCCGCCAAGAACGGTTATCTGAAGAACGTACCGGTCGAACAGATCAAGAACTTTGAAGAAGGCATGCATAAATTCTTTGCACAGGACAAAGCCGATCTGATCGAACGGATTGACACAGAGAAGAAATTGGATGCGGATCTGGAAGTGGCGCTGAAGCAGGCGATGGACGAATATCTGCAGCAGTTTCAGCTGATCAGCGGGATGTAGTGCATGGCGCAGGGAAAGCAAGCGTTAAAGGGACGCATTCGTTCCGTCAGCGCCACCCGGAAAATAACCAGTGCGATGGAGCTGATCGCCAATGCCAAGCTGCAGAAACAACGCATTCAGATGGAAAAAAACCGGGAATATGCGGATACGCTGCGTCAGATGGTCAGTCAGATTCTGGCGAACAATCCGGAAAGTGACTGCGTCTATTTAAAGAAAAATCAATCACCCCGCACCTTAACGTTTATGTTTACCTCGGATATGGGACTGTGCGGAGCGTATAACGCCAACCTGCTGCGGATGGCTCAGGAAGTTCTGAATCCGCAGGATCCGATGATTGTGATTGGCACCAAGGGCATCAGCACGCTGCGGCAGAAGGGATTCAATCTGATCCATGAGCCTATGGGTTCCGATCATGTGGATTTCTATGTGTTCAACGATTTGGCGGATGAAGCGCTGAATCTGTATGTTGACGGTGAAATCGGAAAGATTCAGATTCTTTATTGCCAGTTTGTCAATGCGGTAACCTTTACCCCACAGCTTTTGACATTGCTGCCGGTCAGTCCGATGGAGCGGGAAGGCCGGGAGTTTAAGGTGGAAACCTTATTTGAACCAGGTCCGGATGAAATATTAAAATCCCTGATTCCGATGTATGTCCGCTCTTTGCTTTACAGTACGCACATGCAGACAAAAACGGCGGAACAAGGTTCGCGCCGGGTTGCGATGGAAAGTGCGACGGACAATGCCGACGAGCTGATCGATAAGCTGACACTGCAGTATAACCAAGCACGTCAGGCGGCGATCACACAGGAAATCACAGAAATTGTCGCCGGGGCCGACGCCTCGTAGCGAAAGGAGAGTTTATGGCTAATAATATTGGAAAAATCGTACAGGTCATCGGACCGGTTGTCGATATTCGGTATGCCGCCGGAAATCTGCCGGCGTTAAACAACGCGATTGTTGTAGATAAGGGCGAAGGTCAGCGGATTACCGTTGAAGTCGCTCAGCATATCGGCGATGACGTTGTTCGCTGCATCGCGATGGCTTCGACTGACGGTCTGGTCCGCGGCATGGAATGTCTGGATACCGAAGCGCCGATCAGCGTGCCGGTCGGCCAGCAGGTGCTGGGCCGGATGTTCAATGTCCTGGGCGATGAGATTGATGGTTTGGGCGGCTTGCCGGAACCGAACAAGAAACTGCCGATTCACCGCGCTGCGCCTTCCTTTGAGGAACAGCTGACGTCGGCGGAAATTCTGGAGACCGGCATCAAGGTGATCGACCTGCTTTGCCCCTATGCCCGCGGCGGCAAGATCGGTCTGTTCGGCGGCGCCGGTGTCGGCAAAACTGTATTGATGCAGGAACTGATTCACAACATTGCCAAGGAACATGGCGGCATGTCCGTTGTGGCTGGGGTCGGTGAACGAACCCGTGAAGGCAATGACATGTACCATGAAATGAAGGATTCCGGCGTTTTGGACAAGACGGTTCTGGTCTATGGTCAGATGAACGAAAGTCCGGGCGCAAGAATGCGCGTTGCGCTGTCCGGCTTAACGATGGCGGAATACTTCCGCGATCAGGAAGGCCAGGACGTCCTGTTGTTTATTGACAATATCTTCCGTTTTACCCAGGCGGGTTCAGAAGTTTCAGCACTGTTAGGCCGGATGCCGTCGGCGGTCGGTTATCAGCCGACGCTGGCGACAGAAATGGGACAGCTGCAGGAACGCATCACTTCCACGAAACGGGGTTCGATTACTTCCGTTCAGGCGATTTACGTTCCGGCGGATGACTTGACAGACCCGGCTCCGGCGACGACGTTCTCGCATCTGGATGCCAAGACGGTTCTGGATCGTTCGATCGCGGCTTTAGGCATTTATCCGGCGGTTGATCCGCTGGAATCCAGCTCACGGATGCTGGATCCGTTAGTCGTTGGTGATGAACATTACGAAGTCGCCCGCGGCGTCCAGCAGTTACTGCAGCGCTATAAAGAGCTGCAGGACATCATCGCGATTTTGGGTATGGATGAATTGTCAGATGAAGACAAAAAAATCGTAAACCGGGCACGCCGGGCGCGAAACTTCCTGTCGCAGCCGTTCCACGTTGCCGAACAATTCTCCGGTTATAAGGGAACTTATGTTCCGTTAGCGGAAACGGTGCGCAGCTTTAAGGAACTGTTGGCTGGTAAATATGATGATCTGCCGGAACAGGCCTTTATGTTCGTTGGTACGATTGAAGAAGCGGCGGAGAAAGCCCGTCAGCTGGGGCAGTAGCGTATGATCCACTGCCGCGTGGTGACGCCGGAAGGACTGGCGAAGGAACTGGATACCACCATCCTGAATGTGGTCAGCACTGTCGGTCAGCTGGGAATCTTATCCCGTCATGTACCGCTGGTCACACCGCTGGCCATCTCCCGCATGATTACGGAAGAAAGCGACGGCCGCAGGGAATATGCGGTCGCCGGCGGTTTGCTGTATTTTGAAAATGATCTGGCAACGATCCTGACCGATGCGATTGAGTCCAAAGAGGAAATTGATCTGCGCCGGGCAGAGGAGGCCAAACAGCGGGCTGAAGCTCGGATGGAGGATCCCAATATGGATATCCGCCGTGCTGAAGTTGCTCTGAAGAAGGCCATGAATCGAATTTCGGTGAAAGGCGAAGTAAAATAAAACTAAGCGACGATTTCTTTCTTTGGGAAGAAACCGTCGTTTTTCTTTTAAAAGTGAAGCCGGAAAAAATATAAACGGTCAACTTAGAGACGGCTTTATCAAGATAAGCTCCACGGTAATTCATGCGTTCCGGTATAAAGCGGTTTCAATCTGCAGAATAAACTCTTATAATAATAACAAAGGGAAGGGTGACTTATGAAAACAGTCTATATCAATGGAATTGTGTTGGACGGATCGGAGAACATGCAGCCTAAGACAGGGCTGGCGATTGTAACGGAAGGGGAAAAAATCGCGGCGGTTGAGCCGTGTCAAGCGGCTTATGATGGATCGCAGATCATCGATTTGAAAGGGCAGTATATCATGCCGGGGCTGATCAATCTGCATGTTCATCTGCCAGCCAGTGGAAAACCAAAGAAAAAGCAGAGTGATCCGAAGAAATTAGTAAAGCTGATGACAAGCAATAATTTCCTGCGCAAGATCATGCTGAAAATGTGCGAAGGTTATGCGAAGACGCAGCTGATGAGCGGAGTGACAACGATTCGTACGGTTGGCGGCGTTGAGGACGTCGACACGCAGATCCGAGATGCTATCTTAGCGGGAAAGATGGACGGTCCGCGGATCCTGGCGGGAAATATGGCGATTTCTGTACCTGGCGGGCACATGGCCGGTTCCCTGGCTTATGAGGCTACAACCCCAGAGCAAGCTCGTTCTTATGTCCGTCAGATTGCCAAGGACAAGCCGGATCTGATCAAATTGATGATTACCGGTGGCGTCTTGGATGCGAAGGTCAAAGGCGAACCTGGAGAGTTAAAAATGTCGCCGGAAATTGTGAAAGCGGCATGCGAGGAAGCGCACGCGTTAGGTCTGCATGTCGCGGCGCATGTGGAAAGTCCGCAGGGCGTGCAGGTTGCGTTGGAGAATGGGGTAGATACGATTGAACATGGGGCATTGCCGAGCGAGGCAATCATCCAGCTGTTTCAAGATCGGAAAGCGTGTCAGGTAGCCACGTTGTCGCCGGCCCTGCCGTTTGCGTTATTCGACCGTCATGTCAGCCATGTGTCTGAAATGGAGCAATATAACGGCAAGATCGTTTTTGACGGCATTGTAGAGTGTGCGAAAGCGTGCTTGGCGAATGGAATCCCAGTTGGCTTAGGTACGGATACGGGCTGTCCCTATATCACCCATTACGATATGTGGCGGGAAGTGAATTATTTCCATAAGTTCTGCGGCGTATCCAATACGTTTGCCTTATACACCGCAACGAAACGGAATGCGGAATTAGTCGGCATTGGCGATCAAACCGGTTCGATTGAGGTCGGGAAGTGCGCGGATTTCATGGTCACTGAGAAGAATCCTTTGGACGATCTCACAGCATTGCAGAATATTAAGATGGTTGTCGCCCGCGGCAAGCGTTATGCGGATCCGCAGGTTAAGAAAATGTCGGATGTGGAACAGGCACTCGATCCGTTTATTTAAATATAGAATGAAAAGAAACAGATCGTCGGACTGTAAGCGGCAGCCCGGCGGTCTGTTTTCAAAATGGTTAAGGAACAAGCAATGATGATGCAGTCATTGGTTTTGATGATCAGTTAGTTAAGTAGCTGCAAAAAATAAGGTTGAATATAATCAAAGTTTTTAACTTGAAAGTCGAAAAGTTTATTTGTTTTTATAGTTTTAGATGAAGAAGTCTAAAACTTCTTTTGCATATTAGCGCGATTTTATTAAGCACAGATAAAAAACAGGGGTTTAATAGAATTCCGATATAATCGTTTCATTCCGTTTTGTAAATATTTATATCGGAAAAAATAATTGGTATTTATAAAAAGATTCTGAAATCGGAATGAAATTTCTCGGAGTGTTTAAAATATTCTATAATCAAAACAGGAGTAAGGCGATAAAATGATCGCGGGAACGGAGTATTTAGAGCGGCTTTGGTCTTAGAAGGACGAACAGTTGATTAAGGTTGTTACAGGATTCAGACGATGTGGAAAATCAACATGCTCCATGCCTGGACTATAAAGTAAGGTTAGCACGAATGTCATCTGTTGTTTATCAACGCGGAAAAGATCACGATTGCTGGACTCTTGTGAATATATTGACGTGCTATTTCTTTCGTATTATACTGACTTTAACATTCATAGAGGAGGGAAAATGAATGACTAAAATTTCCAGAAGAAGCTTTTTGAAAGGTTCGGCCTCGTTGGCAGTCTTGGGTGTGCTTGGCGGATGCGCCCAACAGAACGACTCAGGGAAAACGCCGGAGAATACCCCGGCAGCACCGAAATACAACGCGACGAGCAAAACGGGGTTGTGTCCGCTGGATTTCTCTAAAATGGAGAAGTTAACCACTGATGTCGCGGTGATCGGCGGAGGCGGCGCGGGCATCTGTGCGGCGATTGCGGCAGCACAGAACGGCGCTCAGGTCCTGTTAATGGAAAAGTTGGGCATGCTGGGCGGCGCGACAATTCTGTCCGGCGGCAAGATTCCGGCAACCGGTACGGAAGAACAATTGGCCTATGGTGTGACTGACGATACAGTTGAAGCCAATGCCCGTGATATTCTGCGTCCTAATAATTACAGTGTTCGTGAAGAGCTCGTTTATACGGTTTGTGAAAATGCCAAAGATATGATTGAGTGGACACGCGAAATGGGTGTGAAATGGACAATCATGGATTCTCTATACTATGGTCAGTCGGAATACCGCATGCACAATGCTGAGGGCAACGGTGCAGGCATGACTCAAGCGATGATCGATACGCTCAATGCAACGGAAGCCATTACGACTCTGCTGGAATTCTCAGTTGAAGGTCTGACTTTAGAAGGCGATGTCGTAACGGGATGTTACGGCAAGGATAAAGCAGGAAAAGAATTTGTGATCGAAGCTAAAAATGTGGTTCTGGCTTCTTCCGGTTTTGGCAATAACGATGAAATGCTGGCGCAGTACTGCCCAGAAACGCTGCCGGCGGTTAAGATTGTCGCAAGCGGAGCGACAGGCGAAGGGATTCTCTGGGGCGAACAGCTGGGGGCGAAGCTGGCCTGCATGGGAGCGTATCAGGGCTATGCCTTCCACAATGTGGACAACGATACAACCAGCGATCAAGGCTTAGCGAATAACGGCGGGATCTTTATTAACGAACAAGGCCACCGCTTCTGCAACGAGTACGGCGGATATTCCGAATTAACTCCGCATATTCTGGCGCAGAGTCACAACCTCTGTTATCTCTGCTTCACAGATATTCAAAAAGAAAAATGCGCAAATTTCGCGAAATGGGATGAAGAAGGGATTGTGTTCAAAGCGGAAACCATTGATGATTTAGCTGCGGCGATTGGCGTAGATCCGGCAGTAATGAACAAGACGGTGAGTCAGTATCAGGCGGGTATCGAAAAAGGCGAGGATCTATATAACCGCACAAAACTGCCGGCCAATTTCGACGGACCTTATTACGCGATTAAGATTACTGGGGAAATTCGGCATACACAAGGCGGAATTGCTACCGATGTGGATGCCCATGCGCTGCGCGTGGATGGTTCTGTAATTCAGGGCCTTTATGCGGCAGGGGGTTGTACAGAAGGCTTTTCTTCGGGTGATGGAGCCGCATATATGTCCGGCAACGGGCTGCTGCAGGCCATGATTTTTGGGAAAATTGCCGGCATCAAAGCGGCAACCGAACAGCGGGGAGAAATCAAGGCTGTTCAATGGTCAAAAGCCTGACGATCAGAACAGGGAAATCGATTAAAAACGGCGCATTCGATGAGAAACGTCGTTTTTTTATTCCAAATGGACTGCTTAAGAAGCGATGGACATGATTGTTCTTCTGTGGCTGGAAACGGCGTAAGATATAAATCTTTTTCATCTTAGAATCAGACTATCGGAATCGTCTTGACAACTTTAAACTATTGTAGTAGTCTATAACTATCGCGAAGACTATTGTAATAGTCTTGAGGAGGAAGAGATGAAGCTATTTGACTCAGAACTAAAGATCATGGATGTTTTATGGCGGCGCGGAAAAACGCCGGCTAAAGAAATTGCGGATGAATTAGGAAATACCGTCGGCTGGAATAAGAATACCACGTATACGGTGATTAAAAAATGCGTTGATAAAGGAGCCGTGCTGCGAACGGAGCCTAATTTTCAATGTGAAGCCTTGATTCAGCGGGAGGAAGCTCAGCGTGAGGAAACAGAGGAGCTGATCAACAAAATGTTCGGCGGCAGCGATGAGCTGTTCTTCTCTTCCTTCTTAAAAACCAAAGGACTCAGTGATGAAAAAGCCGATGAACTTTTAAAACTGATCGAGAAAATGAAATGAGGAACAGACAATGTGGATTGTAAAAATGAATATGCCATTGATTCTGATGAGTCTTGTGGGGGCGGGGATGATCGTCATTGTCATTCTGTTAAAAAAAGGTTTCGGGCGGTTTCTGCCGCAGCGATTGTTTCCTTTGCTTTGGATTTGTGTTTTAATTCGCCTGCTGATTCCTTTTTCAATATCCAGTCCGTTGAATCTGACGTCATTCTCGAAATGGGGAAATTGGGCTGAATTCAGAACGTTTGGCATTGCGGAAAGCACGAATATCGTTGTCATGGATGAAGCCCCGGCAGTTCAGAAAGGAACGCAGACGCAGACCTCAGTAACGAATGAGATTTCAGAACAGATAGCTATGCAAGCCCCTGCTTTTCAGCTGAATTGGAATATTGAAACAATTTATACGACAGGCGTATTGGCAACGGGGATATTTCTGATCTGGCGCTTTATCCAGACACGCCGTAAGTTTGATGCCAGTGTTTTGATCGAAGAGGATCCGCGGATCATTTCAGTGTTGGACGCCCAAAAGGTCACAGCCGAAGTCTATCTCAACGATCGGATTCAGGGACCCTTAGTTTTTGGTTTGCGAAGACCTTTGATCTTCCTGCCTTCAACGCTGGATTTTACCGACAGTGAGCTTCTGCGGAATATCCTGCAGCATGAATGCACGCATATCCGTCGGCATGATAATTGGATGAAGCTGGCCGCTGTGGCAGCCTTAAGCATCCATTGGTTTAATCCGCTGGTTTGGCTCATGGTCAATGCGATCAGCCGTGATCTAGAGGAAGCGTGTGATGAAAGCGTGCTGACGCAAATGAATCTGGATCAACGGCAGAGTTACGCCCGGGCATTGATTCAGATGTCGCGGAAGCAGCTGAAATTCGCCTGGAACTACTGTGCTTTTAGCCGCAATGAAGTGGAACGGCGAGTGCGCAAGATCGCCGCATATAAGCCATTGCGGAAAATTGTGATGGTTGCCTGTGTGGGCTTCATCGCTCTGTTTTCGATGTTCACCGCTGCGGCTGCTCAGGCACCGTTTATCGCAGAATTATCCTCCAGCTGTTCCAGTTCCGATTCCCGGTTTATCCTGGAAGCCGAGCTGAGGCGAGATCTTAATCTTTCGCTGTCATCGCAAACTCGCAGCCGGGCAGATCAGGCGCTGATTCAGGTGCTGAAAGACAATCCTGACAGCGGACTGGCGGCGCTGAAACAAAAAGCTGCTGCGGCATTAGCGGAAGAGTTCCATGCCGAAGTGCAGGCATTCCATATTGACGCCTATCTGAATTTGGATGAAGCGGAGCTTCAAAAGGAATATCAGGCACATGCGATCCTCTATCAGAATCAACGATATACTTATGAAGGAAAACCGGTCAGGAATTTTGAAGATTCGATGGCGGGGCGTTATTTTATGAATGATGAAGGGGACGTGGATGTGTATGTGGTTCGGGATGATCTAGGGAGGATCACAGAGCTGAAAACATACGTTGTGAAATAAAGTTAAAAAATCCCGGTACAGTCTTTTGCGAGAAAGCAATGCGCCGGGATTATCCTTATTCATTGAGTAAATAAAGATGTTCCCTATTTACCGGTAAAGAATGATGGAAGGAAATAAAAACAGATATGGTGCTGTCAGAATTGCCAGTAAGAGCGCGGCTTTCCGTTTCTCAGACAATGTCCAAGTAAGCCGGCGAAAACTGATTTTTAAATTGAACAAATAGATTAAGCCGCCGGATAACACGGTGATCGCAGCGGTGATCAGAAAGCCCAGAAGATGAGCGTACGGATTAAACTGAATCGCATAGGCAACAGAACTGCCGACACTGAAGGAAATGAACATCAACAGAGCACCGCCGATAAAATCGGAGAGATAGCCAAATCCAAAGATCCAGAGGAAACATTTTTTCCAGGCTGATTTGAAGTCCTGATGATTGAGCCGGCAGCCTAGTAACAAGACCAGCGTATCAATGATGATGTTGCCGATGAAGGTTAGGATAAAAAATCCGGTTGAAGGGATGAAGAGGAAAAACCAGAGGGGAAACAGGACATTGTATAAACGATATTTATGCATAATTTCTCCTGGTATATTGTAATAGACTTATCTAACTGATGAATCTAACAATATACAACTCC
>ERZ1106981.34-NODE-34-length-116674-cov-8.924215_pt1 | contig 116674 bp, 111 predicted proteins | sample MGYA00403692_ERZ1106981 | MGnify/ENA primary metagenome ERZ1106981 (study PRJEB35170, sample SAMEA104062431) | human gut metagenome | biome: human gut; feature: human-associated habitat; material: faeces | place: Denmark | collected 2012-06-22 ... | reverse complement strand
TTCCGCGCCTACTGTATCCAATGTGATTCTGTTATGATCCCTGTCGATGTCTTAGGCCAATTCGCTCAGGAATAATCTATCCTTCCACTCCTCTCTCATTTCTCTTTTCAATGCGACCTTTTAGGTCATTTTTCTTTTCTATAAGATTCGTTTGAGTTATTCAACTCATTTGAATTCACTGCCCGTTTTGATGCAATTTCCTAATAGATAAAAAAGCTCCTTTCCCCTCGGAAAAGAAGCTCTTTGCCGCATTACAGAAACATGGCGGAATTAAAAGAACATGTGTTCGACAAAAATTCGCAGACCGATCAAGATCAGAATCACGCCGCCCAAAACACGGGCCTTTTCTTTGACCATTGAGCCAAAGCGTTTTCCAGCCGCAGCCCCGATCAGACTTAACCCGAATGTAATCCCGCAAATCAATAGACAGGCTGTAAAAATATTGACGTGAATCACCGCAAAGCTGATACCCACGGCCAGCGCGTCAATACTTGTCGCAACCGCCTGCATCAAAATCGTAGGCAAGGTCAGCGTCTTGCCTGAACATTCCACACATTCCGGTTCATGACTTTCCTGCCAGGCTTCTTTGATCATATTCAGACCAATCACCCCCAATAAGATCAAAGCGATCCAGTGATCAATCGAAGCGATCGCATCGCTGAACATCCGGCCGCAGAAATATCCGATCAGCGGCATGAGTCCCTGAAATAATCCAAAAGCTCCGGAAGTCATCAGCGCTTCCTTGCGATGAAAGTTCTCATAACATAAACCATCGGTGATTGACACCGCAAAAGCATCCATAGCCAACCCCACCGCCAGCATGATCAACGTTGCCGCATCCATAACATTTGCATTCATCAGTATTCCCTCTTTCTTCCTAAAAAAGACCCAGGCATAAGCTCGTTAAAGCCTATGCTTGAGTCTTGTTCATTAAGCCAAACCAGGCGGCAAAGCGCCATTGTGTTGATTTGACACGCGGATTCTTTCCACGCAAACTACTCCCTCAAGAAGTATGTTCAATATACCAAAGTTTGGATGAAGATGCAAGTCTTTCCGGCACTTTTTCCGCCAACTTCGACAAGCTGGCGGCATTGTCCCCTTCTTATTTGAAATTGCCAATCCACAGCGGGCTGCCAATGGCCTTCAGATGATCCTGAAATTCATGGGTTCCGTTGAGAACATCGCGCTGATTGACCAGTTCAATCTGATTTTCAATAATCCAGTTTTTAAAGGTTTCACTGGTACACGCCTGCAGCTCTTTGCATCGATGGATGTTGCACGTCGATTCTTCCATGATATGATCGTCACAATAACCAGGATGCCAACCGTACAGAAAGACCTCTTCCGCTTCCGTCCATTGCAGCGACATCATTTTTTCCAGTGGATTGTAATCCTTGAAATCTTCCAGCTTATAACTGGAATTGGTCGCTAAACCGGAAGAATAGTAGCGCAGGTCCTTGTATTGAGGGTCACAAACCATGGGATGACGATGATCCGGAGCACTGGAAAAGATATTGTATGCGATGCCGTATTTTTCCACAATGGCTTTAAATGCCTTTTCCAGAGGCAGATCGCTGTTTTTCACATTTGCAACATCTGGGTATTTCCCTAAAATGCTGTAACAAAGCTTCATCTGGGCGTCAAATTCTTTGAACGCCTCTTCATAGGTTGCTTCCTGCATCCGTTCCGGATGCCGATGTCCCCATTTAAACCGGCCTTTTTCATCAACTAAAGAAGGAACTTCTTCAGGCGGCAAAACCGGACTTTCCCACAGGTGGCGATGCCAACCGATGGACAGCCATGGCTTGTCCTTTAACCAATGCAATGCCGCAATCGTATCAGGGGAATCAAACATGACGTCGGCCGAAGAAGCAACGCCGCAGTCAAAGGCACGGTAAGCTCCCATATCATAAGCGGGGGTATAACCTAAATCGTCAACTCTGAAAACCAATCTTTTTCTCATTTCCATTATCCTCATCTTTCTGTGAACATTATACAGAATGGCAAGCCGCCTTCGATTGCAGAAAAAGTTTTTATAACAAAGAAAAAGCTGACATTTAACGCTCAAAAAACAGCGGTTTCATGACCAAAACGTAAAAACAGTCTGCGGATCAGACTGTTTCTATTCTTCATAAGGTAATAAACTTCACTGCAAGCATTTCATTGTCTCTTTATCTGCCGCCTTTGCCCTGGCAGCGGCACAAGCCTGATATAAAAGCGGCTGAATGTCCGGATACGTCAGTTCAGCAGGGAGCTGCGCAAACCAATCCGTCTGAGCGATCTCAAACTCAGGCAGCGGACCTGAAATCCCGCCGATTCCCCAATAAAGCATGCCGCTGTCGCTTTTTTCCTGTTGATGGACAGTATAAATACACAGAGGTTCTAAATGGGCCTCGGTGATGCCGGTTTCTTCCCACAGCTCACGTTCGGCAGCCTGCATGGGTGTTTCCCCCAGTTCAAGGTGCCCGCCCGGTATTTCCCAAGTAGTTCTGAGATGATGCCGCACTAACAGCACCTGATCCGCATTAAACAGAACGATCACAACATATTTTAACGTGACCGCAGCCCCGCAGGGATGAAAGCTGACCTCAACCTTTTCCATATCCGACTCCTTTTTCAGCATCTTAATCGATTTTCTGAGCTGATCCTCCGGAAATTTTTATTTTTCTTCGCTTTTTTTTATCTCCAATCGGACAGGATAAAAGCTGCAGCTACATCATCGGCGCAAACAGATTCAGTACCGCCCGGATTAAGCGCACAACCGCCGGCGTCTTGCGGCAGTCCTCCAGCGTGATCTCGCAGCAATCTTTCAGCGTATCGAGATAATCCTGCTTCATCTCTTTGATAATCGAACTCTTATAGGTCAGTACGCCGCATTCAAAATGCAGGTAATAGCTGCGGTAATCCATATTGGTCGTCCCGCACAAGCCGATCTCATCATCACTGACAAACGATTTGGAATGAATAAAACCTGGCGTGTATTCATAAATTTTAACCCCGGCTTTTAACAACGGTTCGTAATTGGCACGGGTGACCATAAAGACCAGTTTTTTATCCGGAACATGCGGCACGGTGATGCGCACATCGACGCCAGCCTTAGCCGCCGTTTCCAAAGCCCGCTGCATTTCATAACCGATGATCAGATAGGGAGTATGGATGTAAACATAATGTCGTGCCTGATTGATGATGTTGAAGTGAATGGTTGCCCCAACTTCTTCCTCATCCGTCGGACTGTCGGAAAACGGCTGGATATAACCATCGCTGACCGGCTGTTCCTCCGGCTTATAGACGGGCCAGTAATCGTCGTAATTGCTCGGCGGCATCGCCTTGTAAACAAAATTCCAGAACTGCAGAAACATGACGGTCAAGCTCCAGACCGCATCGCCTTTGAGCATCACAGCGGTGTCTTTCCAATGCCCGTATTTCTCATAGGCATTGATATACTCATCTGCCAGGTTGATGCCTCCGACAAACCCGACCTTGCCGTCGATCACACAGATTTTGCGGTGATCACGGTTGTTCATCTGAATCACCAGCTGTGCTTTTAACGGATTAAAGACCGCACAGCGGATGCCCAGCTTTTCCAGGATTTTACGGTAATTCGCCGGCAGCGTATAGACACAGCCTGCATCGTCATACATGACCCGCACATCGACGCCCTGCTTTACCTTTTCAATCAGGATTTCCAGAATTGAATCCCACATGATGCCGTTGTCAATGATAAAGTATTCCAGAAAGATATACCGCTCGGCTTTTTTTAATTCTTCCAGCATGTGCCAGAATTTGATTTCACCGGTGGGACAATAGGTCGCTTCCGTATTCTTATATACCGGATAATAAGCGTTGTTGACAACATAGCGGAACTGTTTGGCAGCCTGTTCATCCTGACCTTCGATCTCCGCCAGAATTTTCTCATTGCGCGGCAGGACCGGATGCGTTCGGGCCGCTTCGATCATCGCTTCCCGCCGCAGGGCTTTCGGCATTTTCCGCCCGCCGAACATCAGATAAAACAATCCGCCGAACAGCGGAAAAACGAGAACCAGAATAATCCAAGCCAGCTTATAGGAAGGATTTTCCTGGCGATTGACAATGTAGATAATCAAAAAGAAATTGAGAAAGCGAAGCAGATTGCTGACGAGCTTAAACCCCGACAGACTGACCATTACACCAATGATCAGACCTAATTGAAGCAAGATTAAAACCGCCACAATGAAAAGACGGTTCGCCATGATATTCAGCAGTTTTTTCATTAACGTTCCTTCTTTCCCAGCCGCAGATCAGCCCACTGCTCGACGACCCGCACACCGGACAGATCAAGAAAGGACTGAACTTCCTCTATCCGTTTTGCCATCAACTCAAAATGTTCAGGTGCATGTGCATCCATCCCATAAACTGCGGTGCAGCCATACGCTCCGGCAATTTCCCAAAACCGTGCCCAAGGATAAGCGTAGCGCCAGCCTTCACGATACGCCAGCCGGCCATGCTGCATTCCCTTCAGATTGATTTCCAGCGGCACCTGAGTCCGGCTTGCCGCTTCACAGATGATCCGCGCCGCTTCATCGCAGGCTGACGACCAATGATCGCGGCTCAGCATAAAATATTCGGGATGAGCGACATAGTCAGCCAGCCCTTCCTTCAGCGCCATGGCAATTCGTTGGGCATAAAGCAGAACGCTTTCATCCTCAGCCGCATCACAGAAATCAACACCCCCAGGCGTCAGATAATGATTGCCGATGATCAGATAATCTGTTTCCTCACGGCGCTGCTGTAATTCTTGGCGCAGCGATGGAAAATATTCAAATTCAAAGCCTGAAAGAATCATAATCTGATCCTGATATTTTTGCTTCAGGCTGGCGATGGACTCCAGATAGCCTGCTTTCTCCTCAATATTCATCCGATCGCGCTGATCAATTAAGCTCTCAAAGGGACAGTGATCGCTGAATCCCAGGACTTTCAAGCCTGCCTTGATGGCCGCCTGAACATAGGCCTCATCCGTTCCGATGGCATGATGGCATCGGGCAGTATGCGTATGAAGATTAAAATCCGGCATGCTTTCACCCCTCAATACGTCATATTATAACGAAATCTGAACTTATTTGCACGAAAGACTTTCTTAAGATGTCATCTGGAAAAATCCGGTCATGCTTTGCAGCTGGGATTCTAATCATTCCCAGAATCAGATGGATGGCGCGCGGTAAAAAAGAACCGGCTTTACCGCCGGTCACAGTTGATATTCGAAAATACACTTCTGAACGTCGCCATACTGATAAAGATAATGATCTTTCGGTACATCGACAATGGCCTTCAAGGTCCCGTTCAGTTCTTCCAAAGTCCGACGCGAGGGCCAATTATCCGGATTGCAGGTAATGATCAGTTTATCCATTCCGTATTTCTGCTTGGCCAGCTGAAACAACAGCCGGCAGGCTTTCAGGGCATAATGATGCCCGCGGTACATCGGATATACCGTATATCCAATCTGCCCGGCATAATATAATTCCTCGTTCATGCCCATCCGCAGATCGCAGCGCCCCACAGCGGTATGCTTTCCATGTTCGCGGATTTCAAAAACAACCGACGGCACATCATTGCGTCCGGCCCCCTTTTTGACCTCCATGACCTTAACCAGATCAATTTCCTGATCGGTCAGCACCTCTCTGCGAAACAGCCAATCCATAACCTTCATCGTTATCCGGCAGCCGCTTCGTCCAGCAGCGCCTGAATCTGCGCCCGCGTCAGAGCGCCTTCCAGTTTCTTCTGCGCCCCCAGATAAAAGGTTGGGACATAATAATAATCGTATTGATCAGCCAGTTCGGGATTTTCACCTTCATCAATCTTGGTGATCCGAAGGTTCTGATAACGCGGATCGGCAAGCAAAGCGTCAAGATCCTTCAAGGCCTGACGGCAGTAGGGGCAATTCTTTAATATAAACATTGTGATTTCCTGCATGGTTTCACCTTCTTATTATCAGTTTACCAGAATCAGGAAAAAGTGACAATGCCTTTGCCTGGAAGAAGCCTCGACAAGTTTCAGCCTTTTCCGCGATTTCTTTCAATTCTTTTACGAATTGGTGAAGATTGAAAGGGCCTGGCACAGAATATGATAAAATAAGATCAATCATTAAAATCAACGAAATTAAACTAAAGAAAGGAGGCTTTCAAAAAATGAAAAAAACAGGGGTGCTGATTTTATGCCTGCTGCTGATCAGCGGCTGCAGCAAGCGCGTTGAAAATCCTGGACCGCCGCAGATCACCATTTTAGAAGAAGCCGTCATCGAGGTCAATCAGCCGGACTTTTCGGAAGATGTCCTGCGGGCGTATTTTAAAGCCGTGGACAGCCAGGGCAACGAGCTGCCGGATGAAAATGTCGTCTTTCTCAACAATGCCAACAATTCCCTGCTGGGAACATCCTATATTAAAATCAAGTCGGTGGATAAAAATGGGTATTATGACATTAAGACCTTGAAAGTCACAACCGTAGATCAAACATCGCCGACTTACGTACTGCCGGTTCAGCCGCCGGTTTTTCTGGTCGGGGAAACACCTGAACTGACCGTTAAGACGGCTGGGATCCAGCTGCATGATAATTTCAACCGTGAGTCAACGCTGGCTAAAAACTTCCGCTGGCTGATCAATGATGTCGATTACACCACACCGGGTACGTATTCCCTGCCGGCAAGGTTTCAGGATTCCTCCGGCAACGCCGTAGAGTTCACCCTGGAAATCAAGGTCAGCGATGATCCGCTGGAAAAGGTCCGGGCAGGCATGGAACTGATTCTGGAACTGTGTCAGGGTTCCTCAAATTATTTCATACTGGATGCCGCAGATGAAGATCAGCAAATTGAAATTTTAAACTATGCGCAGATCATGGATGCTTTCTTTACCGCGCAGGGCCGGCAGATTATGGAAGCCTCGGCCTTTGGCCAGCGAATTGTCACAAACGGTGATCAGGTCAGCTGGGTCGGCGATCCAACGGTTACCGACTGGCAATACACCAAAACGGAATTTACCTTAACTAATCAGGATGAGGATCAGCTGGTATTTGATGCCGCCTCTTCCTGGTTGGTGGATGGAAATCCAATCGAGGAAACCTCTGAATTCATCTTAAAAAAAGAACAGGGCGTATGGAAGATAGACAGCTTTGTCAATCCTTTGGATGGTCCGGCAGACAGAACAAAGAGGATGCCTTCGCCATCTCCGTCAGTATCCGGGCAAACGACTCCTTCCCCTGCTCCAACGGCTTCGGCCAAACCGAAAAACGGATAAAGCTTTGTAAATTGATCCAGCTCATCCAGCGCTTTTATTCTTCCATCCGCTTCGCAGCAGCTTTCTGTCTTCCTCTTCCTGCAGCCAATTGTCAAACGTCCTGCAGGGATGAATGAAACTATGGATGTTAAAAACAGCCCGCAAGAGGATATCACCAGCGGATCTTCTTCAGCGCTGTTTTTTTATTGTTCTGAGCTGGATCGCAGAGGGATATCAGATTTCCCTCGGCAGATGGCGAAAAGAATAATTTAAATCTCGATTATTCCGCAGGCATATCCAAAATATGTTTTATCTTGACTCCATGTTTTCTGCAACGACGTCGTATGTTTTGAATAGCCTGAGAATAAATATTGTTCAGCCTGTACGCTGTCGCTGCACGAACTGATGATCGTAAACTTTTCGGCAAAATATTTTATGTTGGAATTCTCTTTCAAAAGCTTCATCATCGGCGGATATAACAGCCAGCTGTAACAAAGAAAAGCCTTGAAATCGAGAGAGGAATAATACTGATGAAAGAAAGTTAAGGCTTCTGAAAAACTGGCCTCCACCGATCTCTTGCACAAATCCGTCCCTTGCTGAACATGACAGTTTATTACAGGTGTTCCGGCAGGCAGTTTAATCTTCTGCGCTTGGGAAAACTGCATATAAGCTTCGCCCAGTGTTTCTTCATCTAAATAAATCATTTCAAAGGGCTGAAACTGCAGTGATCCGATCTTAAAAATATTGACGTTCATAAGATGCCGGAACCAGATCACATCGGCTTCTGAAATGCCCGCTTTCTTCGTCTTCTCAAAATATAAATTTGCCCCCAGCGAAACATCTCTGAAAGTATTCAATATAATGGGTTCGGGAATCTTGACAGCTCGATATTCTTCAGCCTTTTGCAGCAGCAGATATATAACCACAGAAAGTCTTGTCAAGGGATCCCATTTGCAGAGTGGAAATTCCGGAAGTTCTCCCGCGTAAGCGAATTTGGCTTTTTCCTGAATTGAATTTTCGTTGGCTCGAATTTGTTTATAAACTGCCGCTTCGATATCAGCATTACAATGCAGCTGCTGCAGAATGTGTTCTAATGTCATTAAGGCTTCCTCCACCGGATTTAGAATTTCACGAGTTGTTTTGTCCCGAAGTATTCTCCTACAATCTAAGTCTATTTTTCATTCATTACCGCTCAGCAAAGTCACAAATCTCAATAAAATATCCAGCACTTTTATATTCAAAAAAAGTTATAAAACATAGATTTTCACAGCAAAATCTCTGAATGCAAACCGCTGATCTGCAGCTTAGTATAGCATATTCAGCAGGCCAACAAGGTAAAAAACAGGGCTTTAATCCATAAGGTTCTTATTTGTTTGCAGAAATACCCGCCAATTTAACAAAAAGATCGGCAGTCCGCTGCCTCATCTGCAGCGTTCTTCCGATCTCCTTGTTTTTCATTTCATACAAAGCAATTTAGTCCGCCATCAGGTTATTGCCGGACAACAGCGGGGCCGCCAGAATCAGACAGACAAAGCCGACGATGCCATTGACCAATAACCCCACCAACTGGGCAAGAAGTCCCGGCAGTCCCAATCCAAACATCAATCCGACAACCGTAATCCCATAAGGAATGACGAGGATCAGGCTCAGGAACATTTTGATCATCTGTTCCATAAAGGGCGTAGAGCGGCTCTTCATTAAGCGCAGACAAACCAGGGAAACGCTGAGAAACAGCCAGCCAAAACCGATCATCATGAAGGCCGCGGAGATCATTTCTTCCCAACCAGCCCCCAGCACCAGCGGACAGAGGACCAATGAGGCAAAGACTACCGCTGCCATATGCAGCATCGACGGCACCATCAGCGCTGCCAGTTTTTTTATTGGCCGATCAGGAATCAAATAGAGATAGAACACCCGCAGATCCTGAGCGATCCGATCTGTCGTCGCACTGGTAAACAGGACGATTAGAATAAAGAACTGATAAAATCCAAAACCCTGACCGTTCATCCAGACAATTCCTAGATAGATCAGAATCATAATTCCTTCCTGCAGCGACAACAAGCGTCGAGTCTTGCGCAGAATCAGAATGTTTTTGGAAACCAGCGCCTGAGCTCCGCTGCCAAAATGAGCTTTGCCCACAGAGACAACCTTCTCATTGATATTGCCTTGAGAGCGATGCGCCCGCGCATTCTGGCGCAGTTCGCTGATCCACTCAGCGTCCATAATCGCCTGTTCATAAAAATCACCCTTCACATTCAGAATCAGGAATGTCAATCCGCCGCAGACCACAAACGTAGCCGCAAAGCCGATCAGACACGCCGTCAGATCCTGGCTGACTAAACCGACCAGCGCCATCTTGCACCAGCCGAAGACTGGCACCCAGTTAAACAGCGGATCGGCAACAAAACGGGTGATCGTGCTTTCGATCCCGCCGCCGTCAAAGCCGAAGTTGCGCACTGCAATTAAAGCAATGAAGCTTAACAGAACGGCCAGGAAGCCATATTTAATCCATCGTGCTCGCGGATTGACCATTTCAAGAAAATAAAACCAGGTAAAAAGAGCAAAGGCAAAATAGAACATCAGCAAACTGCTGAGAATCAGCGAAAGGATCAAAGGCACTGTCAGAATGACCGTTGAACTCATCATCATTAAAATATAAACAACGGCGATCAGCGCATAGATCAGGCTGCCTTCCACGGTTTCGATCAAAAGATAAGCCAAGGTCTGCCGACGGGTAAACGGACCGGCAAAGATAAACTGAGCATCATCCCGGGTTACGATCGCGGTACGTTTCTGCAGAATCATAATCGTCATTAAAAACAGCACATAACCGCAGAACAGCATCATCCAGCCCTGCACTGACTGAACATTCATCATCGCTGACATCACTTCCCGATTCGCCACCGCCGAATAGATGGAAAAACCGAAAAAACCGATGATCAGCAAGGTGATGATCGCTGAAGACGGCTTGGAAAACAGCCGCCGGATCTGCGCTTTGAGCTTGACAAAAAACAGATAGCTCAGCGCACTCATCCCTGTTCTCCCTGCGTGCAGTCAAAGAAGATTTCTTTCAGCGATTGCTCGCCCAATTCCTCGCGGCGAACCTGCCGGACAATTTTGCCCTGATGCAGAATATAGGCCTCGTCCCACAAGGACTCGAACATATCAATGATATGGGTTGAAATCAAAATACTCTTACCTTGATCACGCAGCTCTTTCAGCAGCTGCAGCACGGTTTCAATCGCAGCCGGATCCAGCCCAATCATCGGCTCGTCAATCAGAATGGAATCGGGATCTGCCAGCAGCGCCAGCACCATCGACAACTTCTGCGACATGCCCTTCGACAGTTCACGCGCCGTTTTCTTCATCTTGTCTGCCAATTCCAAACGGTTTAACAACGCCTGCGCCCGTTCTTCCCCCTGCGGAGCTTTATAGGCTCGGCTGATGAAACGGATGTGTTCCTCCATTGTCAGCTGATCATACAGAACCGGCGTTTCCGGAATATAACCGAACCGCCGCTTGGCCTCGATCGACTGATTCGCAAAGCCATCAATCAGAATCTTGCCGTCAAATTTAAGCAGGCCGGCAATGCTTTTAATCGTCGTTGATTTTCCGGCTCCGTTAGGCCCCAGAAGAATCGTAATCCGGCCGTTGGCCGCCGTCAGCGATAAATCATCCACCGCTTTGAACGAACCATATTTTTTTGTGACATGATAGACTTCAATCATTGAAATCTCCCTCCCATTTTATGTTTCTTATTTTATCATATTTTTCTTATTTTATTTATTACAAATCCCTGACATTTTCATATAACCTCCCTTTTGTATGAGCTTACAGCCGGACGCCGGGGACAGGTCAAGTCTTTTATTCAGGATAGGGCTGATTTTTGAGTGGGACACTTCTTCTTTATCCGAGATCTTTAAGCTGTTTCCAGCTGATCAGCTTCAGTACAACTCCCGCGCTGAACTGCAGAGCGATCAAAACCCACAATCCAACTGGCATGGCTTTCTGTGCATAGGCGATCATCATCAGATAGAGCGCAGTCAGAATAAGCAGCAGGTGGGCAAACGTTGTGCACAGAATAATTTGTTTCCTCAGCTGCGGTTGGATTTTTTCCTGCAGCTGTAGCTGCCGCTGCAGCTGCATCCGAATTGCGTAACCGGAGGCGCTCATCATCGTCATCACAAAGAAAACCAGTCCAATCACATAGATCAGGGCGATGCCCTTGCCCTTTAACCCTGAAATCAATAGTCCGATTAACAACAGACCTAAAATCACGCTGATGTTTTTGAACTGGCGTTTTATCGGGGCATAGGAGGCCAGTTTCGTAGCCGCATCCGTATGAACCGGCGGCTGCTTTTCAGTTGTCCAGAACAACGCGATTGGACTTTGACAGAAGGCCAGATGCCAGCCGGCTTCCTCCATCCATTGCAGGTATTCCTGCTGCTCGGCCTGATCCGCAGGCAGATAATCGAACTCATACTGGCGAAACTGCGGTTCGCCCTGCACCAACACCCAGCACAAACCACTCAGCGCTATTTTTTCAAACAGCCAGCCTTCCTGAGCCAGCTTCTCCAGCCGTAGTTTCTCCTGTTCTTCCTCAAACGCTAGTCCCTGTGCTATGATCCATTTCTTTTTCATCGGTTAAATTCCTTTCTCCTGCATTATTCTGCGGGCAACTTCAACAATAGTTTCCCGTCGGTTCAGCTCATGCCGCAGCAGTGTGCGGCCTTTCTCAGTTAAGGCATAACGCTTTTTGCCTTCTTCCAGCAGTGTCTGCGATATCAGTTCATTGGCGCACATCTTTTTGAGCAGCGTATACAATGTCCCCGGTCCAATGATTCCCTGAATTCCGGTCATCTGTTCAATGTTCTTCATGATGGCATAGCCATGCAGCGGCTCAATCAAGGCTAACAGAATGTAAAATGCAGCGTCGGTCAGCTGTTCTGTTTCAAACGTATCTTGCTTCGGCATACTTTTTCCTCTCAGTCTATAATGGATATATCCATTTAAGATATATCCATTATAGATATATCGTTCTGTTCTGTCAATTCCTTTTCCAAACATTTTCTATTCTTTTGCTTTTGCCGTATCCATTCTGACTTCCTTGAAGAGTGGAACAAGAAGACTTCAAGCCTTTGAAACAGACACCTAAGGAAAAGATAAAGAAAAAGCCCGCCGATAAGCAGACTTTCTCATCTTGGGCTGAAATCAATCCAGCCTGTCCCTACGCTTCTTTTCTGGCAGACAGAAACAGGCGTGTTCAATCTTGATTCCCGGCAATCCAGCCGTCAAATGTCGCATCCTTAATCTTACTAGGGCGTCTCACATCGCCGATTTTCCACGTATGCGCAGTCAGACCGTAAAAGCTGTCAGCATCCTGACTTAACGGTGTGACCCCGGTACAGATAATCACAACCGCAGCCGGAATGGTCTGAACGATCCCCTCCTGTTCGATCACGGCGCTGTCCGCTTTTATCTCAAGGCAGCGGGTATTCAGCCGGATTCTTAAATTTTCACAGTGTTTCAGATGTTCATCCAGAGCTAAACCGACAAGCTGATTTTCACTGCGGTGAAGCTGTTCTCCCGGCTCAACCAAGGTCACGGAACATCCGGCTTCACAGTAGGATAATGCCAGTTCACAGCCGACAGCACCGCCGCCCAGAATCAGAACTGATGTTCCTTTCGGCACTTCATGGCAATCCATCTGTGCATATGTCCATCCCCGCTCAATGCCGGGAATCGCCGGAATCCTCGGTTTTCCACCCAGAGCCAAAATCAGATGATCGGGTTTCATCGCCGCGATGTTTTCTCGGGTTGCCTTCGTGTTCAGCATGACAGTTACCGTCGACTTTTCAATCTGGCTGATCAGATAATCGCGGTACCGCCTTAGATCCGCTTTATGCTGAGCCTGATCCAGGATCGTCAGGGCCCCGCCCAGACGGGATTTTTGTTCCAGTAAGGTAACGTGATGGCCGCGCTTAGCCGCGGTCAGCGCGGCTTTCATCCCTGCCGGACCCCCGCCGATGACGACGACACGCTGAGCCGTTTTAACCGGCCGATCCTCAGACGGCATCCAGCTGTCATTGCGATAATGAGGATTGACAGAGCAGCCATGATCACGCCGATCCGTTGTCCAGTGCATGCAGCTGCCGCAACGCAGACACGGCACAATCTCATCGTCCCGACCCTGCTGCGCTTTGTGGATCCAATCTTCATCGGCCAGAAGCGCCCGACCCAAAACGACGAGATCTGCATCCCCTTCTTCAAGCACGGAAGCAGCTTCCTGCGGCGTCATGATCGCGCCGACAAGCGCCACGGGAATCGAAAGGGTCTGCTTCACCGAACGGGCCAGCTGACGGTTGACCGCGTGCGGCTCCAGTGCCGAGGTGGCCATATGAATGTTGCCCCGCTTGTCCATATCCAGTCCCGCCGAGATATTCACCATATCCAGATACGGCTCAGCCTGTTTCAGAAACGTCAAAACTTCATCCAGCTCCATGCCGCCCGGTATCCATTCCTTCGCGCTGATCCGCAGATCCACCGGATAGTCCGGCCCCACAGCCTCACGCACGGCTTTCACAATGGCTAACGGAAACCTCATCCGGTTTTCCAGACTGCCGCCAAATTCATCCTGCCGATGATTCAGAGCCGGCGAGAGAAATTGTGCCGGCAGCCAGCCATGCGCAAAATGAAGCATGACCAGATCGAACCCCAGTTCCTTGGCATCCTTGCAGGTTTTCGCAAAAGCGGCAGCGGTCTGATCCATTTCTGCTTTCGTCATGGCTTTGACGCGGTTACCATACGCGTTGACCCCGTCGCTGGATCCCCACAGCACATCCTGCGGCCGGGCTGCGCGGCCTACGCCGCCCATATGCATGACTTCCAATGAAACGGCAGAGCCTCCCTGACGCATAAAGTTCAGCCATTCCCGGGTCTTCTGAACTTGTTCTTTGGAAAAGAGATAACCTGGATCAAACCAGGCGTTGGGCAGATCCACTCCACCGCAGCCCGCAATCAAGATCCCCGCTCCGCAGCGGACACGTTTGACAGTTAAGGCTTCATTCATCGGCGCGGAAATAATTCGGTTGGGAAGCATCAGCGAATTGACTTTTAACGGCTGAAACAGACTAGCAGTATTCATCCTTCCTCACTCCTTTTTTAAGTATATAAGCAGGAAGTATGCCACTTCGATTCAATTTTGCCGCTGACTTATTTTTTTTGATCGAAAGCAGGAAAATTCACTGAAGATCGGCTGGATTCTCATTGCTGAACGTGCTTAAAGAGGAAACTTTGAATGATTTCGCACAGCGACGGACTTCTTATTTTTATCAGTGTCGAGATTTTTTCGACACTGAATCCCGACTACGATTGAATATCGCTCTCTTGAGCGGCCATAAGAAAACCTGATCTTTCGATCAGGCGTGGGGTTCCGAACGCATCAGTTTATCAAAGATGAAATAAGCCGCAAAATAGAAGGCTGCCAGCATAAAGGAAAACAAGATGGTGAATTTATCAATGTTCGTTAACAACGTCGTCATCAATGTTTTCGGCTGCAGGACATCCCAGGTATTCAGCCGCAGAAACCGGCCGATGTACACGCCGTAACCGCATAACAGGCTGATTCCGCTCATCCAGCAGAAATTAAACAGTTTATTCTTCCGCCATTTTACGCTCTGATGAATCAGAGAAGTCGAAAATAATCCGTCGACCAGCGCCAGAAAAATTCCGCCGACGATGTAGATCAATCTCACCCATCCGGACAGACTCTGCAGATAAACGCCGTTGCCGCCAATCAGCTGCGAGCCTTCCAAGTGAATCAGATCCGTAACCATATAACAGGCATTCGGCAGAAACAACAGCCAGCCTAACGCCAGCACTAAGGAAATCGGACCCCAGTGTCTGCGCCAGCTAGTTAATAAGTAAGCCGGCGCTGCCAGGACAACCGGCATCACCGCCAGGCTCAGGTTCCAGAACAGCCATCGTAAATTAAGTTGAATCCCCGCTTCCCGCAGACCAAGGCCTGCCAGAATATAAATGAGGTGTACGGCCAGGATCAATCCCAAAAGCATCATATTGCGTTTCTGTCTGCGTTTCATTTTGATCACACTCCTGACATTGAACGTATTATACCCAATTTCTATGTGCTTTTCTTTAAGTTTTTCTTACAGCTTGCTGAAAGGTTGTTCACACAAGCGCTTCCAGCAATCAAATCTGTGATATGAAGCGATATCTAAATGAAAAAGAAAAGGATCACGCAGATCCTATTTCAGTTTTTCAAACATTTTCTTGTAGATGCCTTTGAGCTCTTTTTTCTGGCTGTCTGTCATATTGCCCTGACTTGGGCTGTAAGATTCAACCGTGCTCAGATGATCGCCGACGATCTTTCCGTTTTTCACAACGAAGACCTGCGGCACAAACAGCGCCGGTTTGCCATCATCACCCGTTTGCAGGAAATCCTTTACCGTATCAATAAACTCATTATAGCTTTCCTCAGTATTGCCGTCATCGGTTCCCATATCAACATAATAGATCGTAAGTCCCAATTCTTTGGCAACCTCATTCATCACCGGAACCGCCTGCGTGCACCAAGCACAGCTCGTATATCCGTAATAGAGAATTCCGCTTCCGCCTTCTTTGTAGATTCGGTTTGCTTCCTTCAGCGTAACCCGCTTGAACTGATGCTCCGCAACATTGAAGCCCTGGTATCCGCTCATATCGACGTCAACCATTTTGAGATCCTCCAAATAATGCGCCGGTGTATTATCCTTCTGACTGCAGGCGCTCAGTGCCAACAGACAACAGCCTAACAGAACTAAACCCTTCAGAATGTGATTTTTCATAATCTGCCTCCTTGCATAACAGTATTAGTATAAATCAAAAACCGGTATTTGGCTAGAATTCAATCCATGAATCTTCTTCCAGCCCCTGGGGTGTCAGCCGCACAATTCGCTGAGCCGCCTCGGCGATAAAGCGGCGGTCATGGCTGACTGCGATAAGACAGCCGGGAAAACCGGCCAGCTGGGCGCGGATCAAGCCTGCAGACAAAGGCGATAAATTTCGTGTCGGCTCATCCAAAAGCAGCACGTCGTTATGATCGACGACCAGCTTTACCAACAGAATTTTAGCCTTCTGCCCACTGGAAAAAGCTTCCATCGGCTGACGCATCTCCTCCGGGGTAAATTTCAGCGAACCCAAATGATTCTGAATCCGCGTGCGAAAAGCCTGATCCTGACCTTCACTTAGATAGTCAACGGGATTCAGCGATAACGGCAGCCGTTCTTCATAATTCTGCGGCATATATCCCACCCGCAAATCCTTCCGGTCTTTCAACTGTTCCCAGATTAACCGCAGCAGTGTGGTTTTTCCGCAGCCGTTGGGACCGATGATCGCGATCTTCTGCGGACCGACTATTTGTAAATGGACATCGTGGGCGCACAGATATGCTCCCGCCCATAACTGCGGCAAATGAAAATCCAGGATTTGTTTGCGGGAATTTGCGATTCTGACTTCGGGATCAAAAAACAATTCAATTTGTTCTTCCCCTTCAAACTTATGGGTCAGCGGCTTCTCCTCCAACCGCTCTCCTAACGCTTTGACCGAATGCATTTTCCGCTTGAGCATCTTGGCGGCATGAGGCTGTTGGCGGGACACGGAATTGAGGGCATGATCAACGCTTTGATATAAGCGCCGATAACGTTCCATCTGTTGGGCGTGCTCCTGATGTTCTTTCACAGACAGCTGGTTCTGCCGATTTGCCAAAGCCTCACGCTGCAAAACATAATCCCGGTAGCCTAAATGCACAAATGTATGCCGGGCCTGAGTCTTGCGGACGATCTGTTCCAGATGCAGAATCCCGTTAGCGCAATGCTCAAGCAATGTTTCATCATGGGAAACAAATAAAATCGCTGCCCTGCTTTCCAGAATAAACTGTTCCAAGACATCCAGAGTTTCCAAATCGAGATCGTTGGTCGGCTCATCCATCAGAATCAGATCCGGTTCTTTGAGCCGCAGCTTGGCCAGCTGCAGCTTCACTTTTTCCCCACCGCTCAGCTGTTCCATTTTTCTCTCCAACAAAGCCGCGTCAGCGCCCACTTTTTCCAGTTCCAAATACAGTTCACCGATTTTTTCATAATCCGGAATTTCTGAAGGTGTTTCACGCATACAAAAATCCAGACCTGAGCTTTCATACCACCGAACGTCCAATGCCTGCGGCAGATAGCCGATCACGGCTTGGCGGCAGTCAATATGACCTTCCATTACGGTATATTCTGAAATCAAGTCTGGATTCCATATTGCTTTAAACAACGTGCTTTTGCCGTTTCCCTCTTCGCCGATCACCGCAATTTTATCGCCTGCAGTACAGGTAAAGCTTAAATGATCGATTAAAATTCTATCTTTGAGGGTCTTAATTGTAAGTTGATTTACAGTTAACATCCGCACCACCTCCTTAGGAAGCGGTAAACGGTAAAAAAAGAGAACGACAAAAAACAAGATTTCAGAAATTCAATTTTCTTCGTCTTATTTTCTGTACATCCTCTCACCTCGCATCATCTTGAACTATGATATCAAGCTCATTGGTTTTCGTCAATCTTTGTTACAACAATTTCGTCAAAAAGGCTTTCGATTTTCTCACGCGTTGCCATACCTTTGGAAAATACCGTCGCAATTCCGCAGCAGTTCGCATACTTAAACGTCGTAATGAGATCGCGGGAACGCAGATAGTTCATAACAAATCCGGCGATCATGCTGTCAGCCGCGCCGACGGAATTGACCACTTCGGCATCAATTGAATTGGCATGATAGACGCCGTCCTGATTGATCAGCAGCGAACCATCTTTGCCCATCATTAAGATCACATTCTCCGCCCCCAGTTCTGCACAGCGGCGGCCCGCATGAATCAGCTGGCTTTGATCGGCAATTACTTCGTCAAACATCGTTTCAAGATCTTCAATATTCGGCCGAACCAGAAACGGCTTGTATTTCAGAAGGCGAAGCAGCAGTTCATGATTGACATCGAGAACAAATTTCACTTCATTCTCAATGCACAGCTGAATCATTTTTTCAGTCAGATCAACGAGATTATCCGGGCAGTTGCCGGACAGCACAAAAATATCGCTGCGGTTCAGCCGTTCTACCCGCCTTAACATCATCCGCATATCTTCTTCGGTAATGCTCGGCCCTTTGGCATTCAGCTCGGTTTCCAGCAATTCGCCCTTTACTTTCACATTAATCCGGGTATGTCCCTCAATGAAAGTAAACACGGGTTCGATATATTCATATTTCTGAAGCAGACTGATAAAGAAATCTTTGGTGAAACCGCCGACAAATCCCAAAGCCCGAGAAGGAATCATCAAATTATTGAGTACGATCGAAACATTAATGCCCTTTCCCCCTGCTTCATAGTATTCCAGCGAACTGCGGTTCGTCTTGCCTAATTCTACCTTGTCAAACTCCATATAGTAGTCCAGTGATGGATTCAGCGTACATGTATAAATCATAAAAAAGCCCCTTTCTCTTAAGTTTATTTTAGCACAATCTGAATTGGGAAATTGCAGATTTCCATCAGAAATCCCACGAAAATTTGAATTTATGCGGGAGTTTGGATTTTGACATAAGAAAAGAGTTCCGCCAGGGAATGCGAAACTCTTGACTGTCACAATCCAGCCGCAGGGATTCGGCAGATTGTGTGAGAACAGCCGCTCAGGGATTAGCGCCTGTTCTAAATTATTTTTTAAATTAAGAAGAGGAAAAATATTTAAAGCGTTTCTAAATTCTGCGATCCTCCTTTCTGATTCTCAGTATAGAAAATAGATGTGGTGACAAAATGGCGTTTTTGTGAAGAAATGATGAATTTATCAATTCACTTTCTTTTCCATTTATGAAAATCTTGTCGTGAGTTAGGTTGTTTTCATCAACAGCATGTTTCTACATTCCCTTGATCAAGATCCGCTGCATAACGGAGACCTTAGTTTCCTCCTTCATCAGCAAATCGGACACTGAATTAAAACCGATTTATAACGCAGTCCAGCAGAAAAAATCCTGTCCAAGGGGAGAGAACAGGATTCTTCCAAAGACAGGAGGGGAAGCCTGTCCTTGATCATTATTTTATTGAGTTAAGAAGAGAGAAAAATATTTATGTAAAGGGAATTTCTACTTTATGCTTCGTGGTAAATCCGTTCTTAGATGCCTCCTTTCATGTATGTTTGTATTATAAGGAAACATTATGGGAAGAGTATCGCAAGGACGTGAAGGTTCCGTGAACTTCCTAAAGAGTTTCTTAAGGGATCAGCGCCCCAACCAAAGCTGGATTTTTTCCAGGCAGCGATCCAGGATGATATCATTCCAGATTCCGGCGCCGCCATGATCAGCATTTCTGACTTTAATCCAATCTACCTCATGGTTTTCTTGCAGCAGGGCTTCGACCAGCTCAATACTCTGCGCCATCGGCACACTGCGGTCTTTATCCCCATGAACAATTAGAAACGGCGGCAGCGGAGCTTTGCCGATATAGGTTGTAACCGAAGCCTGCTGAGCCAGCTGCGGATTCTCCTTAACGACCACCCCGCCTAATAGCTGACCGGTAATCGATTGTGCCCCGGCATGATCCTTCGCCGACAGCTGATCCGCCATGCTGAGCAAATTAACAGGCCCGTAAAAGTCAATGACTCCCTTCACCGCCGATAAAAAAGCGTCGCTGTTTTCCAGCTTCCATGCCCCGGCAGCTTCACTGACCGCGGTTAACGCAGCCAAATGTCCGCCGGAGGAACCGCCCCATAGAATCAGCTGATCCGGATCGCCGTGAACTTCCGAAGCATGGGCACGGACATACTCAATCGCCCGCTTGACGTCGAGCAGCTGTGCCGGAAACGGCTCGCATTCGCTGCCCCGATATTCAATCATCGCAACAATCAATCCGTGCGCCGCAAGCTTGCCCAGGCTGCAGATATTGGATTCCACATTCTGCCACCGCCAGCCTGAACCTTGGATGAAGAAAAGAATCGGAAAACTTTCAGATTCGATCATTTCCTCCGCGACGAAGGAAGGCTGCAAAAAACGGATATGCAGTCCTCGATCAGCGGTTCGGGCATATTCCCGCAGCGGCAAGGCGTGCACGCTTCGCTGACGCGGATTAATTTCAATTTCCGTTCCATGAGGCGCTGTTAAGTCACTGGCTGGGAATTCTTCATAAGTGTAAGATTTAACTTCCATGGTTGTAAACTTGACGGATCTTATTTCGTTTGGTTTCTGATCCGTCGTTTCTCCTTTGCTTTATTATATCGCGATCTTCCCGCAAGCGAAAAGAAAACCCGCCAGGGGAAGGCGGGTTCTCTTCGGCAATCAAGGAGGGGAGCCTTGGTCGCCTGATAATTATTAAGGTTGAGAAGGGAAAAACATCTTGTCCTCAAGGGATTTTCTGTTTGGTCTTATCCTTTGGACAATTGTATTATAAGAAAACATTATGGGAAAAATATGTCATTGAAATGTGAACTTCAACAAATTTTAAAAAATCATCCGAAATCCGAAAATAACTGCCTTCAATGAATCAGCGAACTCCCTTCTTTGGCATATCTCGCCTCCCTGCCGCAATGGACATCTGCATTGAACAGCCAGAAAAAAAACCGCAAGAGGGAAAGTTGCGGTTTCTCATGGGAGAAAGGAATCGGGGGATTTCCTTTCGTACTTATTATGAACAGAGAAGATCAATTTTAAATTAATAAAGAAAGGAAAATTTTAGAAATGAAGAAATGTTTTACGATCTTCTCTGTTTACATGATTAGTATATCCAAATTCTGTGTGCTGTTCATGGAAGCATCGTGAACTTTTTGTGAAATATCATGAGTCAGAAGTTTTGTGCAAATTACGAACAGATACAGGATCAGAGTTTATCAATTCCATAACGAATTAAATAAATCTCCTGCAGCTAATTCGGATGGATCTACATGCATTCCTAAAAATAAACAACTCCTGTGGGGGGAGCAGAAGTTGTTTTGTAGGACACATTTTTTAGAAGAGGGAAATTTTAAATTATGATTCATAGTTTTTGGAAAGTTCTTTTGCTGCAGCTGTACTGCTAGGAAATGGTACACCTCCTTTCTTGATGATGCTATTATAGGAAATCGTCTTGAACATCACGTGCCTTTTTCGTGAAAAGTCCGTGAGGAATCATTAAGGAAAGCGAACGGAAATCCGACCTTTTCGTAAGAATTTGCGATCGCAAAAAAAAACTGCACCGGGGAAAGTGCAGCTTCTTTCACCCTTGAAATCAGGGGAGGGATTTCACAGGGTTAAGGTTATTATTTTTAAGAGAAGAGGGAAAACTTATTTTATTTCTATTTTGAGAAGAGGAAAATATAATTACTTCAATGCTGAACTTGGATGCCTCCTTTCTTGTTACTTGTATTATAGGAAAAAATTATGGGATAAGAATGGTTTTTCCGTGATCATTCCGTGATGATTCATTACAACTTTTTAACAAATTTCTGTGGAAATTCTAAAGTTGGCCGATTCCCTTTTTTGATTCTTTTGACCTCTTCATTAAATAATCTCGATTTATTGTAATCAAGTCGTGTATGTTTCAGTATTTAATTACATCCACCCAGATCATACCATGATCAAGTTTGAATTCTTTTAAGATCAACTGTCTTAAATTTTCAGCCAACAGAGCATGATCTTCCCTCTCAAGATTATTCAAGCGATTGTTTATGATCCGGTCTACCTTTTCTATTAAATCAGAGACCTGCTGAAGCTGCTGCGTATTTTCTTCCTGATCATAAAATTTGTAATAAGCTTGTGCCGCTATTCTTGCTTCATCATTTTTGCAAATTGAACTAATTGGCTGATAGAAGCCAATGCCAAATCCATAAATCTTAAATCCATCTGCCGTAGTCAATATATAACTGGGTCCTTCCTCAATTTTTATAAGTTCCATGATTTCTTTATAACTCATGGTTTGCAGTTCTTTCCATGTCAAATCCAACGATATATCAATGGCAGGCTGATTTTCATCAATTCTGACTGCGTCTATGGAAATTTGCCGAACACTAAATAATGTGTCTTCAGTCAACTCTGCGAATAACTGTTTTATAAAACTTAAGCTTGCCTCTTGATCATTTTTATAAAGAAAAGCCTGAAGCTGTTCATCGGAAAGTTCATTAAAATAGTTGTTGATTTCCTCATTGAATATTGAATGCAATTGACTGCATTGCTCAAAAGTAATTCGGTCGTTATCTCCATCCAGAATATAGGCAATCGTAATTATACGATTTTGATTAATATTGGAATCCCAAATCTTAGATGAAATTGTAGAAACTTGAGGTAAAACAATCTGCTGAATCATATTAGGATAAGCCATAAGGCTGTCTAAAGCAAATCCTTCAGCTCGGATTACTTCAACTTGTTTTTTCATTTTTTCTCGGAATTGATTCAAGGTTAAGTTTTTATTTTCAGAAATAAACATTTCTTCAAATTCCGATTGTTTTTGATAGCCTTTCAGCGTATCCGCATTTACATAGATCATTTGATTTTCAGCTCTTGCATTAGCCAGAGGTGCAGCCAAAAAATTGCGGATTTCCTTTTCTTTTATCACACAGCCTGTCATCATCACCAGCGCAGCTGCAATCAAGACTTTTTCCCAGTTCAGTTTAAAATAATTCTGATTCATGATTAATGTTAAACGTTCCTGAATTTGCTTCGGCCTTAATCCAAAACCAGTGGACAATAGTGGGAGCTGTCCTTTGCCACGGGCCTGTTTGATCAACAAACTGCCGTACTGATGTCTTTCTTCCAACGAACAGTTTTTGATTACAGCTTCATCGCAGGCTTGTTCACAATATTGATTCAAATGTATTTCCAGCAAATAAACGACGGGATTAAACCAATAGATAACCCGAGTGATCAGACATAACAACCGCACCCAGCAATCGTTTTGACGAATGTGGATTAATTCATGCGTGAGAATTAGTGACAGTTCCTCAGGCTCCCATTTTTGATCGGGTAATATGATTGTTGGACGGATCAGCCCCATAGCGCATGGCGTTGCCGTATGCCGGCAGATCACTAAGCGGAGCTTTCTTTTGAGCTTCAGCTTGATCTGAAGCTGCCGCAGTAATTCCATCGATGACGCCTCTGCTGGTTTTGACCAGCGCTGGATCATCTTCAGACTCTGGTGATTGCCTATCAGATAGATCGCCAATGCGGCCGCAGCTCCGCCTAACCACAGCAAAGTGATGATCTGATTTCCATTCACATTCAAACGTGGTGAACTGAAGCTAAAGGAACTGGCGGCGACAGAAGAGACTGGCGCATCAGACGATTCTATCCAGATTTCTGCAAAAGGCAGCGCCTTGATTGGCTCCGTAACCACCGGAGAAACAGGAAGCTGAATTTGAACGGGAATCAACAAGCCCAGCTGCAAAATAATACAGACCCAATAAGCTGTTCGTGAGGACTGCCGAGAGGAACGGCGAAGGACAAGCAAAATTATCAGAGTTAACAAGGAATGCGGCAGACAATGCCGAAATAACAGTTCTGTCAGCCTCATCCATCGGTCTTCCGTTTCGTGTCCAGCCAAGCCTGCATTTGATCTAATTCCTCATCGCTTAACACTTCGCCATCATAAAAAGCATTCATTAAGCTGACCCAGCTGCGCTGAGAATAGCGCTGACGGAAATCCTGACTTTCAAATTGAAGATATTCATCTTCTGTGATCAATGGATAATACGTTCTTTCCTTACCCTTTTTCTCAGTAGACAAATAACCGCGTTCAACCAGTCGGGATAGTAAAGAAGACAGCGTCGGAACCTTCCATTCCTTTGTTTGTCTGAGTTCTTCCATCAGCATGGAGCTTGTCAGCGGCGGTTCTTTTTCCCAAACAACTTTCATGATCTCAAATTCTGCTTCGGGGAGTTTGCGCAGTAATTTCATTATATCCCTTCTTTCTATCCATATTTTACATTTGTCTAAAATCATTGTCAACATAATTTTAGGCAAATGCCTAAAATAGATGAAATTCAGATGTCAAGATTGTATATAGGATCATCTTGAAAACAGAAAAAAACTGCACCGGGGAAAGTGCAGCTTCTTTCACCCTTGAAATCAGGGGAGGGATTTCACAGGGTTAAGGTTATTATTTTTAAGAGAAGAGGGAAAACTTATTTTATTTCTATTTTGAGAAGAGGAAAATATAATTACTTCAATACTGAGCTTGGATGCCTCCTTTCCTGTTACTTGTATTATAGGAAAAAATTATGGGATAAGAATGGTTTTTCCGTGATCGTTCCGTGATGATTCATTACAACTTTTTAACAAATTTCTGTGGAAATTCTAAAGAACGCCTAGATTCAGAAAAACATCAAAAACAAATCGTTAAAAACAAGAAAAACGCTCCCCTTTTTCAGGAAAGCGTCATTCTGTGTCATCTTGAAGATAGAATAATTATTGCGGCTGCTTGCCGATGTAAGCCAGGATGCCGCCGTCAACATACAGGATATGACCGTTGACGAAATCCGAAGCATCTGAAGCCAGGAAGACGGCAGGCCCCATCAGATCTTCCGGTTTTCCCCAACGTGCAGCCGGTGTTTTGGAGATGATGAAGCTGTTGAACGGATGGCCGTCAACCCGCAGCGGAGCTGTCTGCGGTGTTTCAATGTAGCCCGGGCCGATGCCGTTGCACTGGATGTTGTATTCGCCGTATTCCGAAGCGATGTTCTTCGTCAGCATTTTTAAGCCGCCCTTCGCTGCAGCATATGCGGAAACCGTTTCGCGGCCCAGCTCGCTCATCATTGAACAGATGTTAATGATCTTGCCATGACCTTTCTTGATCATTCCCGGAATGACTGCTTTTGATACGATAAACGGACCGTTTAAGTCAATGTCGATGACCTTGCGGAAATCCGCAGCCGCCATTTCCAGCATTGGAATACGCTTGATGATGCCGGCATTGTTGACCAGTATGTCGATAACGCCGACTTCTGCTTCAATCTTCTTAACCAGCTCATTGACAGCCGCTTCATCGGTAACGTCGCAGACATAGCCATGAGCGGCGATGCCTTCTTCCTGATAAGCAGCCAAGCCCTTGTCTACTAATTCCTGATTGATATCGTTAAAGACGATCGTTGCGCCGGCAGCTGCAAAGCCGCGGGCGATATTGAAGCCGATGCCGTAAGAAGCGCCGGTGATCAGAGCAACCTTGCCCTGCAGAGAAAAACTGTTCATAAAATTTTCCATATTTTTATTCCTCCTGTTTTTTCGTTGACTTATTTTTTTGATCTTCTGAATCAGCGCAGCTGCGTTGTTTCGATGTTGTCCATATCATCAAAAGCCTTGTTTTCGCCGCCCATGGCCCAGATGAACGCATAGTTGCTTGTACCGCAGCCGCTGTGGATGCTCCAGGACGGAGAAATGACTGCCTGTTCGTTCTGCATGACGATATGCCGGGTTTCCTTGCCTTCGCCCATCATGTGGAAGACGACATTTTCCTGCGGAATATCGAAATAGAAATAAACTTCCATCCGGCGCTCATGCGTATGTGCCGGCATTGTGTTCCAGACACTGCCTTCTTCCAGACGAGTCAGCCCCATCGACAGCTGGCAGGTTTCCAGCACATCCGGATGAATAAACTGATTAATCGTTCTGGCATTGGAAGTTTTCAGATCGCCCATCGGACGTTTGTTTGCATCCTGGATTGAAATGAAGGTTGTTTTGCATGGCTTATGCGCCGGGGCGCTGACCATATAGAATTTGGCCGGATGAGCGGCATCATCACTGGCAAAAGTGACCTCTTTTGTTCCCATCGTGATATACAGGCAGTCCTCATGCCCCATTTTGTATGTGACGCCGTCGGCTGTGATTGTACCTGGTTCACCGATGTTGAAGATTCCGATTTCCCGGCGTTCCAGGAAATAATGTGTGCCGAAGTTTTTCCAGCAGTCAATGCCCTTATCAATCGAAACTGTTTCATTGACCGGCATGCAGCCCAAGGTTACCATCCGATCGACATGCGAATAAACCGCTGTGACTTCATCGGCTGCAAACAGATCCGTAATCAGAAACTCATCCCGAATTTCATCCGTGGTATAACGCTTGAAGTCCCGCTGGTTAGCAGAATAACGAATATCCATTGTTACGTCCTCCTTTTTCTTTCTGTCCCTATCATAACGCATTTCCTTCAACTTGTATACAAGTTTCTTCTATTTTTTCTCATCTTTTTCATATCTGGCTAAAACATCCCTGAAAATCATCTTGATTTCATCCCGGACTTCAGCTGGTTCCAGAATTTCCAAATACTTCGCATACTGCATTGCCAGATAGATAATCCCTTCCCGGCTGCCTTTCACCCGTGTGATAAAGTGTTCCTCATCTTTTATGACAATGCTGATTTCCTTGCCAAACTGATCAACAATATCGTCTAAGATGCGCTTATGGCACAGCAGCATGAAATCCAGAACTTCCCCGCCGAACATGTGGATTTTAGTTTTGGCATATTCATACGGATCATCGATCTGTTCCAAACGCATTTCATATCGTTCGCCTTTTAGAATATTCCGGATTTTATCCACACGGTAGTGACTGAAATTCTGATATTTTTCATGACGTGCTACCAAATAAGTTTTCTCATTCTCATAAACCAGATAAACCGGCTGTACGACATACGGATGATCACGGCGGGGTACTAACTGCAGTTTCTCATTATACTGAACATAATCAAAGGTAACCGTACGTTTTTCCTCAATCGCTTCCAATAAAATCTGCAGACTTAAAAAGAAATCTTGATTGTCTTTTTTGCGCAGATTATCAACATAAATTCTTTGATGATATTTCTGCCCAACATATTTGCTCTGCGTCATCAGAAGTTTTTTAATCAAAGCATTGGAATGATAGCGCGGAATAAAATTTGATGCATGAACGGCAGAACACAAAAGCATGATTTCTGATTCTTCAAAATCGCGTTCATTCAGATAATATCCCTGACCGTTTTCCTGATACGTACTGATATCATAACCAAAATCAATCAACATTTGAATGTTGGTATACAATGTCCGTCGATCAATCGTGCATTGATCCTGCCGTGACATTTTCTCCAAAATCGCTGAGGCACTTAAGGGATGCTGCGCGTCGCTTTCTGTCTTTAATATTTGTAAAAGACTCAGGATGCTTACTTTTTTATCTGCCATGTTGTTCACCTCTGATTCCATTATAAAGGTGTCAGTTTTTTTGTACATCCTAATCGCTATAATTAACTCAAAACAAGGAGGGATTTCCATGATTCAGTTCATTTTTGCCGCTATTGTCAGGATGAAATCCGGACAATCGGTCTTAAGCTTGGATAACAGACAAATAAAATCAACGAGGTCAGATAGAAATGTCTTTGGAATCAAAGCGAACTAGAATGAAATCCGGATTTCTCTTTATTTGTACTGTTATCCGAAGCTTATTTCACAACCACTCATCATTCAGAAAAAAAGCTGAACTTTCCTCTCAACCTTTGTCCCCAACTCCTCTTGTGCGAACTGGGATAGCAACGCTTCCTTTCCCCGTCAAACCCGGCGATTTAGTGTGGTGTTTGATGCCCTTGAGTGAAAAGGAGCTGAAAACAGTTCCGGAAGGGCATCGAATTAGGCCTTACTGGATCGCACAAGTCAAAAACAATCACGTCATGGGTTTTTATTGTTCTTCCAAACCGATCAAACAATGTGCAGAAAACTCCATTTTTGTGATTCCTGGTGAGGTTACAGGTCTTTGCCGCTCTTATGTAGATTTGCGTCAGCTTCATCCGATTCCGTTTGATTATCTGCTGGAATCAATCTGCTTTATTCCTGAACCAATTCAAAATCAAGCCAACAAATGGATGTTTTTGCAGCATCGTAAAGATTCAAAAAGACAAGATCAGATTTTTCCTGTCCCACTGATGCCCTATCCTGGTGATATCCTAAAAAATAAGGTCGTTGTCTTGCGTTGTGATGAGCAATTTTATACTGCTATTAAAATGGCCGCGAATCAAAACCTAACGGGCGGCATTAAAACAAGAAATCAGTATCTTTCCTTAATTCATCAACCCATTCATAGTTATTTCACGGCCAGTTTTAAGGCTGACGAACTTGTCGGTTTGGCTGATTCCAGCACTGTATTCCGATTGGAAAAAAATCATTCGAAGCAGAAAAAACAAGCCAAGGATAAAGAAAAAATGTACCAAATGCAGCCTTCTCGCTTTCGCTGCGGTGAAATATTAAAGGACTTGTATGATCAGGAATATGTTTTTCTCTTTGCCGCCAATTCCCACCATTATGGTTACCCCTTAGATGATTTCATTCCGATCCAGCTGACTTGTCTCAGCAAAAAGCTTTCATCTTCGTTCATGCATTTGCCCTTAGAAGATCTAATGACAGATCTGCAGTCTTTAAGCGAGCATTTGGAAAAAACGCCGTTTATAGCGATTCTGAAGCATCTTCAGAAAAAGCTTTATTCCCAACCTGAGCCATGTCGTTGCCTGCTTCATGGCTAAACTTGATCTCTCCATGAAGGATACCCTGATCCTACATATTGATTCAAAAAGACGAGGCTGGTAAATTTTTTGTCCAGGCTGTTTGTTATACTATGCTCATAAATAAGGAGGCATATCTATGAATTACATTACGATTGTTGGAGTCCATCAATTTTTTGGTACTGAACTCTTTAAGGTGGGTCAGACGCTTTACGGTATAAAAGAGCCGGATAACGTATTTGACAGCGAAGCGATCAAGGTTGTAACGGAAAGTGATATTCCCTGCGGCTACATTGCCAACAGCATTCATACTGTGGCAAAAGGCTGCCATTCAGCAGGACGGATTTATGATACCTTCGATGATCGTTGTTCGATGAAGGTTCTGTTTATCGTGAAAGACGTGGTGATTGCCGAGCTTCTGCCCCAAGAATAAGGCTTTCCTCGGCCAGTCTGTCACGATTCAACGTTCCTTGCACAACGCCGATCCTTCCTGCCCAGTGTTTTAAAACAAACGAAAAAGGCAGAGATCCATTGAGGAATTCTGCCTGTTCGATGAAAGAGAGGTTGTCTAATTTTCTTCTTTCAGCGTTTCAATAATACTTTCCCTGCGGATTTTATGCGTAGCATAATTCATCATCGCCATCACCATCAGGATTAAAATTAAGCTTCCGCCTAAAATCATCATCCAAGGCATATCGAAGGAAAACAGGAAACTGCCTGACATCAGATTGTAATGCAGCAAATGAATCAGAACGACACTGATCGGAATGCCGATCACGGCCGCAGCCAAACCGTAGAAGATACTTTCCAGACGGATCATTCGATTGAATTGTTTTTCCGCCATGCCCACCGACCGCAGCATTGCAAATTCTTTCCGCCGCAGTTCCATATTTGTGGAAATCGTATTGATCACATTGACCAGACAAACTAAACAAATCAAGGTGATAAAACCGTAAACAAAGATGGAAACAACGATCAGCAAGGTTTTTTCATCCTTCTGATTCTGAACCGGACTGTGATAGCTGAAGCTGTGCGTCAAATTCTGTTTGCCAATTTCGTCGATCTGCTTCACCATCGCCTCCTGCTGGCCTTTCTTTGCCCGCAGGTACAGCTTGTCATTGTAGGTTCGCGAACCCTCGGCCTCCCTGAGAATGACTTCTAAATCCGAAGCCGGAATCAGAATGGAAAGCTGCCCGCTGTATTGGATATCCTGGGAATACAAATCCATCTGTGCTGCTAAAGCTAACGGCTTCACGGTCAGGACTTCCCCAGCGTCGCCGATATGCAGGGTGAGTTCATCCGGCAGAGTATTAAAATAAGGAATATCGAAATAACGGCGCTGACCGTTTTCGCTGATTTCTGAGCGGTAACGATTTAATACAATGCCATGCAGCATCTCCTTGGAAGAAGAATGCATCGCTGCGGCTTCAACATGATTTTCAGCCAGAATCTGAGCGTAGGTTTGATCATCCAGTGCAAACAAGATCACAGGATAAGGATCATTGATTGTATCCCAGGCTGAATCCAGCGGCAAGTTTGCAGTGTCCATTACAGCATAGGTGATCGTAATCCGCTGGGCGCTGGCCACTGAATCCAGCTGACGAATCTCTTCAAAGCTGTCTTTCTGCTCAATCAGTGACCGCGATGAATAATCAGTGACCCAGGCATCGGAGAGTTCGTCCTGATAGGTCAAGCCGACGGCCTGAATCATCATCGTTAAGATGGACGATACCGACGTAAACAAGATCAGACTGACCGCCAGCGACAGAATTGTTGACCAGGCCTTACGGCCGCTGCGCTGGATATTTTTTAAAGCCAGTTCACCTTCCAGACCGATAACTTTACGTACGCCTCGGCCTAACCAAAGATGATGGCGCTTAAGCTTGATGTCCTGGGACTGCCGAATTGCCTGAATCGGCGTCATTCGGGCTGCTCTTAAAGCTGGCAGCCAGCAGGACAATAAAATCATGACTACGGAACAAACGACGGTTAATCCCACAGCAGACAAGGAAATCACCGGTTCCAGCGGAACGTCCGCTGAGATAAAATTCATTGACTGCAGCATCGGATTGACAATTTTTAACGTCACAGCCATTCCGCACCAGCCCGCAAAAAGTCCAATTGGAACTGCGATCAGGGCAATCATGAGACCTTCCTGAACGACGCACCAGAATTTCTGCCGGGCTGTCGCACCGATGCTGGCCAATAACCCAAACTGCCGGCTGCGTTCTGCCAATGAGATCGCAAAGGCGTTGTAAATCAGAAAGATCGATCCGGTCAGAATAATGATTAAGGTCAAAGTAGCAGCTGAGGCGACCATGAAAAAGTAGGTATTATCCCAGAAGGGACCACTGAACCGCAGCACATTTTCATTCACAGCGAAATTCGGATACAGCTTGGATTCCAGCTGCGGAAAATTCTTCTGCGGTGCCTGACTGGCGTTTTTAAACTTCAGATAAAAAACGGGATTTTCTAATGCTGTAGTCTCCGCTTGCTTTGTGAAGGCCGTATAGCCCGGCGCCCATCGGTATTCCAGCTCAGACCGTTTCATCACGCCGACGACTGTATAGCTGCGTTCCGTTGTTTTCACGATCATTTCCGATTGTTCGGGATCAAAGGGATTACTTTGATTTAGCGGATAATCCGGGTCTTCACTCAGGATTCGTTCCCCCAGCCGCAGTGTCACAGTCTGACCCAGCTGAAATTCAACGCCGCCGTTATAGCCGACATGTTCCGGTATTAAAAGTTCGTTTTCATTTTCCGGCAGCCGTCCGGTGATCAGCTGAATTCCCAAGTTTGCAAAGCCTTCGTCATCCAAGGCTCTCACAAACCAATAAGGCTTGAATTCATTCTGACCTCCGGCTAATTCTGCATAACCCAAATCATCAGCCGAAAACAGCTCAGCCACCCGATTATCCGTCTTAATCAGCTCGATTTCCTGCGGACTCAACTCACTGTATGCCAACTCCCAATCGCCGGTTTCAAAGATTGCCTTGCGCTTAAGATAATCGAGAAAGGAAGTCGAAAACACGCTGACCGCCGTGATCATGGCGACAGAAATAATAATTCCCATGCAGGTGAACAGCGTTCGGCGGCGATTCACCCGCAGTGTTTGGCGAGTATATCGACGTAAAATATTCATTTTCGCAGCACCTCATCGGAAACGATCTGCCCATCTTCAATCGTGATGATCCGATCTGCCTGCAGCGCAATATTTTCATCATGCGTGATCACAATGCAGGTTTGATTGCGTTGTTTATTGGAAAAGCGCAGCAGCGTCATAATTTCCTGAGTATTACGGCTGTCCAGATTTCCGGTCGGTTCATCCGCCAGCAGAATCGCGGGATGATGAATCAACGCACGGCCGATAGATACGCGCTGCTGCTGACCGCCGGATAACTGATTCGGCAGCAAATGCCGCTGCTTCGTCAATCCCAGCTGCTTGAGCAATTCATCGATGGTTTCCTTATCGACTTTCCGGCCATCCAGAAGCAAGGGCAGCGTAATGTTTTCCTCCACTGTCAAAACGGGAATCAGATTATAAAACTGATAAATGAGCCCAACCTGACGGCGGCGGAAGACCGCAAGCTTCTCTTCCTTCAATGCTGTGATTTCCGTTCCATCAACGATAATCTGACCTTGGCTGGGACGATCAACGCCGCCTAAAAGATGCATCAGCGTGGACTTCCCGGAGCCGGAAGGCCCGACAATCGCTACGAACTCCCCCTTATTGACTGTGAAACTGACATGATCCAGAGCTTTGACCTGCAGCGCGCCGCTGCCGTAGATCCGGCTGCAGTCACGGACATTTAAAATTTCCATCGTTGTTTTCCTCCTGTTGTGTTTACAGTATAACCTCACGGCATGACTGCCTTATGAAATCATGAGTGACAGGTTCGTCATTTTTTCAGACAATCTGATGCACAAAACGAATGACAAACCGCGATCCCCTTCCCGGCTGACTGAACACCTGCAGCGTCCCCGATTGTGCTGTAATGATTTGATAGGACATCGCCAAGCCGATGCCCACGCTGTCCGGCTTCGCGTTTCTGCCGCGGTAAAACCGTTCAAATAAATGCGGCAGGTCGGCAGGATCAATGCCTTCGCCATTATCCTCAATCACAATTTCATCAACGAGGGCGTTGTGCATGCACATGATCCGCACCTGACCTTGCTGGGCATGTTCAGCACAGTTGCGCAGGATATTCCCCAAGGCTTCAGCCGTCCAGTTTTCATCCAATGTCAGCGTGAAATCCGCAGGACAATCCAGTACCGTTTCTACGCCATAGCGCACCATCTCCGCCTCTGCCTGAGAAAGTGACCTATTGATTAAAGAACGCACCATCGTCGGCTGCGGCATAAACTGAACGGCCCGAGCTTCCAGCTTGGCCATTTTTAACAAAGACTGAATCAGCCAGCGCATCCGCGTCAGCTGAGCGGCGATCAAACGCAGAAATTCCTGCCGCTGCGCCTGTTCCATCTGCGGCTGCTGCATCAGATCGACCATCATCATCATCGAGGTCAGCGGTGTTTTCAGCTGATGGGAAATATCGCTCAATGAATCGGATAACAGCTGCTGCTGAACCTGCAGCTGTTCCGCACTTTCTCTCAGTTGCACCGTAACCTTATAAATTTCGCTGTGCAGGATGCTGAGTTCGCCTTCTTCATAATCCTGAGGATTCATCTGATATCGGCCTTCCCGCACCTTGCGCATCTGATCATTCAGCTGCCGCAGCCGATGATATCGCCAGGCAGTAAACAGCCCAAACGCACACAGCAGCATGAGCGCCTCACTGACGCACAGCACAAGCATTTCAGTGGAAGCCGCGCCGGCGATCAGAAAAAAGGGCAGGCACAACCCCAGACAGCCTGCATAAAACAGAACGATTTCTTTATTTCGCATCATTTATTCCCCCATTTTATAGCCTAATCCGCGGATGGTTCGAATCAGCTGCGGATGCGTCGGATCTTCCTCCAATTTTTCCCGAAGCCGTTTGATATAAACCGTCAGCGTATTGTCATTGACATATTCCCCGCCTAAATCCCAGATCGCTTCAAACAGCTGATCCCGCGTCATCACCTGATTGCGGTGGGTGGCTAGGATCAGCAGCAGCCGATATTCCATTCCGGTAAGGAAAATTTCCTGATTGTTTTTAAATACTCTGGCAGCGATGGTATTGATACTCAGATTTTGATAATTGATCGTGGTTTCCGCCTGTTTTTTTCCAGATCGGCGCAAAACTGAATTCATGCGGGAAATCAGCTCGCGCACCCGGAAAGGCTTTGTAATGTAGTCGTCTGCTCCTAAATCCAGTCCCATGACAATGTTCACCTCATCGTCGCAGGCAGTCAGAAAAATAACCGGAATTTCTTTTAAGCGGGAATCTTCACGCATCCGCTTGCAGATCTCATACCCGCTGCCATCCGGCAGTGTTACATCCAACAAGACAAGATCAAAGTTTTCCTGTTCGATCAGCTCCAAACCCTGAGTTTTGGTCATTGCTGTCATGACCTGATAGCCTTCCTGACTCAGCGTGTATTGCAGCGCGGTTAAAATCGCATTGTCATCTTCTACGCAGCATATTTTATTCATCTTTATCACCTGGTTTTATTATAACCGATCTCTGCAGTCTGCACATGACGAGTTCGTCACATTGAAACTGACAAATTCATGACAATGACGGGAAGACGATTGTTGTAGACTCAAAATTCAACTATAATTAAAATAACAACGAAGCTGACAAAGCGCGGATTTATGAAAGAAGGGAAACCCATGTCAAAATGGAAGAAAGGTTTAAGCAGCTGGCCATGTTCAGTTATTTTGATCACCGCCGTGCTGAGTCTGCTGATCTTTTTGCCTCTCATCCGAAATCTCCGTCAGATTCTGATGGCTTCTTCCTCCATCAAGCCGATACATTTCTGGCAGATGGAAATTCAGAATAGCCAAAAGAAAAAAACCGAAATTCTTTTTCAGCCATATACCTTTGAGGATCAGACCTTATTTCAGGCCATCAGCGAACGCAGCTGTCTGCTTGTCTCCATTAACGATCAGGCATTTCAGGTCATCCTGCCCAATCAGTCTTTGACTTTGCACGAAAACGATCAGCTGCATTTTCTCTGGTTAGTTGATCCGGAACTGATTTCTCATTTCAAGTTAAAGGTCGCTGCGGATCAAACCTGGCTCTACTCCGATGGACAGCTGCAGGAGGTGAAATAAACGATGAATAAGAAACGACTGATTTTCAATATTTCTCTGATTTTGCTTTTGGTCGCTGTACTGTTTCTGAATTTTAGTTTCAGGATTCCAGCCCGGCATTTCAGCAGCGCTGTCCTTAACCAATGGGAAACACGGTTTGCCAGAGGTGGTCAATTTGGCGATGAGCTTACCGCGGCGATTGAAAAAGCTGTGAAGCAGCAGGATCTGCCGCAAGCCTGGCAGTTGAGTCAATACTATGCCTTTGTTTATACCAAACCGGAGATAGAAAAAGATAAGCTGTGCTGGACAGAAATGGATAATGCCGCTACTGCTCAAAAAAAGCGATATTGCGGTCGATTAACGCCATAGGCTTCCATGCTCCTTCAGCCTTATGATGTTTGTTTCAAAACAGGCTGCAGTCTGATCCAGCAGCTAAGTGAATATCAATGAATCCAAGGAGGACTATGATTTGATTACTTTTCAATCCGCGCAAGAAGATGAAATTGAACTGATTTACCAGCTTTATCGACGCTGTGCCAATACAAGCCGAGGCAGTTGGGATGACGAATATCCTACTTTGGAGTTTGTGAAACAGGATTATGCGCAGCAGGGTTTAATGACGCTGAAAAATGAACACAATGAAATCATTGCTGCCGGAGCTATTACCTCAGCGGAAGAACTGAAGGATCTGACGCGCAGTACGGAGCTGCATCAACTGTTGGAATTAAGCCGGCTTGGCGTTGATCCGAAGTATCAGGGGCAGGGGTATGGCAGACTTTTGCTGCACAATTTAATGGAAGAAGTACGTCGGCGCCATGCCGATGGGATTCAGTTGTTAGCTGCCAGTGCGAATATCCCAGCTTTATCTTTATACCGCCACGCCGGCTTTGAAGAAAGAGGCAGCTTTTTGATGTATGGGATCGATTTTATCCTGCTGGAGAAACGATTTTGAATTTCTGCCAGAATTGACTTTCAATATCAAAAAATTCAAATTGATAAAAGAACGCAAAAAGGAAGCAAACCCATGATCGGATCACCCAGAGGATCCAACGGTTGCTTCCTTTATTTATTTCATTATATTATTCAATGGATTCTACTTTCGGAATCCATCTTTCATTAGAAAAAGCTGAACTTTTCTGATTTTGAGTTCAGTATCAAGTTCAGCTTCGATCCGTTCTTACTTCTTTAAATTGACTGTTGCTTTGACGATGTTTAACAAAATTTCAACCACTTTGTGCATCTCCTGAATGCTGCAGACCTCATAACGGCCATGACAGTTCGCGCCGCCGGTTCCTAAATTCGGACACGGCAGTCCCATAAACGTCAACCGCGCTCCATCAGTTCCGCCGCGTACCTTTTCCACCCAAGGCTGAAGTCCTGCTTCAGTGATCGCATGCTTTGCCAGATCCACAATCCATTCCTGATCTTTCAAAATTTCCTTCATGTTGCGATAGGATTCCTTAATCTCAACTTGAACCAGCGGCTGTCCGTACTTCTGATTCATATATTCCCCAGCCGCTTTCATCATCGCCATCTGTGCCTCAAACTGAGCACTGTCATGATTGCGGATGATGTATTCCATAACGGCCTGTTCAACATTGCCCTGCATATTGTTCAGATGGTTAAAGCCTTCTGTTCCTTCGGTATACTCTGGACGGTTAAAGACCGGCAGCATCGCATGGAATTCCATTGCGACATTCAGCGCGTTGATCATTTTGTGTTTGGCGCTGCCCGGGTGAATGGAAAAGCCCTGAACTGTAATTTTAGCACTGGCGGCATTGAAGGTTTCATCGCTGATCGCTTCCATCTCCCCGCCGTCAACGGTAAATGCAAAATCCGCGTGGAAATTTTCTACATCGAACAAATCGGCGCCCCGTCCGATTTCTTCATCCGGAGTGAAGCCAATCCGGATTTCACCATGTTTGATCTCCGGATGGCTCAATAAAGTTTCCGCCATTGTCAGAATATCCGCAATGCCTGCTTTGTCATCAGCGCCCAATAAAGTATTCCCGTCTGTGACAATCAAATCCTGTCCGACATACCGCTGCATGTTCGGAAAATCACTGACCTTTAATGTAATCTGATCGTTGAGCTGAATATCCTTTCCGTCATAGTTGGAAACAATCCGCGGGTTGACGCCTTCTCCGCAGAAATCCGGCGCTGTATCCATATGGGCGATAAAGCCGACCGTCGGCACTTCAAAATCAAGATTGGATGGAATCCTGCCGTATAAATAACCGCGGTCTTCGCGGACTTCCTGAATGCCCATCTGTTCCATCTCGGCTTTCAGCACCTTTAAAAGATCCAGCTGACAGGCAGAGCTGGGAACCGTCGGACTTTCCGGATCGGATACCGTGTTGATTTTCGCATAGCGAATTAAACGTTCTTCTGGGGTCATATTTTATTCCTCTTTTCTTCCCATTGCAGGCTTTCAATCATCATATCAAAGAATTCAGCGTCAAACGACGAATCACCCGGGCTGCAGGCATAAAATCCGGCCTGGACGACGCCCTCGTTCAGCGGCAGCGCAAATTCCCGCAGCCATTTGAACTTCAGACCGTTAAACGAAAATTCGATGCGGAACTCATTCTGCCATCGATGCAGCCGCAGCGTCAACGTATGGATGCCGCTGGAAATCGGCATCCCGGCCCAATCCGAAAATCCGCCGTAAGTGACAGTCGAACAGACGGATGACGTCTGTTCATCGCGATATTCAATTCCCGCCTTGCACCAGTTGGAAAGGTCACCCATGACAAAGAGGCCCAGCTGATCATAAATCTCATGCAGCTGCGCGCGAATTGTAACCGTTAATGTAAAATCCTGACGGATTGGCAGCAAGATCGCATGGCCGCTGAATTTCTCCAGCTGCCGTGATCGGTTAAACCAAAAATCAGTTGCCGGTTCCGTACTCAGGATAATTCGATTTTTACCCGTCGTCCATAACGCCGGGCGGTTGATCCAAGTCATCAACGAAGTATCCAGCCGCTTTTTCATAGTTAGCCTTCCTCACCTGCTTTTATTATATCAAATTCCCCGAAGAATAGAATTTTGAAAGTGAAAATAAGATGAAAAGAAAACAAAATTCAGGCATGACAATTGACTTTTTTATTTAAATGGTTAATATTTAATGCATTAATTATTAAACAATTAAGGATTGGAGACTAGCCATGATCTATGAAGCGGATGAGAATGAACTGATGAATCTTGTACGGAGTGTGAACAATCACATGAACCATGTGCTGAATCAATTTTACTCGCCTTACGGACTCACACGGCCTCAGGCGATTGTTCTTTCTGAGATTGAACGCCATGGTCCGGTTACGGTCAGTCTGCTTGCACAGCGGCTGGGCATGACCACAAGCAATCTCTGCCTGATTGCTCAGCGGCTGGAAAAGAGCGGTTTTTTAAAGCGCAACCGGGATCCGGAGGATCAGCGCAGCGTCATCTTAATCAACACGATGAAAAGCCACGAGCTGATCCACCAGGTTCAGGAAAGTGTCAATGAAATGATCCGGCAGCGGCTGGAATACACCGATCCCGAAAATCTGGATAAGATAATGGAGGGACTGCGGTTATTAAACGCTGTCATGATGAAACAGAATCAGGGGGACAAAGCATGCGATTAGGAATAGATATTGGATCCACAACGATCAAATATGTCGTCCTGGACGATGAAGGACGTTGTATTGATCAGGATTACCAGCGCCACAGCTGTCAGATTACGGAAAAGCTGATCGAGGTGCTGCAGAAGGTATCCGCCAAATACAATCAGCCGGCTATGGCGCTGGCGGTTTCCGGCTCCGCTGCAATGGGCTTGCAGGAAAAATGCAGTCTGCCGTTTGTGCAGGAAGTGTATGCAACGCGGATTGCCGCAACCAAGACCCTCAGCGAAGTCGACTGCATCATCGAACTGGGTGGGGAGGATGCGAAAATCCTGTTTCTCAGCGGGGGTTTGGAAGTCCGGATGAATGGTACCTGCGCCGGCGGCACAGGCGCGTTTATCGATCAGATGGCCACGCTGCTGAATCTGAGTGCTGAAGAAATGAACGAGGCGGCCAGACAGGCGGAAAAAATCTATACGATTGCTTCCCGCTGCGGAGTCTTTGCCAAGTCCGATATCCAGCCGCTGATCAATCAGGGCGCGGATAAGGAAGATCTGGCGGCCAGCATTTATCAGGCCGTCGTCAATCAAACGATTCAGGGTCTGGCGCAGGGACGAAAAATCGAAGGTTCCGTCGTGTATTTAGGCGGCCCGCTGACCTTTAACAGCGAACTACGTTCTGCTTTTGACAAGACGCTGAAGCTCACCGGCATCTGCCCGGAAAACAGTCTTTACTACGTCGCGATCGGAACCGCAATGTTAGCAGAACAGCCGGTTTCCTTCGCCGAAGCGATCCAGCAGCTGCAGACGATGGACAGTTCCAGCTTTGTCCGCTCCCTGCCGCCGTTGTTTGCCAGCGAAGAGGAATACCAGCAGTTTTACAACCGGCATCAGCGCAATCAGGTCAGGGTTCATGAACCCAAGGAAATCATTGGCCGCTGTGCTTTAGGCATTGACGCCGGCAGCACAACCGTCAAGATGGTGCTGATCAACCAGCAGGAGGAAATTCTGTATTCGATGTATCAGCCGAACCAGGGCAATGCGCTGCAGCTGGTGCGGGAAGCGTTGATCGAACTGTTTCAGAAAAATCCGCAGATGGAAATTGTCTCCAGCTGTGTTACCGGTTATGGAGAAGATCTGATCCGCAGTGCCTTTGGCGTTGACTTGGGAATTGTTGAAACGATGGCGCATTTCACTGCCAGCCGCAAATATATGCCGGATGTTGATTTCATCATTGACATTGGCGGTCAGGACATCAAATGCTTTAAGATTCACAATGGGACGATTGACAACATTTTCTTAAATGAAGCCTGCTCGAGCGGCTGCGGCAGTTTCCTACAGACCTTTGCCAACGCGCTGGGCTATGACATTGAGGATTTCTCTCGGCTCGGCCTGTTCGCCAAGCATCCGGTCGATCTGGGCAGCCGCTGTACGGTATTTATGAATTCTTCGGTCAAACAAGCGCAGAAAGACGGCGCTACGATCGATGAAATCTCAGCCGGACTGTCGATCAGCGTTGTTAAAAATGCCTTATACAAAGTCATCCGCACTGCCGATGCGCGGTCTTTGGGCAAGCATATCATCACGCAAGGCGGCACCTTCTACAATGACGCGGTGTTAAGAGCCTTTGAGCAGGAGCTGGATACCGAAGTGATCCGTCCCAACATCGCCGGCCTGATGGGCGCTTACGGCTGTGCGCTGCATGCCCTGCGGCATTGTCCGAACAGCTCTTCCTTATTGACGCTGAAACAGCTGGAAGAATTCCACAATGAGATCCGCTATGTTCAATGCGGTCTGTGCAACAACCATTGCCGGCTGACTGTCAACCAGTTCTCTGATGGCCGCCGCTACATTGGCGGCAACCGCTGCGAACGGCCAGTGACCAAGAAAAGCACCGCCCAGGATTTAAATATCTATGCCGTAAAACGCGAGCTATTGGGCCAATATCAGCCGATCCCGGGTTCACGCGGCAAAATCGGCCTGCCTTTGGCGCTGAACATGATGGAACTGCTTCCGTTCTGGTACACCTTCTTCACTGAATTGGGCTTTGAGGTCGTGACCTCCGGGTTTGCTTCGCTGGAAAAATATCAGAAGGCGCAGAATTCGATTCCTTCCGATACGATCTGCTTCCCAGCCAAGCTTGTCCATGCCGCAATTCAAACCTTGCTTGACCAGCAGATTCCGGCCATTTTCTATCCGTGCATGACCTACAACATGCGGGAGAAAAACGCCGACAACAATTATAACTGTCCGGTTGTCGCCTACTATCCAGAGGTCATTGCCGCCAACATGCAGCAGGTAACGGTATGCGATTTCATCTACGATTATGTCGGCATTCACCGCAAAAATGATTTCCCAATCAAGATTCATAAGATTTTAAACCAGCATTTCCGGCTTGGTCTGCGCGAGGTGATCAAGGCCAGCAAGAAAGCGTATGAGGCTTACGACCAGCACCTGGAAACCATTCGTCAGAAAGGTCAGGAAATCATCACCCAGGCTCAGCTGGACGACCGTGAGATCATCGTTTTAGCCGGCCGACCCTACCATGCGGATCCTTTAGTTTCCCATGATATTGACAAGCTGATCACCAGCTACGGCGCGGCAGTGATCAGTGAAGATGTCATCAACGAGGAAGTCGGCAAGAAGGAATTGGGAGTCTGGAATCAATGGACTTATCATTCCCGGCTGTATGCGGCGGCGCGGTATGTCGCAAAGCAAAAGAAGATGAATCTGGTGCAGTTGGTTTCCTTCGGCTGCGGCGTCGATGCGATTACGACCGATGAAGTGCGGGAAATTCTTGAAGCTCAAGGCAAGATTTACACCCAGATCAAGATTGATGAAATCACCAACCTGGGCGCGGTCAAAATCCGTCTGCGTTCCCTGTTCGCCGCTTTGAAACAGGAGGAAGAAAATCATGACTGACAATAAAGTTCTGTTTACTAAAGACATGCAGAAAGACTACACGATTCTGATTCCGATGATGGCGCCGATTCACTTTCAGCTGCTGCGCAATGTTCTCGTTCACAGCCGGTATAACGTGGAGCTGCTGGAAAACACCGGAGCTTCCGTCGTTGAACAGGGTCTGAAATACGTTCACAACGACACGTGTTATCCGGCACTGTTAGTCATCGGGCAGATGATCGACGCCTTGAAAAGTGGAAAATATGATGTTCACAAAACCGCTCTGATCATCACGCAGACCGGCGGCGGATGTCGGGCAAGCAACTATATTTATCTGCTGCGCAAAGCTTTGAAAAAAGCGGATCTGGGCTTTGTCCCGGTCATTTCATTAAACCTGGCCGGCCTGGATTCCCAACCCGGCTTCAAGCTGAGTCTGTCGATGCTGCAAAAAATGCTGGGCGCCTTGGTCTATGGCGATCTGTTGATGGATTTAAGCAACCAGGTACGGCCATATGAAGTAAATCATGACACTGCCGATCAGCTTTGTCAGCATTGGATTGATGATCTGAGCAAGCAGTTTGACCGGCGGCAGGGCTTGTCGATCGGTGATATGAAGCGCAACATGCGGGATATCGTCATGTCCTATGCCGCGATTGAGCGGGAAAAGAAAGAGCTGGTCAAGGTCGGCATTGTCGGGGAAATTTATATTAAGTATTCACCTCTGGGCAACAACAACCTGGAAAAATTCCTCGCTGAGCAGGAATGTGAAGTTAAGCTTCCGGGCATGATGGGCTTCATGCTGTACTGTATTTACAATGGTGTTGAAGACGTCAAGCTCTATGGCGGCGGATGGGCTAAAAAGCAGCTCATGGGCTTTGTTTATTCCTTAGTGCTGAAGCTGGAGAAGATGACAATTGATGCGATCCGCACCTATTCTGATTTCGAAGTACCCGGATCCTTCCCGGAAATGAAGGAAGGCGCCGAAAAGATTATCGGTTTGGGCGCCAAGATGGGCGAGGGCTGGCTGCTGACCGGCGAAATGGTGGAGCTGAGCAAGTCCGGCTTTAAAAATATTATCTGCACGCAGCCGTTTGGCTGCCTGCCTAACCACATCGTCGGCAAAGGCATGATCCGCAAGATCCGTGAACAGGATCCCGAATGCAATATCGTGGCGATTGACTATGATCCGAGTGCGACTCAGGTCAATCAGGAAAACCGCATCAAACTGATGCTTTCCATCGCCCGGGAAAACATGAAAAAAGCCGCCGGTGAATCGGCAGCTTAAAAGAACTGATCCGTGTTCAAGAACACGGTTTAGAGACCAGAGGCAAGCCAAGCTTCTGGTTTTTTTTGGTACTTTTCGTTTTTTCAGAAAGCTTTCCCCGTTTTACACCCCGGAGATTTCTCTTCCTTTAAAATTCTTTTTCCATGTTGACAAGCGCCGCAAATCGCAAATTTCCCGAGTCCGGCGTTTTAACGCTGAATTTCAGCGCTGATATAAATCGGCCAAAATTGCGACACAAGTATCGATTCCCAGCTCACCGCTGTCCAGAGCCAGATGGAAATTTTCCGCCATCCCCCAGGTTTGTCCTGTGTAAAATTCATAGTAAACCGCCCGGCGTTTATCCTTATCCCGAATCCGCTTGTCAATCGCCACCTCGGTTTCACCATAGACCTCGACAATCCGTTTAGCTCGCTTGTCCTTTTGCGCGTGGATAAAAGCAGTCAGGCAGTCCGCATGGCCTTTTAGAATCACATCCGCGCACCGGCCGACGATAACGCACGATTCCTTTTCCGCCAGATCCAGGATGATCTGACGCTGCAGCTGCCACAGCTGATCCTGGATCGAAGTGCCCATAAACTGACTTTCCGACAAGGCAAAGGCCCAATGACTGCTGTACGGCGAAGCTTCCTGCTGCTTCGCGACCATTTCCGGCGTAAATCCGCTCGCCTCCGCTAATCTTTCAATCAGCTCCTGATCATAACACGGAATCCCCAGCTGGGCTGCCAGCTGTTTCCCTACGGTCCGTCCCCCGCTGCCGAACTGACGGCTGATCGTTACAATTCTGTTGTTTGTCATTTGCAATTTCCTCCTTTTTCGGTTTTAAAGCATTTAAGGTCACGGCGATCACGCCGGCTGAGATCATAAAAGTCAGAGCATCCGAAACCGGCATGGAATACAAGATACCATCCAAGCCAAAGAAAACAGGCAGAAGCAGTGCCAGACCAACGCCGAAGATCAGCTCTCGGATTAATGACAGCAAAGTTGAAATCAACGCTTTTCCCAAGGCCTGAAGATAGATAAACGTTGCTTTGTTCACACAGGCCAACACCATCATGCACAGATAAATCCTAAACGATTTCAAAGCAAACTCCGTATAATAGACACTTTCACTGGCTGCGCCGAAAATAGAAATCAGTGTTTCAGGGAAAACTTCGACCAGCACAAGTGCTAAAGCTCCCAACACGACCTGTCCTGCCAAAAGCCGAAGCAGAATCGTCCGGGCACGGTCCTGTCTTCCCGCACCTCTATTATACCCCACAATTGGAATACAGCCAGCTGCCATTCCAACAGAAATTGAAATTACAATCTGAAAAAACTTCATGACAATCCCTACGACGGCCATTGGAATTTGTGCATACTGCGGCTGACCGAAGATCGGATCCAAGGCTCCATAGCGCTGAATCATATTGTTAATCGCAGCCATAGCCGCAACAAGTGATATCTGCGACAGAAAACTGCAGATGCCTAACGGCAAAAACTGCCGCATTAATCGTCCGCTCAGATGAAAACTTGAACGATTCAGCCTGATCGCTTTCATCCTGCCTAAATAAAGGATCGCCAGCACCGCAGTGATCACCTGACCAATCACCGTCGCAATCGCGGCTCCCCGCATTCCCCAATGAAAGCCGAAGATAAACAGCGGATCCAGAATCAAGTTGACCAGCGCTCCGGCTAATGTAGATATCATTGCGTATTTCGGACTTCCGTCGCTGCGGATTATCGGATTCATAGCCTGACCAAACATGTAAAACGGTACGCCCCAGCAAATCCAGAAAAAATATTCTTGAGCGTAGGCAAAGGTTTCTGCATTGACCCGGCCGCCGAACATCGTCAGGATCGGCGCCTGGAATCCAAAGTAAACGACGGTCAGAAGCAAGCTGACGATCACACTCAGCACGACCGCATTGCCAACAGTGCGGTGAGCGTCTTCCGTTTTCCCGCGTCCCAGGCTGAGGCTGACAAAGGCACAACCGCCATCCCCTATCATCACGCCCAGTGCCAGCGCAACGACGGTCAGCGGAAAGACGACGGTGTTGGCAGCATTGCCGTAAGAGCCCAGATAGCTGGCATTGGCGATGAAAATCTGATCAACAATGTTGTAAAGCGCTGCGACTAACAAAGAGATCACACAGGGAACAGCATATCGGGTCATCAGTTTCCCTATGCTTTCAGTTTCCATAAAGGCGTTAGAACGATTTTCCATTTCATTTCCTCCTTCGACATAAAAAAACGGGCAGCCTTTTGCTGGATTTTAGCGTTCCATGGCTACACGTTTCTTTCAGTCTTCTATTCATAAAACAAAAAAACAACGAGCCGGCAACTGGACTTACGCCTTTCGCGACTCGTTGTGGTGTTATTTTAGCACTTCAAAATAGAAATTTCAAAGTTTTTTTGTCATACAAGCTCTTTTTATTTCTATCGTTTCGCTTCTGCCATCACGCTTTCTGCGCTTTAATTTTCTGGTTCAATTCTTTAAAAAAGCGAATCAGGAAAGGAAAGCAGACAATAAACGTCAGTACATCCGCCAGCGGCTGAGTCAGCTGTACGCCGCGCAGCTGCCAAAACTGCGGAAGAATCCAGATCAAAGGCAGAAAGAATACTCCCTGACGGCAGGCGGAAAGGAACGTGGCTTCAGCCGGCTTGCCGATCGACTGAAACGTCATGTTGGAAATCACACCGAGCGGCTGAATAAACAACGCTAAACACTGAGCCCGCATCGCATAGGTTCCGATTTCCAGCACCTGTGTATCCGCCTTGGTAAACAGCTGAATCACCTGCGGGGCAAAGAGAAAGCCCGCGACGGCCAATAAGCCCATCATCACAAAGCTGACCACAGCCGTAAAGGTAAACGACTGCTTTACCCGCTGATAACAGCCGGCGCCGTAATTAAAGCCCACCACTGGCTGATAACCTTGGCCAAAACCGATCAGAACTGACAGGATCAGCATAAACACTTTACCAACAACGGACATAGCGGCCACCGCAGCATCGCCATATACCGCTGCATTGACATTCAGCATGACTGTTGCAATGCTGGCCAATCCCTGCCGAAAAAACGACGGCAGACCGGTTTTCAGAATCGCTGTTAAGTCCTGAAGCTTCCAGGAGATATTCCGGAAGCTGAGATGAAGCAAACTCTTGCGCATCAGAAAACAGGATAATAAAATCAGAAAGCTGACAATCTGGCTGAGGATCGTCGCAATCGCCGCTCCGGCAATCCCCAGATCAAAGCCGAAGATGAAAAGCGGGTCGAGTACGATATTGAGCAGACCGCCGGTTGTAATGCCAATCATCGCTAACGTCGCCTTGCCCTCTGAACGCAAAACATTATTCAGCACAAAGGAGGACGACATCACAGCCGCACCCAATAAAATATACTGAGCATAGTCGCGGGCATACGGCAAAATTGTCGGTGTCGCCCCCAGCAAAGCCATCAGCGGATCAATAAAAAGCAATCCGAATACCGTCAATGCCAAACCGAAGGCAATGGCCGCAAAAAAGCCGGTACTGGCGATCTTCTCAGCTTCATCGTGTTTGCGGGCGCCTAACAGCCGGGAAATTAAACTGCCTGAACCGATGCCCAAGGTAAATCCGACAGCCTGAATCAGAGCCATCAGCGAAAAAACAATTCCCACCGCTCCGGTCGCACTGGTTCCCAGCTGCGAAACGAAAAATGTATCCGCCATGTTGTAGATGGATGTAATCAGCATACTGATAATCGTCGGTACGGCCAGCGTTATAATCAGCCGAGGAATCGGCTGGGTCGTCATCTTCTCGACCTGAGTCAGCGCCGCTTCCCCACTCATGCGGATTCCCGTCCTTCCGAGGTACTTTCACCGCGCAGATTCTCTGTCATGCGCTGGATATATTGGATAAACTGGGCTTTCTCCTCCGCAGTAAACCCCTGCAGCGCGATCTTTTCCACTTCATCATGGATATCGCTCATTTTTTTATGCTGCTGAATACCGAAATCCGTAATTTGAACTTGAATGCTGCGGCGGTCCTTATCGCTGCGGATCCGCTCGATCATCCCAGCTTGTTCCATTAAATCTAAAATTTTAGATACAGTCGCCGGTTCGATATCGCAAGCTCTCGCCAGTTCTACCTGTGTCCGGGAACTGCGAGTTAAAAGATGCAAAATCTTCGGCTGTCCCATCGAAATGCCTTCCTCTGCCATCCGCGGCCGGATTTGTGAGGTCTGCGCCCGATAAGCCCGTGAAAATAAAATACAAAAAGGTTTATTCACAACAAAGCCCCTTTCATTAGTCACCTAATAGTTAGCTTCCTAATTATAGAATGAACTGCGAACCTTGTCAAATTTCAAAGAGCTGAAAATGAAATTCCATGACTTCTAAAGCAAAGATGATAAACAAAAAGACCGAAGCTCATAATCTGAACTTCGATCCTGATCTCAAATTCTCTTACAAACATTCCATCAGCCGCCGCGTCAGCTGCTGCTTGATCTCCTTATCCGCAAACGCCGCCCGGACACTGTTGAGATTGAGATGAATCAGATCCTCGCGGGTTAATCCCAAATAACGCACTGCCTTGTCATATTCCTGATCCAATGTCGTATCACTGATCGTCATGTTATCTGTGTTCAGTGTCACGATCGCCCCGCGCTCCATCAGCGGTTTCAATGCATGATCGCTGTACGAAAGCTGGTTGCGGCATTGGACGTTGCTCGTCAGACACATCTCCAACGGAATTTTCTTTTCGATCACTTCCTGCAGCACAGCACTGTCTTCCAGGCAATGTCCGCCATGGCCAATCCGGCTGGCGCCCAAATCCAAGGCTGACTTCACTGAAGCCGCCGGACCGCTTTCTCCCGCATGAATCGTATAAGGAATTCCGTATTCCTTCGCTTTTTTAAAGCAATCGGAATAGCCTTCCATCGGTGTGATGCCCTCAGCCCCTGCCAAGTCCACGGCAACAACCCCTTTGCCTTTGAACTCATTAGCTGTCTGGACCGTTTCCAGATTCGCATCGTGATTCAGCGACGGTTCACCCAGCGTCATCAAACACAAGATCAGACCGACCTTGATCTGCGGATGTTCGCACATCGCGATCCGCATTCCTTTGATAACCGCTTTAACAGCTTGATGCTGCGTCAGGCCTTTCTGCGTATGAAACTGCGGCGCAAACCGCAATTCCGCATATTCCACACCCTGCAAAGCCAATGTTTTCACTAACTCCCGCGTACAGAGCACCAACGCTTCTTCATCCTGCAGAATCGCAATCGGCAGCTCAAAACGCGCCAAGAATTCATTCAGGCTGTTGTTGTCGCGGCTGACGACGATCTGACTGCGGAATTGTTCCAGGGTACAGGCAGAATCAATCAACTGACGATCTTGTGCCAAAGCATACGCCAGCTTTAACGGCAATGAGCCGTCTAAATGAACGTGCAGATCAATTTTCGGAAATGAATATTCCATCATAAAACCTCCATTCTCTGTATTTTAATTGTCATCATTCCATCCATCCTAAAGCTTTTTCCTTATTTCATTCTGTTCAATTCTTCCCTGTTCACAACAGCGGATCCAACGAAACTAAAATTCAAAGGAAAAAGCCTGACTTTATTGAAATAAAGGTTACGCTGTTCCGTCTGCTTTGTCAATCAAAACTCTCATTCCGTTCATGAATCCGATTGGTTTCAAACAGTGCGCGGATCTGCTTTGGATCCTGGCTTTGCCCCAACACCCACATCAGTTTCGTTACCGCGGCTTCACTGGTCATATCCTTGCCTTCCAGCACGCCATAACGCAGTGCTTTCTGTCCGACTTCATAAACGCTGAAATCGCTCTGTTCATACAAGCACTGACTGCAGACAACAACCGTGATGCCCGCCTGTGTCATCTGCTGGAGCTTCGCCGTTAAGTCCCTGCGGATAAATGATAAGCCGCCGATACCGAAGGCTTCGATCACCACACCGGCACACTGCATCTGGATCAGCGCATCAAATAACCGCGGATTCATACCGGGGATCAATTTTATCAGAACAACCTCCTTGCACAGTTGGCTGCGCAGCTGAAAGGGTCCGTCCGCCTTAGGCAGCAGCCCTTCCCGGATGTTTAACCCACGGCTGTCAATCCAGCCGACCGGTTTCACATTGACACTTTCAAAAGCCTGAAAATTAGTTGTCCTAACCTTAACCGCCCGTGTTCCCAATAAGATTTGACGGTTAAAGGCTACAAAAACACCGGGGTGCCCGCTCGCCGCCATCGCCAGTGCGGTTCGGATATTTTCTAATCCATCGCTCAGCGGATCCGTCAGCGGTAACTGCGAGCCGGTCAGCACAACGGGAAGCGGTACATTTTCCAGCATGAAACTCAATGCCGAAGCGGTGTATGCCATCGTATCTGTACCATGGGTTAGGATCACGCCTTCCGCCCAGCCCTCTTCAATCAGCTCTGCTACTTTTTCAGCAATCCGCTGCCACTCCTCTGGCTGAATATTGGAACTGTCCAGCGTAAACAAATCCCAGGTTTTGATTTCATATTGATCAATCAAATTTCCTAACAGTTGGCGCAGTCCGCCAGCGTCCAGCTGCGGTGTCAAGCCTTCATCCTGTTGAGCACAGGCAATCGTTCCGCCTGTTGTCAGCCATGCGATTCTCTTCATTGGTTCCTCCCCTGCCGTCTGTTTGGACGGGATGTTTTTTATTTTCAAGCTTTTTGAATTTTGCGTATCTTTCCAGCTTTATTGTTACTTAACCTTATTTTAACTTGGATCCGTTCTATTATCAACTTCATCCCATAGATTCGCTTTTTCTTACCCGTTGAATAAAAATACTGAAAACTTATCCGAATTCGTTTCCTATCCGTTATAATAATGATAAAGCCGAACCCGGCACATCGGCGGGTTCAATTCCAGATAGAAAATAAGGAAAGAAAGGAGATCCCTTATGAATCGGAAACAAAAAGGACTTCTGGGAGGAATTTATTTTATTGCCTGCCTGCTTATTCAAATTGTCTTGTTGTGGGGCTTTCACAAACGAATGGACATCCTGTGGCTGATCGGTCTGGCTTTGATTGTTTTCGCTTATGCCGGGGCAAGCCATATTTCTTTGGATATCCATCATTCCGCTTTTCATTCCATGCGTAATCTGCGTGACGGCCATCAAGAAAATGATCCTGCACCGCTGCTGCCTTATCTTTTTGCGGTACTGCCGCTTGTGATCAACCTGATTCTGGCTTATCAGTTTTTTTGATATAATTTTTCTGTGTCAGAGATAAGAATCATTCCCTGGGAAATGACGACTTGCTTGCGGTTGTCATTTTTTTATTTTGCTTCCGATCTCTTTCCTCAACGATTCCGACATTCTGCTTCAGTCGGAATCATCCCGTAATGAGTCTGATAAGCACTGATTCTTTGCGCTGCACAGTTTTTACCGGAATCACTTTTCATAGATATTGGTTGGAGTTTTCCTGCAAAGAATGTTATTTTAAAATTGAAGTTTTATATCAAGAAAAGAGGGGATTGATATGGATCCGGAATTGAAACAATTATTTGTGCTTTTAAAAACCGATCAGCCCATCACTTCTGTTCAACTGGCAGCGGCGGTTCATCTCAGTGAAAAAACCGTGCGTTCCCGGCTGAAACGATTGGCCGATGAACTGAAAGAACATGGAGCGCAGCTCATTGCCAAACCCGGCACGGGCTATCAAATCAGCATCCATGATCCGTCGGCTTTAAATCAATGGCTGGCGGAAGCCCCACAGACGCCGATTCCGTCAACCTTTTCCCAACGGGTTGATTTTCTGCTGGAATATCTGTTAGATCATCCGGCTTATGTGAAACTAGAAGACCTCACACAGAAAATTTATGTTTCCCGAAATACGTTAAGTGCTGATCTCAAACAGGTAGAATCAATCCTTCATCTCTATCATTTGACAATTAACCGCCGGCCCAACTATGGAATCCGCGTTGAGGGTGATGAATTCAATCGCAGGCTTTGTCTTGCAAACTGCGTATATAAAAATAATATGAGCTTCATCACCAATCCGCTGCAGAAAGCCGAGGGTCAGATCATCTTTGAAATCCTCAGTCAGATTTTCCGTAACCATCATATTCGAATTTCTGAAACTTCGTTTGAGAATTTGATCGTTCACATTGTGATTGCCAATCAGCGCATTCAGAGCGGTCAGCCGATGATCTACAGTGAAAATGCCCGAACTGAAATGCGGCAGTTAGTCGGCGATAAAATTCTAACAACAGCCCAGGCGGTCTGCACGGCACTTCAAAAACAATTTGATATTGTTTATACGGAAGATGAACAATATTACATTGCACTGCATATCAGCAGCAAAGCCAGCTCCGATTCCCAGGGAAAATACGGCAGCAATCTGGTCATCAGCGCCCAGATTGACGAACTCGTTTTAAAGATGCTCAACGCGGTTTATGAAGGCATGCTTCTTGATTTCCGAGATAATTTGGAGCTGCGCGTATCGCTCAATCAGCACATGGTGCCCCTCGACATCCGGATGCGCTACAACATCCCGCTGAAAAATCCGATCCTCAAACAGATCCAGCAGCAGTATGCCTTTGCTTATACTGTAGCTGTCTGCGGCTGTACGGCGCTCATTGACCATTATGGAAAGGAAGTGCCGGAAGACGAAATCGCGTATCTGGCCGTCTTGTTCGCTTTGGCCATGGAGCAACGCGACCGGCCTGTCCGCCGCTACAACATCGTTGTGGTCTGCGTTTCCGGTCGAGGAACCTCCCAGCTGTTCTTATACAATTATAAGCAGGCCTTCGGCAAATACATCAACCGGATTATCGAAGCCACTGTCTTTGATCTGGAAGAACTGGACTTCAAGGGGCTGGCTGTCGATTTCGTCTTTACGACCGTACCGCTGAACATCAGCCTTCCCGTACCGGTCTATGAGATTTCCCTGCTGCTGAGCGATAAGGAAATCAACAGCTATCAGCGCATCTTTGAAAACGGCGATGATCGTTTTCTTAACCGCTACTTTGACAGCCGCTTGTTTCTCCCTTGTGTACAGGCGGAAACCAAAGAACAGGCACTAGCCGAAATTTGTCAGGCTGTCACGCACAGCCGATCGGTACCGGACGACTTCTATGAGCTGGTCATGAAGCGGGAAGAAATGGGTCAGACCGATTTTGGAAACTGGGTGGCGATTCCCCATCCCTGCCGGATTTTAGGCAGCGGCAAGTTTGTCATGGCGGCCATTCTGGAAAAACCGATTTTCTGGGGACATTACGAGGTTCAGGTCATCTTTTTGATCTCCCTGGCAGAACAAGATCCGGATGCGGAAGCCTTTTACCGCACGATTACCAATTATCTTTCCAATGTTGACTTAGTGGAAAAAACGATCTGCTGCCGGACTTTTGCCTGTCTGATGGACTGTTTAAAAGAAGCTTGGCGGCGCTGATATCACAATTATTTCCGCAGTCTCCCCGGAAACATTCCGGTTGGAGTTATCAAAAAAGCGATGCTAGACTGAATTTATCAACATGGTGTCCGATTTCAGACTTTGCTGCAGAAAAGATGAAATCCGATTTCCATGATGAAGAAAGGAGCCAAAGAAATGGCAAATGAAATTGAACTGACAATCATGCAGCTGATCACTGCGGCCGGGGATGCCCGCAGCCTGGCGATTCAGGCAATCCGTGCCGCCCGCGCCAAAAACTTTGAAGAAGCGAACAGGCTGATGATTGAGTGCGATAAAAAAATGGTGGAAGCCCATCAGTGCCAGACCGGTCTGATCTTTGCCGAAACCAACGGCAGCCCGGTTCCCATTTCCTTATTGATGATCCATGCGCAGGATCACGTGATGAATGCGATGACGGTCAAAGACATGGCGGTAGAAATGATCGAAATGATCCGGGTTGCCGCTTGAAATGAAATGATATGAAAAGTGAGGATAAACAAATATGAAAAATATCGTCCTGCTCTGTGCCCAGGGGATGTCAACGGGCATGTTGATGAATAAAATGCGCTCGGCCGCGAAAGCATCCAACTATGAATGCACAATCAGCGCCACCTCCGTCAGTCAGGCAAAATCCGCGGCGGAAACTGCCGACTGCATTTTAATCGGGCCACAGGTTCGCTATGAACTGGAGAACGTCAGAAAGCAATGCCCAAACCTGCCGGTTGAAGTGATCGACATGGTCGCTTATGGTCGGTTGGACGGAGCTAAAGTTTTAGCGGCCGCAAGAAAACTGATGGGCGATTAACGCCTGACTTACAATGAAGAGGAGAATTTACAATGAGTAAACTGGATAAAATCACGGAGAAAGTCATGAAATTTGCCCAGCTGCGTTATGTAAAAATTATTATGAACGCCTTTATGGGCATCGCCGCTTTCTCCATCGGAGCATCGCTCTTTTCCCTAGTCAAATCGATTCCGATTGGTCCCTGGCAGACTTTCCTAACCACCAGCGGCTTCGGTAATGTTCTTTCGATTCCGATCAATATGGTTTCCAACCTTTATGCCGTCATGGTTGTTCTGTGTGTCGGTTATGAAACGGCAAAATCGTTTGGTCAGCGGCCGCTGCCGGCTGCCATGGTCGCCTTTGGTTCGTTTATGATCGTCACTCCGTTTGAAGCCACAGTCAGTCTGGTGAACGAAGCCGGCGAAACTGTCACCGGCCTTGCCAGCAATGTGCTTTCCTTAAGTCCGTTGGGTTCGCAGGGAATCTTTGTCGCGATGCTCTGCGGTCTGATCGGCGCTCGTTTATATGTCTTCCTGCTGCAGAAAAATATCAAGATCAAAATGCCGGATTCGATTCCGCCTTCAGTTGCCGGCATGTTTGAAACGATGATTCCAGCGGGTATCGTCTTCATCTTGTTTATGGCTCTGCGCATGGGGTTTGCGCAAACACCGTACAGCACGATGCAGAGCTTTATTTACACGATGCTGCAGAAACCGCTGATGGGAATTGGCGCCAATCCAGTTGGAGCCGCCTTATATCTGATGTCCGGCAAGCTGTTGTGGATGTTCGGCATTCATGGCGATATGCTGACCTACGCCACCTTAGGTTCCATCCGTTCCGCCGCTACTCAAGCCAACATGGCCGCCTTTGCGGCTGGAGAAGCCGCTCCTTATCTGGAATGGGCGATGCTGACGCCGATTACCAATGTCGGCATTCTGGGATTAACGATTCTGTTGTTGTTCTCCAAAGCAAAACAATATAAGAGTCTGGGGCAGCTTTCCATCGCCACTTCGATTTTCAATATTACAGAACCGGTGATGTTTGGCTTCCCGATTATTTTAAACCCGATTATGGCGCTGCCGTGCGTCCTGTGTCCGGGAATCTGCGTCATGCTGACATCAATGGTCATGCGTATGGGCTTAGTCGCGCCTTTGACCGGCGTTGCCTTGTCCAATGTCATTCCGACGCCAATCTATTTCTGGATGGCCACCAATTCCATTTCTGGTTTAATTTGGGGTTTAATACTTGTCGCGGTATCGGTTGCCATCTTCTTCCCGTTCTTCAAAATCGCAGAGAAAGCGGCAGTTAAAGAAGAACAAAAAGAAATCGAAACCAGCGAAGCCGTACAATAGCTTCATCCAAGGATGCTGAAACCGCATCCTTTTTAAAAAGAAATGGAGGCAAATCAACATGACAGGATTTCCTAAAGATTTTTTATGGGGCGGCGCCACGGCTGCCAATCAATGTGAAGGGGCTTGGAACGAGGATGGAAAAGGCATCAGCATCGCCGATGTTCTGACCTGCGGCGGCCTGGCTAAATATACGGCAGAAGTGCCCGGTGTACCAGAATCAATGAAAAAACACATTGCGAAAATGCGCGGCGTTACCTACCGCAGCGATCATCAGACCGGCGCGGCGATCGCGTTTAAGATGAATACTTATCCCGAAACCGGAATTCCGGTCATTTTGGAGGATGAATATTATCCGAATCATCAAGCGATCGACCACTATCACCGATATAAGGAGGATCTGGCACTCTTTGCCAACATGGGCTTCAAATGTTACCGGATGTCCATCGCATGGACCCGGATTTATCCAACCGGTGAGGAAGACACACCTAACGAAGCGGGCCTGCGGTTCTATGACAGCCTTTTTGATGAATGCCTGAAATACGGCATCGAACCAATCGTCACACTTTCGCATTATGAAATGCCGCTGGCGCTGACCTTAAAATATAACGGCTTCGCGGATCGGCGCGTCATTGCGTGTTATACGAAATACGTGAAGACGGTCTTTGATCGTTACCAGCATAAAGTGAAATACTGGCTAACCTTCAACGAACTCAACTCCGTCGTCCACAGCGGCTTTATCAATGCCGGAGTCTTCTCAAAGGATCGCCGCCTCATCGAAACCGCCAGCTATCATCAGCTGTTGGCCGGTGCGGAAGTTGTCCGTTATGCGCACCAGCACTATCCGCAGTTTCAGATGGGCTGCATGATCGGCGTTTCCCCTGCCTATCCTTACAGCTGCAAGCCAGAGGACAATCTCGCCGCGTTAAAGCAGAACCACCAGCGCGACACCTATTATCCCGATGTCCAGATGCGCGGTTTCATCCCAGAATACAAGCTCATCCAGTTAAACCAAGAGGGCATTGCACTGCCAATCCAGCCTGGTGATACTGAGCTTCTGAAGGAAGGGTGCTGCGACTTCATGGCCTTCAGCTATTACCAGACCAGCGTGGCTGCGGCTCAGGACGAATCGATGCATCGGACTGCCGGCAACATGGGCAGCTTTATCTTCAATCCGCATTTAAAAAAGAGCGAATGGGGCTGGCAGATCGATCCGCTAGGGCTGCGCTATACCCTTAATTTATTTTACGACCGCTATCACAAACCCTTGTTCATTGCGGAAAACGGTTTGGGCGCAGCAGACGTATTCAACCCTGATCACACGATTCATGACCCCTACCGCATCGAATATCTGCGCGAGCACATTCAGGCGATCAAAGATGCGATTGTTGAGGATGGTGTCCAGGTATTCGGCTATACACCTTGGGGCTGCATCGACTTGATCAGCTGCTCAACCGGGCAGATCTCAAAACGTTACGGCTTCATTTACGTCGATGTCGATGACGCGGGTCAAGGTACGCTGAACCGTTATGAAAAAGATTCCTTCGCCTATTACAAACGTGTGATAGAAACCAATGGGGAAGTGTTATAGCCCTGCTTCACCGTTTCCTTAGCTATAAAAATGGATATCAAATAAAAAGAGCGGATGCTCCATCGAAGTTCATTTCTTCGCTTGAAGCAAGCCGCTTTTTTCTGCGATTTAGGATAAATCTTCGCCATTGGTGGCAATGACTTTCTGATACCAGTAGAATGAATCCTTGCGTGAGCGCTTTCTCGTTCCCTGTCCAAGGTCGTCCTGATCAACATAGATGAAACCATAACGCTTGGACATTTCTGCGCTGGAGGAAGAAATGATATCAATCGGTCCCCAAGTACAATAAGCGATGACCTCTACGCCGTCTTTGACTGCTTCTTTCAGCTGAGCAATATGCTGACGATAGTAATCAATCCGATACGGATCATGAATCGAACCATCGGCTTCCACCTGATCCAGGGCGCCGAAGCCATTCTCTGCAATCAACAGCGGAATCTGATAGCGATCCCAATACTGACTCAGCATATTGTAAAATCCTAACGGATCCATCCGCCATTCCCACGGCGTCGGTTTCAAATAAGGATTCTGTTCGCTGTCGCGCGGATCCATGCCGTTTTTGGACGCGTCGATGATTTTGGTCGAATAGTAAGACAGTGCCAAGAACTGCATCGGATTGGCTTTGATCAATTCTTCATCTTTTTCCTCAATCTGCAGATGAATGCCCTTTTCTTCAAAGTAGCGCAGGGCATAAACCGGATATTCACCACGCAGCTGAACGTCGCTGAAGAAATACTGCATCCGATTGCGCTTCATCGTCAGCACAACATCTTCCGGACGGCAGGTTGCCGGATAACTGGTGCAATCCGCCAGCATCGTGCCCATCTTGGCCTGCGGATCGATTGTTTTAGCCAGCTCGACGACTTTGGCTCCCGCGACAAACTGATGATGAACCGCCTGATACATCAACTCTTCCATGTTTTCCGCCTGATCGTCATAAATGCCTAACGAGCCAAACTGAACGGTTGGAACCAGATTCACCTGGTTGCAGACAATCCAGTATTTAACTTTGCCCTTAAACCGCTCCAGCAGCACGCCGGCATACCGAACGAAGAAATCAATCACCTTTCGATTGGCAAAGCCGCCGTATTCCGTAACCAGCGTCAGCGGTATATCGTAATGTGAAATCGTGATGATCGGTTCCATGCCGTCCTGGATAATCTGATCAATCAGGCGGTCATAAAACTGCAGTCCCTTTTCACTCGGCTCCGCTTCATCGCCGCGCGGGAAAATCCGGCTCCAGGAAATACTCGTTCGGAAACATCGAAAACCCATTTCCTTCAACAGTGCCAAGTCTTCTTTATAGGTATGATAGAAATCAATCCCATAGCGTTTTGGATAATAGCTCTCGGTATCGGCCGCCGCCGCTAAAATCTCCGCCCGGGTTCCGCCGCCTTCCTTTGCGATGTGAGCGCGGTCGAGATGGTTGTCATAGCGATGGATATCCGAGGTCGAAAGACCGCGGCCGTCAACATCATAAGCCCCTTCAATCTGGCAGGCTGCGACAGCTCCGCCCCATAAAAAATTTTCGGGAAATCCTTGTGGTACTTTCTTCATGATTGAACTCTCCCTTCTTCAAGAAGCCCTCCGCATAAATCATTCCATTGCGAAGGGCTGAAAGCTGGCAATCGACTGCGAAAAATCAGGAAGATGAAGGGCAGCCATGACTACTCAGCTTGGGTTTAAGAAACCTAACAATCTTCGCCGTTGGAGGCAATGACCTGGCGATACCAATCGTACGAATCTTTTTTCATCCGCTGTTTCGTTCCATTTCCATAATCATCCTGATCCACATAAATGAAACCATAGCGCTTGCTCATCTCGGAGGACGAACAGCTGATGATATCAATCGGTCCCCATGGGAAATAACCGATGACTTCCACGCCATCCTTGATCGCTTCCTTCATCATCGCTACATGCTGACGCAGATAGGAAATGCGGCGCTGATCGTGGATCTTGCCGTCCTCACTGATCGTATCGTAAGTACCGAAGCCGTTTTCCGCAATGATAATCGGTTTTTGATAGCGGTCATAATAGTAGTTCAGCACCGTCCGCAACCCCAGCGGATCAATTCCCCAGCCCCATTCACTGGCATCAATGTGCGGATTGGACAGCGCGCCGTCCTCATTGACTCCATAGTTTTTCATACTTTCCGCGGAAGCACAGATCGTATAATAATAGGAAATTGCTAAGAAGTCGGCAGTGTTCTCTTTCAGCACTTTTTCATCTTCCGGACGAATGTCCAGATGAAAGCCTTTCTCGTTGAAAAAGCGAACAGCATAACCCGGATATGTTCCGCGGATTAATAAATCACTGAAAAAGTATTCCATCTGATTGCGCTTCATATTGGCAAAGACATCCTCAGACTTGCAGGTCAGCGGTTCACTCAGTCCGTCATACACCATCATGCCGATCTGGAAATTCGGATCAATTTGATGTCCGATTTTCGTCGCCATCGCACAGGCTGTACATTCGTTATGGACGCCCTGGAATTTAGCCTCCCACAGATTGTCAACACAATCAGCCGGAATGCCTAAATGGTTAAAGGATTCATGATGAATCAAGTTAATCTGATTGACAAGAATCCAGTATTTGACCTTGCCTTTGAAGCGCTTGAAGACCGTTTCGCAGTATCGGACAAAGAAATCAATCGTCAGCCGGTTTGCCCAGCCATGATACTTGACGGCAAGGTTCAGCGGCATTTCATAATGCGACAGTGTAATCAAAGGCTCCATGCCGTTTTGAATGATTTCATCAATTAAATCCTCATAAAACCGCAGTCCTTCTTCATTGGGCTGTTCATCATCTCCGTTGGGAAAAATCCGCGCCCAGTTGATCGACGTTCGGAAAGCATTCATGCCGGTTCCCGCCAGCAATTTCAGGTCTTCCTTATACGTGTGATAGAAATCAATGCCGTAGCGTTTCGGGTAAATCCCCTGAGTATCGCTCAAAGCAGCATCTATATCTTTGAGGGTTGTTTCTTTGTTGGATTTCTTTTTCAGATCACCCTTGTCCTGAACTTTTAAAATATCCGCGACGCAGATCCCTTTGCCGCCTTCCCGCCAGGCCCCTTCCGCCTGATTAGCCGCAATCGCTCCGCCCCACATAAAATCTTTAGGAAATCCGGTCGGCATTGTTTTCATCATTTCATCCTCCTCATTTGATTTATAATTCTTCGCCGTTGGTGGCGATGACCTGTTGATACCAGTAGAAAGAATCCTTGCGGATCCGCTGCTTCGTTCCGTTTCCGCGGTCATCCTGATCCACATAAATATATCCATACCGCTTGCTCATCTCGCCTTGCGAACAGGAGATAATATCGATCGGTCCCCAGGAAGCATAGCCAAAGACCTCAACTCCGTCTTTGATCGCTTCCTTCACCTGAATCAGATGCTGCCGCAGATAATCAATTCGATAATCGTCGTGAATTGCGCCGTCCATCACCTCATCGAGCGCGCCCAGGCCATTTTCAGCGATAAAGATCGGCAGATGATAACGGTCCCAATAAAGATTGAGCGAATTGCGCAGGCCGATCGGATCAATCGCCCAGCCCCAGATGGAAGCTTGCAGATATGGATTGGGCTGCGGTAAAGCTTCATCCGCATTCTTCACCTTTGTGTGATAGTAAGAGAAACTCAGGAAATCAACCGTGTTTTCCTTTAACAGCTGTTCTTCTTCCGCGATGATTTCGACATGGATATTATGATCTTTAAAATAACGCAGCGCGTAGCCGGGATATTCGCCATGGATCAGCACGTCGCTGTAGAAGTAAACGCTCATCTGCATGAATTGTGTATTGGCAAAGACGTTACGCGGATCACAGGTAGCCGGATAGGTCGCATCATCGCCCAGCATCATCCCGATCTGCATTGTCGGATCAATCCTGTGAGCCAGCTGTTTGGCTTTGGCGCTGGCCACAAACTGATGATGTGTTGCCTGATATTTTGCGCTGTCCCAATCGTCAAACTCATCCTCCAGCATGCCCAGCGATGCAAATTCACCCCAGCCGCCCAGCGAATTGATCTGGCAGAAAATAAGCCAATATTTTACCTTATCATGATAGCGCTGAAATAATACTTCGCAGAAGCACAGGAAAAAGTCGATGACCGGTTTGCCGTACCAGCCCTGATACTGCTGGATCAGATGGACCGGCATTTCATAGTGCGAGATCGTCATGACCGGCTGTATGCCCAGTCGTAGCATCTCATCAATCAGATCGTCATAGAACCGCAGACCCGCTTCGTTCGGCTCCGTTTCATCGCCATTAGGGAAAATCCGCGTCCAGTTGAAGGAGGTTCGGAAACAGGTGAATCCCATTTCTTTCAGCAAGGCCAGATCCTGTTTGTAGGTGTGATAGAAATCGATCCCGCGGCGGCGTGGATAATCTTTCGTTTCATCCTGTGCCGCTGCGGCGATCTCATCACGGGTATGACGAAACCCAACCACCTTTTGACGGCTGTAAACTTCCGGCAGCTCTTCAATATCTGCGATTGAAACCCCTTTGCCCTCGACATTCCAGGCGCCTTCGCATTGATTGGCGGCAACGGCACCACCCCATAAAAATCCGGCTGGAAATCCTGTTGGTACTGATTTCATAGGCTTTTTCTTTTCCATCCGCAGATTCCACTTTGACCTCTGCGGCATCATCCTTTCCTCTGTGCTTTAATCTAAATCTTCACCGTTGGAGGCAATGACCTTCTGCATCCAGGCATAGCTGTCCTTCTTGATCCGCCGGCCGGTTCCCTTGCCATAATCATCGAGATCCACATAAATGAAGCCATACCGCTTGCTCATTTCCGAAGAAGAACAGGAAACGATATCAATCGGACCCCATGCATAATAACCGCGCAGATCTACGCCATCCTGAATGGCTTCTTTCATCTGCTGGATATGTTTGCGGTAGAAATCCACGCGGTAATCATCATGAATCTGTCCTGCTTCAACCTGATCATAATAACCTACGCCGTTTTCGGTAATGTAGATCGGCTTCTGATAGCGGTCATAGAACTCATTTAATAGAATGCGCAGACCGGTCGGATCAATCGCCCAGCCCCAAGGATTGGCCGGCAGTTCCACATTGCGGACAGCTTCGTTGCCATTTTCATAGCTTTCCTTAGATACAATCCGCGTGTAATAATACGAGAAAGAAAAGAAATCGCAGGTATTTTTCAGATCTTCTTCATCGTGTTCCCCGAATTCCACCGTGATCTTGTGATCCTGGAAGAAGCGGAAGGCATAACCTGGATAGCGTCCGCGAAGCAGCACGTCAGAATAGAAATATTCCATCTGATTGTGCTTCAAGGTGGCTAAGACGTCTTCCGGCTTACAGCTGGCGGCATATGCCGGGCCCCCGCACAGCATCATTCCGATCTGCAGATCCGGATAATGAGTATGCGCATAACGGGTTGCTCGGGCACAGGCGACCATTTCATTGTGCACCGCCTGATATTTCGCACTGGCCAGATCCGTCACTTTATCCTCAGCGACACCCAGATGATTGAAGGACTCATGGCCGATCAGATTGATCTGGTTGACGATGATCCAATATTTTACAAGGTCGTGATAGCGGTCAAAAACGACTTTGCAATAACGTTCAAAAAAGTCGATCACTTCGCGTGAATACCAGCCGGTGTAAGCCTGGGTTAAATGCAGCGGCATTTCGTAGTGCGAAATCGTGATCATCGGCTCCATGCCGTTTTTGCGGATTTCCGCAAACAGATCGTCATAGAAGCGCAAACCTGCTTCATTCGGCTCGGCATCATCACCATTTGGGAATATCCGCGACCAGTTGATCGAAGTTCTGAATGTTTTCAATCCCATTTCCGCAAGCAGTTTCAGATCTTCTTTATACGTATGATAAAAATCAATGCCATGACGTTTCGGGAAAATCCGCGTCGTGGAAGCCATCGCTTCCTCTACATACTGGCTTGTCACTTCATCATTGTACTTTTTCGTAATCTCAATATCATCGCGGAATTCATTGATATCGGCAATACACCAGCCTTTGCCGTCGAGATCCCAGGCCCCTTCCGCCTGATTGGCAGCGATCGCGCCGCCCCACATAAAATCTTTTGGAAATCCTGTCGGTACTCTGTTCATCCTTTTTTCCTCCTATTGTAAAGAAAGGATTTCATTGCTGAAATCCTCAGATGTTATTTTTCTAAAGCAGCAAGGCGCTCATTAAAGGCTTTCATGATTTTAAACATTTGTTTGGCAATGTTAATTTCACTGTAAATGGTCATCAGCGTATCCTGGGCATGGGCAAACAACAGTGAATACTCTGATTCCTCCCCACGGGTTTCTCCCTGAATCGCATCGGTCTGGACTTTATGCGCTTCCGTGATCTTTCCCTGGGCTTCCTTTAACTTTTCCTCAGCCAGTGCAAAATTACTTTCCGCAACGGCATCCAAGGCTTCCTTGCAGGCAACGCGCGCATCCCCAGCATGCAGGATGATCGCCATCGCTGACTGAACTACTTTTTCACTCATCATAAATTGAATCCTCCTGTCCGCGGTTTATTCGCTGACCTCTTCTTCAAGACACTGCTTTTCATAAGCTTTAAAGAACGGATACCAGATCATGCCGGCAATGACAACTTCAATGATGACAAACAACACGGCCATCAAATTGCCTTGGGAAGCAATCCAGGTTCCGATCGGATATGGACAGTACCACAGTTCAAACTGAATCTGGGCAATCGGGGCAAACGCCAGAACCTTACATCCAATCCAGGTAATCGCCGGCAGGACAATGCCGATGATCCACATTGGCAGCATCATGATCGGGTTGAAAGCAACGCAGCCGAAGATGACCGGTTCATTGATGTTGAAGATTGCCGGAGCGATGCAGGCTCGGCTTAAAGCTTTCAGCTTCTTGGCTTTGGAACGCATCAAGAACAGAACCAGCGGCATGGTGCAGGCGATACCACCCCACCACATATACATGACGTAAACCAGGGTTTCCGTATACATGTTTAACGAAGCCACCGTTGCCGTGCCCGCCGCAACCATCGCGATATTGGCAGCGATGCCGGCCAGCTTGACCGGTTCAGTCACCGGAGTTAATACCCAGCTGGAAATGCCCATGGAATAAATGAAGCAGGTTAAGAAGTTGATCAAAATGAAGCCGTACCACGTATTCATAACCGTCTGCAGCGGCATGAAGATGCTGGAAACAATCTGATACAGGTTGATATTCAGAACCTGAACAACGATAAATCCACCGAAGATGACTAAGCCGATTGGCAGCAGCGCATCGAACCACTGACGGACGAAATCCGGAATCGCACTGTCTTCTTTAAAGAATGAGAACTTGCCAAAAGCATTGAAGACGATGCAGACGATCAAACCCGTGACGATCGCGCAGAACATACCGCCGGCGCCCAAAGCACTGGAGCCGAAACCGGCTTGACCTTCCGCGACGACTTCCGGTGTAATCGAGATCAAGAATAAGATCAGACCGGTGCATCCGGCGATCAAACGCTGTTTGCGCAGACGCTTTTTCTCACAGAAATTAAACGGAATCAGAAAGGCGACGAGCAGCGAGACCATGCCCATCGTCCAGCCAAACGGTGTCCAGAACGAGAACGGCAGCGTGATATAATTTTCAACGACGGCGCCGACGCAGAACAGCGATCCCAACAGAATAAACGGCAGAATCTGCATGACTGAATCCTTTAAGGTTACGACCCAGACGTTGTGGTTGATTTTGTTCATTTTTGGTGCGAAACTTGTTTCTAACCAATCAATAAGTTTTTGCATCGTTTAACTCTCCTTCTTCTAGTAATCCTCTTCCCCAGAGGTTGGGCTCAGCCCATCACTTCCATCAAATGATTGACAGCCTTTTCGCCATCCAGCGTGGAATAGTATTCCGCCTTCATCAGGATGACCTTGACTTCGTTGCCATGCGTGTACTCTTCGACTTCATCTAAGATGTAAGCTAGATGCGGTCCAACCATCAAAGCATCGATTTCATCAATATAATTTTCGATTTCCGATTCGCTGCGAGCCTTGATATCCAGCTCCAACCCCATCTTGGATGCCGCCTTGCGCATATTCGCAGCCATGAAGCCAGAGCTGGCTCCTGAGCCGCAAACCAATAAGACATTTAACTTTTTCATGTTCCTTACCTTCCTTTTTCGGGCATGCCCTGTCCATCGACAAACCTAGTGTAAAACATCGCGAATTCATCGTCCAACCGTCATTTGCACGGGGTTGGGGCAACTAATTATTTTCCCCGATAGCGGGCATTTCTTTAGGTAGATATCAAAGCTTACCTTCGTTATAATCAAAGCAGTTTGATATCGTTCTAACAATCAGATGGGGTATTTTTACATTCTGCTTTAATCATGAATTGCGATTTTCTTTCATCATTCATGGTGAAATCAGAGGAGGTGCAGAACAGGATGAATTGGAAAACTGAGAAACTGATTCGTTTGCTTTTGGAAACGCAGCTCAGCACGGCCCAAGCCTTGGCTGAACGCATGGGTGTATCCGTGCGCAGCATCAAAAATTATGTGCATGAGATCAACAGCGAAGCCTCGGAAACGGTTCTTTCTTCCCGTGACGGTTATCGCCTTGATGTGGAAAAAGCCAAGGCCTTGCTGGATGAAAAGACCGACAACATTCCCCAGACATCCCGGGAACGGGTCATCTATATTCTGAATCAGCTGCTGAATCATCATAATAATGAAACCGTCAACCTGTATGATCTCAGTGATGAAATGTATATCAGCATGTCCACATTAAAAAATGAGCTCCAGAAAGTAAAACGCAAGCTGGCGCGCTTTGATTTAAAGCTGATCACCCGCGGCGATGATGTGTCGATCAGCGGGCTGGAAAAAAACAAGCGGAAAATGCTGAGCTCGATTCTTTATGATGAATCGAATGTCAACTTTTTAAACCTGCAGGCAATTCAAAACGCTTTCTCCAACATTGATATCGAATTCATTAAGAATACCGTGCTTCAGACCTTCGATGAATATCATTATTTCATCAATGACTATTCCCTGGTCAATCTGGTTCTGCATATCACGATCTCGGTCGACCGCATCCGCAATCAGAACATGAATACCCAACAGATTCAGGAACTGCCAGCTGTCCGCCTGCATGAATATGAGCTGGCTCAGCGTGTCGCCGAACAGCTGGAGGAACATTTTCAGATTCAGTACAGCGATGCTGAAGTGTATGAGATGACGCTGCTGATCATCTCCCGGGCGACAACGATTGATTACAAAAGCATTAACGCCTCCAACCTGGAAGAATTTGTCGGCAAGGATTGCCTGGATCTGGTCAAGCAGCTGATTCAGGACGTCAGCGCCTTTTACTACATTGATTTAAGCGAACAGGAATTTCTGATTCGCTTCGCGCTGCACATCCGCAACCTGTTAGTTCGCTCCAAGAATAATTATTTCTCAAAAAATCCGCTGGCTCAGGGAATTAAAACATCCTGCCCGATGATTTACGACGTATCGGTTTCACTGGCGGGAACGATCAAGGAGAAAACCGGTGTTTCCATCAACGACGATGAAATTGCCTATATCGCTTTCCATTTAGGAAGCACGATTGAAGCGCAGAAAAGTCTGACAACCAAAATTACCGCCATTCTTTACTGCCCAAGTTATTACGATATGAATCTGAGAATTACCGATACCCTGAACCAACATTTTTACAATGAGCTGCTGGTCACCAATATTCTGACAGACGAAAGTGATTTCACCAAAGTCAAAGGAACAGATTTAATCATCTCCACCATGCCGCTGTCGAAAATCTACACGACGCCGTCCATCCAGATTCATCCCTTTCTGACGGATAAAGACCGTATCAATTTGAAAGAGAAGATCGACGAGGTCCGGAAGCAGAAAAAGAAAAAAGAATTCGAGACTTATCTGCGCGAACTCATCATTCCGGAATTCTTTGAAAAGAAAAACACACTGAAAAATCAGAATACCTGTATTTCCTACATGGTCAATAAGATGGTTCACCATGGCTATGTCAATCCCAGTTTTAAAAATGATATTCTGGAACGAGAGAAAATGTCGACTACCGCTTACGGTAGTTTCGCGATTCCCCATGCCATGAAAATGCATGCCCATAAAACCGGAATCAACATCATAGCCAGCGATGAGGAAATCAACTGGAATGGTAAAGCAGTTCATCTTGTACTGATGATGTGTTTCAACATCAGTGAGCGTTATATTTTCAATGAAATCTTTGACCCTATTACGATGATTCTCAGTGAGAATGAAAATGTAAAAAAGATTATCGCCTGTTCGACCTATGAAGAATTCATTTCCAATATGGTTGAACTGTTATAACTCCCAGACCGCTGCAGTTTGTCAATGACGGCAAATCAAGCGGTTTTTTCATTGTTTTCCAATTCTCGTCTGGCATGGCTTCCAGCTTCAAGAAATGAAGCCGTTTTCAGTTTCCGTTTGTGATACAATAACAGGGGTGATATTATGGATTACAAAAATAAAGTGATTTATCAAATCTGGCCGCGTTCTTTTCAGGATTCCAACCATGACGGCATCGGTGATCTTCGCGGAATCCTGCAGCGCCTGGATCATCTGCAGGATTTAGGGATTGATTTGATCTGGCTGTCGCCGGTCTATTGTTCTCCCAATACGGATTACGGCTATGACATCAGCGATTATTACAGCATTCATCCGGATTTCGGAACGATGGATGATTTTGATGCCCTGTTGGCGGAATGCAAAAAACGCGGGATGGGGATCATCATGGATCTGGTGGCGAATCATACCAGTGATCAGCATCCCTGGTTTCAGGCATGCCTGAACGATGTCAACAGCCCTTATCGGGATTGTTACTACTTCCGCGAAGGCATTGGCAGCAAAGAACCGAATAACTGGATCAGTATGTTTGGCGGCAGTGCCTGGACGAAAGATCCGCTGAAACCGCAAAGCTGGTATCTGACGACTTTTACGCCCCATCAATGTGATCTCAACTGGGAGAATCCCCGCGTTCGCGAGGAAGTGGCCAACGTCATGCGCTTCTGGCTGGAAAAAGGCGTCAGCGGCTTCCGCATGGACGTCATCAACACGATTGCCAAGCAGCCAGGACTGCCCAGCTGGCACCCGGAGAAAAAAGGCTATCAGTTTGCGAAAGATTTGATGACCAATCTGCCGAAATCCCACGAATATATTCAGGAGTTGATCGGCAAGCTCAGTCAGGATTTTGATTTCATTACGATCGGCGAAGGGATGATGGCCGATAACGATGCCTGCGCTCTATATGCCGGGGAAGACCGCGGCGAGCTCAACATGATGATCATGTTTGATCTGCATCTGCAGGACTGCGGGCCCTTAGGCAAATATGATTTCCGCAAGCTTTACCACTGGACCATTCCCGGCTTCAAGTCGATCATTTTCCGCTGGCAAAGCGACAGTCAGAAACGGAACTACTGGGTTGCCAATTATATGAACAATCACGATCAGCCCCGTTCGATATCCCGTTTCGGCAACGACAGCCGCTACCGCATCGAAAGCGCCAAGGCGTTTGCCTTAATGAATTTGACATTAAGAGGAACGCCGCTGATCTATCAGGGTGAGGAAATCGGCATGACCAACTGCCGTCTGGAAAAGGATGAGTGGCGTGACTATGAGGCAATCAACATTTACAGCACGCTGCAGACCATGATGCATCTGCCGAAATTCATCGCCAAGAAAGTGGTGCAGCGGATGACCCGCGATCATGCCCGAACTCCGGTTCAGTGGGACGAGAGCGATTATGCGGGCTTCAGCGATCATCAGCCCTGGATCAAAGTGAATCCCAACTACAAACAGATCAATCTGAAACAGGATCTTGGCTTAGAAACAAGCATCAATCGATGGTATAAACAAGTCATTGCCCTGCGCAAAGCCTATACCGCACTGAATACCGGCATTATGAAGCCTGTTTTAAAAAATCACAAACAGATCCTCGGCTATGTCCGTAAGGATGACAAGGCAGAATTTCTTGTCTTGATCAATCTCAGCGGTTCGCTTGCCCGGTTTAATCTGAAAACCGAAGGCTCAATCTTGATGGATTCTTATCCTGATCCTCAGCCGCAGCTGCTGCGGCCTTATGAATCCAGATTGATTCAAATTCGTTAGGCAGTCAGATTAAGTCAGCCATGTCAAGCAAAAAGGCGGAAATTCCGCCTTTTTATCATGAGTTTATCCTTGTAGCATAACAGCTTGATCTGGCATTACTTCTTGCGGTGATTTTCAGGAAAGGAGAACTCCTCGTCAGGTAATAAAGGCAGTCCTCCAAATTCCGGACGGGTAATATCATCCAGTTCACGAATGCTTTTATTATGCCGCTCCGGATCTTTCTTCCATAAGTTCAAATAGATGCAGTCAATGAGAAATAACTGTGAACAGCGGTTGGTGATGGACTTGAAGTTCGTATAAATTATGAATTCCGGACAGCATAACGAATAATCAGACATGCGTTTTAAGGTATTGTCCTGAATTCCGGTGATGGTGATCAGCGTCACGCCCTGCCGCTTGGCAAACCGCGCCAGTTTGTTGGTCACCGTTGATTCTCCGGAAGAAGAAACAAAGAACGCTACATCGTTTTTCTTCATTTTCTTTAATAAAGAGATCGCAACGAAATTATCTTCCGAGTTATAAGCTTCAATCCCGATCTCAAGCAGCCGATTTGTAAATAATTTAGCCAAAATATTAGATGACTGCGCTCCAAAACAGAATACTTTTTCAGCTAAATATAAGCGGTCGACAATGATATCAATCATCTGTACAGGATTATAATCCATGACTTCTTTCAATGTCGCATCATAACTTCGATACAATTTTTCATTGGTTTCCACTGTATCTTCCTCCGGACTGACAGAGGAAATATCCATATCATTTAAGCTGCTTTTGATCAGATCATCATATAGATCCTTATAACTTTTATAGCCCAGTTTCTGTGAAAAACGAATAATTGTCGACTGTCCGACTTCGGCCCTTTCCGCCAGTTCATAAGAAGTTAAATCTTTTACACTCTGAAAATTATCGACAAGATAAGCTGCGATCCGATTTTCCGAATGAGTTAACGAAGGCAAGGCTCTTTTTAAATTAACAATAAACATAATTTTTCCTTATTTTGTAAATGAATTGAATTCATCTTACCATTGATACCCTAAATTTGTCAATTCCGCCTTGATTCAAACGAGGGTGCAAAGCGGCTTTTTTCTGATTCCCCTATTGCCTTTCCCAAGCCGTCCATTTTTCTCTCTAAACGCCTCGATCAAGATGCTTTTTATTGAATCACCGAGGCTTAAAAACATAGAATTTAAACGATGAACAGAAAGTCACAGCGGACAAGTTTTCCTGCTTATCCGCCGTTCTTTTTCACTTTTTCTCTGGAAAACGGAGTTCCTCAGCCTTGCTGAATATATTCATCCAGCGGATTGGTCCTCGCTAAATCATAATATTTTGCCAGAATTAAATCGTAGATCAGTTGATCTTTGGCATCTGAATCAGGATTTAGTCCGCAGACCGCTTTGATGGTTTCCTCGATTCCCAACATGCGGATTTTTTCATGCAGCTGATCAGTCCGCGGATCCCCTTCATTATGAAAGTAAAACCCATAAGCTGCATTCTGACATATATGGACAGGCAATATTCCGTATTCAAGCGCATTCAATGCTGCGCCAATAAACCGATCAGTCCGGCGCAGTTTGCGAATCGGATCATTGCCGACACGGATAACCGTATCCTTCATCGTCCGATCGCGATACCATGCCCACAGTCCCAGCTTTGTTTCCCGATCCTGCACTTTAGGCAAGCCATAACGCCGTGCCAGCCCCTGATAGGCCTCCTCTGCCGCATAATAAGCCATTCGGCTGATCTGATCATCATTAGCCGCATCGCAGACATTTTCATAACCATAGTATTGACCAAGATACGCCAACGAACAATGGGACGTGTTGACATTCCATATCTTACAGTGCATAAACCGCAGCGTGTCATCTTCTTCGACGAAAAAACTTGGCAGAACAATTTGATCCGCTTTCCTGATCTGAGCGGTGTTGACCTGCAAGCAGGAAAAGGCATCATTTTGAACACTGCAGAGGTCACGCACTTTTTGTTGAGGGGTTGGAAACGAACTCACACGATAGATAATGGATTCAGCCAGAACGTAATAACGGTCATATTCCTTTTTTTCCTCAGCGGACAGATGTTGTTCAAAAGCTTTTGAAAAATAGTCATACAACCCAATGTAATTCGCGCCGACGACCAGGGCTGTTTGTTTGTGGATATCCTGCTTTATCCGCAAAGCAATCGCGTCTTTGATATCTTGGACGATTGATTCAAAAGCATCGTCAAACGTAGCGGTAAATATTAAATCCGCTTCAGCTAGGGCCTGCAGATATAACGGCCGATCCCGATGAATATGAAAAGCCTGATAACCGCTCACAACACATTCATCAAACCCACTGCCGTCGGCATTTTCAGAAAACGAAAGGTATTGTTTCTGCCGATTCAGCTGATCAATCAGTTCAGCATTGATATCCCCAAATGTGATCAAGTACCCATCCTTATAACAAAACTCACCGTGAAGGCCGCGGCCGCTCCGCCCGGCTCCAATAATTACGACATTTCCTTTTTTCTTCATCTCCGTTTACCTCTGCTTAAAAGATTCCGACGGCTGCACCTAAAATGCAGACTGCGAAAATACCGAATATAATCTTCATGATGCTTGTTTTCTTTCTGATCAGATTTAGACAGAGAATTGCAAGCGACAATTCCAGAATTCCCGGAATAATACCATTAAAAATGTCCAGAACATTCAGCTCCGCGCCGCTGAGATTCAAGACCAGATTGATCGGAATGCTGACCTGCTGAGCAACCATGCCGCCGATCATCACCAGGCCGATCGTCGCCGCAGTTTTGGTCAGCAGCTGAATCAATCCGGATTCATAAACCTTGCTGATAAAACCGGTTCCCAGTTTATAACCGATAAATGTCAAATAGTAACGCAGGGCAAAGCCGGGGATATTAAAGAGCAGCGCGAACAGAATTGGGCCTAAAGCGTTGCCCGCAAGGCAATACGGCAAGGCGATTCCTGTCACGATAACACGCCAGGTAACCCAGAAAATCGAATCGCCGATTCCCGAAAGCGGTCCTTGGATACTGGCCTTTACGGCGTCGATTGAAGAAACGTCAAAGTCCTCCTTTTCCGCGGCTTCCTTTTCCATAGCGGCAAAGATTGAATAACATAACGGCGCTACCTGCGGTGTGATGTTGAAAAAGCCTTTCGATTCCCGATCAAGTACCTTGAGCTTTCGCTGCTTCTGCGCAGGATCTTTGTCACTGTCAGGATAAAGCCAGCTGATATAAGGATAGAGCACCCATGCGACAGAAGTTCCCAGCATCCGGCTGTAACACCAGGCGATCGCATAGTTATTGCTTCTCCAAAACATACTGTTGAGCAGTTTCACCTCATCGTTAGACAGTCCTTCTTTTAATTTACTCATCGAAAGAAATCCTCCTCTTCTGTTTCAGGTGTTTCTGTAAGCACTGAGGCTTCAGCGGCCAATTTGCGCTGATCAAAATAACTGAATACGTCCCGCAGCGCGATAAAGACCGCAATTATTGCTAAAAACAAGATATCCAGATTCAAATATTTCATCAGGAAGAAACCAAAGAGGAAATACAAGGCTGTTTTCTTATCCCATAGCTGCGAAGTCAAAACCGCAAGACCGACGACAGGAAGCATGGCACCCGCAGCATTCACACCGGTCAGCACAAATTCCGGCAGACTGCCCATGATGGCAGAAACCAAATCTCCGCCGAATAAAACCGCAAGGAAGACAAACACAGCACCGATAGAAAGCTCAATAAACGACAGACAGTGGCTGACGATCGTCCATCCACGATAATCATCTTTCATTAAAAATTTGTCAATCATCGGGGTGAAGATTTCGCCGATTGCCGGCTCCATGGCAATCGCCAAGGCACACAGGTAGCCGATCGGCGTCGCTACCGCAATTGCTTCATTCACCGATAAATTATTTAATATGGCAAAGGAAACCGCAATCGCGGCCGAAGCTCCGGGATCAGCCGAGGTTGCGCTGCCAACGAAAACAACGCCCATAAAAATCAATTCCAGCTGCGCGCCGATAATGCAGCCCAGCTCAAAATTTCCAAGAATCAAACCGACAAGCGGCCCCAGGAAAATTGGTCGGTCCAGCATCATGTTCGGGGCATGATAGCCGGTCAAGTGGCAGGCCCACATCGCAAAGGCGACTAAAAAGGCTTTTAATAACATGTCATTCCCTCCTCTTTAATGAATAACGATTGTTTTTTTAGGTTGATTGGCTAAGACCTGGCAGTAACAATTCAAATCTTTGGCCATAATCTTCTGAATCACTTCCAGCTCCTGCGGATCCGCTGACAGATTTGAAGTCAGCATTTTCTTATTGACGCCGTTAGGATTCGCCTGGAATCCATAATTGGCCAGATTGACATCATGAATCGCAGGTACACTTTCAATCAATTTCAGAACATTGTACGGATTGGCGCAGATCACTAAAATCTTCATCGCCTCGCAGCGCGGATCATTCAGGATCTTCGCGGCTTTCTCGACTGTGAGAATCAGCATTTTTGCTTCCTTAGGCGCACTCATTTTTAGCAGCTGGCATTGGATTTCATTCTCCGCAACTTCATCATCCGCTAAGATGATTCTGGCAATTCCTAAAAATCCGATCCAGGTCGTTGTCACCTGTCCATGAAGCAAACGTTCATCTAATCTTAGATAAATCATTATGATCTCCTTTTCAAAGCATCAGCTTAAGTTAACCTATTTATTTTTAAAGTCTGAATCCATCATTCTTTCTATCCTCCGCCGCTTAACTCAGCCGCCGTTATCAGACAGCACCCAGGGATCAGCCTTTCGCCTCCTTGTTAGGCTTCAAAAAAATCAAAGTCCTCGTTGGCGGGCAAATCCTGAAGGGCATCATTCATCAATACGATCTCCTGTTTGGACTTTTCAACAATCTCACGAAGATAAGCCGGATTGATCATCGCTTCATCGGCAACGGTTAATTCCAGCAGCAGCGCTAAGTTAAAACCCGTAATCAGGTAGAAATCGTGCTGCAGGCAATGCTGCGCAACTTTCTGATTGACACTGCCTCCCTTGAGATCCGTTAGAATGATCAACGTTTCTTCCGGCTTTTTATTTTGCAGCAGAGTTTCAATATAATGATCTGGATGCATCTCTTCGGTGAAGCAGCTGACCGCAGTTAATTCGCAGTTTCCCGCCAGAAACTGTACGGTTTCCTTCGCTCCCTGAGCCAGACCGGCATGCGTCATAATTACAATTTTTTTCATGCCTTACTCCCGATAGGTGATTGTCATTAAATCCAAATTTCCGCAGATTTCGATTTTTCCAAAGCGGCAGGGAACAAACACAGTTTCTCCGGCTTTAATCTCACAGTCATTTATTCTCCCGCTGCCGTTGACACAGACATAAAACATAAACGCTTCCGTTTCAAAGAAACCTTGCTCTGCAACCTGGATCCGACCGGCGGTGTAAACGTTTTTTTCGTCATAGAACCGTGTGATTTCACAGCCCTCCGCTTTGGTCTTCTCCGGCCAGAAGGCATTCAGCGTGTCATCGGGAATCCGGATGTTGTCAAAAACCTGCTGAATATGAAGCTCTCTTTCTTTGCCGGTTTTCGGATCGATCCGATCAAAATCGTATAAGCGGTATGTAATATCGGCATTGGTCGAAAAAGCGACCGCAATGGCTCCCTGACAGAAGGCATGCAGCGAACCCGCTGGAACATGGATATACTGACCGGGCTGCATTTCAATATAACGAAACAGACGATCCCAATTCTTTTCTTTTGTCCATTGCTCAAATTCAGCCTGTGTCTGGGCATGATGTCCGATAACCATGCGGTTTTTCTCCGGTCCTTCCAAGATCACCCAGCCTTCCGGCCGGCCGCGGCTGCCCTCTGTTTTCAAAGCATAGGCATCATCAGGATGCAGCTGGATTGATAAGTAGCTGTCAGAATGTGCCATACAGACTTCGACAGGCATGATCTCACTTTGAATGCCAAACAGCTCTCGGTTTTGTTTATAAAAGTCCGATAAGTGCAGGCCAGTGCCGGTTACGACATTATCCAAATGGCCTGGCATCGCACAGACGTTATAGACTTCCGCAATATTCTCAAGCTCTGTTTCATAGTGATATTTCGTTCTTAAGGCCTGAGTGCCCCAAATCCGCTGTTCAAATACCGGCTCAATCTTATAAATCTTTTTCTCCATTTTCATTTCTCCTTTGTTTTTTTAACTTCATTCTTAATCCAAATACGATAGAATACAGAGATCGGCAGCCTGGTCAAAGATTAATTCTGAACTGTGAGCGGGAACAAACAGGGTTTCCCCAGGTTTTATTTTCATCCCGTTTATCGCTGTTTCCCCCTCTAAACAAAGGATAAACATGAACTCCTCCTGTTGATAGCGGGCGTTGGGCGTTGTTTTAATACGTTTGCCGACATATTCTTTGGGTTTGGAATAGTAATCATAAATCAGACAGCCCTTAGATTGGTACGGTGTAACAGGATAGGGCCGAATTTCATCATCCGGAATCCGGATATTATCCAATACGCCCTGAATATTCAGCGGCCGCTTCGGATCATTTCGGTCATAATCGTATAAGCGGTAGGTCACGTCGCCATTCGTTGAATAAGCGACCATGATCACGCTGCCGTCGCCGCTTTCCGCATGAAGTGTTCCAATCGGTGTATGGGTAAAATCTGTCGCTTTACCTTTCACTTTTCGCAGCAGCGTATCCCACTCTCCATTTTCCACTTTGCTTTTCAGCTCTTCCATCGACTGCGCTGTATGTCCGATCATGAATTCCACTTCGGCATCGGAATCAGTCAGCGCAAAGCCGCCTTCAATCTTTCCCCGCATCTGATCATGAGCTAAACCATAAGCATCGGTAGGATGCAGATGCATTGATAATTTTCCATCGGCACAGGCAGTCACCAAACGAACCGGCAATGCATCGGCATCGCAGTCAAACAAGTCGCGATGTTGTTGATAGAATTGGGAAAGCGGAATATTCTCACCTTCGACCAGGTTGTCCAAATGACCAGGAATCGCAATGACGTGATAGGCCTCCGCAATATTCTGCAGGTCCGTCTGATAATGGAATTTTTCCCGAATCTTCTGTCCTCCCCAAATTCTTTCTTCGTAAATGGGCTGGATGCGATAAAACTTATCCATACTCTCACTGCTCCTTTCAACAGTTTATATAGTAAGGCCGCGGCACCTTTACTCTTTTATTTCATGGTCTGTCACTCAAGATAAGGAATGGCTTCCAGCAAATCATTGATCATGGCATCTGCCTCATGCTGATCCATGCCAAACCGATCATCCCGCAAAGCTAACGTTTTCATACCCGCATTGATTCCTGCGCGAATGCCGTAAAACGAATCCTCGATCACTAAACATCGGTCCTTTGAAACATTCAGCAGTTCGGCAAGCCGATTGTATATCTCTGGGTTGGGTTTTGATTCCGCAACCATTTCACCGCTCAGAACGGCATCGAAATATCTCGCAAAACCGGTCTGGCTGAGCATTTTTTCTATTTTATTTCGCTTGCTGCTGGAAGCCAGTCCCACTTGATAACCCTTTTCTTTCAGGAAAACGAGCAGCTGCTCTGCATGTTTCATTTTGATATCTGCATAGGGAATTCTTTTTGTATTCAGATAATTCAGCAAATTCTGATTTAACTGAATGAAATCAGGTTGATCCGCAATGTTTTCAAATACCCTTTTCCATGTTGCTTCTTCACCGGATGATCCGATAAAACGACTCAGATACAAGGAATCAGGATCATAATTCGTTTTTTCTCTGAAAAAATCCGCAATCATTTTCTGCGTATATCCTTCTGAATCAACCAAAACCCCATCCATGTCCAACAAAACAGCTTCCTTTTTCATTTTAATCCCTCTAATTCATAATTTCGTATATTTTTATGAATTTATTGTATTTCTGTTTTTCAGCTTTGTCAACCTCTTCCATGAAATTATTTGTAATCTTTATCCAAATATTTGTTTTTTCATCCATTTTCTATTCATTTAAAATAAAAAAATTACCTCCGATGAATTGAGGGGGATATTTGACTTTATCGCAAAAAAAAGAGAGAATTTAGAATTTCTCTCTTATGTCTACTTTATACTCAACGTTTAAGAATCAGGCTTCAGCCGCAGTCTGTTCCAGCACCCAACGACGAACATCCTCCATCGAGTCAACAATCGCCCAGGCCTCGTGATCACGGAATTGTTCCAGCGGAGCAGTATCCGGAATCGCGAACACCCGCACCCCAGCGGCATAACCTGCCTTCACACCGTTGGCTGAATCCTCAATGATAATGCATTCTTCCGGTTTCAGTCCTTCCATCTCCATCATTTTATTGTAGAGATCCGGATGCGGTTTGCGCCGTCCCGCTTCATCCCCAAAAATACCGTTGTCATAGCAGTCGGTCAGTCCGGCCTTTTCCAACAGATATAAGGCATATTCACGCGGTGTTGAGGAAACGATCAGACGCTTCACGTCCAGTTCCTTCAATGTTTTTAAAATCTCGCTGACTCCCGGACGCAACGGCATTCCGTTAGCTTCGATCCAAGCGTCGCTCATCTGTTTTTTCTCTTTCCACATCGCTTCATACACATCCATCGGCGGCAGCAGGTGTCCGAACCGCTCAAAGTTTTCCTGCTGCGAACCGCCCATCATTTTTGTCATGACTGAGACATCAAAGACATGCCCACGAGCTTCATTCACCTTTTCCCACATCGACAAACTAATCCGTTCACTGTCAATCAGCACTCCATCCATGTCAAACATCACCGCTTTTAACTTTGCCATTCTATCCCTCCATGATTTTGCGAACTGCTTCAGCCGCAGTTCTGACGTCGCTTTCCATGATACCATAATGTGTGACAAAGCGAAACAGGCCGTGATCCTCAGGATTCGTTAAAATTCCTTCTTCGTTCAATTTTTTCAGGAAATCGGCCGGTTGGATTTTATCATTACACAATTTGAAGAATACCATGTTGATCTGAATTCGTTCTTTTTCAACCTGAATTCCGGGAATTTGTGCCAGCAATTCCCCCAGCAGCTTAGCGTGATTATGATCTTCCTGCAAGCGCTCAGTCATCGTATCCAATGCCGTCAGTCCGGCCGCCGCCAAAATCCCAGCCTGTCTTAATCCGCCGCCTAACAGTTTGCGGTTGCGCCGTGCCCGTTCAATAAAGGCCCGATCCCCGACCAGAACTGAACCGATCGGCGCCGCCAGCCCTTTGGAAAGACAGAAGGTCACAGTATCCGCGCAAGCCGCGATTTCACTTACGGAGCAGCCGCATGCAACGGCCGCATTAAAGATCCGCGCGCCGTCCAAATGCACGCGCAGTCCCAAGGCTTTAGCTGTCTGATAGGTCTGCCTCAGCAAAGGCAGCGGAACAATGCCGCCGTTGGATAAAGCATTTTCCAGACAAACAAGCCGGGTCTGCGGCTCATGGATATCCTCACTGTGAATCGCGGTGCGGATCGCCTCGGGTTCAATCCAGTCCTGAGGATGATCGACAGGATGAATCATTACCTGGGCAATCTGAGCTGCCCCGCCGACCTCATGGGTAACCAGATGGCTGTGACGGCCCGCGATGATTTCATCTCCCCGCTGCGTTTGGCTCATGACCGCTAACAAATTCCCCATCGTACCGCTGCAAACGAACAAGCCCGCTTCCTTCCCCAACAGTTCGGCGGCTTTGCGCTGAAGCTCATTGACTGTTGGATCATCTTCATAAACATCGTCTCCAACAACCGCCTCCGCCATTGCCCTGCGCATGGCAAGGTTAGGCTGAGTCACGGTATCGCTGCGTAAATCAATCATTCATTTCCCTCTTTTCTAAGTGAAAGGCTCCTTTCGATTGTCCGAGGAGCCCTTCTTTATGAATCGTTTAAATTTGTGTTTCTTCTTTAATCCTGCTGCCTGATCAGACTACCGGTGCAAACATCGGCAGGCCTTCCAGGAAAGCCAGAACAAAGCCAAGCAAGAACAAGAGCAGCATCACGGTCGTTGTTTTCTTTCCTTTGCGGATCAAAGCGAAACAGCCGAATGCCAGCAGCAGCGGCAGCAGCTTTGGCGCGATTTCATCGAAAATCGACTGGATCGCCAAAGTCTGATGATTGCCCATGTTCAGTGTAATCGTAGTTGTGAAATTGATCATCGTTGCGATCATGCAGCCGACAACCGTCGCTCCCAGCATTTTTGCCGCCATTGAGAAGGTTTCCAGCATTCCGCCTTCCGTCGCGTTTTCCATGAACGACAAGCCCTGTTCGTAACCGATCTGCAAGCCTTTATAGCGAACAAACCAATGTGGAATGTTGTGAATCAAAAGGAACAGAATTGGGCCGAGAATATTGCCCTGCATACAGAAGGAGATGCCAACGCCCAGACCGATCGTTCTGAGCGTACCCCAGAAGATCGAATCACCAATGCCGGAGAGCGGCCCCATCAGCGCAGTCTTGATCGCATTGATGGAAGAAGCGTCGAAATCAGGATTGGACGCTGCTTCTTCTTCCATCGCTACCGCGATGCCCTGAACAAATGTCGTACACTGCGGCGTGATGTTATAGAATACCAAATGCCGCTTCATCGCTTCCTTGAAGCCTTCCGGATCGTCCTTATAGATCCGGCGCAGATGCGGAATCATGGCATAGCCGAAGCCCAGTCCCTGTTGACGTTCATAATTGAAGCAGCCCTGCAGGCAGCAAGAGCGCCAGAAACCGCTCATGAATTCTTTCTTTTCCATTTTTCCTGTTGTCATTGTGGCTTCCCCCTTTACTCGTTAGCCTTTCGCTGAACCATATTGTAATAAACGACGGCGATCACGGCGCCCAAACCGGCAACGCCCAGCGAATTCACGCCCAGGAAAGCTGCCAGAATAAAGCCTAAGAAGATAAACGGCGTTGCATCCTTGTCCATGATGTAGTTCATCAATAAAGCGATACCTAAAGCCGGCAGCACACTGGAAGCTTTGGTCAGACCGTTCATCACTACTTCCGGAATGAAGTTGATAATCGTTTCAACCGCACCGGAGCCGAAATACAGAGCTAAGAACATCGGAACGAAGTAAACAATCGCAAACACAACAACACCTAGCCAATAATAACGTTCAATCGCTTTGAAATCGCCGCGCTCCGCTGCCGCATCGCATTTTGGATTCCAGACGTTATTGATGATCCGCGGAATAATTCCGCATGGCTGAAACAGCAGCGCAATCGGCATCGACAGCGCAATCGCTGAATCCGGCGTCAGATTGGACATGATCGCAAAGGCAACCGCCAGAATGGTTCCGGCCGAAGAGTTTGGCAGTGAGGTCACGCCGATGCCGACAAACCCCATAAAGATCAGCTGTAAAGTCGCCCCCATGACAAGTCCGGTTCGGACATCGCCGCAGATCAAGCCGACTAAGGCCGCTTCCACGATCGGTGTGTTCAATAAGTTCTGACCCAGAATCCGGCCGTCAAGAATACTCAGGACATGCACCATGGATACCAGGATACACTGGATTAAAAACATAAATTTTTCCCCTTTCCAAGTGTTTTACTTTTTATTTTTTTCAAAGATAGAATGAATCTCAGGCAGTGAAATCTTAGGCTTCGACGGCGCTTCCTGGACGTAAACTGTCCGGCCTTGTTCGGCGATGGCGTCCAGGGATTGCAGATCCTCTTCGACTAAGAATACCTGATTGGAAATAGACGTGCGGCCTTCCGCAAATCGGATGCCGCCCAAATCGACTTCCTTGATTTCCGCCGCCTTGGCACACAGCTCGGCTGCGTCTTCACAGCTGCCGCAGATCAGCAGAATCTTGCGTTTGGCATTGGCGGCATTGTTGAGATAGTCCGCCGCTTTGGCCACGGTCAGCACCTCCATTTTGCAGCCTGCCGGCTTGCCGACGGTCAAAGACATTTTGAGCATAGCGTTGGCAGCGTGCTTGTCGTTGGCGATGACAATGGTGTCTGCGCCTGTCGCATTGATCCAATAAACCGCAACCTGGCCATGGATCAGACGATCATCAATTCTGAGAAGTTTAATCATGAAACATCTCCCTTTCTTTTTTATTCCTCATTACTATCCAGCTGGTCATTGATGAACAGTAATGTTTGCCGACTGGCTTCAACAGCTTCCCGCAGAATGGCGCTGATATCTCCTTCCATTGGATTCAGTGTAATCTCCAGCAGCAGGCCTAAATTCAACCCTGTTAAAATATAGAGATTCGGGAAGGTTTCCAAAAATGGAATGGCGATCTGAGTGGTGCTGCCTACGGGAATATCCGTCATCAAGATCAGCGGATCTTCCGCCGGGAAGCTATCAAGAACCTGCTTCACTCGCTGCGTCATCGTATCTGGTGAGTCCTGAGCCTCCATGCTGATCAAGGTCAGCGAGTTTTCCATTCCGGAAATCACTTGCAGAGCAGAAGCAAAGCCTTCGCAAAGATGACCATGAGTGAGTAAAACAACGTGTTTCATATAAGCTCCTCCTAGTAAGCGCTATCATTTTTGTAAACTTAATATAGCACAATCAAATTATAATGTCTATATATTCATTGTAATTTCTATGCTTTTATAATCAATTTGACTATATATTTAAATTGGCATCAGAAAAGCATCGGCAAAACCTCGCTGTAACATTAAGTACACTTTTATTGACAAATTGTTTCTGATGAATTTATAATCAAATTAAAGAAGAAATTGAGGAAAAACACACGAAGCGGCGGCAGTCATATTAAGTGTGCTTTTTGCGTCAAAAAAATATTACCCATCACAAAAAAAGAAGCCCAAAAGGCTTCTTTCAAGAAAGGGAATCGCAGTGAATTAAACTAATTGGCTTTGGTCTTGATGGCTTGGGAAAACCGGTAGTTATAAACGGTGATGGCGTTAATGCGGCAGTCATCGCATACGCGGCTGGATAAGATCTGAAACGGCATGACAAACAGCATCGGCAAAAGCAGACTGCAGGTATCCACATCGATCGTCATCACACGCTTATCGCTGTTTCCCGGATGACGCGTGATCAGATAGACGCGGTCCGTCAGCTGATGCAGACCTTCATAAATCATCATGACGCGGTCATGCATTTTATCGTCCATGTCCAGTAAGAAAACCGCATTGTCTTTCTTGATTTCATACACTGGACCATGGAGAAATTCTTCGGTTTCATAGACGTTGGACGGAATTCCGATTGTTTCTTCCATTTTCAATGCACCTTCGATCGCTGGACCGAAGCTTGGCCCGATGCCGACGGTCATCGCCCGTTTCATCGACCACAGTTCTTCCTTATTAGCGTCATACCATCCGTCGATCTTCTCACGGATGCGCGGCATTTCATGAATGATCGTTTCAATCTCCTTCATGCGTTTTTTATAGCTGTCCTTCGGATAAACACCCTTTTTCACGCCGGCCTCCAGAGCAAACAAAATGAAATACAGCGTGGATGTCGGAACCCCACGACAGACAAACACGTCATCCCCTGGACCATAAGAACCGTATTCCAAGACCGTATCGCAATAGCGTGTGATCGGACTATTCGGAACCATTGAAATCGCCACGACGTCATTACCGCATTCCTTCGCCTTGATCACAGCTTCAATCGTATTGGTGCTCTTACCGCTCTGCGACATGCAGATAACCAAAGCATTCTCATGGAACTGATAATCATATTTGGCATACGTAACAGAGTTGATCAGATCGACCTTTACGCCCAGATACGTCTGAATTGCATACTTCGAGCAGTTGGCAATGTTGTAGGATGAACCGGAAGCCACCATCACGATCTTCTTATAATCCTTTGCCAGAAACAGATCGACAAGCTTGCCAACCAGTGCTTCTTTGTTTTTGAACATTGCTTCAGCCGTCGCCGGTGTTTCCAGCACGCAGTCGTACATCCATTTTTTCATTCTCATGTCCTCCTTGAGATTTTCCAACGCAAACATTGTGACCAGCAAGTTTCGTGAGGAATAAGTGTATCTGTATATTTATATATACATTTATAAAATCATTATATACTTTTTCTATCAAATCTCAAGAGGATATTTTACAAATTGCGTTTTTTTCAGCGCTCTGCCAGAAAACCGGTTCTGAAGGTATAGGCGTACTGACTGCTGATATAGAACGTTTTGATATACTCATACGGCTGGTGCTGCTGATCATACGTAATGTGTTCATTTAAAAGCAGCGCGGTGTTGCCGACCCCCAGCAGTTTTTTCTGCGCTTCGTTAGGCAGATGCGCCGACATTTTATGCAGCGCCCCGCCGCGGTAAACACCAACGGAATGAAGATACTCTGTCAGCGAGCCTTCCAAAGCCCGGACATTGATCGCCGGAACGACTTTGGCAGAAATATAGGTATAGCTCAAAGCAATCGGCTCTCCATCCCCGGTTCTAAGACGCACAAAATAATGAATCAGTTCATCCTCACTCAGCTCCAGATATTCCGCAACCTCGGGAACATCCGAGGCTTTATAAACCTTGTATTCGATCAGCTGCGAACCCGCCTTCATTCCAACCGAAGCCATATCATCCGTAAAGCTGCCGCCCTGAGAGATGCTTTTGGTCACCATCCGCGGCAGCACAAACGATCCCTTTCCGGCCGTTCGTTCAATATAGCCCTCCTGCGCGAGATTGATCAGCGCCTTATTGACGGTCAGCCGTCCGATCTCAAATTTCTCACTCAGCTGCTTTTCCGTTTCAATCTGATCCCCCGGCTTCAAGTCGCCTGACTGAATCCGATCAATAATGTAATTTTCAATGATTTTATACTTCGGCATTTCTTTCATCTTGTCCTCCGTTTTCCACAGTCTTTCCGCTGCGGCCTGCCTAAATGAAAATTCTCCTGAACCTTGCTTTCAGATTTGTTTTCATTTGAATTGTTTATACATTCTAACTATATCATAACTTACTGCTGAAAACCAGCGGCTTCAGAAAACAGCTGTGCAAAGCGATTATCCTATATATTTTGTTAATAATTCCCTATGTTTTCCCTTCCTTTTTCGCTATAATATAGAAATAAGGGGGAATCTTCCATGATGATCAAAGAAACCTTTGAGATTTACTGTGCGGTGATTGGGAAACGCTGCCGTCCAGGTCAGCTTCAACGTTTTCTGTCCCGTGTTCAGGCTCAGGCTCAGACCCAAAATCAGCCTTATGATTGTGTTGAGATGAAAGAAAAAGGTGTTCTGTCTCGCTGCCTTTTCCTGAACGATCCGCTTAAAAAAGATTGCATTCTGATGGCATTTTATGACACGCCGATGGCCTGTCTTGTTCCGCATCATCCCTACTACCCCTACAACGGCATGAAAAACCGGAAAACTGAACAACTGAATTTACTGCTACAGTTGGCTGTCACTCTCGTCTGCGTACTGGCGTTGATGATTCTAACCTTTCAAAAAGCAGCATGGGAACGGCAGGGATACGGCATCCTGTTCTGGCTTCTGCTGCTGTTGCTTGCGGCAGTGGCTTCGTTTATTAGCCGCGGCTTTGCCAACCGGAATAATTACAGCTGGGATGCTGCTTTAACCGTTCTGGATGAAATTTCCCAAAGGCATCCGGAATGCGGTGTCATGCTTTTAGATCATGGTGTCGATCAGGCCAGCCTCGCCTTGCTTCTAAAGCATTACCCAGCTTTGATCGACAAGGAAATCATACTGATTGAACCGTTGGGCAGCGGAGATACGGTGCAGTTTCACGCTGCTTCCCATTGGAAACAACAAGTCCAGTCACTCCCGCAATTTCCAGGCTGGAATTTGAATCTGAACAAGTTGTCTGAAGTCAATTCAATCCATCAGAGATTTAAAAACATGCTTTGTGTCGGAAGCGGAAAGATCGACAGTGACGGTGATCTGACCGTTGTCGGCTGCCGGACATCCCAAGATCGGAAAGTTGATTTTAACCGGTTAGCCTGGCTGACTGACGCCCTCTGCAGTCTATTGGAAGTCCGCTGATCTCCATCCATTTTCTCCGAAAATCTTTGATACACTGTTGAAAGTCAGTTCTATCCGCTGCCCCTTGACTCCAAGCCGTCTGCGAGAATCTGTTTTCCAAACAAAAAAACCTGCAGCGATTGAAGCGGCAGGATTCCAATACCGTGAGAGACTGATTGATAATTATTCGTCTTCGCGGTTTTTTTCTTCTTCATAATTCAGTTTGTGCCCATACAGACAAGCAGCAAAAATAACTAAGGCAATTCCACCGCCAATCAGCCAGTTTCCATCCCTCAGCCAGCCGGAACTGAAAGCCATCGCCCAGAAGGCGCTGAAGGCTGCCGAAACCAAGAAATAACCCAGCCGAAAGCGGAACAAAACTTTAATCAGCAGAATCAGGGCGATTCCCCCAGCCAGACACAAGAGGAGGGATACGCCGTTGTCCTTCAAGGTAAAACCAAGCAGAAAAGCAAAAAACAGGCTTTCGATATTCACAATTTTCAGCTCTTTATAACCATCAAAAAGACTTTTATTGCGCATCTCTTATTCCTCCAACTTTTTTCTCTACCGTAATTATACACAAACTGATTCGAGTTGCAACGACGAAGCGGATGAGAAACCGATGAAACAATCTGCCCATCCATTGGAAACACATCTTCCCAGTTCAGCATCATCAGAACATTATTTACCGCTAAAGCATCAGCGTTTTCGCTGATCTCCTTTAGCCTTGACGAAAGCTTCAAGGATGAGAAAAACCGGGATCGAAGGCAGCCTTCATTCCCGGCTTATTGAACCTAAGTTCTCCGTTAAACAGAATTACGGATGACCCTCATAAAGAATCACCTGTCCTGAATTGAGGCTGTCCGGCACGTCGATCAGCCGTTGATTCGTGGATCCGCGAAATACCAGATTCAGCGATTTCTCAGCGATGACAAAGGGTCCGTCGATCAGCACGTCAATCTGTTTCAAAAAAGCCATCTGATCCGGATCTCGCTTTTCCAACAAGGTTTCCCATTGATATCCCGTATAACACCAGACATTCATGCCCAGCTTGTGGATCTCCTCAGCCAGCAGCGCACAGACCGCCGCCTGCATCATCGGTTCTCCGCCGGAAAACGTGACACCGTCCAGATAGAAATGCGCTTTCAGCTGATCGGCAATCGTTTCCGCAGGAATCAGCGTTCCGCCGTCAAAGGCATGAGTCTGGGGATTATGACATCCCGGGCAGCTGTGCGGACATCCCTGCGTCCAGACAACAGCCCGCAGACCCTCGCCGTCGACAATGCTGTCAAACTGCACCGGGGCTGAACACCGCAGCTCAGCCATGTTTAACACGGTCGCGGACTTCTGCCCGTTTGGCATCATTAAAGCGGTCCAGCGTACCGACCAAATAACCGGTAATCCGGCGGATGCGCTCAAATGGAATCTCATCCTCAGTTCTTCCGCAGCATGGGCATTCATCATTGATAATCCCGTTAAAGCCGCAGACCGGATCGCGGTCGATCGGATGGTTGATCGCACCGTAGCCGATTCCCAATTCCTTCATCATTCGCACAACCTTTTCAAAAGCCGCCAGATTGGCAGACGGATCGCCGTCCATTTCAACGTAGGAAATATGTCCGCCATTGGTCAGGGCATGATAAGGCGCCTCGACCGACAGTTTGTGATAGAAATCGGTTGGATAGTAAACCGGAACATGGAAAGAATTGGTGTAGTATTCCTTATCGGTTACCCCTTCAATTTTACCGTATTCCTCCTGATCCATCTTGATAAAACGGCCTGAGAGACCTTCAGCCGGCGTTGCGATCAGCGAGAAATTCAGACCGTATTGCTTTGTGTAGCTGTCGCAGCGTTCCCGCATCCGCTTGATGATCGTCAGTCCCAGCTGCTGAGCTTCTTCACTTTCACCATGATGTGCACCGACTAACGCTTTCAGACATTCAGCCAGTCCGATGAAACCGATCGTCAGCGTACCATGCTTAAGTACCGATTCCAGCGTATCCTCGATATCCAGCTGATCAGAATTCAGCCAGTTGCCCTGCGCCATCAAAAACGGGAAGTTTTTGACCCGGCGCGCACACTGAACACGATAACGTTCCAGCAGCTGATCTTTAACCAGATCCATCTTGTCATCCAGTTCTTGATAAAAGCCTTCCAAATCGCACTGCCCCTGTAAAATCTCGCCGTGCTTTAAGCCCAGGCGCGGCAGATTGATCGAGGTGAAGCTGAGGTTGCCGCGGCCGACAACCACTTCATTTTCCGGATCAATCTCGTTGCCGATGACGCGTGTCCGGCAGCCCATATAGGCAATTTCCGTTTCCGGACGGCCTTCTTGATAATACTGCTTGTTAAACGGCGCGTCGATGAAGGCAAAGTTCGGGAACATCCGCTTGGCGGAAACCCGGCAGGACAGCTGAAATAAGTCGTAATTCGGCTCGCCTGGATTGTAGTTGACGCCTTCTTTGATCTTGAAGATCAGAATTGGAAAAATCGGTGTTTCATGATTACCCAAGCCGCTTTCCATCGCCAGCAGCAGCTGACGGGAGACCATTCTTCCGGCTTCGCTTGTATCCGTGCCGAAGTTGATCGAGCTGAACGGTACCTGCGCGCCAGCTCGGGAATGCATCGTGTTCAGATTGTGAATTAAGCCTTCCATGGCCTGATACGCCGCCCGCTCGGTTTTCGCCAGCGCTTTATCATAGACCAGAGCCAGCTGATCGGCCGCTATGGCAATCGCCTTCAGATCCGTCAGTTCGTCGATCTGGGCTAAAACCGCATTGAAGGCAGCTTCATCCAGCGCCTGCGTATAATCTACATAGTCGGTCAGAGACTGACGATAGTTTTTCTTAAAGGTATGCATGATGCCCGGAGCCAGATAATAATCAAACAGCGGAATGGACTGGCCGCCATGCTGATCATTTTGATTGGACTGAATCGCGATCGCCGCCAGCGCTGCATACGAAGCGATATCCTTCGGTTCGCGCAGAAAGCCATGGCCGGTGTTAAAGCCGCCATGAAACAGCTTATCCAAAGGAATCTGCAGACACGTCGTCGTTCCCATCGGGTAGAAATCCATGTCATGAATATGGATATCACCATTTTCATGAGCGGAGGCTACTTTGGAATCCAGACAATAAGAAGTCGTATACGCTTTGGTCAGCGTGCTGCCGTACTGCAGCATCATCCCCATCGCGCTGTCGCCGTTAATGTTGGCATTTTCACGTTTTTCGTTAACTTCCTTGGAATCCTTAATCCCGAAGTTTTCCAAAGTCTTCATTAACCGATGCTGCCGGGAAGAAAAACAGTCGCGAGCTAGAGCCCGTTTCTGGCGGTAATTTTTAAACGCTTTATATTCCTCGATAAAGCCTTCTTCCACAAAAGCTTCCTCAACCTGATCCTGAATCTTCTCAATTTCGATCCGCGCCATGCCTGAGGCTGCGATCTGATTCAAAGCCCGGTTCAGGACTTTCTTAACATTTTCTTCACTGCTGTGCGTACCAACATTGTTAAATCCCTTTTCGATAGCATTCTGTATCTTTTCGGTGTGAAATCGAACGGTGCGGCCGTCGCGTTTCATGACTTCAATTTCCATAATTACACTCCTTTTCATCATCAGCGGGAAGAAAAACAAGGCTGGCGAAGACGCTGTGGTCCAGGCACACCTTGTTTTATCCCATTCCCTGTTTCATTCCAACTTTACTTTTTCACTTCGAGTTTCTTTCGCTTTGTAAACTTTCCCGAATGGTTCTCATTATACCCTATTTTTTCCAAACATCAAAGCCGGATGCTTCTGGAAAATTCAACAAAATTATCCGCTTCGGCTTTTGTTTTTTTCCGAAAGTTTTATCCCGCCGTTCTGCCCCGAAACCGACTAATAGCTGTCGGTATATTTAAAGGTAAACTGATCCTGATCCTGAATCGGTGTTTCATCGACCGCCGGACAGAAACCCGCGGCTTTGCAGGCTTCGTTGTTTTCGGATTCGTACAGCCACCACGGTCCAGTTGCCATCTCGCCCTGTTTTACATCCAGCAGCCCGGTTAACAGCCGTCCATAAGTGCTGCTTTCCATTTCCGCTTTCAGTTCTGAAGCGTCATCCAGCATTTGCCCCAGAGTTTCAGCCTGGGTTTTAATCGTCCCGGAGAACAGCTCCGTTCCGTCAATTTCATTCACAACGGTCACGCGAATCGTCTTCGCGCCTTCCACCGTCTTCGGTTTCAGTGCATTAAAGCCCAGAATACACAGCAGTATAGCGGCCAGTATCGCAGCCGCCGCAATCCATTTCTTTTTCATCGTTTATTTCCTCTCCAATTTTTCCAGCCGGTCAATCAGCGGATCCAACAGAAACAGCGCTTCCAGCGCGCTCAGCAGACCTTGAACGAGCGACGTTTTTAAACCCATGACAATATAAATCAGCGTGACTTTGGGTGAAAACACAATAAACGGCAGATCGAGCAGCTGGCCGGTCGCAAATGAACAGAAACCGACCAAAACTACCGCCGCCCACCGATGCTGCAGCAGCTTCGCTTTCAGACTGCCAAACACCACAGCATAGACAGGATAGATCAGACAGTAAGCGAACGTCCAGATTGAAACGCCCTGCACCAGCATGTTGACCAGCGTAAAGACCAGCGCGGCATAGAAAACCTCACGCCGATCAAAGGTCAGAGCCAGCACCGCGATCGTCAGGGTGATCGCTTCCAGATACAGCACCTGAGAAAACATCGTAAAGACGACAGCCATCATCGCCGCCATCATCGCGATTCGCGCAATCTGCTTAACCGACATTGTAGCTGCGGGAAACAAAGGGAATCTCCGCTACGCCTTCCAGCCGATTCTCTTTCAACGCCATCTGAAAGAACACATTGGACAAAAGATTCCAGAAATCTAACAGAATCGGCGGAACCGGTTTTTCTTCCCGATCGATCGCGTATGCGATCCGCAATACCGCTTTGCATCGGCTGCGCAGTCCGTGCAGTGCGCAGGCCCCCGCACAGCCTGTCGGCAGCACAAACTGTTTCAGCTCGCCGTTTTCCTGCGTCAGTTTGACATACAGCTGATCCAGCCAACGGAAATCTTCCGGCCGAATGGCCAGTTTTCCCCGAATGGATCCATTCGCGTGATAGACCAGCTCACACAGCTTCAGCAATTCAGGCTGATGCTTCACACAATGCACAGCTTGTCCGATCAGCGACGCCAATTCGTCCGTGGCGATCTCATAATCACATTGCCGTAATGTTTCTTTCAGAAACGAATAAGCACAGCAGCGTTGATCCATTTCCATCCCCCTTTCCTAATAAAAAACTCATTCCTGAATTCAGAATGAGTGAGTTTGACTATTCCATGATTAAAACAGAGCTAATCACAGCCTAGCCTTTAATCCTTCACCCAGAAGACAAGACTTCTTTCATTCAGGCCGGTCTACCGACTTCGCTTCATCCGCCCTTCCGCCTTCCCATATCGATATACAGTGGCTGTTGGAAGTTTGTCCGCTTCACGGTTGCTGGGGCAGTCAGAGAAATTCACTCTGTTCCCGATTAAGCAGTTTCCTGCACCTGAAATGCGTATTCATTATATCATGCCGTCGGGTAAAATAAAGTCTTTTTGCTTTAAAGATAAGCCTTCTGTCACAAAAAGGTTAAGATCAAGGCGGTGATGATTCCAGCCAATGTCACAATAACCGCACCAAGGTATACAGTGATTCGATCCTTTAAACCAAGCCTTAAAATCATGACAAAGATTTCAGAGCCAAAGGCCGCGATGTTCAGCCATGAATCATCTGTGATGTGTCCCCAATTCCAACGGAGAGTATAAGCTATACATACCGTAAGAAAAGCAGTAATACCTAAAATTTGAAGCGTTTTCGTGTTTTTTTTGCCAGCCTCTGGAAAATCAAAGGTACTCAGCAGAAAAGCAAAGTCGATTAAAAAGAGGTTAAGGACTGAGGAAAATTCAGATCGAAGATCCAGACCCCATTTATGACATTCCCACAGCACACAGGCCAGAATTAGGAGCAGAATAAAAATAAAACCGAAATCCCGCAATCTTTTCAAAAGCCTTTCGTTCTTCATTTTCTTTCCCTCCTTCCTTATGGCTGATGAATCATCAGCTCCAGGACAAGGTTCTCTGACAACGGTGTTTCCGCTACAATCCGGCCGCTCGCCGGACTGACGATCACACCGATTTCCTTTCCGTTATCCAATGCGGAGAAAACATAGAGATCTGTTTTTTCTTCCTGCATCGTTAATTCGGGGGCTGCCTTTTCATAGATCAGCTCTAGAGCACGGGGATATGTATTCACGGCATACTGCACCTCATCCAGTCCCTGTTTTCTCAGCAAGACTTCGGCCTGATTCACTGTTTTCAAACCGGTAACCCAGGGAAAAGTGAAGATAAAAAGGAATACTAATATTAAAATGCAGAAGATGGGTTCCGAGATTCGTTGACCCCAGCCGGGAATTTTATTTTTTAATTTCCAATGATAGAATCCCTGACCCAGCCCCATCATCATCAGATATCCGCCCTCCAGCATATACGGAAATAACGCCCAGCACACCAAACCGAGGACAAACGCAATGACGGCAGTCACAGGTAGCGTCTTTTTGTTGCCAACCCAGGATTTTAATTCTTGCGCTTTGCCTTCTTTTCCACGCAGTGCCCAAATGATAAAATATATAGGCACCAACACAACAATAACGGTAATCTCAACGATATTCTTATACAGCAGCTGCGTACAGTAATACACGGCTGCCAAATCCACACCATAAAGAAGCATCGCGATGATCATCAGACCATAGGATTTCTTCCTGTTTATCTGTTCATTCATCCTCACACCTTCTTTCATTTCACTTTCCTGATTCGGGATTCATCCTGACTGAATAACTTCAGCACCTCATTTTCCAATAACGGCGCCTGGGCTATGATCTTTCCGGTAACCGGACTGATGAGGATTCCCATTTGTTTTCCCTGACGTAGCGCGGTAAAAAGATATAGATCTGTTTTCAGTTCTTGATTGCTTAACACTGGAGCTGAATTAGGAAAAATCCAACTCAGTCCATAACGATTTAGCTTGTATAAAACGAATATCTTACAAGCGTTTGTCATTTTAATGCAAGCCGTACCTACTCAATATCCTTTAATTCACTCCGCAATTTTTCTTCCCCCGCTCTATTTCCCCTTATTTGTTTACATTTTATCATATTCCCCTTGTTTGAAAAGCTGTACGCTTATGACTTCATGAATTATTCATAATTTAGTAACGAGACCAGTCAGGGGATTATGGGGAGAACCTGAAACCTAATTTTCAACCTTCACCGATCTCGTCTATAACATGATACCTGTCAGTTAAAACTGCTCTAAAAACGCAATAAGATCCGGCTGCCCGGATCTTCTATTTTTTTATACGGATTGACTGAATCAGTTCTTGTCTGATTTCTTCTGCCGTTTGACTTTTCGCCGCTTTCCCTAAAATATAGGCGAAACTATCGCTCCATTCCTGATCGTTGTACGCTGCCGCGTCCAAGTTAAGCAAAACTCTTCGCAAAGGAATGAAATAACCCTGCGTATGAAGATCGGAGAGATAGGGACATCCGCATTGATCAGCCAGAAATTCAAGTAAACTTTGTTTCGGCATTGTGTCTGTCCTCCTTTTTGTCAACTAAATCAGACTTTTTTTGACATTCGGAATATAATGGATTTATAACTGAAACCAGCCTATTTATGGCCTGTTTCTAGATAAAATGATCAGTAATAAAAAGTCTACTTTTTTAGATGACGAGCCGAAAACTAAGCTTGCCGCTTGCACCACCGCAAAAAGGTTTCGTGCGAAACGCCAAGCTGCGAGGCCGCCTGCCGTGATGAAATCTCTTGATTTTTCCACTGCTGACGTAGTTCATTGAATTGATCGGGAACCGGAATCTTCGGTCTTCCGAATTGAACACCTTTGCGTTTTGCGGCTTGAATTCCCTCTTTTTGCCGCTGCCGGATATTTTCACGTTCAGTCTGCGCGACATAGCTTAACAGCTGCAGCACCAGATCGGCAATCAAAGTGCCGGTGAGGTCTTTTCCTTCCTGCGTATCCAAAAGCGCCATGTCCAAAACCACAATGTCAATGCCTTTTTCTTTCGTCAGATGCCGCCACTGCTGAATAATTTCTTCATAGTTGCGGCCCAGGCGGTCAATGCTTTTAATTACAAGCAGATCGCCCTTTTTCATTTTGCGGATCAGCCGCCGGTAACGTGGGCGGTTAAAGTCTTTTCCACTTTGTTTCTCGATGACGATGTTCTTTTCAGGGACCGGGAATTCCAACATCGCAATCATCTGTCGATCTTCGTTTTGATCCTTCGTCGATACTCGTACGTAGCCATAGATTTGGCAAGTCATGATCTTTCCTCCTTTTTCCATTCTATATAAAACCCTATACAAAACGCAATTATACGCTAAAGGTAAAAATTTCCAGCACTTTTAGTAAAAATAAAAAACACAGATTTCTCTGTGTTTTCAATGAATGTAATAATTAATGGAGTAATTACTCGCCAGATATCGCCAAATTTTCTACATACAGCGAGCTGCAGCGCACACCGTTTAAATCCTGCCGGCCGTCATTGCCCACAGCCACGATCGAATTCATCATTTCCAAATAATTGGCAGCGATCGTAATTAAGTGAATCGGATAGGCAATTTGACCTTTTTCAATTTTAAACCCGCTGGCCTGCAATGAGAAATCTGTCGTCAGCGGATTCAATCCTGCATGCAGTCCCTGCAGATCAGTGATCAGCACGCCTTCCTCGATCTGAGCCATCATGGCGTCCAGGGATTGATCTCCCGGCTCGACAAGCAAATTCGTCGGTGAAATCTGAACCGGACTGCTGCAGCCATTTTTAAATCCATTGCCAGTCGAGGCTCGGTTCGCTTTCAGCGCACTTTTTCGATCATAAAGCGCTTCTTTAAACACGCCCTTTTCAACCAAGACTGTGCGTTGGGTCGGGACGCCTTCATCATCAAAGTCACAGCTGACAAAACCATCAGGAAGCTGCGGATCATCGACAATCGTGATCAACGGACTCATAACCGCCTGTCCCTGACGATCCTTCAATACCGAAAGGTCTTTCTGAATCTGTTCCGAACTGAACATCGACCACAGAGAACCCAGCAGATCTGTGGCGACATCATAACGCAGGATTGCCGGATAACGGCCGGAAGGAATCCGTACGGCAGAGAGCTTGGACACCGCCTCCTGTACCGCTTCTTCGACCAGCTCATCCGCATCCTGGGATGTCAGATCCTTGATGGAACGCCAGCTGAACCCATTTGTTTGTTCCTTGCCGTCCGACGCAATGACGCTCAGCGTGATCAGACCTAAAGTAGAACTGCGGGTTCCCTGTAATCCCTGGGTGTTGGCCAGAGTCGTCAGGGAAGCAACCTCTTGATAGCCGCAGGCAGATACCCGCTGAATTCGGGAATCTTTTTTCAAGGCGGCTGCTTCAATCTTTTTCATGAATTCAATTTTTTCCGATGCCGTATGCTTGGCCAGCGTCTTATCGCTGCGATCATCCGTCATCGGTGTCTGGCCCGGTGTAAACAGAATGGTATCCTCGGTTTCCAAAGCATCCGCCAGTTCACGACATTGTACTGCCAAGGCCTGCAGTGAAGCCTCGTCTGTTTTTTCGCTGTAAACACTGGCGCAGCGCCCCTTCCGGGTTCCCCGCAGCGAAAGTCCGCTTGAATCCGAGACGACAAACTGCCGTGACTGCTGATCAAGGATATCAAAGCGCAGTGTCTGAGTTTGACTTTGATAGACCTCAGCCTCTTCCAGGCCCTCTTCCCGGGCAAATTTCAAAAGTGTTTCTGCGATCATTTCAGTTTTCCTCCTTTGCCGCCGACGGTCATTGAACGGACACGGATTGTCGGCTGTCCCACATCGGTGGGAATGGAACCGCTCTTGGATCCGCACATCCCCTGTTCCCGTGAACCGTTATCTGCGATTTTATCAATTTTAAACAGGATTTCAGCTCCGTTGCCGATCAGCGTCGCACCTCTTACTGGTTCGGCAATCTGACCGCCGCGAATCATGTAGGCTTCCAGTACCGCAAAGTTGAAATCACCGGTAACCGGATTGACCGAACCGCCGCCTAAACGCTTCGCATACAGGCCCAGTGAGGTATCCGCAATGATTTCTTCCACTGTCGAGGTTCCGTTTAACAAAAATGTGTTAGTCATCCGGGAAGTCGGCTCAAACGTATAGTCCTGACGGCGCGAAGAACCGGTCGCTTCCATCCCCATCCGCCGAGCGTTCAGCGGATCGATTAGATAGCCCTTGAGGATCCCGTTTTCGATCAGCAGGTTCCGTCGGCATGGGTAACCCTCATCATCGATGTTATTGCTGCCCCAGGCGTGCGGAATCGTTCCGTCATCGACGGCGTTGACCAGCTCACTGGCGACTTTCTGCCCCAACTTACCGCAGAAGACTGAATTGCCGTAGGCGACACTGGTGGCTTCCAGCGAATGTCCGCAGGCTTCATGGAAGATGACGCCGCCGAAACCATTGTCAATGACCACGGTCATTTCTCCGCTTGGACATTCATCGGCGTTCAGCATCACCTTGGCTGTGCGGGCGGCATCCTGAGCCATGGCTTCGATGTCGATTTGATCATAGAATTCATATCCGGCATGAGCGCCCGGCGCTTTCGCGGAGTTCTGCATCCGATCTCCCTCGACGGCTACCGCCTGCATGCGCATCCGTGTCCGCTGACGGTTGTCACGGACAAACTTGCCTTCACTGGACGCGATGATGACGGTTTGATCTTCATCGGCAAGATTAACCATGGCTTTTTTAATCACAGGATCATAGCTTAAAAGGGCATCGTTGGCGCGCTGCATTAACTGGCGGCGCTGCTTTAGGGTCACGCTTTGAACCGGGATTTCCGGTGCATGCTGATCCACGATTTCCTGCGGCTGAAGAAGCCGGCACTCCGCCTGCCGTTTGCGGCCGATGGACTCAGCCAGCTGATCGATCACCGCCATGATTTTTTCATCGTCCTGTTCGTTGGTATAGCCATAGATTGTGCGTAATCCGTCAAAAATCCGGATTGACAAACCCCAGCGTTCACCGCTGTTAGCCGCTTCAATTTTGCCGTTGAGCATGGAAACACTGCACGTCCATTTTTCCTCTTCAAACAATTCTGCGAAATCTCCGCCCCGAGCCAAAGCCCGATCGAGATATCGCTGTGCTTTTACCGTATCTAAAAACATAGTTTTCCCTTTCTTTTTCTGTTTTTCAGCAATTATTCACACAGGATAACTTGTTTTTCTGTGTGAACCTTGTTATTATGGGACTTGTAGTTTTTCAAAAGGAGTGATTTCATTGGAAAAACCCATTGGATCCCGTAAAAATTTCGCCGATTCCGAAGAAACGCTGGTCAGCGAATTCATGGAACTGGTTCAGGATATTCTGCATATTGACGACGTTCAGGAGCTGCGCGATTATGTTCAGCATTGCAAGACCACTCGCCTGCAGCATTGCGTTAACGTCGCTTATTATACCTTTTTAATCAGCCGCCGCTTGGAGCTGAATGTCCGCAGCGCTACGCGCGGGGCACTGCTTCACGACTTTTACCTGTATGACTGGAAAAACAACGAACAGCCGATCGAAGGCCGCCACAGCGTGGTTCATCCGCAGGTTGCCCTGGCTATGGCCAAACAGTATACGCAGGTCGATCCCATTATGGAAGACTGCATCCTCAACCACATGTGGCCGATGTCCCGGCAGCGTCCGCAGACGAAGGAGGCTGGGTTGTCCAGGGTGTAGACAAGCTGTGCGCCGCGATGGAAATGGGAACCCAGTCCGTTCGCCGCGTCAGCCCGGTAAAGCTGAAGGCCCTGATGGTTTCGGCCATCGCTGCCCGTTATTAATTTCTGCCCTTTTTCTGTCAGGTTTAAAACAAACGTTCAGCACACCCTTGCGGTGTGTTTTTTTTATCCTTTGCAATCCGGTGGCTCTGTTTTCTTTTTAACAAGCAAAGGCTTACCACTGCGGCAAGCCTTTCCTGTTTGGGATTATGCTTGGTAGACAATCTTGCCGTCGATGATCGTGCAGAGATTTCTGGCTTCGGTATCCACTGCCGGCATGCCGTCAAAAATCAGCACATCGCCGTCTTTGCCGGCTTCCAGAGAGCCAATGCGATCGTCGCAGCCGATGATTTTGGCCGCGTTGATCGTAATCATATGCAAAGCCCGGATTTCATCCAGACCAGTGCGGACGGCCTCGCCAGCCTGGGTTATGATCATGTATGGAACAAAGCATGGGCCATCGGTCATGATGGCGCAGCAGACTCCGCGCCGATCCAGCTCCGCCAGACAGTCGATATCCACCTTGCAGCCTTCCCCGCCAAATAACGGAGCCCCTAACGGCCCGTAAATCACACCGCGGACATGCTTGCTGGAAGCAAGCTCGTCATAGAAATCACTGGAACCTAACGCATGATCCAGCGTCACATCAAAATCAAACTCCTCGGCCAGCTGCAAGAGCGACATCATATCATGCTGATAACAATGAACTTTGAGCGGAATTTTCTTCTCCAGCACCAACAGACCGTTTTCCAGCCCCTGATCGAACTTCGGCATTTTTTCCGGATCCGTTTGACCCTGAGCTTTTTTAGCCTGATAGTCTTTCACCTTTAGAAAGTAATCACGAAATAAATCCGCAACCCCTAAGCGCGACATCGGCATCGCTGTCCGCGGTCCGTAAACACCTTTGGGATTGACGCCCATTGCGGCTTTTAAAGCGATGGGATTGCGCAGTGTTCGGCTGGCCAGCGACGTTCCGGCGGACTTCACGGCACAGGCTAATCCGCAGATCACGTTGCCGCTGCCGGGAGTAATCGCGCTGGTTGTGATTCCGGCCTTCGCTGATTCCATAAATGATCGATCCAGCGGATTAATACCGTCGTAAGCCTGAATTTCAGGTGTCTGCGGCTTGGTCAGCTCATTGAGATCCTGAGCGCCGGTATCCGTATCAAAACCGCCGATATGCGAATGGGCATCGACAATTCCCGGCATGACAATCCGGCCGGACGCATCGATGACCTGAGCGGCTTCGGCTTCAATCGCCGCGGCGACTTTTACAATTTTGCCGTCATCGCCGATCAGTACATCAGCCTGTTCCAAAACACCCTGCGGCCCCATCGTCAGCACTTTCCCGTTTTTTATAAGAAGCATTTCATCGCATCTCCTTTCCGATACAAAATTTCACCATTGGCGATCGTCATTTCGACTGCGCCCTTGTAGCTGGTGATCGGATTGGCACTCCACAGGACAAGATCGGCACGCTTGCCTTCTTCCAGCGAACCTGTCAGGTTTTCAATTCCCAACAGTTTGGCGGCATTGTAGGTCAGCGTTGTCAGCACCGCCTCGTCATCGTGGATCACTTTCTGCATTTCCAAAGCCGACCACAACAAATCCTCACGGCCGCCGAAACCATTATCAGCGGCGCTGAAAGTCACCGTCGCTCCCTGTCGGGCCAGCTCGGCAATTCCGGCATAATCGGTATTGCGCGTATATTTATTAAACCCATTGGCCGGATTGGCGACGATCAGACCGCAGTGCTTCTCTGCCAGTTCGGACAACGTACCATCGACGCCAAACCCGCCGCAGAAAACCAAGTCCAGGTCATACTCAGCGGTTGCCCGCAAAACCGAACGAATCTCCGTCGGTGTATTGCAGCTGACAAACAACGGCATCCGCTTGTCAACGACCTGTTTTAAAGCTGCCAGTTTTTCATCTCGTTCTGTCTTTTCATCTTCTGGATTATAATTTTTGGCTGCCTCCAGCTTTTCCTTGAACATCGCAAAAATGCCCATTTTGGTCATTGGCGCCAGATTGCGGGATCCATACGCCTCTTTCACCGCTTCGGTCACCGAAGCTTTCATGCCTGTCTTTTCCTTGATCAGCATCTTCATCGGATTGACACCATGCACGTCAAAAGCCGCCATCTGTCCGCCGAACACATTGTTGTTGGCTGGAGCGACGCCCACCGCTGTAATGCCGAAAGCATAGATCTGCTGCCGGGTAATGCCTCGGCCGTTAAAGGCATACTTGACATCCAGCTGCGGCGTGAAGACGTCGGAGCGTTCATCATTGTCATTGGCATTGCCGCGGATTTCCCGGCCTGGGCCTAAAATTCCCCAGTCGCTCAGCGGATCAATAAAGCCTGGAAACACCTGCATCCCTGCCGCATCGATCACCTCGGCTCCGCTGGCCTTTAGATGCTCACCGATTTGAACGATCTTGCCGTCTTCGATCAACAGATCCGTATTTTTTACCTGTCCCCGGCCGTTATGGACACAGCCGTTTTTGATTAAAATCATCGAATTCATCATCCTTTCCCTGATGTTCATTATACTCATTTAACGCAGAGTCTTCCAGCGATTTCCGACAGAGAATGCACAAAGTCATCAAAACGAGAGAGTTGAGTCATTTTCAAGAAAAATACAAACTAAAAAAGGCTGATCCTGCGGCCAATGGATCAGACCCTTTTTTGATTTTCTGATGCCTGATGAAACAGGGCCAGGCTTCACCTTAAGCATGGAGGCAGATCATCCCCGACAGCGGCGGTTTTCCACAATTCCCCATAACATCAAACCGATCGCAATCAATTCGATGAGAATGAATAATCCATGCGGCAGCTCCTCAACAAGACCATTCAGCATCAAAGCGAAAGCATTAAGGAATAATCCCAGCGTTAACGGCCAGGCTTGTTTTTGACGGCGGCACATAATCTCAGGCCTCCTTCTAAATCCGCCGGCTGTAGTAGGTTTTACAGCCGATCATGACGACTAACAGCACCACCAGCACCGCTAACAGAGTAAAGAATACCGTGGAATTAAACATTCCGCTTAATAACAGCGCAAAATATTCCAATCCCATCATGATCATCAAGGTCGAAGCACTGGTCTTCATGCCGATCAAGGCCTGACGTTCGTCCTTTTCTTGAATTTTGCTTCGCTTCAGCTGTTCAGGATTTTTCAGCAGCTTCATTTTTTTATAGACGTCAAATGCACCAATGATGACTAAGCCTGTTCCTGTTCCCATATAAACTCCCTTTAAAAAAGAAGCAAATTCCAGTTCACCCGAAGGCTTCCACAGACTGGCGATCACAATCACGATGATCCCCAACATGACCCCCAGAATCGAAAGATTTCGGCGATTTTTTATCGTTTTCGTATACTCTGCATCGCTGAGCAGAGCCTGACTTAATGCTTTTGCCAACATTTCATTCATCCTCCTCAAATAAGAAAATATCCTCGATCATCAAGCCGAAATACCGGGCAATCTTGTGCGCCAAGGTCAGCGAAGCATTGTACTTCCCATTTTCCAGCGAGATGATGGTCTGACGGGTGACCTCGACCGCATCGGCCAGTTCACTTTGCGATAAGCGGCGCTGTTTGCGCAGCTCCTGAATTCGATTTTTCAATTTATCACGCTCCATAGTATAGCTAGCTTTACATTTATAGTATAGTCAGCTTTACACATTTTGTCAAGCGAACTTTACACTTTTTCTGCAACTGACTTTAGGGCCTTCCTTTTTGAGGATTAATCGTTGACATGCTTCCCTCAGCTCGCTGCAGTCTGCCGAAAAAACCAAACGCTGTCAAAGTCGGCGGATGCTTCTTCCGACTTTCTTTCGTCATGAAGAAGATAACAGATATTGCCTTGATCGGCATTATAAAAAGGGCATTTCTGCCCTTTATCAGACTATTCCGGTTTTGAGGAATCTTCTTTTTTCTGCGTGTTCTCTTCCAAATGATTCAGCCGCCAGGTCAGCGCACTGCCCAGAATCAATCCGGCCAGGATCAGAAAGAACTTCCATAGAATAAACGGATTGGATCGATCATGAATCATATAGTCATCATACAAGGCGACATTAAAGCTCATATCCAGATAATTCACAATCAGCAGGATCAAAAATAAGATGACAATCGCGGATCCCAGCCAACGCATAACCGTTATTTTTTCATAGACTTATTACCGATGGCCTTACATCTGTTTCAGAATGACAGACAGCTTCGGCATCAGCTGCTGCTTACGGGAAATGATGTCGTGATCATATCCTGAATGATCATCAAACTTCGTGTCGATGATTTCATTCATCACATAAGAGAGCGGTCCGCTGTAAACGAACATGGTTCCCTCCGCCATGATATGCGAGAACATCATGACCATCAGATCAAACTGCTTGGTTGTCTGTTCCTTTTCCAGCTGTTGGCGGAAAGCCGGCAGGATTGCCTGAATGTCTTCAATATTTTTATAGTTGGTCTGCCCAATCGCAATCTTGTATTTTCCCATATCATAGGTCTTTAAGTCGCGGTTCAGTATCTGGGTCGGCGTCGATTCCTTAAGTGCCACCGAAGCGCTCAGCATTTCATCAGCATAGTGATCCAGATCCACTCCGGCAATTTCCGCCAAACCGTAAGCGATATCCTTATCCAGCTGCGTTGTCGTTGCGGATTTGAAATGCAATGTATCGGAGATAATCGCACTCATCATAATTCCAGCCATCTGAGCGGACGGCGTAATCCCGTTTTCCTTATACAGCTGCGCGATAATCGTACAGGTACAGCCGCAGCGCTGATTGCGGTAAAAGATCGGATACGAGGTTTCAATGTTGCCGATGTGATGGTGATCAATAATTTCTTCAATCTCGGCATCTTCAATGTTGTTGATCGCCTGATTCTTTGCGGAATGATCGACGAGAATAAACTTCTTGCGCCGATAATTCAACAGATGATAGCGGGATACAGCACCGACCGCTTTGCCTTCGATATCCAATACCGGATAGCTGCGGTAACGGGTATTCGCCATCTTCTTGGCGACATCATCCACATATTCATCATCCTGGAAGGTAATCGGATTGCGGCTCATCAGACTTTCCACCGGGAATGCCTCGTTGATGACCTTGGCCACCTTCATCGTGTCCCATGGTGTACGGATGACAGCACAGTCCTGTTTGCGCGCCAGCTCCAGATTGTCCGGACTGATCTGTTCGTTGCATGTAATAATCATGCAGCGGGTTCCCATTTCCAGCAGTTGCCGTTGTTTGCGGTTGCCGTCTGAAAGGATCGTGATGGAATGCTTGAAGTTTTCTTCAAATTTTGTGCCGTCATTGAGCGTCACAATGAAAACTTTGCCGTTGGTCTTGAAGTTTTTAGGTTCGTAATCAATTTCACCGTTGATCGTTTTAGCCAGCGCTGATAACGATGCGGTTTTCATCAGTTTCTGCATCAGTTCATCGCTCATCATCCGCGGGGAAGCCAGATTGGAAGTGGAAACGATCCCGGTCAGTTTCTGCTGCTCATCCAGGACAAACAGTGACTTGTTGCGAGCCTTGAACAAGACGTCCCAAGCTTCTTTCAGTGAGGTTTTCGTTGAGATCAGCGTGGGTTCATCAATGTCAATGTCCCGCAGCTGAGAACGCGCATCTTTCAACAACAACGGATTCTCCAGACCGAAGCGTTTTAAAACATATTTGGTTTCTTCGTTGAGGGGGCCTAAGCGGCACGGAATCGCATGGACGCCCAGCCGCTGCTTGAGTTCAGCATAAGCCAAGGCAGAACAAATTGAATCGGTGTCCGGATTCTTATGACCGACGATATAAACATATTGCTGCATAAATTCACCCTATCATATTTTCTGCGCCGTTATCCAGAGCGGCGGTCTTTCTTACAGCGTTATTATAGCATAAAGCCGTCCCTCGCCAACGGTCAATGCTCAATTTTTTACGATGAAAGCGCATTTTTTTGACTGGGACAGTTGACGAAAAAGCGCAGAAAACCTAGAATGAATGTTAAATCAAAACAGAGTTGGGGGATTTTTCAAGTGAGAAGCGAAAACAGTTTAGGATGGAAACAGGGGGCTCGGGATGGACTGCCGATTGCATTCGGATATTTATCCGTGTCGTTTACCTTCGGCATGGCTGCCGCGGCGGCCGGCTTGTCGGTCAGCGAAGCCGTGATGATTTCAGCGACAAATCTGACTTCTGCCGGTCAGTTTGCGGGCTTAACCTTGATTCAGGCTCAGGCTTCCTTCATGGAAATGGCGCTGACGACGCTGATCATTAATTTGCGGTATGCCTTAATGTCGCTGTCGCTGGCCCAAAAACTCGATCCTGCCTTATCCCGATGGCAGAAGGCGATCCTGGCCTTCGGCAATACCGATGAAATTTTCGCCGTTGCCGTCAGTCATCCCGTTGTCTATTTCCGGTATATGCTGGGGTTGATTTTAACGCCAATGGCAGGCTGGGTCGGGGGTACTTTTCTGGGCTGCGCCTTTAGTGCGTTGCTTCCAACGGCAATCCGCTCTGCATTTGCGGTTGCGATCTACGGAATGTTCATCGCGATTATCGCGCCGGTCGCCCGGCAGCTGAAATCGGTAGCCGTCGTTATTGGCATCGCTGTCATCCTAAGCGTAACCCTGCGGATATGTCCGTGGTTCAGCGGGATTTCTGAGGGCTTTTCAATCATTCTCTGCACGATCATCGCAGCCGCGTTAGGAGCATGGCTGTTTCCGGTTCAGGAAGCTGAATCCACAGTCATGCACGACTCATCATCAAACGGCCAAGTTGAAAATTGAATTTTACACGCAGATTAAAGAAAGAATAAAGCAAGCAAATTTTCAGTGCTGAATCAAAAATCATCTGACAATTAAGAACCGGCCGAATCCGAAAAACTTCAATATTGGGATCAGGCCGGTTTTTTTCGTGTTTTCAGATCAAGAAATGGACGCATGAAGCTGCATATTTTGACTGGCTATCCGCTTCATGGATTTTACTGACAAAACACAGATCAGCAAAGTAAGCAGATCCGCTGCTGGCTGGGCAAAATATATTCCATTAACCCCCAGCCAAGGCGGCAGGATGAGAATAAATGGTACATAGAACAAGCCTTGTCGAATCAGAGATAGAAACAAGCCGTATCGGCTGGACCCGATCGTCTGAAACGTAATCGTCATCATATAACACAGCCCGAATGCCGGATACAGTACAACCTGAGAAATCAGCAGTTTTGCACCATACTCAATCACCGCCGGATTGGAATTAAACAGTTGAATCAACGGTCTGGCACTGACAATATAAAGCGCGGCTACGATGATCGTCAACAACAGCGATGTCTTTAAGGCAAACTGCACGCACGCATGAAACCGATCTTCGTTCTTCGCACCAAAAGCATAGGATGCGACCGGCTGGTATCCCTGCATAAAACCCATGATCACATAACAGCCAATCAGCACTAAACGTTGAACCACACCATAGGCTGCAATAATCAAATCAGCATCTGCCATCGGTTTAGCCGCCATGTTGGTTAATGAAGTTGCAACTGCCAAACAGATCTGAATGACCGCCGTTGGAATTCCGATCAGGGTTACTGTTTTTATCAAATTCCAATTTGGTTTAAAGTATTGAGGATGGATTTTGATCAGTGATTTTCCACTGACATAAAAGATGATTAGGATCGCAAAAGTGACAAACTGAGAAACCGTCGTCGCCAGCGAAGCCCCGCCAACCCCCATTCCCAAGCCCCAGTCGAACATGAAAATTGGATCTAAAACAACATTGAGCACCGCTCCGGTAATGACCGCAATCGAGGAAATGCGCACGGATGATTCCGCTCTGGCGGCACAATTCAGACTCTGTGCCGGTAAATTTGCCAGCGCAGCGATGAACATCCAGAACGCATAATCCTTGGCCTGCGGCAGAACCGCGGAAGAAGCGCCAAACGATCGTAACAGCGGTTCCATGAAGAAGATTCCGCCAACACATAACAGAATACCGATCAGAATCGAGATTCCAATTATGGTAGTAACCGTAGTATTGGCCCCTTGCTTATCCGCTGCGCCTAATTGCCGGCCCGCCAGCACCGCAGCCCCGGCGGCAAAGATATTTTCTACGGACACCATGATCAGCAAGAGCGGCAGTGTCACACCAACGGCAGCCAGCGCGATATCAGAGTGTAGCATACCGATATATGCCGTATCTACGATGTTATAAACAGCCTTTGCCAGCAATGCGATTGTGGCCGGAACCGCGAGCTTTACAATCGCTTTTGATGGCTGCATAGCGCTTAAAATTGAACTCTGGGTCTGACTCATAAGCCTTTCCTTTCTGCGTCTACGACGCCGTACAGCAGAATTGCCAAGGCTCTTTGACAAAGCTGCTCACGTTCTTTTCCGTTTTCCGGATCGGTTTGACCTTGGCCTGCATATTGCGCATTGATGAAGTCCTGGGTCTGACGAAACAAATCAATCACTTCCTCACGAGAAAAATCCGGCCGCAGCGTAAGCTGGCCCAAAATCGTATCCAAGACCTCAATGTTATATCGATCAAATTCAACACGTACTTCAGCGATCGCTGAGCGCAGATGCGACGGAGCTGATAAAAGTGCCTCACAGAATAATCGAAGCTGATGCGGGTGTTGATCAAAATAATCCCAGCGTGCTGCAAAATATTGATCCAGCTGGGCCTGAACGCTGGCTTCAGCCTTTGATAAAGCAAGCTTTAGATAAGCAGTTAATCCATCAAAACAATCCTGAATGCACGTCAGATATAATTCATCTTTATCCTTAAAATAGTGATATAGAATTCCCTTTGAGATATCACCCTCCGCACAGATCACATTGATTGAGCTTAATCCGTAGCCCTTTTCCGCAAATTCCTTCGCTGCGCTCTCCAGTATCCGCTGACGGCTGATCTGATTTCTTTCTTCTCTTTTCATTCTAGCCTCCATAAAACAAACTATCTAGTCTGTTTTTCATAAACGATCCTATCACAAACAGACCAAGTGGTCAATCTTTAAGAAATAAAGATTGACAAATTTCCTTTTTTGTATACGCTATACTTTTTCTGTTTTACAGGCCGAACTGATTTAGTCTTTCAGCCACAATAAAACCGTGCGTTTTTGTGCACGGTTTTATTGTGAATCATTTTGATCTGTTAAATCAACATCAGCCAGGCGCTGAATATTCTGAATCAGCTGTTTATTGACTCGCTTATAAGTTTCCAGATCCGATTGAGATATCTCTTGTGTGATCCATTGGGAGAACTTTGCCCGGTTTTCCTGCAGCAGCTGAATAATCGGAGCCGCTTTGTCCGTTAACATCAGATGCACAATACGACGATCACGCTTATCCACTTCTCCACGAAGATATCCCTTTTGCGTTAATGAATCAACACTGCGGCAGATCAACCCCTTAGACACACCCAGTGTAACGGTCAACTCTTTAGCCGTATCCATCTGTGGATTATTGGACAAAAAAATCAATAAATTCATTTCATTTGGGGAAAAAGGCTCCTTGATGATCGCGCGGCAGCAGTATTTACTGTAAGCTTCACGATAACGAGCATACCATTGCAGCATTTCGCCCGCTTTTAAATCAGAAACTGAGATCATGATGTATCCTCCTTTACAGTCTGTTTTAACAGTGATTTCTTTTGATCAATTCTTTCAATGTCTGCCTTATTTCTTTTATTCTATGCTAAAATAAGTACAAATTCCAGTTTTGAATCATTTCCAACGCGATTAACAGAACGGAAGAGTCAGCATTGCAACAAAAGGGAGAGAATTTTTATGCGTTTATCTTTAATTTGTTATACCTTAATCATGGCCGGTGTGACCTATCTTCTGCGGGCAGCGCCCATTCTTATTTTTCAAAAAAAGATTGAAAATGCCTTCATTCAAAGCTTCCTGTTTTATGTTCCCTATGCGGTACTGGCGGCGATGACTTTCCCAGCGATTTTGATGAGTACACGCAGCGGGCTGAGTGCGGCGGCAGGTCTGTTGATCGCTCTGATCTTAGGCTGGCGTGGCAAAGGCCTGTTAACGGTGGCACTGGCAGCCTGTGCTGCGGTGTATCTTGTTGAACTGATTATCTTATAAAAATAAAAGTGATCTATTGTTAAAGAAGGTGATAGGATGCTCATGCTCTGTTCTAACGGTCTGACCTGCAAAGCACTCCGGGATCAGGTGCGTCAGGAACCCCATAAACTGCACAAAGAAAAACCGCGGGCAGCTTTGATCGTTACTTCTGATCCAATTTATAAAGAAAAAAACTATCATGTTGCGCGCTGCCTTCAGGAATTGGAAAGTCTGGGTTTCAGCGTGGATCTGTTTGATTTTGATTATCAACGTGCTGAGATGCTTCTGGCCTATGATTGTGCCGAACTGATCGGTGGTAATCCTTATACTTTGCTTCAATCTCTGAGCAAAAGTCAGGCTCAGCCTATACTTAAAGAATTAGCGAAGCATCATATTTTGATTGGCTGGAGTGCAGGGGCACTGGTTTTAGGACCAACAATCGACTTGATTGAACAATATTTCCCTGAGATGAACACGCTTAATCTTACGGATTTGACAGGAATGAATTTGACAAGCAGACAGATATTACCTCATTATCATCAATTTTTAAACCGTGATCCACAATATGAAATACTTTGTCAAGCCTACGAGCAGGATCATCACTGTGAAATTATCCGGCTTAGTGACGGTGAAGGGATCATTATCGATTCAGAAAATGACTCTTTCATACGGATTCAATGACTTTTATGGAATTTAGAATTTTCATTATTCTGACAATAATGCTTCTTTCATTTTCAACATAAAAAGAAAACCACGATGCGATCCGGTATGATCAAAACGTGGTTTTTGCTTTATGGGAGAAAAGCCTGGGATTTGGCCTTATCGAATACAGCGTGAATTTCAGAGAACTTTATTCCTTGAACTCCGGTGGATTTTTACGGGCTGGATCGAAGTGCTGACCATCTCCGGACAGATCAAAATAAATTCGGGAATCGGACGTGACGCCCCAGTCCTTTTGCGAACCGCTGTCCACAATCCGATTAAAGGCCTGACGGAACATCGTGTTGTGCGCTTCCTCGCGGTTCAGCAGAAAGTCAATGACTTCGCGGACGCCTTCATCCTCAATCTGACGGTACAGATACTGATACACAACTTTTGCCCGCTGCTCAGCCGCGATATCGGAAAGCAGATCGGCCGCCAGATCGCCGGTTTCATTGACATACGCCGCTGTCCACAAATAGCCTGAAGCATTCGCCAGCAGCGGTGTTAAACCAGTCAGCACATGCGCTTCCATGCCTCCGACAGTAGCATCCTTAGCGTTGAGCTGATCACCGTTAAGCTGATTGATCATCTCGGCGACGATTTCCATGTGACATAATTCTTCGGCTGCAATATCAAGAAATAAATCTTTGATTTCCTTATCCTGAATCCGCAGACTCTGAGCAAAATACTGCATAGCCGCTTTCATTTCCCCCTGCGGACCGCCTAACTGTTCCTGCAGCAGCGCAGCATAGGTTGGGTTGGGTTTCTTCACTTTGACCGGATGCAGCAGCTTTTTCTGATGTTTAAACATGATGTTTCCTCCTTCGTTATTTTTGAACTTTGTTCGTTTGGTATTAGGATGAACCGAATTGAGAAAAATCAAACGTGAAAAATCAAAAATAAGAAAAACCGCGGGTCAGGAACAACATCTGCCGCGGTGCTCAGAAAAAAATAAACGATAAGAAAAACGCCTAAACCACAACCGTCATGGTTTCAGGATTGACCGGATGGGCGTCCGGCTGCTGCGCCGGGGTACCAATAACCAGCGATCCCACGCAGAAATAATTCTCCGGGACGCCTAAGGATCGGGATAGACCGGCAAATTGCGGATGGTTAAAAACATGCCGGCTGTAATCAATCCAGCAGGAACCCAAGCCCAGCGCCTGGGCTGCCAGCATCATGTTGCCCATCGCCAGCGCTGCGTCCGTGACCGGCGAATACGCCTTTTTATCGGCAAACACGACGATTAACAAGGGAGCATTATAATACGGATCTTCCTCTACATTCAGCAGCGAAGCCAGCTCTTCGATCATCTCCTTGCGCTGGATTGCGACAAAATACCAGGGCTGCTGATTCATCGCACTCGGCGCTGCCTGCCCTGCTTTCATCAAAATATCCAGCTGTTCGCGGCTGACCGGCTGTTCCGTATAGCTGCGAATGCTGCGGCGGTTAAAAATGGCATCTAAAACTTCACTCATCCTTGGATCTCCTTTCGGCTTTTATCTGATTTCTGCTGATTCAGCCCACGCTTTCCGCCTGGGACTGTAACAAAAATCATTGAAACAGAATTCACAGAAGCCGCCGGCAGTCTAATAAGTCAGAATCTGCGGGCCATCCTCCGTGATCAAAATCGTATGTTCCCATTGTGCAGACGGTTTGCCATCCTGGGTGTAGATCGTCCAGCCATTGTAGCGATCCATCTCGACGCGGGCGCTGCCCATGTTGATCATCGGCTCCACCGTCATAACCATCCCCGGCACCAGCAGCATCCCGGTATTTTTCTTGCCGATATGGGAAACAAACGGATCGTCATGGAATTTCAAACCGACGCCATGACCGCCCAATTCGCGGACAACCGAGTAGCCGCAGCTCTCTGCATAACTTTGGACGGCCGCCCCGATATCACCGACAAAATGCCAGGCCTGTGCAGCGGCAATACCGCGGTTCAGGCATTCCTTCGTTTCTTCAACCAGACGACGATTTTCATCGCTGACCTCACCGATCATAAACATCCGCGAAGCATCGGAATAAAATCCATTGTAAATCGTCGATACATCCACGTTGACGATGTCGCCGGCTTTCAACTTGCGGCGATGACTCGGAATCCCATGGCAGACCTCATTGTTGACGGAGGTGCAGACACTTTTTGGGTATCCCTCATAATTCAGCGGAGCACAAATTGCTCCTCGTGCGGTGGTCGTGTCATAGACAATTTTATCAATTTCCTCAGTGCTCATGCCCTCACAGATTGCGGCGGCAACCGCATCCAGCACCGCTGTGTTAATATCAGCACTGGCTTGTATGCCAGCAATCTCCGCCGGAGTTCGAATCAGACTGTGGGAGGGGACGATGTGACCGCGCTTTTTATAATACGCAATTTTCTGATCCAGCGGCTGGTGGCATTCACTGTACGGATGGCCGCTGCCGCACCAGCATGGATCTTGGGGTTTAAGATGAATTCGTTTCATACTTCGCCTTCTTTCTATAAAATGATCTGATCATTTATCACTAAGGAAAAGGTCAGACCTAACTTCTCCGCCGCTTTGCGGCACAGCAGCATCCGCTGCATAAAGATTTCAAAATAATCCATCACCGCGGAAATCTGCGTGTCAATTTTCAAATCCAGCACAATCTTTTTGCGATCCGGTGTGATTTCTGTGCGCGACTGATGCACAGCATAATTGACCCGGTCGTGAATATCAAAGGTGGCAAAATCACGGTTGCGGACACGCGTGCGGCGGACATCGGTTTTATCTGCCAGAATCAAAGCGGCAGCAATCGGATTGACAGGATAGGCTGTACTTTCATCATGATTGCCGATCGCGCTGATAATCGTTGAGATTTCCTCGGCTTCTGCTCCCAGCTTGTCAAGAATCCGAAAAGCCATAACCGCTCCGCTCTGCGCGTGATCCACACGATTAATGACGTTGCCGATGTCGTGCAGCCAGCCGGCGATTTCCGCCAGTTCCGCCTCTCTTCGACTATATCCCAATGTCAAAAGGATTTCCCGCGCTTCTTTCGCGACCTTGCCGACATGCGCAAAACTGTGCTCAGTATAGCCCAGCGCCGCCAAAGCTTCATCCGCTTTCTGAATGTACGTTCTGACCTGGGGATTATTTCTGACCTCTTCAACGGTGATCATCGCGTTCCTCCTTTTCCGTCCTTTGCAGGATTTCCTTCTCTGCCTTTACTATGGACCAATACCGGCATTCTAATCGGCCTGCTGGATCAGCACGCCCTCCTGCGGCATGGATCTGTGGGTACTGTAAAACCGCTGGATCGCCAGGATCATGGCTTCGCTGTCCTCGACTCCGGCAGTTTCATTGCAGGAATGCATCGCCAGCTGAGCTAATCCGATATCGACGGAAGCGATGCTGACCTGAGAAGTGCTGATGCTGCCCAGCGTACCGCCGCCCTTTAAATCGGAACGGTTTGTGAAATATTGAGTTTTTACTCCCACTTCAGAGCAAAGCTCCTTGAATAAAGCCGCGCTGATCGCGTCCGAGGTATAACTCTGATTAGCATTGTATTTGATCACGATGCCCTGATTCAGATAAACACGATTAGTCGGATCGGATTTCTCTGGAACATTGGGATGCACGGCATGCGCGTTATCCGCAGAAATCATCAGCGACGAAGCCAGCGCCCGCTGCAGATCCTCCTCCGTCAATGCCATTGCCTGCGTTATTCGGCGCAAGGTATCGATCAAAAAGGTCGAAGCCGCGCCCTGGCGTGTCCGGCTGCCGACTTCCTCATTGTCAAAGCAGCAGTAGACATTCAATGAACGGCGGCTGCGGCCCTGCAGAAAGCCCTGCAGCGTCGTATACGCACACTGCAGATCATCCAGATGCGGACTGGAGATAAACTCTTTGTTCTTGCCCCAGACATAGCCTTTCTGCAAGCAGGTTAAGTACAGATCAAAACTGAGTACCGCCTCCGGTGCGACCTTGAGCTCTTCTGCCAGCAGCGTCTTGATATCAAACGGCTCCTGACCCAAGCCCAGTAATGGAAGCATATCTTTTTGAGCATTGTAGCTGGCGTTGGTATTGGCTTCACGGTTCATGTGAATCGCCAAAGAGGGAATCGTCAGCAGCGGACGGTCAATGTTCAAATACCGGCTGACAATCTTCTCTCCATCCCGCACGATCACCCGGCCAGCTAAGGACAGCGGGCGATCCATCCAGGTGCTGCACAGCATTCCGCCATAACCTTCGGTGTTCAGCTTCAGATAACCGTTTTCCAGAATCACAGCATTGGGCTTAAGCTTGAAAGTCGGTGCATCACTGTGGGACGCTGCGATATTGAAACTGAGATCTTCTGTTGTTTCCGGCATTTGCCAGGCCAGCAGACTGGAATGATTGCGGATCGTAAAATACCGTCCGCCGGGCGTCAGCGACCAGCGGGCACTCTCAATCTGTTCTTCATATCCAGCCTGGATCAGCCGTTCACGCAGCTGATCGACGGCCTGAAAACAGGTGGGGCTGGCTGCGATAAAATCAAGCATGTCTTGAATTTGTGTGTTTGTCATTTCTTCACCTCATTAAAATTGATCCGGAAAATCCGGGGTTTTTAACCAACAAAACTTAGCCGCAGAAAACTACGTCATCTCAATTATACTCATTTTCATGCCAAACGACACATAAAAACATGAATTCCTGGCAGATTTCCCTGTTAAAACAGCGCAAATCGGACAGAATGACTATCAGAATCATAAGTCATTGAAGGAGGAAACAACATGACCATCCAAACCACTCTGCCCCGGATCAATGAGCTGGGGTACTATGAAATGCGGCTGGAAAGCATCGGCGGCCTGGGCGCAAATCTGTGCGGCAAACTGTTGGGCGAGCTGGGTGCTGTTCAGCTGGGCCTGAATGCGGCCAGTTTTTCCAGTTATGGCTCGGAAAAACGCGGCTCTCCGGTGAAAGCCTTTATTCGTTACAGTGCGCCGACTCAAGAAATCCGCATCAATTCCCCCGTCCGGCATCCCGACTGTCTGGCCTTATTTCATGAAGCCATGGCAGGAAAGCTGCCGGTTAACGCCGGGGTACAGCGGCATTGCCGGGTTGTCATCAATACGGCGTTGGACGGAGCCGCAATCCGGGATCGGATGCAGCTGGCAGCGCGTGATATCTACTGTGTTGATGCCCTGACTCTGGCGCTGCAGTCGAAGTCGCGTGTGAACATGGTCATGCTTGGGGCGATTGCCCGCGCCACTGGCTTTATACCGTTAGAGGTCGCAAAGCAGGCAGTGATCGCGACACTGGGCAGCAAAGCACCGGAGCTGTTGGGCGCTAACTTAGAGGGTGTGCAGCGCGGCTATGATGAAGTTCAGCTCTATCATTTTGATGATGAACGCTATCCGGAAATTCCATTTGACAGCGAAAGTGAAGGCTGGGGCTGGAAAACCGCTCCGATCGGCGGGGTTAACCCGATCAGCGGCAGTTCTGTACGCAATGATCTTTCTGCCAGCCGCGAAGGTTATCTGCCGCTGTTTGAGCCGGAAAAGTGCATTCATTGCGGCCTGTGCGATTCCACCTGTCCGGATATGGTATTTCAATTCTTTCCTGGGGAACTGAAAGGCCGGAAAACGATGCTCAACCGCGGACTTGACTATCGTTTCTGCAAAGGCTGTCTGCGCTGCGTTGACATCTGCCCGACTCATGCCTTAACCCGCGGAGTTGAGAAAGAACATCCGCATCCAGACTATTTCACTCCGGTTCGCGATCTGTTAACACCCGATCTGCGGCAGACCCATGTCGGCGCCAACAGCTGGGTTACCAGTGAATCACCGAATGAAGAAATTTTGAAAAAGGGAGGAAATGTGTGATGAAAAAACAGATCAGCCTGTATGAAAGCGGCAATGAACTGGCTGCGGTTGCCGCAAAACAGATCAACTATCATGTCATGGGCTACTATCCGATTACCCCTTCAACCCAGATCGCTGAAAATCTTGATCTAATGAAAGCTCAAGGACTGCACGATATTTCCCTGATCGCTGCCGAAGGCGAACACAGCGCGGCTGGAATCTGTTACGGTGCCAGCACCGGTGGCGGCCGGGTTTTCAATGCCACCAGCGCCAACGGTTTGCTTTATGCCCTGGAACAGCTGCCAGTTCAATCCGGCACTCGCTTTCCGATGGTGATGAATGTTGCCTGCCGGACGGTATCCGGCCCCCTGTCCATCAAAGGCGATCACAGCGATATTATGATGATGCTGAACTGCGGCTGGATCATCCTGTTCGCCAACAGCGTGCAAATGGTATACGATTACAACCTGATCGGACTCAAGCTGGCTGAAACTGTCAATCTGCCGGTTGCGGTCGCCTTTGACGGATTCTTTACCAGCCACCAAAAACGCTGCTGCATGATTTTTGAGAAGGATCAGGACGTTCAGGACTACATCGGACCCGTGAAAAAACGTACGGATATCCTCGATACCGAACATCCGGTAACCATTGGTTCCTATATGAACGAGCCGGATTTAATCAATAATAAGTATCAGCTGCATGAAGCAATGGAACAAGTGTTCAATGAGATTGAGCCGCTGTTTGAAGAATTTAAAGAATTGAGCGGACGGCCGCAGCACCTTGTGGAAACTTATCGGGCGGAGGAAGCCAAAGTGGTCATCTTTGCGCTGGGCTCGACTTATCACACATTAAAAGAAGCTGTCGATCAGCTGCGGAAAGAAGAAATTGAAGTCGGCGCTGTCACACTGACGATGATCCGCCCGTTTCCCAAAGCTCAGCTGATTGAAAAGATCGCCCATGCTGAAACCTTAATTGTCTTAGATCGGCAGGACAGCTATGGTGCCCAGGGCGGCAACATGTCACTGGAAATCCGTGCGGCTCTGCAGGAGGCGAAACTGGATTGCGAGGTCTATACACGAATCTATGGTTTGGGCGGCAAAGACTTCTACTATGAGGAAGCTGTAAAACTGGTGAAGGATTGTCTTGGGCAGGATCTGCCGCGATTTGATTACCTGCAGATAAACGAAGGTCAGCCTGTTTCCAATCCGGAATACTTTAAACCGCTGACGGCGGAGGATACAGAGTTAGGGCTCACCCAATGCCGGCTTAATGATCAAGGCCAGCTGCAGGTGCAAGGCGGTCAGATCGCTGCGACGACCGCGATGCCGAAGCGGCTTGCGCCGGGGCATGGAGCCTGTCCGGGATGCGGAATCCCAGTCAATGTCAATTTATTGCTACGAGGGATTGAAGGCGTGGTTGTCCTGTTATTTCAAACGGGCTGCGGCATGGTTGTCACAACTTCATATCCGAAAACTTCATTTAAAGTTCCCTACCTTCATAACTTATTTCAAAATGGCGCGGCTACGGTTGCAGGCCTGGCGGAAATGTTTCATCAGCGGCAGAAGCGCGGAGAATTGCCTGAGGGGGATATCACATTCATCATGATCAGCGGTGATGGAGGGATGGATATCGGTTTGGGTTCAGCTATTGGTGCAGCCCTGCGCAACGATGCATTCATTTTGATGGAATATGATAACGGCGGATATATGAATACAGGGTATCAGCTTTCTTATTCGACCCCGATGGGAGCGCGGAGTTCCACCTCGCACATCGGCAAAACTCAGTATGGAAAGACCTTTGTCAACAAAGACACGCCGCAGATTATGGCAGCCGCAGGGGCTCAGTATGTAGCGACGGTGGCAGAATCCCAGCCGGCAGACTTTTTAAAAAAGGCGGCAAAAGCTCAGTATTATGCAAAGAATAAAGGCTTTGTTTATCTGAAAGCTCTATCAGCCTGTCCGTTAAACTGGGCAGATGTCCCGAGTCAGGAACGGAAGGTGATTCAGGCTGCCGTTGACTGCGGATACTTCCCGCTTTATGAAATTGAGGAGGGGATCACGTTGATTAACTACAATCCGGAAAAGAACGGAAAACAGATTCCAGCAATCGACTGGCTGAAGATGATGGGACGGACGCGGCATTTAGGAAAGCCGGAATATGCGGAAGTCGTTGGGCATATCCAGAAAGAAATTGACAAACGCTGGACACGTTTGAAAGCGCGGGCCGAAAGTGATGTTTTGTAACTGAGAAGTTTCCTGATTTCATTCTTTTCTCCAGCATAAAAAAACGCAGTTTCTCCTCTCTGACAAAAGAGCTGTGAAAGGGAAGGAAACTGCGTTTTTATATTAGATTTGAGAAAGGTTACTGCTTAGAGGTACTGCCGAAACCACCATTTCGCAGCTGATCGACTTCATCATCTACCGTGATGCCGTATTCTACAAAGATTCCCTGCATAAAGCCTTCCCCCTGAGTAAGCGATAGTTGTTTTTCTTCACGGGAATCATTGAGCAGCTTGCAGAAAATATGGCCTTCATTGTCGGAATCATAGTAGTCGGAATCAATAATTCCCACGGTGTTGTTAAACTGCAGCCGATATTTAAAACCCAGACCGCTGCGCGGATAGCATTTTAAGACCCATCCGGCTGCGATCTGAACCCGAATACCGGTTGGTATTTTTATAGATTCTCCTGGTTTGAGGATAAAACTCTGGGGGGCAAAGAAATCATAACCAGCGGAACCGATGGTTGCCCGCTTTGGCAGCTGAAGCTGATCATATATCTGAGTGGCTTCCGCTTGTGTCGCTGTTGTAAACGTATCAAGCCAATCCTGAACAAATTGTTTTTTACTTACTTTTTCAAATTTTGCGATTTTCTGCATGGAATTTATTCCTTTCTTCAACATGTCTGACCTGAATTGTACCTATTGTAAAGAAAAGGATCGGCTTTTGTCAACTCCAGGACTTAACCGATCCTTGCACACTTTGAGATCCCCCCTTATCTCAAAGATTATTATTGGGTTCAAACCTCACAGCGTGATTGAGATAAGGGCACGCAAAAACCCGTCCTGACACAGAACATATAGTTTGCCAGGCTATCCAGTCACAGGACTGGATTCAGGTGCATGAACAATATTCATCGCACCGACGATATCGCGATGACAGTGAAAGCCGCAGACACATCGATAAAAACGTTTGTCAGGGGTATTGATTCTGCCGCAAACCGGGCATCGTTTGGATGTATAGCGAGGATCAACATAGACTAAACGGAGTCCTTCGCGTTGTGCTTTGTAACGGATGTTGTCAATCAAACGGTAATAGGACCACTGGTTCAGCTCCCGCTTATCTCTGGATTGTTTCATTTCTCGTTTGCCAATTCCGTGAAGCTGCTCTACACAGAGCACGCCAACATTCTGATCGACTGCAAACTGGACAATCTGAGAGCTGATGAGATGACATTGCGTAATCATCCAGCGGTAAAGACCATGATTCAATTCTTTAATTTTTGAATAGTCTTCCTTTTTTTGAAGTTCTGTAAGTTTTGCATAAAAAGCATTGCGGCGAAAACGGGACTCTCGTCCATTTCCGAAAAAGTAGATCTTTCCATCTTCTGTGAAGGCAACCGCAGGAACTTTAATTCCCAGATCAATGCCCATTCTTTTGGTCGATATGGATTGCGGTTTTTCCAACACTTTAACATTAAGTTCAGCAGCCCACCATTGTTTGTAGGGATGAATGGTCAGTTTGCCTAATTCCATGCTGAGAAAACGTTGTTGATATGGCTCGGCCATGATTGGTAATTTCAGCGTGTCACCGATACCGAAGCGGCCGCCAACCTGAATTTCTAATTCATTATCCACAATTTTGAAGTTTGGCTGATGCCAGCAGCATTGCGATGTTTTCAATCTCAGTTTTAGATTGTTAAATTTTTGAACATGTTTGAAGATTTGCTTTGCATCCTGAACGACCATTGCACGACTCCAGAAAGGGATGAAAGTGCAGAAGTCGCCATAGGATACATAAACAGGATGTTTGTTTTTGATATAAAGCTGAAGTAAGTTGTTAACCTCATTTTGATAGGCCTTTGCCATAATTGTAAGAATTCTTGATGTATTTTCATCAGTTTTTAATAAGATCCGACAAGTAAGATAAATATTGTCACCTCCTCAGAGTTATTATTCCCTACACTTATAATATTGCGCATTTTTGAAAAAAGCCCCACAAAAAAAATAAAAATTTTTTAAATGCTTCCAACTGCTTTGAAATTTACAGAATTTCGGATCCTTCTCAAGTCCGGCAGAAGCGTCCGATTTGGACAATCTCTACTTTTTTTGTTTTTTTCAAATTTTTTAAAAAAAAGACTTGTCAAATGTACTTCTTCATGATAGTATATAAAAGCGCTGTGAGTTACCAAGTGAAGAAGTACTCAAGAGGCTGAAG
>ERZ1106981.31-NODE-31-length-118597-cov-11.331579_pt1 | contig 118597 bp, 116 predicted proteins | sample MGYA00403692_ERZ1106981 | MGnify/ENA primary metagenome ERZ1106981 (study PRJEB35170, sample SAMEA104062431) | human gut metagenome | biome: human gut; feature: human-associated habitat; material: faeces | place: Denmark | collected 2012-06-22 ... | reverse complement strand
ATACCAAATTTATCACTACCCGCTTTGGTAACGTCTTGGGTAGTAATGGTTCTGTTATTCCTCTATTTAAAGAGCAGATTGAGAATGGTGGTCCTGTCACGGTGACGCATCCGGATATTATACGTTATTTCATGACGATTCCTGAAGCATGCCGTTTGGTAATGGAAGCTGCTACTATGGGAGAAGGAAATGAAATCTTTGTTTTTGAGATGGGAAAAGCTGTGAAGATTGTAGATTTGGCTACTCGTATGATTGAGTTGGCCGGTTATAAAGTTGGTGAGGATATTGAAATCAAGTTTACAGGATTACGTCCCGGAGAGAAATTATACGAGGAAATTTTGAGTGCGGAAGAAAATACGATTCCAACTGATAATAAGAAGATTAAAATAGCGACAGTACGTCATTATGAATATGTTGATATTCTTAATGAATATACAAAGTTTGAAATTTTGTCACGTACAGTACAAATTACAGATACGGTTACTTTGATGAAAAAGATTGTACCTGAATTTATTTCTAAAAATTCAAAATTTGAAATATTAGACACTGCTAAATGAACATTTATCATGTATTTATTTATAGACAATAAAGCGAACATTTCAGAATCAATTACAGTAAACGTCTAATTAATTGGGATGTTTACCAAATCATATTAAATCCAAGATTATGTCAATTCAAGTATTGAAACCAAAGTTTGAGATTGAAGAATGTCTCGAGGCAGTAAAAGAATGCCTTGAACAAGGCTGGACAGGTATGGGCTTTAAGACTGTTCAGTTTGAAGAAGCCTGGAAAGATTACACCGGTCATAAGTATGCCTATTATCTAAACTCTAACACTGTAGGTCTTCATCTTGCTGTGAAAATTCTTAAAATGCAGAATGGCTGGCAAGATGGTGATGAAATTATCTCAACTCCTATCACGTTCGTATCTACCAATCATGCGGTTATATACGAAAATATGCATGTTACATTTGCTGATATAGATGAGTATCTTTGCCTTGATCCTATAGATGTTGAGAAGAAAATAAGTAATAAGACCAAAGCTATTATTTTTGTAGGTTATGGTGGACGCGTAGGAAAACTAGATAAGATCATAGAGATATGTAAAAAGTATGATCTAAAACTAATACTTGATGCTGCTCACATGTCTGGCACACGAGTTAATGGTGTTACTCCGGGTACTTGGGATGGCGTAGATGTTACAGTTTATTCTTATCAGGCTGTGAAGAACCTTCCTACCGGTGATAGTGGTATGATTTGTTTTGCAAATGAGAAAGACGATAAACTAGCACGCCAGCTTGCTTGGTTGGGTATTAATAAAGATACCTATGCTCGTTCAAACAAAGGAACCTATGCTTGGAAATATGATGTGGACTATGTGGGTTATAAGTACAATGGTAATGCTATAATGGCCGCTATTGCACTGGTTCAACTTAAATATCTTGACAGGGATAATGCGCGTCGTCGTGAAATTGTAGAGATGTACAACAAGGCATTTGAAAATAATGAGAAGATTCAGATCGTGAAAGCTCCACATGCAGACGAATGTTCTTTTCATATTTATGAACTTATAGTACCTGACCGCGAAGGGCTTTTAGATAAACTTGCGGAAAATGATATCTATGCTGGTGTACACTATCGTGACAATACAGAGTATAGTATGTATCTCTATGCTAAAGGTACTTGTCCACTAGCACATGACGTTAGTGAACATCTTATTACACTTCCTCTGCACATGTGGCTCACAAACGAAGATATTGAGAGAATTGCAACAATTGTAAATGATTACGTAAAATAGTATGGTCTACGAAGGTGTTTTAGAGGGAAGGTATGTGGACTTACGTTCTGTTATTGAGGACGATGCAAAGTTCACGCTTTCTTTGAGACAAGATCCACTACTTACTCAGTATCTTCCTAAACTTGATATCACAGAAGAACAGCAACGAGAATGGATTTGTAATCAACGAATTTTGGAAGGCGATTACTTTTTTGTGATTTCTAACAAACTTGGGAAACAAATAGGAGTAATTAGCTTGTATGACATAAAAGAGGATACTTGCGAAAATGGGCGGATAGCTGTGATAGGTGACGCATTTCAAAGTATTGAGGCACAACTCTTAAATCTTGATTTCGCTTTTAACATTTTGGGTTTAAGTAAAGTGATTTATAACGTCTATGCAGAAAATATTCATGCCGTAAGATTTGCTAAGTTATTTGGCTCTGAGTACTCTGGATCGCATATAGATAAAGAAGGTAAAGAAAGAATCGATGGTGTATTCACGAAAGAGTCATACGCAAAAAGTCGTGAAAAAATTAGTAAAATATTGTATCGTAAATAATCCTATATGAAAAATTTAGAAAAGTATACAAATGTATTTGTGGAAAATCTGCAAATTACAGCAGAACAGTGCAAAGGACTTCAGTATCAAGGTGTAGAACTTTGGGATAGCGTAGGTCACATGACTCTTGTTGCAGCTTTGGAAGATGTCTTTGATGTCATGTTAGAAACAGATGATATTGTTGATCTTTCTTCTTTCGAAAAGGGTATGGACATTCTTCAGAAATACAATGTCTCATTCTAAAAATCTGAAATATTAATAATGATAATTTTTTATTCATTATTTGGAAATTGTATCATATTGATGGAGGATTATTTGAACAAACAATGGAAAAGGTTAAAATGATATCATTGGATTATAATCAGATTTTAGAGTATCAAGCAGACAGATATCCTTATTTGTTTTTTGATAGGATTGATGAAGTAATACCGGGACAGAGGTGTAAGGGGTATAAGAACTTGACTCATAACGAATGGTTTTTCCCTATTCACTTCCCTGGTGATCCTTGTATGCCCGGTTTCCTGCAAGCAGAAGCTTTGACGCAAGTATGTGCTCTTTGTATATTGACATTGGAAGGCAATAAAGGCAAGCAAGTGTTGCTCCTCTCTTGTGATAAGTTGCGTCTGTTTCAGAAAGTTCGTCCCGGTGACAAAATGGTACTTGACACAGAGCTGTTGTCATACCGTCATGGTATAGCTAAAGGTAAAGGAAGAGCTATGGTTGACGGTAAACTAGTTTGTTCATGTGAAATGACTTTTACTCTGTCAGAGTCGGAAGAGCGTAAGGCATTAACTCCTAAAAAATGATTATGGATATAAAAGGAAAAGTTGTTCTCATCACAGGATGTAACAGAGGTATTGGTAAAGCTATGCTTGAGACTTTTTCTGCACAAGGGTGCAATATTATTGCTTGTTTGCGACAGAAAAATGAAGAGTTCGACATGCTATGTGAGGAAATAATCCAAAGGAATGGCACGATGATTACCAAGTATTATTTCGATATGATGGATGAAGATAGTATAAAAAGTACTATCACACAGATATTCAAGAGTAAACAGCGTATTGACATAATGATAAACAATGCAGGTGTGGTAACGAAAGGCTTATTACAAATGACAACGATGAAACAGTTGCACGAAGTTTTTCAGGTTAATTTTTTTGCCCATGTGCAATTCATACAGGGTGTTTCTAAAATAATGATGCGGCAACGGGAAGGTGTAATTATCAACATGGCAAGCGTTGGAGGAATTGATGCTTATCCTGCATACATAAGTTATGGATGCAGCAAGGCTGCAATGATATATTTAACAAAGACTTTGTCTCAGGAACTGGCTCCTTATGGAATACGGGTGAATGCTCTTGCTCCAAGTATGACTGATACCCGTATGAAAGAGCAGATGGGAGCAGAAGCAAATGAGGAAATAATGAGGCGTACTGCGCTCAAACGTATTGCCCAACCAGAAGAGATAGCTAAACTTGCATTATTTCTGGCTTCGGATGATTCTTCGTTTATTACCGGACAGGTAGTGCGCATTGATGGAGGTTTAAACTAGAGCAATAATAATGGAACAAAAAAAAATAAATAACTGTAAACAGTTAGCCAAAGAACTTCGGCGAGAAATAGTCGTGTCATCTTATGGCACAGGTAAGGTAGGTGTACATATAGGTCCAGCCCTTTCCCTTGCCGATTTTTTAGCTGTGTTGTATGGTGGTGTTATGAATATTGACCCCTCTAATCCGTTTAAAGAAGGGCGTGACCGTTTTGTGTTGAGTAAAGGGCATGCATACACTGCGCTTTATTCAGTCCTTAGCCTTCGTGGTTTTTTCTCAACAATGGAATATCATGAAAATTTCATGACTGACGGAGGATTGTATCCTGCACATCCTATTAAGCAATTGGACAAGGGCATTGAGTGTTCTACAGGTAGTCTTGGTATGGGGTTATCCTTCGCTGTCGGGAAGGCTCTTAACGCAAAAAAGAAAAAACTTGATTATAAAACATATGTTGTCGTGGGTGACGGAGAGTGTAACGAAGGAAGTACATTGGAGGCATTTGTGTCTGCAGTTCAGTATAAATTGGATAATCTTATCGTGTTCATTGACCATAATGGATATCAGCAGGATGGTATGACGTCTGAGATCATGAATTTTTCTTTTGCTGATACTTTGGGAGCCATCGGCTGTAAAGTGGTAGAGATTGATGGAAATGACACGGAAGCTATAATTAATGCTTTGGAGAATAGACCAATAAATGGTAAACCTCTTGTTATAGTCGGTCATACAATCAAGGGGAAAGGTGTATCATTTATGGAGGGTGTCAACTCATGGCATCATTCATCAATGAACGAAGATCAATATAAACAAGCAATGGAAGAACTAAAATAAACAGATAATTATGGAATATAACAGAATACAACTTCGTACTTGGTCTATGCTCGGCAAACGAGGTACTTTCGGTTCCGCGCTTACCGAGTTCGCTCCTATAGCTGATAATCTGATGGCGGTTTCAGCAGACTTTACACGTTCTTCCGGTTTGGAACGATATAGTAAGGTTTATTCTGATAAGTTTCTTAATGTAGGTATTGCCGAGCAGAATCTTATCGGAGTTTCGTCTGGACTTGCCAGTGAGGGCTACAATGTGTTTGCTACATCTTTTGCAGCATTCATTGCAACACGCAGCTATGAGCAAGTAAAGATCCATTGCGGATATATGCAGCATAATATAAAAGTTGTTGGCTTGGCTGCTGGTTTCGGTGTTCAGCAACAGGGTAATACCCACTACGGTCTTGATGATATTTGCTTGATGCGTGCTATACCTAACATGACTATAGTATCTCCAGCCGATTCGACTGAGGTAGTTAAAGCAACAGAAGCCCTTCTTAACTTTGAAGGTCCTGTATATTTGAGGCTTTGTGGTGAAACTAATGACCCTATGGTGTATAAATCCGATTATGATTTTGAAATAGGTAAGGCTATAACGCTGTGTGAAGGAGTCGATGTTACTATAGTCTCTACTGGTACAATGGTGTATCAGTCACTTCAAGCCGCGAAAAAGTTGGCAGAACAAGGTATTGAATGTACGGTAATAAATATGCATACAATAAAGCCTCTTGATACAAATGTGCTTGCTAAATATTGCCATGACTGTAAATTGGTAGTAACCTGTGAAGAAGGATTTGTATCAGGTGGACTTGGTGCTGCTGTTGCAGAAACTTTAGTACAGAGTGGCAAGAAAATACCACAGATGCTCCTACTTGGTCTGACTGATTTCCCACATGCTGGTTCTTATAAATACATGCTTGCACAAACTGGTCTTGATGCCCAACATATAGCAGAGAAAATACAAAATAAACTGGCTGATATTTGATAACGATGTTTAATCTACAGCAATATTCGGCAAAAATAGCCGTCATTACTGACCGTGGTGAAAAACTTACTTATGCTGAACTTTATACAAAAGTAGAGGATTTTCATGAGCATATACCTGTAAAGGGACTTATTTTCTTTTTGTGCGAAAATCAACTGGGGTCTTTAGTGGGATATATAGCATGTATAATGAAAAAGATTCCTGCTGTATTACTTGATGGAAGTAAAGACCTGGAATTAATACAACAGCTTATTACTATTTATCATCCCGAATACCTTTGGATGCCTACAGATCGCAAATGTGAAATAGGTGGAAAGACACTTTATGAATATGGTGACTTCTCACTCCAGCAGATAACTTATGATCATGACTTTACCACTGAAGAGAAGATTTTAAATCCGGACCTTATACTTTGTCTGACCACTTCTGGAAGTACTGGATCACCAAAGCTAGTTCGTCTGTCATTAAAAAATTTGGAAAGTAATGCTGAATCTATAGCCGAGTATCTTCAAATTGATAAAAATGAACGTCCCGTAACAACACTTCCAATGTATTATAGTTTTGGCGTTTCGGTAATCAACAGTCACTTGATTAAAGGTGCCACTCTTTTATTAACTGATAAATCTGTTATTCAAAAAGAGTTCTGGTCGTTCATCAAAGAGCAGAAAGCTACATCTATAGCTGGTGTTCCTTATACTTACGAGATGTTACGCAGATTACGTTTCTTTCGTATGGAACTGCCGGATCTTAAGACCATGACGCAGGCTGGTGGGAAGTTGAACGCCACTTTTGTGAAGGAGTTTGTAGATTTTGCTAAGCAGAGCGACAAACAATTTATTGTAATGTACGGACAGACTGAAGCTACTGCCAGAATGAGTTATCTTCCTTGGGAAAGAGCATTAGAGAAAGCTAGTAGTATCGGCATTGCCATTCCGGGTGGTGAATTCTCATTGGCAGATGCGTCAGGTAATGAAATACTAGACACGGATATTGACGGTGAGTTGGTTTATAAGGGAGCTAATGTCTCAATGGGATACGCAGAATGTCGTAAAGATTTGGCTAAAGGGGATGAGAACCATGGTGTATTACATACGGGTGATATTGCTCGCAAAGATGCAGATGGCTATTACTATATCACCGGACGTATGAAACGATTTGTAAAAGTATGGGGTAATCGTTGTAATTTAGATGCTACGGAACAACTCGTAAAAGCAGTTACTTCCAACTGCGCATGCGTAGGTGTGGATGATAAGATAACAGTGTTTGTGACTGAAGAAGGACTAGAAGATCAAATCAAGAATTTACTAGTGGAGAAGACCGGATTCAATCCCCGCGCATTTGCCATTCAAGTGATTACGGAAATTCCCAAATACACATCAGGTAAGATACAATACCCTGAACTTCAAAAAATGATTTGAGTATGGAAATAAACGAAATATTGGAAATATCCCCGTATTCATTAAGTAAAGACCAAAAGCGCGAATTACTCAATAATCGTCTGCATGAACTGACACGCAAACATTATGAGCAATGTCTGCCATATCGTAGAATGATGGATGCAATGGAACTGGACATGGATAATCTTCCCGGTTACGAAAAGCTCCCATTCCTTCCTGTTCGTCTATTTAAGGAGTTTGAACTTCGCAGTTGCGAGAAAGATGAAATAGTAAAGACTATGACATCGTCGGGAACTACAGGTCAGCAGGTGTCGCGTATCTTTCTGGATCGTGAAACAAGTAGCGCCCAGCAGAAATGCTTGACAAAAATTGTCAGTCACTTCATTGGCACCAAACGTGTGCCCATGCTGATATTGGATACATCAGCCGTTGTCAAGAACAGAAGTATGTTTTCTGCCCGTGGAGCTGGTATTTTAGGTTTTTCCATGTTCGGAAGTAAACGTCAGTATGCACTGGATGAAAATATGGAATTGGACATCGAAGGTATGAAGAACTTCCTCGAAGAACATAAAGATGAAACGATCTTTATGTTTGGTTTTACTTTTATGATCTGGCAGCATTTTTACAAAAAACTTATCGAAACCGGTTACTTACCCAACCTTTCCAAAGGTGTGCTTATTCATGGTGGCGGTTGGAAAAAACTGGTCAATGAGAAAGTTTCTCCAATAGAATATAAGAAACGCCTGAATGAAGTTTGTGGCATTTTGCCGGAGAATATGCATGACTATTACGGGATGGTTGAGCAGACCGGTTGTGTGTATATGGAGTGCCAATGTGGTCATTTGCATGCTTCTGTTTTCAGTGATGTGTTGATTCGCCGCCCGAAAGATTTTTCATTAGCCGCTGTAGGTGAACAAGGTCTGATTGAAGTGGTGAGCGTATTGCCCGGTAGCTATCCCGGACATGTGCTTTTGACTGAAGATGAAGGTATGATATTGGGTGAAGACGATTGTCCTTGTGGTCTGAAAGGCAAGTATTTCAAGATTGAAGGTCGAATTAAAAATGCGGAAATCCGTGGATGTAGTGATACCTATGCAACAAAGTTCTGATTATATCTTGCTTTTCCCACAAGAGATTGATTGGGAGAAGTTTACGCAATATCACCCCGATGAACCATTCTCGGACGGTGTGATAGAGTTTCTGAATGCTTTATCTTCAGTCTTACTGAAAGATCATCGAAGTCGTATGTTTCCGGATGTCATTACTTTTGCATTTTTCTGTCGAAGGGCAAATCTGATAGCACTGAAAGAACGGTATATGCAGGATGAACAGAGATTGGGTCGTGGCATACTGTTCCACATTGCTCCCAGTAATGTACCTATCAATTTTGGTTATTCATTGGTGGCCGGTCTGTTAGCAGGTAATGCAAATGTGGTTCGTGTCAGCGGCAAACAGTTTACACAGGTTGACTTGATTATTGATCATTTACATGAATTGATAGAGTGCGGAAAGTATGATGATATTGCTTCACGCATTGTTCTGGTTCGATATGACCATACAAGTGATGCTAATGCTTATTTTTCTTCTCTTTGTGATGTTCGTGTCATTTGGGGTGGTGATAGGACCATTGCCACCCTGCGTCAAAATGTACTACCGGCACGTAGCTTTGATGTCTGCTTCGCTGACCGCTATTCCATTGCAGCCATCCATCCAAAAGCCATAATGGCAACTTGTGATGCCGATATGAAAAAGTTGGCGGAGGCTTTTTATAACGATACCTATTTGTTCGATCAAAATGCCTGTTCAGCTCCCCATACTATTTTTTGGTTGAAAGATGAGCACTTGGAGGCGGCCAAAGATCGCTTTTGGAATGCTGTTCATGAGCATGCCGAGCATAAGTATCGACTACAAGCTGTGATGAGTGTAGACAAAATAACTGCATTCTATCGTCAGGCTGCATACATGGATGTTAAGTATGAGAAGATGCCCGACAATGTGGTGGTACGTTCCGAATTAGCGGAACTGCCGAAGAATATTGAAGACTTCCGCTGTACATGTGGCTATTTCTCAGAATACACTGTTCGATCGTTGGATGAGATTGCTCCGATCGTCACCACCAAGTACCAGACACTGGGGTATTACGGATTTGAAAAGAACGAACTCATTGATTTCATTCGCCGCAATCGTCTGAAGGGACTGGATCGTGTTGTGCCCATTGGAGAGACGACTGTTTTTGCGCTTACTTGGGATGGATACAATTTAATAGATACGTTTACACGGATTCCATCGGTAATATGATATATTTGGATAGCATTGTCAATTCCGTATTTAACTCTATGACATATTTGATTCATTCAGATAATAGTCAAGATTTATATATCGTAGATTGTGGTGATGCGCAACCGATAATAAATTATGTCCATAAATACGAACTTACATTGCGAGGTATATTTCTCACTCATACACATTTTGATCACATTTATGGTTTGAATGAAGTGGTGTCAGCTTTTCCGCAAAGCACAATATATACCTCTGAACACGGTAAGGAAGGTTTATATTCTCCCAAGTATAATATGTCTCGTTATCAGATTGAGATACCACATTTCATTTATCGGTCTGATAATGTTGCTATCATAGATGAAAATGCAAGTTTGCCTCTCTTTGACGGAGTAGCGATGCAGGTACTTAGCACTCCCGGTCACGACTGGAGTTGTCTTAGCTATTTGCTGGATAGATGGCTCTTTACAGGTGATAGTCTGATACCGAATACTCGGTTGTTGGTGCACTTTCCGAAGAGTGATAAGACGGTAGCCTACAAACAATATGAAAGGCTGCAACAGTTAACTGAGTTGAACAAATTAGAAATTAAGTCCGGGCATTATGTCCATAATTAATGTTGAATGATGAATATAATTAAAACTACTATAGAAGGCGTATTAATTATTGAACCTAAAGTCTATCAAGACGAACGCGGCTATTTCTTCGAAAGTTTCAATGCTAACGAATTTGCGGAAAAAACAGGTATGGATATTCACTTTGTACAAGATAATGAATCCATGTCCTCCTATGGTGTGATGCGTGGATTGCATTACCAAAAGATGCCATATACCCAAAGTAAACTAGTACGATGCGTGAAAGGTGCGGTTCTTGACGTTGCAGTGGATATTCGCCACGGCAGTCCCACTTTCGGTCAGCATGTAGCGGTAGAACTCACGGAAGAAAACCATCGTCAGTTCTTTGTTCCTCGTGGGTTTGCCCATGGGTTCGCAGTGTTGAGTGAGATAGCTCTTTTTCAGTATAAGTGTGATAACTTCTATCATCCGGAAGCCGATGCCGGCATAAATATCAAAGATGAGAGTTTAGGGATTGACTGGAAAGTTCCTGTTGAGCATGCTATTCTTAGCGAAAAAGATCTGAAGCATGCTTGTCTTAAGGATGCATCTTATGATTTTGATATAAATAACAAATTATATTAGAAATGAAATTCGAAGATTTATCGATGACATTGGAGCAAGTTGTAGATTTTGCAAAGAATCACAACATGTTTATCGAAGATGATGATCATAAACATTTTAGTAATGATGGTATTTTAGAGTATCTGAAAGCAAATAGGGATCGGATAACATTCAAACCTTTGTACTATTATGGTGACACAATCATCGGAATCCAAATAGAAGAAAACGTAGATGGCGCTCTTAAAAAGTATGAGTGGTCTGTGGAGTACTAACAATTATTCAAGCGATATTATAAATATGAATATCTTAGTCACCGGTGCTAACGGTCAGTTAGGACAGGCTATCAGAGCACAATCTCACCGTCTTCAGAATCACAATATAGTATTTACAGATGTGATTTCAGATGATATGTTAGAAACGATCCTATTAGATATCACTAGCGAGGATGCCATTCGTTCTGTCTGCAAGTCTGCGCAAATTAATGTTATCATCAATTGTGCTGCCTATACGGATGTGGAAAAAGCGGAAACAGATTTTGAAATGGCAAATCTTATCAATTGTGATGCCGTAAGAAATCTGGCAACTGTCGCTAAGGAATGCGACATCACGCTTATCCATATCTCTACTGATTATGTCTATGACAGTAGGAAAGCCGCTCCTTATGTGGAAACAGATGAGAAGTATCCGGTAAATGTTTATGCTTCAACTAAATATGCCGGGGAAGTGGCTATCCATGAAGTCGGATGTAAGTTCATCTTGTTTCGTACAGCTTGGATGTTTTCTGGCTTTGGAAGTAACTTTATGAAAACGATGCTCCGCTTGACGGCTGAGAAGGAAACTCTAAACGTAGTATATGATCAGGTTGGTACCCCGACATACGCTCCTGAGTTAGTATCTATAATTTTTAAAGTTATTGATGAAGATAAATTAGATATGACAGGTGAGTATAATTTTACTAATGAAGGTTCGGTATCTTGGTATGACTTTGCAGTAGCCATCAATTATTTGAGTGGGCACAACTGCAAAATTAATCCTTGCAGTTCTGAAGAATATGGCTCTAAGGTGATAAGACCCAATTATTCTGTTTTGGATAAATCAAAAGTAAAGAAAACTTTTGGTATAACAATTCCGCATTGGCTTATTTCCCTTGAACAGTGTATTAATAATAAACAATAAAACTCATGAAAGGTATTATTCTTGCTGGTGGGGCAGGTACAAGATTGTACCCTTTAACAATGGTTACTTCAAAGCAATTGCTTCCAGTTTATGACAAACCAATGATTTTTTATCCATTGTCTACGCTTATGTTAGCGGGGATAAAGGAAATCTTGATTATATCTACACCTGTAGATTTACCCAATTTTGAACGGCTTTTAGGAAATGGAAGTCAGTTTGGCATTCAATTGTCATATAAAGCACAGCTATCTCCGGATGGACTTGCTCAGGCATTTTTATTGGGTGAAGAATTTATTGGTGATGATTGGTGTGCAATGGTTTTGGGTGATAATATATTTTACGGAAGTGGCTTGAAAGAAAAGCTTAAAAAAGCTATAGATAACGCAGAAAATGGTTTTGCTACTATTTTTGGTTACTATGTCAATGATCCGGAACGTTTCGGTATCATGGAATTCAACGAAGATGGTAAAATTCTTTCTGTTGAAGAAAAACCGGAGACTCCAAAGAGTAATTACTGTGTCACCGGACTTTATTTTTACGATAAACGTGTTGTCTCATTAGCTAAGAACGTAAAACCTTCTGTTCGAGGTGAATTAGAAATAACATCGCTCAATAATCTTTATCTCAAGGATGGATCATTAAAAGGAATTATATTGGGTCGTGGTTTTGCCTGGCTTGATACCGGTACTATGGATAGCTTGATTGAAGCATCCGAGTTTGTACAGATGACTGAGAAACGACAAGGGGTGAAAATATCCGCACCGGAGGAGATTGCATTCCGAAATGGTTGGATTGATAAGGAAACACTAATGACTTCTGCACTGCGTTATGGTAAATCGCCTTACGGACAGCATTTAAAGAATGTAGCAGAAGGGAAATTTGTCTATTAATGAGACGAGTAACCTCCAATCAGTTTGCCAATAATGCTATGTGGAAGTTCGCTGATATGATCTCCAATAAGTTGATTCTATTAGTGATTACAATTCTGCTTGCAAGATTGATAACTCCTGAAGCATACGGTGTAGTGGCACTTACGATGGTATTTATAGGATTTAGTGATATTTTTATTCTAAATGGATTTAATATCGCTTTGATACGAAAAGAAACTGTAGATGAAATAGATTACTCAACGGTAACAACAATGAGTCTGGTATTTACAGTTTTTATGTATTTGATTATTTTTGTTACAGCACCTTATGCTGCCAGCTTTTATAAGAGTCCCGATCTTTGTTTAGTATTAAGAATAATAACTATTTTACTATTTTTCAGGTCAATAGTATCAGTTATTAGAGCTAAAGGCACACGGGAATTACAGTTCAAAAGGATGGTAATATCGGCTTTCATTAGTAATGTTTCTGCTGGTGTTATTGCTTTAGTTCTAGCATATCTGGGATGGGGAATATGGGCTCTTGTTGCACAACAGTTACTCGCAGGATTCCTTGATATGATTATTCTAATGCATATCTTTAGATGGCATTTGTCATTAAAAATCTCATTTTCAGTAGTGAAGGGGATGCTCAAGTTTACGGTAGGGGTACTTGGAACATCATTTTTAGACTTTTTGGGTAATAATGTTTCTAGTCTTATAATAGGTAAGTCATATTCAACAAAGGACTTAGGCTATTACAATCGTGCAAATATATTACCGGAGACAATAGGTCTTAATGCATATAACTCTATAAATAGTGTCTTGCTTCCTACATTGGCTTCTTTGCAAAATGACAGGGACGCCATGAAGAGAGTAACAAGGAAAGTAATGTCGCTTACGGAATACATTATTCTTCCTATGATGTTTGGTCTTATCGGAGTTGCAAATGTTCTGATACCGGTCTTGCTGACGGATAAATGGGTTTCAAGTATTCCATTGATGTATTTTTGCTGCATTAGTTTTGCGATTAATCCTATCAGGGCGATAGGATATAATGTGTTTTATGCTAGGGGGGATAGTCGTTTGAGTGTCAATATAGAGATATTGAGAGCTACACTGATGATTGTTGGTATCCTTATAGTAATTTTAGTGTTTCAGGAGGCTTTAATTTATGTATTACTGTCTAATGCTTTAATTAGTTTGGTTGTAGCCGGGGCAACTCATTATAGGGTGAAATCATGCATTGGTTATTCTTTTAGGGAGCTATATTCTGATGTTTTTCCTTCTTTGGTAATGTCTTTGATAATGATGTCAATTGTACTATTGGTAGGGAATCTGCAAATGAATAAGGTTTTGTTATTAATAATTCAGGTGTTAATTGGTGGGACGATTTATATGGGAATGTCACTTGTGTTGAAAAATAAGAATTTCGTTATATTAAAAGATTACATTGTATTATATGTCAGGAAGTGAAAAAATAGTGACTAATATTTTAATTATTTACGAGTTTATTGAAGCTACTAATATAGAACTCGATAGAGTGTTTGGAATGTTGCAGAAGAAGGGGGTACTTCTGCGTCGCTTTAAAACGGCAACGAAGGTCTATAAAGATGATCTAATATGGTGCGATATTATGTTATTCGTAAGAAGTACCTCTATAATAGAATTTAATCTTATTACACTAGGGCGAAAAATGAACAAGTATATCGTCTTAATGTTAGATGATGATTTATTGAGTTTGGATGACAGCTACGGTGCGATTGGGCAAGGTTATTGGGGCGGGAGGCAAAGAATATTGAGAAAAAACCTTTCTCAAATAAATTGTCTTATAGCTGTTAATGAATTGCTAGCTAAAAAATATGTCAAATTAGGTAATATCTCTAAATATGTTTTGTTAAATACTATTATTGAAAAGAGTGAGATGTTTTCTCCACAGCAAAATAGCATGAATGATAATAAAGTAAAAATCGCTCTTTATGTTAATGATGGTACACAAAATATGTTTAATGAAATTATACGCCCTGTGATTCCAATGTTGTGTAAATATTATGCAGAACAAGTTGCTTTATATTTTATTGGTTTGAAACCAAATATGGAAGAATTTAAAAATAAGATAGAAATTAATTATGTGTCACATATGCCATATCGGGACTTTAAAAAAAAACTTGGCATGTCAGGATTTGATATAGGTTTGGCTCCTTTGGTTGATACAGGTTTCGCTTGCTACAAATATTTTAATAAATATATTGAATATACACTTGCAGGGATACCTGCTATATATTCTGATTGTCTATTGTATGGTTTAGTTATTGAAAGCGGATTTAATGGTTTGGTATGTGAGAATAATCCTGTAGCTTGGTTTAAAGCTATAAGCCGGCTTATAGAGAATCCATCATTGCGCAGATCACTTATTGATAATGCTCAATTTCATATATACGATAACTTTCAATCGGAGAAGATTCTTGCCAGACTTGTAAAGGATATGCCGGAACTCGTAGGATATAAATCAAAAAAAAATGATGTACCATTTCTAACACCAAGATTAAGGATGATGCGTTTGAACTATATTATATTCAAAGTTAGGGGATGGTTGTATGCAGCAAAAAACTGTATTAGAAAAGGTAATATTATGTTACTCATGAGAAGAATTATTAGGAGAATTATTAAAAGTGTAATCAAAGAAAACAGATAAATGAAGCTCTTACGAACAACATTCTTATTTTTTATTCTTTTTCCCATATGGAAGTACATAGAGTTAGCTAAACATAAGTCAAAGTGGAGAAAGAAGAACCAACATAATTGGTCTCATGCCAAAAATCTTTTTCCGATAGAAAAAGTTACTGTTGGAAATCGGACTTATGGTGATATTGAGTTTTATTTTTTTGGCGGTGAACATGAGGAATTGCGCATAGGAAGTTACTGTTCAATAGCGGGTAATGTGAGATTTCTAGGGGGAGGTGAACACCCTAGAAACCATTTGTCTACATTCCCCTTTACTAGACATATATTTGGAATTACAGCCAAAGAAGACACTAAAGGACGTATTATAGTTGGCGATGATGTATGGATCGGTGATGGAGTCACGGTCTTATCAGGTATTACTATAAATCAGGGAGCGATCATCGGTGCTAAGAGCATAGTAACTAAAGATGTTCCTCCGTATGCGATATGGATTGGAAACAGGGTCTTAAAATATCGTTTTGATAAAAGGGTGTGTGAGAAATTGAGTAAGCTTGATTTGAATACAATCAATCTCGAAGCATTCAAGTTGCTTTGTGATATTGAAATTACAGAAAATAATGTGGATGATATTCTTAAAAAAATATCAATATAATAATGAGTAAAACCTAAATATTACTAGAAAAGGAAATAGCACAATAAATATGTATTTCGATACTTGTTAAGTTATTTAAAATCTAATTGAATATGCAAAAGAAAACTAATGAAATTTTATCAGATATTCTTTTTATCTTTCCAGGACATGGTTTTACTTATCGTGTTTTAAGTGATTCTGGATTAAAAGTTTTACCACCGTACAAAGGTAAGAGTAGTATCATTTTGAGAATTTTAAGAGAAATTCATTTTCGACTCAACTTACCCATGAAATATATATGGTTTCATAAAATAAATAAGGAATATAAGTTGTTTTTTATTTTTGAGCCGTTGATAATTCCTGAATATATTGATTGGTTACACTCTTTGTATCCACATTCAAAATTTGTAATGTTGTATTTAAATAATTGTAAAAAAAGCAATTCTCCTGATAAATTTCGTCGTAGTTTCTTGAAGTTATGGAGTGGTGATGTTAATGATTCTCATATTTACAATCTCAATTTGTGTCCTGATGCTGGCTTTTATGTTCGATCGTGGAGGGTGTGTAAAATGGAACCGGAATTTGATATTTTCTTTGTAGGATGTGATAAAGGTAATAAAAGATTAGTTGAACTTATAAATTTGGAAAACAGATTTAATGCTTTAGGACTTAGAAGTTATCTCCATCTAGTTCCTGAACATAGATATGGTTTATACAATAATAAGCGGTATAAAAGATCTCTTCCATATTCCGAAGTACTAAAATTTCTAGGAAAGACAAAAGCTATTCTATATTTGGGATATGGTAGTCAAGAGTGTGTTACAATAAGAGTACAAGAATCTTTAGTGCATGAAATTAAGTTGATCACGGATTGTGCTTGGCTGAAAAATTATGATTTTTATCATCCTGATAATATTTTTATTTTAGGTGAGGATGAAATAGAATCTTTGCCTGATTTTTTAAATAAACCATATATTAAAGTAGAGTCTTCTATAGAGAAAAATATTTATTTTACGGATTTAGTAGAACAAATTGTATTAAGTTCTTAGTACCTGCTAGATAATTAAATTGTTTCGTGCGTATAAACGCAGAAGGTAGACGGCTCTTGTTATAATTAATGATTCAAATTGACTGTTTATTAATATAATGAAGGTAGATCCAGACTTTTATTCACTCTTGACTATTTTAATAGTTTCGGTTTTAGTCCTTTTTTTTATTTATGGAAAGCGGAATTTAAGGCATCAAAATCTGTTGTCTTTTGGCTTTTTGCTTAGACTTTTCTTGCTTTTTGCAGATTATTATCATTGGTTTCCGATTTTACATTCGGGATCGGATACTGAGGGGTTCCATCGGATAGCGTTGAGAAATGCACATTCGTTAGTTAAATATGTAATTACAAATTATACGGTTTTTTTGACATTCGTTTATGAGGCTACAGATTGTTCTCGTTTGATAGCACAATTCATAAACGTACTTTTAGGTATAGGAATTATAGTGTTGGTACAACAGTGTATGAGGATGCTTAAAATTAATAAAGTTACTGAATTGACTGTTGTTTGTGTATTAGTATTTCTGCCAAACTTAACTATATTCTCAGCCATTTTGTTACGGGAAGCTTGGGTTGAGTTTTTTGTTGCTCTGTCACTTTATTTTTTTGTAAAATGGTTTATTTACGGTAATGCTCTTAATATAGTGTTAGTAGTGGTAAGTATGTTAACAGCATCATATATGCATTCAGGTGTTATTGGATTATTGGTGGGATATGCTATTGCTTTTATTGCATATAATCCTAAAATACAAAAAGCGACCTTCTCTAAAACAACTGTTATAAGTTTAATTCTTTTGATTGTTTTGAGTGTCGGTTTAAGCTCACATTTGGAATTATTTACCGAGAAATTTGCATCATATGATAACTTGGATGATATAGTAGATATAGCTAACTCAAAAGGTGGTGGTGGGGCGGACTATCTCACTTGGATAAATACAAATAGTGTTACTCAAAGTATTTTGTTAGCACCATTGAAGATGTTTTATTTTTTATTTTCTCCACTGCCGACTGAGTGGAGGGGAATGAAAGATATTGTAGGGTTTCTTATAGATGGTGCTGTTTATATGGGATTGTGTTATAGTATCATGAAACATAAAGCACAGTCTAAAGTCCATGCTAAATTGAAATATTTTTTATTAATATCATTGATTGCAGTTACATTTATTTTTGCTTATGGAGCTAAAAATGCTGGAACCGCAATACGTCATCGCGCAAAGATTATATCGGTGGTACTAGTTATATACGCATTGGGCAATGTCGAAAAAAAAATGATTAAAGAAGAATAAAACAGATGTATTTATATATAAAAAAAATTACTGATACAATAATTGCTATTGTAGCTCTTGTTATTTTGTTCCCTATTTTTACAATAATAGCTGTCTTCATAAAATTGGATAGTAAGGGTCCTATATTCTTTAAGCAAGAACGCCTAGGGAGATGGGGAAAACCTTTTAAAATTTTAAAGTTTCGTTCTATGTGTGTTGGTGCAGAGAAGATAGGTTCAGGTGTTTATTCATATGAAGGGGATACTCGAATTACAAAAGTAGGACGTATAATTCGTGCTACAAGTATTGATGAATTACCTCAGCTGTGGAATGTTATTGTTGGAGATATGGCCTTGATAGGACCTCGACCAGTTCTAACCTATCATCCTTGGCCTTTTGAACAATATAGCAATGAGCAAAGACGTATGTTTGATGTACGTCCGGGGGTAACGGGTTGGGCACAAGTAAATGGACGTAAAGAAGTTCCTTGGCCTGAACGTATTCAGTTGAATTGTGAGTATGTTGAGCGTATTTCTTTTATTTTCGATCTGAAAATATTTTTTATGACCATTTTTAAGGTGGTGACAAATGCTAATAATAAAAATACGACAAAAACTAATTAACTAGATTTTATGCTGAAGTTAATGTATATTACTAATCGTCCTGAAATAGCAGAGATAGCCGAGAATGCAGGGGTAGATAGGATTTTTATAGATCTTGAACAAATAGGTAAAGCAGAACGTCAGGAAGGTATGGATACTGTTCAGTCTTTGCATTCTTTAGATGATATCAAGAAGGTAAAATCGGTTTTGTCAAAGGCGGAACTATTAGTCCGTTCGAATCCTATACATGAGGGTAGCAGGGAAGAAATCGACACTATTATTGAGAATGGTGCCAATATTGTGATGCTCCCTTTCTTCAAGACAGTAAATGAAGTAGCTAAATTTATAGATTTGGTTAATGGACGTGCACAAATTATGCTTTTAGTGGAGACGGCAGAGGCTGTAGAAAAACTAGATGCTATATTAGAATTAGATGGCATTGACGAAATTCATATTGGTCTTAACGATTTGCATTTGGCTTACCATATGAAGTTTATGTTTGAACTGCTTGCTAATGGAACTGTAGAATATTTAGGTAAGAAAATTTTAAAAAAAAGAATACCTTTTGGTTTTGGAGGAATTGCCCAATTAGGTAGCGGTATGTTGCCTGCTGAACATATCATTAAAGAACATTATCGAATAGGTTCAAGTATTGCTATACTTTCACGTAGTTTTTGCAATGTTGATACTATGTTTGATCTTCATGAGATTGAAAAGGTTTTTAATGATGGTATGATTGCTATAAGGAACCTTGAGAGGGAAATAATGCAATATAAAGCATATTTTTTAGATAATGAAAGAACTGTAGTACAGATTGTAAAAGAAATAGTATCATAGTACTAATTGTTTCTGTATTAGAATGAACCTACTTTTAACAGGTGCTTTTAGCTATTCTGATGAGCAATTAAAATTGTTGTCTGCTCTTGGTTATAATGTGTATTTTATGCAACATGAGGTTGAAGTTTTACCGTTACTAGCTTGTGAAGTAGACGTTGTGGTTTGTAATGGTCTGTTTCTACATCATAATATTGATGACTTTAAACAGTTAAATTTGGTGCAGTTGATAAGTGCTGGATTTGATCGTGTACCAGTGGATATAATAAAATCAAGGGGGATTAAGCTGATGAACGCCAAAGGGGTTTACAGTATTCCAATGGCAGAGTGGGCAATGATGAGAGTATTACAGTATTATAAAAAGTTATCGCATTTTGAAAAAGCACAAATTGATTGTAACTGGAATAAATGCCGTACATTACGAGAAATAACAGGGATAGAAGTTGCGGTGATTGGAGCAGGTAATGTGGGACAGGAAGTAGCCAAGCGGTTTTCTGCCTTTGGTGCTCGTCTGACAGGTTTTGATGTTCATACAAATTCTACTCCTTATTTCGATGAAATAGAGCTTATCAATAGGCTGTTTCAAATGGTTGGTATGTATGACGTGGTTGTTATTACGGCTCCATTGACCTCAGAGACTTATCATCTTATATCTCGGGATATGATAAAATCAATGAAGCAAGGGGCAATGCTAGTAAATATAGCTCGTGGTCAATTGATTGATGAGAGAGCGCTCATTGAGGTCTTGCGAGAAGAGCGGCAAGACCTTTTTGTTGCTCTTGATGTTTTTGAAATTGAGCCACTAGCTAAAGAAAGTCCGCTTTGGAGAATGAAAAATGTAGTTGTTTCACCACACAATTCTTTTGTTAGCAACTGTAACAGTAAAAGGATGTTTGATTTAATATATAATAATTTAAAACTGCATATACATGATCGGTAAGAAGAAACTATGTATAGTAACCACGCTGTCATCATCCATAAATAATTGGATAAAACCGTTTCTAAATGAATATCACAAAAGAGATATTGATGTGACCATAATATGTAATATGGATAAGAACTTTGAGGATAACATAAAAAGAGAATATCCATTTATTCATACTTTTCCAATAGCTTTTCCTCGGGGGATGAAATTGTTTGGAACAATTAAAAGTATATACATATTGGCCCAATATCTTAGGTCAGAAAAATTTGATATGCTACAATATTCTACACCTAATGCAAGTTTTTATTCTGCTATAGCCTCAAGATTGGCTGGTATTAAAGTTCGTCTTTATTGTCAATGGGGGATGGTGTATGTCACGAAAAAGGGGATAGGTAGATTTGTATGCAAGTGTATTGAACAGATAACTTGTAAATGCTCGACGCAGATTCAGCCGGACAGTGAGGGAAATCTTAATTTTTGTAGAGCTAATAAGCTATATGACGAAAAGAAAAGTTGCATTATCTGGAATGGTAGTGCGAAAGGTATTGACCTTTCAGTTTACGATATTTCGAAGAAAAATGAGTTTGCAGTAGAAATTAAATCGCGGTACGGAATTATTGGTGGTCCTATTTTAGGATTTGTTGGGCGATTAGGTCGTGAAAAAGGATGTAATGAATTGTTTGCTGCCTTTCGTGAACTCAAAAAAGAAATTCCGACATTGTCTCTTTTATTTGTTGGTCCTATAGAGAAGGAAGATACAATAGATATTGAGTTATTTGATTATTTTAAGAAATGCGATAGTATAATCAAAACAGGTCGTGTTTCTGATGTATCTAAATATATGGCAGCGATGGATATCTTCATACTGCCTAGCTATCGTGAAGGGTTTGGTATGAGCGTAGTTGAAGCTTCAGCGATGGGGATACCTGTTATTGCGACCAAATATCCGGGACCTTCGTCAGCTATGAGGGATGGTTATACTGGTATTGAGATTGAAGTGGCTAGTACTAATGCAATTATCAGATCTGTATATTCTTTACTGAAGGATCCGGATTTGTCTAAACGAATGGGGCAGAATGGACGAAGATTTGCAGAGGAGAATTTCGAGCAGAAAAAATTTATTCAAAAGTATATGGATAACCGCATGAAACTTTTGAATTTGAATTAATCAGGATATCGCATATGAAAGTACTTATTAGTGGTAAAGACAGCTATATTGGAGATAAAATTGCTAGTTGGCTGTTAAAATCGAAGGACAACATCTTTGAAGTTGATTTTTTAGATGTTAGAGATGAAAATTGGATGAAATTTGATTTTCATGGATATGATGTTGTCATACATGTAGCGGCTATTGTTCACCAGAAATGTATTATAGATGATAAAATATATACTAAGGTAAACACATTGCTCCCTGTTGCTGTTGCCGAAAGAGCAAAAGAATCTGGAGTTAAACATTTTGTATTTCTTAGTACCATGGCGGTTTATGGTCAAGGAAAAAAAATAAGTGGAAATGTAATAGATATAGACTCTAAGCCTTTTCCTTTGAGCCTTTATGGAAAAAGTAAGTATGCTGCTGAGCAAAAACTTTCTATATTAAGTGCTGATCATTTTATTGTTTCTATAATACGAGCGCCTAATATATATGGGAAAGGTTGTAAAGGTGGTTATATTATAGGTTATGCTAATATTGTAAAGATATTACCTGCAATTCCGTCTGTGTATGAAGATATCAAGCAAAGTGTGCTTTATGTTGATAATTTGGCTGAACTTTGCCGATTGATTATTCTTAATCAGGATGGAGGCATATTTTTACCTCAAGATGATAAAGCTGTAAGTGCTGTGGAACTGATGAATTCTATTAGTAAGAATTTAGGGATGAATAAATCAAAATCTAGATTTTTAGGTTGGTTAGTAAAACTATTGTCCTTTACTCCGTATGTAAATAAAGGGTATGGAGGTATTTCATATTCAATGGAGGCTTCTAGGTATGTTCGTGGAAACTATGTGATAGTTGAATTTGATAAAGCAATTGGAGAAACATTACTATGATTGAATTTAAGAGTACGTCTCATAAGGGTTATCATGTTGATAGACATGAGAATAATAAGTAGAGAAGGGCTTTTCGCATTACCTTTATTAATAGAAGACCGAAACGGATTTTGGTTAATACTATAAATAGAGTCTTGTTGCTGGAAATAGAGAATTCCTTTGAAGAGAGAATAAAAAATGAAAGTTTTTAATCAAAATGTTTAGAATAATAGTATGAGAAGAATGAATAAATGGATGAGTTGGATGCTGCTACTTTTTTTATTTACGGCATGCCAGTCTTACAAAAAAGTTCCTTATCTGCAGGATGCTGAGGTAGTATTGTATAGGGTTCAGAATGAACAATTATATGATGCAAAGATAATGCCTAAGGATTTGTTGACAATTGTTGTGTCATGTACGAGTCCTGAACTAGCCGCACCTTTTAATTTGACGGTTGCTACTAACGGTTTAGCTACGACAAGTATAAGTGCTCAATCAGTGTTACAACAGTATTTAGTAGACAATGAGGGGAAAGTTGATTTTCCAGTACTGGGAGAATTGAAACTTGGCGGTCTGACAAAGAAACAGGCTGAAAAGATGATTATAGATAAGTTGAAACCATACATTAAGGAGACTCCTATCGTAACAGTGCGTATGGTAAACTATAAAATTTCAGTTATAGGAGAAGTTGCTCGTCCCGGTACTTTTACTATCTCCAATGAAAAAGTGAATTTGCTGGAAGCATTGGCTATGGCAGGGGATATGACTGTATATGGATTGCGTAATGACATAAAATTAATAAGAGAAGATGCTAATGGTAAACAGGAGATTATTCCGTTGGACTTAAATAAAGCTGAGACAATCCTTTCTCCCTATTATTGGCTGCAACAGAATGATATAGTCTATGTAACACCAAACAAAGCTAAAGCACGTAACTCTGATATTGGAAATAGTACTAGTTTGTGGTTCTCTGCCACTTCTATCCTGATATCCATTGCCAGTCTATTATATAATATCTTAAGATAACATCCGTAACAATGAAAGAGGAACTAACAAACGAAAAACTGCGCGAAGCAGATGATAAAGAAATAGATATTCAGGAATTACTTTTTAAATATCTGATTCACTGGCCTTGGTTTGTAGGGGCAGTGATAGTATGTTTGATTGCTGCTTATGTTTATCTGTATATTGCTACTCCTGTATATAATATTTCTGCTACAGTCTTGATTAAAGATGATAAGAAAGGAGGAAATTCAAATAATGTGGCCGGATTGGATGAATTAGGGCTTAGTGGGTTAATAACTTCTTCGCAAAGCATAGATAATGAAATAGAGGTGCTGCGTTCTAAAACTTTAGTGAAAGAAGTAGTCAACTACTTAAATTTATATGTTACTTATCAGGATGATGATCAGATCCCTTCAAAAGAGTTGTATAAGACCTCTCCTGTACAGGTTAGTATGATCCCACAAGAAGCGGAGAATCTGAAGAAAAACATCGTTATTGAAATGGTGGTACAGCCACAGGGTAGTTTGGACGTGAATGTGAAAATGAGAGATAAGGAAATTCAAAAACATTTTGAAAAATTACCTGCTATTCTTCCTACTGATCAGGGAACACTTTCTTTCTTTCAGACTAAGGATTCTATATCTTCGAAGAAAATGGAAGAGGTGAGTTATCCTGTTCAAGATGTACGACATATCACAGCTACCATTAGCCAGCCTATGAATGTGGCTAGAGGATATTGTGAGAATCTATCTATTGAACCTACCTCGAAGACTACTTCTGTAGTAACACTCTCTTTAAAAAACTCCAGTTTGCAGCGTGGGCAGGATTTTATCAATCAGCTGCTCGAGATGTACAATCGTAATACCAACAATGATAAGAATGAAATAGCGCAGAAAACGGCTGAGTTTATCGATGAACGAATTGGTATTATTTCAAAAGAGTTGGGAAGTACGGAAGCTGATCTGGAGACTTTTAAACGTGATGCGGGAATCACTGATTTGAGTAGTGATGCACAGATCGCTCTGACCAGTAATGCTGAATATGAAAAGAAACAAGTCGAAAATCGTACGCAAATTAGCTTAGTGGAAGATTTGAAGAAATATTTGGGTCATAATGAATATGAGATATTGCCCAGCAATGTTGGTCTAAAAGATATTACTCTTGCCGCACAGATTGACCGATACAATGAAATGCTTATTGAGCGTAAACGCCTGCTTCGTACTTCCACCGAGAATAATCCGGCTATCATCAACTTGGATACCAGTATTCGTGCCACGAAAGCGAATGTTCAGGCTACTCTTGAAGGAACACTGCAAGGTTTATTTATCACTAAAGCTGATCTTGATCGGGAAGCCAAACGCTATATGCGTCGTATCAGTGATGCTCCGGGGCAGGAGCGTCAGTATGTGAGTATAGCCCGTCAGCAGGAAATAAAGGCAGGATTGTACTTGATGTTGTTGCAAAAGCGTGAGGAAAATGCCATTATGCTGGCTGCTACTGCGAACAATGCGAAGATTATAGATGATGCTATCGCCGATGTTATTCCTGTATCTCCTAAACGAAGCATTATTTATTTGGCTGCATTGTGTTTAGGTATTGCGATACCTGTTGTTGTTATTTATCTGATTGATCTGACGAAGTTCAAGATCGAAGGTCGTGCTGATGTGGAAAAACTGACTAGTGTTCCGATTGCGGGGGATATCCCTTTGACGGATGAAAAGAATACAAAGGAGGGTTCTATTGCTGTATTCGAGAATCAGAATAACCTGATGAGTGAAACTTTCCGTAACATTCGAACGAATATCCAGTTTATGCTTCAGAATGACAAAAAAGTAATCCTCGTGACTTCAACAGTGAGTGGTGAAGGTAAATCATTTACTTCGGCTAACTTGGCTATCAGTCTTTCTTTATTGGGAAAGAAGGTTGTGATAGTAGGTCTTGATATTCGCAAACCGGGATTGAATAAGGTTTTTAATCTTTCGAGCAAGGAGAAAGGTATTACTCAATATCTTGCCAATCCGGAAATGGATTTGATGAGTTTGGTACAGTCATCTGATGTGAATAGGAATCTGTATATTCTTCCGGGTGGAACCGTTCCTCCCAATCCTACGGAGCTATTGGCACGTGATGGGTTGGACAAGGCTATTGAAATTTTGAAGAAGAATTTTGATTATGTCATCCTTGATACTGCTCCTATCGGTATGGTAACGGATACTTTATTGATTGGTCGTGTAGCAGACTTGTCAGTTTACGTATGCCGTGCTGACTATACTCATAAGGCGGAATACACATTGATCAATGAACTGTATCATGAAAAGAAATTGCCTAATCTTTGTACTATCATTAATGGTGTAGACCTGAAGAAGAGAAAATATGGCTACTACTATGGCTATGGCAAGTATGGTAAGCATTACGGTTATGGTAAACGTTATGGGTACGGCTATGGGTATGGTCAAGAAAAGAAGAAGTAGATATTTGGCAATCTATACTATCAAGGACTATGACAAGGAGTTTCAACTTTATCGTCTGGCTTTCCCAAATGATGAGGTTCGTTATGCTTTCCTTAAAGGAATATAGACCGATAGTTAAGGAATGTTATGCCTGACTAGCTATGTGTCGTTATCGTAAATATAAACCTGAGTCCGATAGAAAGAAGTTTGGTTGATTGCGTCAACAGTTCTTCTATCGGTCTCAGGTTGTTTTATTTAAACCCGTTTTTCAATGTAAATATCTCAAACGTTCTTAATGGTATGAGCAGGTGTTTTTCCGAAATGCTTCTTATAATTATCGCGGAAGTGATCCATATCCCTCATTCCGATATTCTCTGGTATTTCGTTTACGCGATATTTCCCACTCTCTAACATTTCATGTGCTTTTTCCATGCGAATTTTGAGAATGAATTTGTTAAGTGCTTCACCTGTTAATTGCGTCCACTTGTTGTAAAGACTGGTCCTGCTAATTCCAAGCTCTTTGGCAATGGAGCTTATGGTTAGTTTTTCATTATCCAGATTCTCCAGAATGATTTTAGTAACTTTACTTATCAAAGGGTGTTCACCATCCTGCAATATTTCTGACGCTTTTATCTCCAAAAACTCTTCTCCAAACAATCGTTGTAGAAATGATTTTCGAAGAAAACGATTGTTCTTGATAAGGATTGACATTTCAATCTTTAAATCTGCTATACTAAAGGGCTGTTGCAAGAATGTATCAGCTAAAGAAGTCTTTCTTCTATTGTATTGGTCAATATCTATATGCGAACTATAAAGAATGATAGGTATGATTGATGTTTCGCAGGATGTTTTCAATCTTGACGAGAGTTCGACACCATCCATGTTCTGAAGTTCTGTATCACAAATCACTAAATCAGGATATTCATTTTTTATGCAGGTCATAGCTTCGACGCCATCTCTGAAACTTTTAATAGTAAATTCTTCCGTTAAACAACTTGTCAGATAGGATCGGAAATCATCATTACTGTCGGCAAGTACGACTGTCGGTTTGTGGGAATTTCTTTTGCAGGGAGCCTTTACGAGCAAACGGTCTATCTTTTCAATTTCAGTATGATTGGTGAAACACAGCGGCGAATGATTTGATTGGTCTTCACAAGAGCATTTCACAGGAAATCTTAATGTGACAGTATGATTTATATTGCTTACTAAGATCTTGCCATTACACAAATCTGCTAGTTTCTTCAATAACATGCTTTTGGAAAAATGGCATTCAAATTCTGCTTTCTGTCTTATTATCCGGTGTTTATTCTGATTATAAAGCTTTGTTAGTTTACCATTTTCTGAATCGGGCACACTTATTTCCCAATGTTCCTGACTGATAGAAATTAGCAATGTTATGTTTGACTCCGGCTCAGAACAGTCGATCGCGTTCGTTATGAATTTATCGATAATAGGTGAGATTTTGTTTTTGTCAAACCATACACTGGCATAAGTGAATTCTGTCTTGATTATTAATTTTATGTGTTTGTTCGTTGCATAACCTTGTAGGGAGCAAATTCTGTTTCTTAAATAGTTTCCTAATTCATGTTCGGTAATGTTTAGGACTTCGGGATGATTATGCAAATATTTTAATCCGGACAATTTGTCCAGATTCTCATTTAAACATTCTATATTTCGAATAGCCAGTGACAAATCATTCTTTATGTTCTCGGGACAGTCATCATTACAGATCGTTCGTAAAGGAACATGAACTAATGTAATTGGATTTCGAATACTTTGGAAAGAATCTATAAAATACTGGTTCTCTTCTTTGAGGAAATTTCTTTCTTTTTGTATGGAAAGATAATGAAATAAATGCCAGTAGAGAAAGAAACCTGCTACTATCAGCAATAAAACTAAATATGATTGATTTTCAAATATTGTTGCTATTAAGAAAGATGCAGCAATAGATATTGTCTTTAAATACATCATGTTATTATATTTTAAATGACGTCACTCGATGGAGTTTGCTTTTTCTTTCTGATTCAAGAGACATGAAAGATTATGTGCCAACTATGATTCCATAATTGTGCACATCCATGAACTCAAATAATATGATCTCTAATTTGTTTGTTTTGGGGGAGGTCAATATTTGGTTATGAGTTATGCTTATTGAGAATTCAGATTCTAAATGTCTTGAACTATCAATAAAAAAGCAATGTCCCCCAAGTAACAATAATTATTTTCATTTATTTGTATTAGGCGTAGTAAACTAGCCTCAGGTGAATAATCAGGGGAGGAGGTGGTCTAATATTAAGTATGCTATCGGACCATGATGTCTCAATAGCTGTTTGTTTGTGCTCAATCATGAATTAATATCAAATAAAATACATTTGTCCCCTTCTGATAAAGTAGGAAATTGTATTTACGATGTAAATGTAACTTGTAATAACATAGAAACAATATTTTTGTTTGTATGATTTGCTAGATTGTTGTAAGAAAAATTATTTAATTGATTAATTGAAGCAGAAAGTTGTATAATTGTTTTAGATTAATACTATATATATTGTATATGAAAATTTGAAATTGTAGATGTAAGATAGAATGACGGATTTGTATTTTAAAATAAGAATATAAATATGTGATATTGTAGTGTACTTATATGTATTCTTTTTTATGTTCGGGATGCAGAGGTAAGAAAGAGATTGTCTGCAGGAGTCGGGAGATTAAAGTTGATTCGAGTTCTACGGTCGGGCGCAGGAACAGTTTGCTTCAGCAGGTGGTTGCCGGTAGCGGATATAGGTGGATGAAGAGATATATAATAAGCATTGATTAATGAACGATATTAAAAATCGAAAGTTATAGTAATGGAATATAGAAATAATGATTATCTTTGAATCACAAAAAATGAAGAATAATGATGGATGGCATAATGCGTAAACTTCCAATTGGGATACAGACTTTTGAGAAACTCCGTGAAGGAGGATATCTTTATGTAGATAAAACGGATTTTGTATGGAAAATAGCTTCTACAGAGACTCCTTATTTCCTAAGTCGCCCCTGTCGTTTTGGAAAAAGTCTTCTTCTTTCCACTTTCGAAGCATACTTTGAAGGCAGGAAGGAATTGTTTGAAGGACTTGCTATTGCCGAACTTGAGAAGGAATGGAAGAAGTATCCGGTGTTTCATTTGGATTTGAATGCAGAAAAATATGATTCATCCCAAGCTTTGGTTGAGATTCTTAGCCGGCATTTGACGCAATGGGAGTTGAAATATGGAAAAGGAGAGGATGAGGAAACTCTTTCCGGACGTTTTGCAGGAGTGATCCGTCGCGCCAGTGAACAGGCAGGCTGTGGAGTAGTGGTATTGGTAGATGAATACGATAAACCTCTGTTGCAGGCTTTGGGTAATGGTTCTCTATTGGATGATTACCGTAGGACTCTGAAGGCTTTTTATGGAGTATTGAAGAGTTCTGACCGTTATCTCCGTTTTGTATTTCTGACAGGTGTGACCAAGTTTGCACAAGTCAGTGTGTTCAGTGATTTGAATCAGTTGAATGATATTAGCCTGGATTTTGCTTATGCTACATTGTGTGGGATTACAAAGGAAGAACTTGGCTCAACTTTTGTTCCTGAACTGGAGCGACAGGCGGCAGTCAATGATATGACTTCAGAAGCGGTTATGGAAATGATGACACGACGATATGATGGTTATCATTTTCATCCGAAAGGTGCGGGTGTGTTTAATCCGTTCAGTGTGCTCAACTCATTTTCAAAACAGGAGTTTGGTAGTTACTGGTTTCAGACCGGAACACCTACTTTCCTTGTCGAGTTGCTCAAAGAGAGTGATTATGACCTGCGCACTTTAATTGATGGGATAGAAGCCAGTGCATCTTCATTTATGGAATATCGGGTGGATGCCAACAATCCGATTCCGTTGATTTATCAGAGTGGTTATCTGACTATCAAGGACTATGACAAAGAGTTTCAACTTTATCGTCTGGCTTTCCCCAATGATGAAGTGCGTTATGGCTTTCTCAATTTTCTGGTTCCTTATTATACACCGGTCAATGAAGATGAACAGAATTTCTATATAGGCAAATTCGTTCAGGAATTACGTGCCGGAGAGGTAGATGCCTTCCTTACCCGTCTTCAGGCTTTCTTCGCAGATTTTCCTTATGAGTTGAGCGATTCGACCGAACGTCATTATCAGGTCGTGTTTTATTTAGTGTTCAAGTTAATGGGGCAATTCACCGAAGTTGAGGTCCGTAGTGCTCGTGGACGTGCCGATGCAGTGGTGAAAACGCCTAAATATATTTATGTGTTCGAATTTAAACTGAATGGAACCGCTGAACAAGCTTTGCAGCAGATTGATGAGAAAGGTTATTTAATTCCCTATCAGGCAGACGACCGTGAAGTGGTGAAAGTGGGAGTGGAGTTCAGTGCGGAGAAAAGGAATATAGATCGATGGCTGTTGTAGTGCGGAGATATGCCAGGCATGTTTTCGCAAATTTTTTATATATATGGAGAAAAAACTTGTCTAAGGTTGATTATTTTAGCTTCCCGTTTCCTCTTCCTGTCCCTTTTTTCGTCTTAACTAGCTTTTCTTTCTTATAAATCTCTTCCCAGTACTCTTTAATCATGATTTAATCTTGTCCTTTCATTCCCAATGAAGATGCCGCATCTTTGCATCGTTAACGTTAGCGAAGTAATAATCATTAGTATTTATCTTAAAAAGAAAGGACCAAAATTATGGCAATTAGATTTAGAAGAGTGTCTCGTTTGTGTGACCCTACCAACAAAGAATTAGGAAAGAAAGTATATCCGGTAATCTCTTATCAATACGATACGAGTGCAACTCTGACAGAAATAGCAAAAGAAATTTCCTCCAATTCGGGAGTAAGTGAGGGTGAAACAATTAGTGTTTTAAAGGACTTTCGTACTTTATTGAGAAAAACATTACTGGCGGGGCGTTCAGTAAATATCGAAGGACTGGGTTACTTTTTCTTGTCTGCCCAAAGCAAAGGGACAGAGAAAGCGGAAGACTTTACCTCAGCTGATATTCAAGGATTACGCATCTGTTTTCGTGCCAACTCGGATATTCGTCTGTCTACCGGAACATCAACTCGTTCGGATGGATTGAAATTCAAGGATCTGGATCATATTAATAAATCGGATGCCACTGGAGGAAATCCGGATGATGGGAATGATGGAGAAAACCCGAATCCGGGTGGTGGATCGGGTGACGATGATGAAGCACCGGACCCGACAGTATAATGTGAAAAGTAAGGTAGCTCATTACAACAGAGTGATTATAAGAATGGGGCTTCGGCCTCATTCTTTCTTATAAGCTTTTCGAAAGCTAATTATAAAGTCTCAACTTATCTACAAGTAAATAAGAGTATGCAAATAACAACAATACTTGCTTTTATTACTGCTATGGGCGGTCTGGAAGCAGTGAAATGGATAGTACGATACATCTCCTGTCGCAAGACGGATGCCAGAAAAGAGGAAGCCTCGGTCTGTAATCTGGAAGAAGAAAACCGACGTAAGAAGGTGGACTGGCTGGAAGATCGCCTGACTCAACGGGATGAAAAAATAGATGGCCTCTATATCGAACTGCGTAAGGAACAGGAGGAGAAAATAAATTGGATACATAAGTGTCATGAAGTGGAGCTGATTCAAAAGGAATCTGAAGTGAAAAAGTGTGAGATCAGAGGATGTACCCAAAGAATGCCACCTTCGGATTATTAAATAATGACTAATATATGAATATCATGAGAAAAATAGATTCTATTATTATACATTGTTCGGCTACAAAAGTCGGGCAGGATTTTATAGCAGCAGATATTGACCGTTGGCATCGTGAACGTGGATTTAATGGTATAGGGTATCACTATGTTGTCTGTCTGGACGGAAGATTGGAGAGAGGGCGGGATATTTCTTTGGCGGGGGCTCATTGCAAAGGCTGGAATGAGCATAGTATCGGGATATGCTATATTGGTGGGCTGGATGTAAACGGGCATCCTGCGGATACTCGGACGAAGGCTCAGAAAAGGGTGCTTTATCAATTGATCATGGATTTGCAGAAAGAGTATGGTATCCTTCAGGTTTTGGGACATCGGGACACTTCGCCGGATTTGAATGGAGATGGGGTAATTGAGGCTAATGAATACGTAAAGGTTTGTCCTTGTTTTGATGTGAAGGAGTTTCTGAAAAGTGGGAGGGAAGCCTTGTTTGTATGGTTGGTGGCTTTAATGATTCCTTTTTTGTGCTTGGGGTGCAGAGGTAAGAAGGAGATTGTCTGTAAGAGCCGGGAGATTAAAGTTGATTCGAGTTCTACGGTCGGACGCAGGAACAGTTTGCTTCAGCAGGCTTTCATTTCGAGAAGTGATTCGGAAGTAGTGGAAGAGCATTTGGAACAGATCGTTTTCATATATCCTGTGGATACGGCTTCGCAGGTTTCTGTGAAGATCGTGAAGAATTCTCTTGACCGAAGGACAGGGAAGCTGCAGCAGGTGGTTGCCGGTAGTATGTCAGCGGAAGAAGATTCTCTGTCTTTGGAGTCCGGGGTAGAGTTCAGAACGAGTGAAGAGGTGAAGAAAACTGTTTCTGTGAAACGTGTCAATAGGTGGAAAAGAGGGATATTTATATTGGGGGGAATAGCTCTGATTTATGGTGGATGTAGATGGATGAGAAGATTTAAAGTATAAACCGACCTGTGAATTTCAACTTCCATCTTTTTTTAGTAATTTTGCCCAATCAACTCAATAACAAATAAATAATGGATGAATTAAACAATGGGGAACAAGGGCAATATGTTGAACCCGGGAAAAATGAGAAGAAAAATAATACACGAAAAATTGTAAAAAGGACTTTGCTTACGGCAGGACTAGCTTTGGCTGTATACATGGTATACTCCATCGTTTATCTGTTTATTTCGCCCGACCGTAATATTCAGCAGATCTATCTGGTGCCGGAGGATGCGGCATTTATTATTCAGTCATCTGCTCCGATTGAAGATTGGGAAAAGTTTAGTGGAAGCGAAACCTGGCAATGTCTGAGAAAAGCGAAATCATTTGAAGAAGTTGCGAAGAGTGTAGAAAAGCTTGACTCGGTTGTCAAAAGCAATAAAGTGCTGTTATCACTGGTCGGTCAGCGGGATCTGCTTATCTCACTTCATAAGACCCGCGCTACCGATTGGGATTTTCTGCTTATAGTAGATATGCAGAAAGCTTCTAAAATGGATTTATTGAAAGATCAGGTCGAAACAGTGCTGGCAATGTCCGGCTTTACCGTCACTAATCGAATGCATAATGGAATTAACATTCTTGAAATGCGTGATCCGGATACCCGTGATGTCTTTTATACTGCTTTTGTGGATAATCACCTGGTAGGCTCTTATACTTCCGGACTTGTTGAATCTGCCATCAACTCCCGTAATAAGCCTAAAATCGGACTTGACCAGTCTTTTATTGAAACGGAAAAATTAGTTTCCGGTAAAGGGCTTGTCAGGGTATTTATCAACTACGCCCGTATTCCTCAGTTTATGTCCATTTATCTGGGAGCGAGAAATGAATATGTCGATCTGTTCAGTAATTCTATGAATTTCGCGGGTCTTTACCTGAATATGGATAAAGACCGGATGGAAGTGAAAGGTTATACGTTGAAGAAAGATTCAGTGGATCCTTATATCACTGCCTTGCTGAATTCGGGAAAGCATAAAATGAAAGCTCACGAGATTTTGTCCGCGCGAACGGCTCTTTATACAAATATCGGCTTCGATAGTCCGGTAACTTTCGTGAAGGAACTGGAGAACGCTCTGTCTGTTCATGATAAACTGTTGTATGACTCTTATCAGAGTTCGCGGAAAAAGATAGAAAGCCTGTTTGGTATTTCTTTGGAAGAGAACTTCCTGAGCTGGATGTCCGGAGAGTTTGCCATAACGCAATCCGAACCGGGGTTATTAGGACATGATCCTGAAGTGATTCTGGCTATTCGGGCAAAAAGCATCAAAGACGCCCGTAAGAATATGGAGTTTATTGAAAAGAAGATCAAACGCCGGTCTCCGGTTAAGATAAAGTCTGTTAATTATAAGGACTTTGAAATCAATTATGTTGAAATGAAAGGTTTCTTCCGTCTGTTCTTCGGAAAGCTGTTTGATAAATTTGAGAAGCCATATTATACTTATGTGGATGATTACGTCGTTTTCAGTAATAAAGCTGCTTCCTTGCTTTCTTTTGTAGAAGACTATGAGCAGAAGAATTTACTGAAGAATAATGCAGGATTTAAGGATGCTTATTCGTATATGAAATCAAGTTCCACAATCTTCTTGTATACAGATATGCACAAGTTCTACTCACAATTGAAACCTATGATGAATCCTGCTACATGGAATGAAATACAATCGAATAAAGATGTCTTGTATTCATTCCCTTACTGGACGATGCAGGTGATCGGAGATAACAATCTGGCTTCTCTGCAGTATGTGATGGATTACCGTCCATACGAGCCGGAAGAGGTAGTTGCCGTTGTCAGCGATGAGGAAGATCAGGATATGGACGAAGAGGCTGTGACCGAAAAGGAGCAGATGAGCGAGTTAAAGCGTTTCTATATTGAGAAGTTTGAAGGAAATGTTCTGCGTGAGTTCTATCCGGAAGGAGCACTGAAAAGCGAAGCGGAAGTGAAAGAAGGAAAACGTCACGGACGTTATCGTGAATATCACGAAAATGGAAAGCTCAAGCTTCGTGGGAAATATTCAAATAATCAGCCTAAAGGCACATGGAAGTATTACACCGAGGAAGGTGAATTTGAACGTAAGGAGAAGTTTTAAATGAACTTCTCCTGATAGGTATATATCTTATTTAATATTTTCTTCTGTGCTGGGACAAGAAGTTATCTATAAAGCGGACGATATAAACGACAGCAACTCCGGCTATGACCAATACGATAATACGACTCAACATAGTTTTTGATTTTATATTTAACGGTGTACAAAGATAAATAAGATATATGATATATGGGATATCGGGATAAGAAAAAATAATTCAACCCTAGAACAGGGTTCTGAATAGTACTTTTATAAATTACTGATTTCTAGCTATAAAGAAAAATATGAATAAAAAAGTGTCGAAAAGTTTTTGAGTTCTCGCAAAAAGCACTACCTTTGCATCCGCAAATAAGGATGGTTCCGTAGCTCAGCTGGATAGAGCAACGCCCTTCTAAGGCGTGGGTCAAGCGTTCGAATCGCTTCGGAATCACTATTAACATCCGGTAACAGTTAAATGTTATCGGATTTTTCTTTTAAATAGCTGATATTAAACGTTTTACTTTCGCCCCGTTTAACTTTTAATAACCTGCCTGTGTAGGCATATTTGTAGGCATATCCCCTCTACAGGCATAAAATAGGCATATAAAAATGACGGCAATAAGAGTTGTAAGACAAGGCAAAAAAGGCAAAACCGACCGGCTCCCCCTGTATGTGGAATTTTATATCAACCGCGAGAAAATAAGGATCGCGGTAAGGTTAAGTGTCACCTCTAAAGAATGGGATGAGCAAAACGAAGTGATAAAAGGCCGGGACAAAGAAAGTAAGGATAAAAATTTAATCATCTCCAATATCCGTTCACGAGTAAGCGATATATTTGTCCGTGCCCGTCTTAAAAATGAGACGCTGACAAAAGAAAGTTTCTTCCGCCAGTATAACAATCCCTCCGATTTTGGTACCTTCTTTGATTTTGCACGGGTTTACCTCAAACAAATTAGCAAAACTATTTCTTTCGGTACCTGGAAACATCACGTTTCTATCATCAAGAAACTGGAAACATTCGCACCCGGCCTTGTATTTTCAGAGATTACCCACGAATTTCTCCTGTCTTTCTTTGCATATCTTCGCAAAATAGGTAACATGGATTCTACGGCATGGCGTAACATGGCTACTATCAAAATATATGTAGGTGCCGCCATACGCGGCGGTTATATGGACCAGGACCCGTTCGCGGCCATAAAGATACGTCGCCCCAAAAGTGAAGTTATATACCTGACGGAAGAAGAACTCCTCCGTCTGACCGCCTTGTACCGGTCCGGCCGCCTGGAAGAATGTACCCAGAACGTACTCCGTTTTTTTCTGTTTCTTTGTTTTACTTCTTTGCATATAGGCGATGCAAAAGCATTGCAGATAAACCAGTTCATAGGGAATGAACTACACTACACACGAGGTAAGACAAAAATACCGGTAACTGTACCCTTATCGGACCCGGCACGTTATATCTATGAATATTACCGGGCCGGACGTACAAAAGGTAACTTGTTTATGAACCTTCCCACGGATCAGGATATAAACCGGGTATTGAAAACAATAGCCGGTAAAGTAGGAATAACAAAGGATATCAGTTCAAAGACCGGGCGGCATACATTCGCTACCTTGTATTATAAGAAAACACATGATATCGTAACGCTATCCCACCTTTTGGGACATAGTTCTATAACTATGACAATGGTTTACGCACATGCTCTGGAAGATGAACGCGAAGCGGGAATACACGCCTTTGATGATATGTTATAACTAAAAGAGTGAAGGGGAAACGTGTTTCCCGCTTCCCCCTTCACTTTTTCTACTCCAACGTATAAACGCTCCAGTCTATCGCCTTTTTAAGTTCCCAGCCTTCCTTTTGTGTCTCCTGTATATGTTTCACGGCACCGGTGTAAAACTCTTGTAGTTGCTGCATACTTGCAAACTCGTAAAACGTCGGGTTGTCTTCTTCCCCGAGCTTGAAAGTAACAGGAAGGTTTTCCCCGCCTGTCTGCAAGGCAAGATCGTACGCCGTCTTATAATTCATCTGGTTCTCCATGGAAAGCCAGACTTTCAGGCCGTTCCATACGTACCCGCTTTCGATCGTGTCGGTTATCTTCCGGTTATACCATTCATTAATAACCGCCTTGATTTCTGCCAGTGCGGGTAGATGATCGAACGTCTCTTCCATGTAACTACGCTGCACTCCTTCTGCTGTCTCTGTTTCCTGGTAATCCCACGTAATACGCCAGATTCCCCGGCGGCGGTTGGTACATCTTACCGGTTCCGCCTTGCTGTCTGCATAAATTCGTATCATTTCAAGTAAAATGTATAATTATCAATCCTTTTTCACTTACTTCACCTTCGCAATGTGCTTCAAAAGGCAGTTCTCCGTCTCTTGCCGCTGATTCACAAATGAAAAGTGTTTCCTCCAGGCTGGTAAAATACTTTCTCTCCTTGCCGTCGAGTTCCAGCTTTATAACAGTCCGGTTTCCGTTTTTCGTCGGAACATCCTTTTCATAATCAAGTACGATCACATCCTTGTTCATCAGTTCGGGCGACTTGATCCTTGCCCCGGTAAATCGTTTCCGTCCGTCTTTAGGCTTGTACTTGTAGCCCAGATCTTTTAATTTTTTCATTTTCTTTCCTGTTAGTTTATAAAATAAGTTCTTGCAATCGGCATGTTTTGTAAGCCCGTAAAATGAGGCGGTCAGCTCCTGCCTGCGTTTCTTGCTTTTAACCTTGTGCATCTTGCGGGCGAACTTTTGTTTGTTACGCTTCCTTAACCGTACATGATCCGGGCGGGTTACATATCCCAGGAAGTCGATACCTTCGGTGATCGGGAAAACGGTATCATTGCTTTTAATCTCCAGGCGGGCTTTACGGGCCTGTTCATGAATGATATCCCTAACCTTCCAAAGGTATTTCTTACTACCGGAAAGCACCAGACCGTCGTCACAATACCGGTAATAGTGTGCTACTGCCTCCTGATCCTTTAACCGGTGATCCAGGTAAATGGATAGAAGCAAATTACAAAGCCCCTGTGATGATCTTAGCCCGATACTTACGCCTTTAGGCATCATGCGGATGCACTCTTCCAGGATTCCGATTAATATTTTATCCTTGAACATCTTTTTCACTGCATCCAGCAAAATGTCCTGGTCTACGCTTTCATAGAATTTCGTTATATCGAACTGGTACCCGAACAGGGTTCCTTCGGGATCATCCTTTATATCTTTAACGATATACTGTAAAAGGTCATGCGTTCCCCTGTTTTTAATGGATGCGGAAGTAGTCCGGATAAAACGTACTTTCAAATGCCGGTCCACCACATTCATAACAGCGTTAAGAACGATCCTGTCCTCCAGGGAAACCGATTGTACGGTCCTTACCTTCGGCCCGTCGTCTACGGTCATTTCCCGATATCCTCCGAGCTTGAACCGCCCACTCCTGATCCGCTGCCTGATCCTCTCTACTGCCTTCGGGACATCCGCCAGTATTCTACGCCCGGCAAAGCTGCGCTTTCGTCTTCTTTTGCGCAATACCGTTTTTATGGCGTCCTCTATATTGGAGTCCTCGACAATCTCTTCTATAATATTATCTTCTCTCCACATGATAATTAAATTAGCCTTCAATTCCCCGGGCCGGGCTTCTTCGAAAAAAATTCCTACCAAACCCCATTGCCCTGCGCTTTATTTTTCCCCTTTCCAGCCGTAAACGGCTGCTGTTGGCGAGGCTCATTCCTCTTGGCTCCACGCCGGGGACACGTCCCCACTGTTGTACGCCAATCTTTAAGGCTTATGCGCTTTTTCTTTATCCTAATTGTTTGCAAGCCGAACGCCGATGTTCGCATTCGTGTTCGATGAATCGTTATTCGCGTTCGCATACGAAACACCGCCTAACGCGTTCGCGTTGTTGTTCGACCGATACACCACACGAGTGTATATGAGGAAATCCGCCTTTGTACTTTCAGGAAGCACCGGCACCCGTCTTACTTCCGGACGCCTGCGCTACCCGCACAACGTTTTACGTTGCTATTTTTTATCTTAATCTGCCTGATTTATGGCTTTAAAGGCCGCGACGCTACCCGCCCAGCGTATGATGCCCCTGAAGGCAAGCCGAACGCCGAAGAACGCACTCGTGTACGATGAATCGCTACCCGCGACCGCATACGAAACACCGCCCAACGCGCTCGCGAAGTTGCTCGACCGATACACCACACGAGAAAGCCCGGTACCCACATAGAACCTGTCGAACCAATGAGAGGAAGTGGAACCGCCTTCCTTGGCCGCAATCAAATCCATATACCGGCCCCAAACCATGTGGGTAGGATAAATATCCGCATTATAAACAGTAATTCCCTGTACAACGCGTTCCGTTCCGTCCGGCATGGTAATAAACCACCTTCCGTCCGCCGCCGTCTTGTTTACTGTGACATACTGCAACCATTCCGCCTTGTTTCCCTGGAAATTCTCATATCCCAGCACATTGACGGACTGATAATTTACACCGTCCCGGTAAGCACCTTCCGCCTGTGGATTGGAACCGCCCTTTTCCTTATAATAAGAAACCGTATCACGCATCCCCAGCGCATTTGTAAGGCCTGTCACTTTCTGGTAATTGTTTGTTCCATATCCGCAAACTCCCTGCGAATCGGTATTACCGTATTTAAAGAAATGCAGATTACCCACATCCTTGTGCATCTCCCAGTCGAACAGCTGGAAACCTTTGCCCCTGTTCTGGGCGTATTTGACTGCCTGGCTCTGTGAAATAGTTCCTACACTTGAAACACCACTGACAGAACGCAGCACATCATCAATCAGATAGGCTTCATAAACACCGCCCAGGCATTCCGTATGCTCTACCCAGTCCGGCTCGATCGCTTCCACACTTTCCGATGTTGTGAGTAAAACGAAATCGAAGGCCGCCGAATTAAGGAAAGTAAAGGCCAGTTTCGTAGCCCCTACAGGAACGGCACAAAACAGATACATACCATTGATAAAACCGTTCGCATTTGAAACGCTGATCCGACTTACTATTTTCCCGGCATCATCTATAAATACAGCACCGTAAAGAGTAGAAGCAAAACCGGGAAAACGAACCTGCTTGTAATCCCGGACGTCCACCAGGGCGAACGATCCGGATTCGTATTCATTCTTCGCCTCTTCAATGGTTGTGTAATCCGTATTCTTACGAATCCCGATCCCTTCCGTCACATCCAGTTCCTCGCGGGTAAATCTTATACTGGTGTACCCTGCTGCTGCCGGCGCATCCTCATTACTTGAAATAAAACCGTAAAGGCACTGATTCAGCACGTCCGTTACTCCCTTGTACCAGTAATGAGGCTCATATATGTAAACTTCACCTTCCGATCCGGTTAATACTGCATCCGTGGCGTTCTCCACGCTGTCACTATCCGCGTATTTATTTCGGTTCTCATCATGAAGCGGGTAACAGGTCATTTCACCCTCCGCCGTCTTTTTAGCCAGAATACAACGTCTTTTCGACAACACTTCCAATATATGGGAAGACGGGGTAAATTCAGTATTATAGTCATATCCGGTAGAGTTATCCAGATTCGTAATCTTTTCCCCGTCTCCTACCGTCTGATCTATTTTTATACCGACAAACTGCGGCTGAATGATATTCAGTTCCGGGAAATGTGCACAGGTGGCGGCGTACTCTTCATCCGACATGGACTGGGTGAGCCGGTACGTACCTACCAGGCGGCACGTCTGCACGTTTCCCCCGTCTTCATCAACGCCGCCCATTGTCATAAGCCTGCGAAGCAAATTACCGTTCCCGTCCATATCTATACCGGTAATTCGTAGATAGCTGGTCGCACTGCATTGCTGTAATAACGTGTTCCAGTCGATCAGGCTACAGTTATCAATCACAAGGCGCGTGATATTTGCCGTACCTTCCAGCTGCAGCCCTGCATTGGTTAGTTTGTTCAGGTACCGGAGTTCGAGCGTCTGCAAAGTTCCGGGAAGGACGCAAACGGCCAGAGGCGCACCGCCGGCAAATGTCACACCGGTAAGGGATGTATCACCGGCCAGGAAGGTTTCAAGTTTGGTATTACTTGAAAGGTCCATACCGGTAAAGGAAGAAGATTTAAGTCCGGATATGTCGAGTTTTCGAAGATTACGGCAATTACCCACCAGAAGGGCGTTAAATGTCGTCTGTCCGGCCTCACAACTAACATTCAGTTCACGCAAGGCCGTGCAGTTGTTCAGGTTCAACGTGCCGACAATGGCGTGGGCTACATCCGTCAGATCAAGCCCGCGAATACGGCTTGCACCGTAGAAATATTGCGGATCGTTTACAATTAAATCCGTGTCCATTGTCAGTTCCACCACAGCCCCGGCCGTTTCTGCAAGTACCGCGCTTTGGTGCGGTGTTCCGGACGTGTACCCGTACCCGTAATAATACCGTTCGGAGGCCGTAATCCGAATTTTCCGGTTATCGCTGCCGAACTTGTATCCGAAATAAGCCGCGAAGCTGTCACGACGGTAAGTACCGGCCACATACTGACTATCCAAAAGGGCGAAACGGTTCTGAATGGTATAAGTACGGTGCGCATAACGGCTTCCCTGCAAGGCATACAGATAATTATAATAACTGGTTCCGCTGCCGGTTGTCACCCCTTCGGTAAGCGGAAGGATATATTTATATTCCGAATCCTTGTTATAAATCCGCTCGCACCAGTTGCCCATTTGTTCCTCGTTAAATACTTGCAGGACATATTCAAGGCTCATATTGCTACGCAAGGTTTCCGCCACTTCACGCAATTTGTCCGGACAAGACCGTACCAGTTCCCATAAAACGGAATCATGGCCGGCAAAAGCATAACTACCGATACTATCGTCAAAACTTTCGTGGGTAATGGTATATTCGTATTTCAGTACCGAATCATTACGCACACCGAACAGCGTGTCCATATCGTAAGGAAGGAAATACCAGATCAGAGAGTCCCAAGTCGCCAGCATCATGTTTTTTGCCCGGTTATCCACAGCCATAAAGTAATCGGTAATCAGATACCATGCAAACGGGCTGTCATTACCGAAATACTGGTTATATTCCGCCAGGAACTTGGCGGGATCATCCTTACATGAATCGATCCAGTTCCAAAGCCTTGTAACTGCCGCCTTGTCGTCCTCGTGTGCATCCGCCCAGGTAGTGTCCGCCTTGAAACGAAATTCCAGCGCATCATCAAAAGAAGACATGTCGGTAGTCCCGAACAGACAAAGGGCCTCGGAGTTGTTCAGGAACTCCAGACAGATACATTTGTTACGCTGCCCGTTCAGGGCCGCTTCGTCGTTGAATCCTTCAATTCCTTCAAAACCGTAAATGATCGCACTTTCCGACTTCTCATTATTGAAATTGTATTTTCCCAGATAAGTATTCGCACCGGTGCCGTCGTTGTCATAAAACAGGTCCATAGGGAAACCGTCCACGCCTATACGTACGTCATATTCCCCCTTATATGCAGCCTGCGGCGGTGTCAGCCACCCGCACCTCTTCCAAACGTCGTTCACAATACGCACCGCACCGGTATTATGTGTACCGGAAGAATCGGAAAAGTCCGCTTTCAAACAGAATATACTGATCGGCCGTGCTCCCGGTTTGAAACTGTATTCAAGGGACGGCACATCCACGCCGTTAACTTCCAGCGTGGTACCGTATTTTTCCAGGCGCAAGAAATAAAGACGGTAATTCTTACGCGGATAAGTGGTGGATGATGTACCCTGTATTCTTAGACCGACATTCCTTGCTACAAAATCGTACTCCTTACCCTGCGGGCTATAAAAATAGATATCGACCGGTACCTCGAATTTCTTGTTATTGGTGGCGTTGACAAGGTTCACATCGCCGACAATTCGCATAACCGCCTTTCCCTGGGCGCGTAACTTGTCTATGTCGATATCCGTACCGTTGTCCCCCGTAACATCATTCTTTTCAAATAACAGGACCATTTCGTCCGACGTAGTCCGGTCTACCATGTAATTGTTCAATTCTTCATCATCCGTAAGCGCACGGTTATAAATACGGAAATTCCTGATCTCCACATCCGCCGTATCACTGAACAAACGGATGTTCACCGGTTCCGCCTGCAGTAATCCTTCGGTAGCCCCATACTGCACCGCTCCGCAACGGATTCCGTTTACATAAAGTTCCAGCAACCGCTTACCGGCCTTGGCCCCGACAATAAAGGCCATTTTCAGGTTCATATCACTTGCAAACTTCGTACTTACTTCCGTACCGCCGGAAACACGCATAAGGGCCTGCTCCGTTGTCATCTGGAAACCGATATCGCCGGCCATACAGTCCAGTATCACCCCCTGCCGGTCCGTTACCGACGAACAAAGAATTTCCATTTCATAGGTAGCCCCGGTAGTGGTTGCATCCGTGGAGAACGGCCGGTACCCGATTTCAATCTTCGCGCCTCCCGTAAGTTTCAGGGCGTCACCCGTCCAGCCGTTGCTGCTCCAGTCGAAACCAGAAAATGTCGTATGTATGTCGCCATAATCCCAGGCTCCCGGATCGGATTCGCTGTTGCTCCGCCCGGCTGCCGAAAGTTTCAGTACAAGCCCGGCGGTAGTTTCCTGCAAGTCGATCCCGCTTTCCGTTACGTCGATATAAAACGGGTATTCCGTGGCCCCCGTCTTAAATTTCATAGTGATCTCGCCCTGCTCCGTAAAACGGTTGGTATATGTCTGCGTAGTACGGGCCACACTGACAGACTGCGTTTTCACCCCGTCCCGGTAAACGTCCATTTGAGCCGGCGTTGCGTCAGGATCATAAGCCACAAAGTCAAATTTTACCTGTTCGTACTGCCCCGCTTCCAAGCGCGGAACAAGATGGTCCTCCGTAAAAATACGGCCGTCCGGAAAACTCATCATCGTGCCGATGAACGGTGCCGATCCTCCGGATTTCAGAATATCAATATAGATACTTTCAGACTTTAACACGAGATCGGCGGAAGCCTCCATTTCGGCAACCATTTGAACGGTATTCCGGCCGGTCACAAGCGAAGAGGGGGACAAACTGAAACTGCCGTTTGTCGTTCCCGATCTTGTAATGGTGTGCGCGTTCTGTTGCCGGCCGTTCAGATAAAGCGTGACGACCTTTGTTCCGGAACCGCTCACGGCATAAGGGATATTAATCGTGTCGGCCAGGGTATAACCGCCTGCGGCTATGGCCCCGGCCAGATTGTAAGAGCTGGTAAGGGAAAGGCTGACAACCTTCACGGATGTAAACGCCTGTCGGGTCTGTTTCTTGCCGGTAGTCGGATCGGTTGTGGTTGCCACTACGTAAATATCGGTATTCCCAACAAGCAAGTAACTTGAAAGGTCCAGTTCGTAACTGCCTTTGGAAACATCGCTGACCGTCTGGGAATACATGGTAGTTGTTCCACGCCTGATCGTAACGGTGATATCCGCCTTTTGCCCGGTAGATTCCCCCTTTTCATCCCCCGTGGTGTATTGGTGATCGTATGTATAAGTAAGACGGGCGTTTCCGCCTTCCTTGATTATGGCGTTATCTACAGCCGCATTCAAGACAATTTTAGTAGCCACCGTTTCGCCGGAACCTCCACCGGAACCGGCCGGGATATCCACGGCGGTAATTTCCGCGCCGCTTTTGTTCTGGAAAGACAGACGGACGGATGTTTCATCCTCGCTTACCTCCGCATTTACGTTAAACAGCGTGGAAGCGTCCACCTCGTTAAAACGGGCGGTTACTACCTTGTTTTCTACCGGATTGGTGGAATCGGCGGACAAAGTCTCGTCCACTTCCAGGATATCCACGTTTACATTCACATTACCGGCCGCGTCCGGCGTCTGCTTCTCGCCGTTTACCGTTACGCTCTTTACCGTTCCTTTGCCGCCGAACTCTTCCCAGCTCGCCTCCTGGTCCCAGGCATCCAGGGCGGTTCCGGTAAACTGGTACGTCTCCCATTTGCCGAGCGATGTTTCAAAGGTGATGACACGCCCCCGGCCGCGCCACTTCTCCGGTACCGCGGCAATGGCGGAAGCCAGGGTATAGAAACCTTCCGTAAGCGGCACACTGCCGGTTACATTATAGGTATTCCCGCCGCCTGAACCGCCGCTGCCGAAATCCTCCCACTTTTCGACATTCTCAAAATCCGTGTCCGGATTGCCTTTAAATTGTTTCGTCACCCAGCCGTCGGCAGTGAGGAAAGAAAGGATCACGCCGTTTTTCCGGACATCGTCAATCTTCCCCGCCGTTTTCAATGCTGCAAACACCCCCGACAGATCACTATAAACGCTGCCGGCGTTCAAGAGGTTGTTTACATTGGTAAAGGTGGAAGACAGACGCCCGGCAGTTTCCTGCAACTCCTGTTTCATTTCGTCACGGTCTGCCTGCAACGTGCTTATGTCCTCGGAACAACTGCTAATATCCTGGGACAGACTTTTCAGCTTTCCCCAAAGGGAACCGTCTTCACTCTGTGAACCGTCTTCGCTGCCGATACGGGCGTTGATATCGGCCAGCAATGCGGCCAGCGAATCACTGTCTTTAAGCCCGTCCAGAAAAGCAAGAATTTCGTTAAAGTTGTCGATTGCCTGCGAAGCGTTGTTGCCGACAAGCCGGTCGATACGTAGAGAAACGGCGTCGATAGCCTTCTGCAAGGCTGCATCGGCGGCAATGCGGGCGGCTTCCTCCGCCTCGATTTCCTTACCCTGGGAAACCAGTTTCAGGTGTTCGTTCAAGAAGCCAAGAACCGCCGCCACCATTTGGTTGGTAACGCTTTCCGCGTCCTCCGCGGTTTCAATGACTATAATAAGATCATCGATATACTCCTGTGTTGCCATATAGATACATTAATTAAATTGTTTACTGAACTCTTTGGAATGAACCCGCGGTTTCCGGTAGCCGCTTTCCGTGATTTCTCCCGTCCAGTTGGACTCCTTCTCGGCAAACGTGAGCTTTAACGTCACGTTCTGCGGCGCGTCCGGACGGACACGGTAAGAAAACTCTTCCGCCGAAGGAATTACCTTGATCTCTTCCCGGCCGTAACCTGCCAGGTAGACATCATCGGAGGAAAGCAGGTCAAGAAGAAAGCGTATTTCCTGCGGGCGTTTGAATCCCGTCTTAACCGTTACGGCTTCCTGTATCTCCGTACGTATGCGATCCGAATAATAATCATCGGTAATTTCATCGTAACGCCGGAAAACAGCGTCTTCGTCTTCATCCATGCCGGGAGTTACGCTCGCCTCGCCTTCCAGGGAAAACACCTCGTAAACCCCGTAACTGTTCAGGAACCGGAGCCGGTAACGCTCGCGGACCGTCGGGCTTTGCTCGATCCCGATCCGGAGAGCGAACGTTTCACCGCTATACACGTCAAAAAGGTTGGCCAGTACCCCGTAATCGGTAAAGAATTTAAGTCTTACGGCCTCCAGGTTCAAGGCGTAGAAATTCCCTGCCGTGCCTGGTACTGCAAGGCTTTGTCCGGTAAGAAGTTCCGTTATTTTCAGCTCGTGCTCCGGATAGATGAAACAGAGCGGGTAAAGTTCCGTCTCGCGCATCGTTATACGCCAGTCATTGCTCCGGGTGGTAAAGAAGAAATTGCAGGATTCATTCAAGAACTTCAAAGAAAAGATGTTATTACCTTCTTCATGCAATTTCTTAAAAGCCCGTTTGGATATACCGCCACGCCAGGCAGTAACAACCAAAGTGGCCGTTTCTTCCTCCTCATTTTGAAGGGTGATCGTGACGACCGCCTTGTTATACCGTTTATCGGAAAGGCTTATCAACATCTCGGAACTGTCCGTTAACGGGGGAATATCAACAAAAAGCGTTTCCAGGACCTCCGCGATATTCACCTTGAAACTTCCATTACCGTTACCGGTAAATATGGAACGCATAAATTCAAAGTTCACGAAATACATTATATTGTAAGTCGCCATAGAAGTAGTTTCTACCGAAAGATAAACAGGGTTTCCGGTAAAGGCGTTTTCCGTCGGATCAATGTTTGCTGTCAAACTCATAATTCAAAGGTGTTAACGATGAATATTCCGTTAAACTCACTCTTATTTTCAAGTCCGGAAAGGAAACGATCACGCTGATCCGTGGGAGACGTCAGGAACTTGTAAAAGTCCGAGAGCCGCCCCGCATGGTTTTCCCTCCAAAGCTTATAAAGCTCCGTCACCTGTGAAGATGACGGGGCAAGGATGATATTATTCTGCTTTTCCATGCTGCAAAAGTTGGGTTTATCAAAGGAAGAATAAAGGACGGGATCAGCTAAGCACCCTCGATGCGACAAACCTTACCTGGTATTCGACTTCTTCCGTTTCGTAACAAAAATAGTTGGCCGCGCCGGAACGCTCGTTTACCTCGATTTCAACCTCTATCTTACATTTGTAAGTTTTTTCTATGATGTTATCCTGTGCGGTGGGCGGATTTTTTAATATATCCTCATCCGTTGACGGCGTAACATACCCGTCATATATCGTATTCGATACACGGCAACCGTACACAGCATACATCCAGTGATAACGGTAATAATCTTCCCAATATTCCACCCTTCCGGCCTGTACACTCTGCAAATTGGAAGAATATACGACCCACACGTAGGAAGCACCGCCCCACACGGGAATGCCCTGTTCATTATCCAGATTATAGGGACCGATCAGACGCAGGGAACGCAACGTAATGTTTACCGGTACCAGTTTACCCGCAGGAAGCGAATAGGAAAGGCCGTCCAGAAGCATGTACTGCCCCCGCAGGGCTACCGGGGTCAAGACATCCATTTTCATAAGCTGGTGAACCGGTAAAAGGGTGTTTGTGTCCACCTGGTTAAAAGAGTGCCTTAATACGGCGTCATACTTCTGCCAGAACTTGGCAAACAGACCGTCTTCAAACTGGAATAAAAGCGATATCGTATGTTTGCTGCCGTCTTTTAACGTAATTTCTCCGCCGTCCGGAGCGTATGGTAAAATAGAACCGAAGGAATAATCCGTACTTTCCGTAACGGCCTTTGTAAAAGCGAAAGCGAAGGAAAGCGGCGTCTCCTCCTTTTCCGAATCCTCTTCATCATCGGAAGAGGTTTTCAGGTAGGTATAACGGTGCACATACCCGGCCAGGTAATACGGGGAAAGAAGGCCGTTCGGGGCAAAATCCATAAACACGCATTCATCATCGCTCGCCAGCTCCTCGTCCTCTACGTTTTCCGTCTTCCGGTCCCAGTTAAAGAAACTGGATGATGATAACGTATGCTTCTTGTTGCCCGAATCCCATTTGTACCAGTTGCCGGTGGTCTTCTCGTAGTTCAGCCACACGGAGGCCTGGGAAGGATCGAAACGGCTTACACGGATAACCATTTTTTCGTTCCCCTTGATATAGTCCTCGTACCGTTCCACCGAAGGCGCGGCACCGGTAAAAGACGTTTTGGCCGATAACTTTATCTGACGGGCCGTTTCATAATTGATAAGGGGTTCCGCCGTCAGATTCCGGGACAGATCAACGGCAGGTTCATCTTCCATTATATCCCGGATCAGTCTTAAAGTGGCCGTTTTCGTATCGGAAGAGACATTATAAACCAGTCCGAAACGTACATACAGCGCGTTTAAAAAGTCCTCAATCGTACAATCCGGCATTAAATCGGCATAATTGAGGATACCCGTCACGCAACAGTCGGCGGCATTGTTCAGGATTACCAGGCTGGAAAGTTCCTTGTCCGTCTTAAAAGGATTTTCGGTTATAGTATAACCAAATTCTGAAAATATAAAGTCCAGGACACGGTGCACGTATAAGAAGGGGGCCACGCCGTACCCTTCCGGTAAACTCGTTTCGGTCGGGGTATCATTTATCAGTAGTGTTTCCGTCCTTGCCTGATAGCATAAGGCATATTCACCGTTTGAATCCAAAGTGATACGGTTTATGTATTGCGGGTAATACGTGCCGTCCTTGGAATCATTTTTGACTACTATTTGAAATATGGCAAAATCTTCATGGGAATCCGTGAAGAACCAGTTTATAGAGGACATAAGACCGCTAACGGTACCGCCGCTTATGCTGGGTAATGTGATCGAGTTCAGTTTCTTTGCTTTCCAGGCGCTGTAGGCTTCCGAATTGTCAAAACCGATATTTAAAGTAATTCCTTCCGTCCTGCCGGCGGAAACGATATTTATCTTTCCGGTACGTTTATACACCCCGTCCAATACCGTACATGTCTGATCTTCATTCATCGGTTTTACACCCATGTCGAGCCGGTGGGCAAAACCGGTTATCCCTGCATTGTTGGCAGTGACGGGAACCGTGACCGGTACGGTTTGTGATCCCCGGTCGTTCATGACGGGGGATTTCTCGTCGATCTGTACGGTAAAGTCACCCCCTAAGTCCAGATAACCTTTGTTCGTCTTAATCTTTAGCATAATGATTACTTATTTTCCGCGTGTAAAGGTGTCGCGGGCGTTATCTATAGTTTCTTTGGCCTTCTCCAAATCCTGGTAAACGATATAGGCCTTTATCAATTTGATAGCCTCACAGGAGGCGCGAAGCTCCTTTGCCGCTTCCAGGAACTCCCGGTAGGAAGAATCACCTGCAGGGGAAGTCACGTAACCGCCTTCATAATATTCACCCGGATTCTGTGGTAACGGGTTGGCATTGGTACGCTGCCGCCTGATCGCTTCGATAGTACTAACGGCGTCGATCACTTTAGGATTATTCATTTCCGGTTGTGGTACCACATATTCCCCCTTATGAACTACGCCGGCCACTTCATAACGGCCACCGGGACCGGTGTAACCGCCTTCATAATACCCGCTTCCGGAAGAACCGGAAACAACACGTTCAGCCGTGGCGGTCTTGCTGCCGGTGGTATTACTTACAGACATGTTTTTAATCTTGTCCCGTTCAGCTTTGGCCGCTGCAAGCTGGGCGGCACCGGTAGCCGCAAGCATTGCCGCAGCAATGGCTCCGGCAATCGGTCCGAGATCGGCGGTCGCCTTCATAATCGAAACGGCTGTATCGGCTATGATCTGGGAACACTTGATAGCAAAGTTTACATCCGCATACTTCTTTTGAATTTCCAGTTTCTTATTTTCCTTCTCTTCTTCCAGGGCGGCGGTATCTTCCCCGTTGTTTTCGGCTTCCTGTATGAGAACATCGTATTTTGCTTCCACCTGGTCGATTTCGGCCTGCTGCATGGCTTCCACCACGGAAGAAGCAAGACCGGAATAAAAGTCAAAGTATTTTTTAGCATGTTGTATTCCCAGTTCCAGCCTTTTTTTCTGATATGTCTTTTCGTCAATCAGCCCCTGGTCGTGCATATTTTCCAACATTGCCAGTTCGTGGTCGTACTCCTGGCTCCAGGATGTCCCGATTTCCGCCTGTATCTGGTAAAGATCATTCTGGTACTGGAAATCCAGCTGTTTTATCGCCTGTTGTTTCGCCTTCTCCAGCTCCACAGTAGAAAGGCCGGCGGCCTTTGCTATGGCAATGGCGGCGTCGTATTTGGCTTTTACTGCCTTTACCTCCTTATCGTACCGTTCTTTCATCCCTTCGGTCCCGGATTTGTCGGATGTCAGCAACTCCACCATTTGCGCGATAGCCACCCGGTCACGCAATAACTTCATTTCAGACTCACGCACGGCGTCGGCCGCTTCCGTCGCTGTTTCTATACGTTTCTGTTTGCCAGTAATTTCCAAAGTGGCAATATCATTCTGGTAAGTACGGTTTATCTCCAGAAGTTCTGCGGCGTGCTCCGCTTCAACTTCCAGCATATAGGCGTCGGCGGCTTCCTGCGTGATACTCCGGTTTAATACCGCTTTTTCCATGGTGTCCTTCTGGACGTTGTAATAGGCGGTTTCGATCTTTAACCGTTCGCCCCGTTTCTCCTGTACCAGTTTTATACGGGCGTCCTCCTGCTTGCCGGTTTCCGTAAAAATGGCCGTCTGTGCTTCCGTTTCGAGCCTGTGGATTTCATCGAGTAATTTCTTTTTATTAGCCGGTGTTTTTGCCTCCAGCTTTTGGAGGGCATCGAGACGTTCCCGGTAATAGCGAAGGTTTTCCGCCGTCCCTTCGAGAATATACTGGGCTTCCGTCTTATTTTCCTTCTCCCGGTTCTCTTTGATTAGAAGCATACGTTTTTCGTGCTCGATCTCCAGAGGTTTTAATGTGGCGGCCGTTTCCGTATTTTTATACTCCCCGGCTTCCACTTTCTTTTTGACTTTTCCCAGCTCGTTTAAATGTTTTATCTGCTCATCAATACGTTCTATCTCCCTGTTTTTCTTGGCAAGATTTTCTTTAGTATCCTCCTTCCATGTTTCCTGAACCTCTTTCCTTTTTTTCTCCAGCTTCTTTATAAGGGAGGTTTCTTCCTCTACTGCATTACCGGTCGCCTTAGTGCCTTCCGTCGTGATCTTAACTGATTCCCGCTGCCATTCCTCCAGTTTCTTAATATATGGTTCCAGTCTTTTATTTACCTTTGCCAAATCTTCCTCAACTTCCGCTTTGTCAATGGTAAGCCGTGAAACCTTCGTTATTTTTGCCGTACTCAACCGGGGATTTTTATTTATTCTTTTATTCAGATCGGCGATTTCTTCCTCCAGCTCGTCCCTTTCGAACTCCAGCTTAGCTTTTTCATCATACAAAGGCTGCATAAGAGATTTTAGCGAGTTCATCTTCATTTCGTTTTCTCTCGCCTTTAAATATCGCTTAATGGCCTCCGTGTTTTCATCATATAACCCGCCTTCGTCCTTGATTGAAGCGTGGTACTCCGGAACGATCTCCTGCAACTTCTTTATATATTCCCGTCTCTCATCCACACTTAAATTCGTGTCATGTATCGCTTTTGTGAGACTTTTTATCTGGTCCTTTTCCTGTTGTAAGGTTGCGGAAACTTCCGATTCTATTTTATTAAAATTAGCCTGTGCGTCCCTTGCTTCTTTCAGTTTTTTAGTAAACTGGTAAATAGCCATGCCGGCAGAGAGTATCAAGGCGGTAACGGCTGCATAAGGATTCTTCAAAAGTTCGATCCTCATTAACCGGAGGGCGGCGGTACATCTGGTAGTATTCTTGTGTAATAGTGCCTGGGCTGCCGCATAAGTCAGAGTAGCCGCCCGGCTGATATAAAGCTGTACGGCGTGCGCTTTCTCTGCAACGACCGAAGCAAGGGTCGCCGTTTTAAAACGGGCGTGCCACATGGTAGTGATTTTCAGTCCTCCATAGTAAGAAACCAGATAAGCGGTAACGGTATAAGTGACAACACCCCATTTATTAAACATGTCAATCATACCCCCTACACCTTCCACCATAAGCGTAACAAGGTCTATTAAATCCCGGAGAATACCCTTTGATTCATAGAAACGTAAAACTACCCCTTCGATAGTTGAACTTAGCCGGTTTAATGCACCTTGAACGTTATCACCCATTTCTTCGGACATGGCGTTAAATCCCTCTTCGGCTCCGGTTACTGCATCACGGAGATTTAAAACGGTATCAGTACCATTTAAAAAGGTATTAAATGCGGCAACCGAACGTTTATCCGTTAAATCCAGGGCCTTATTAAGGTCTATTCCTTCACTGTTTAATTTTTTAAGTCCTTTTACCAGGTCTTCCAGATTATCCACCGGACCACCGAGAGCAAGTGCGAGTTTGCCGCTACTGTCAGCCAGGTTAAGCAAAATATTACGTGTTGCCGTCGCTGCCGATGAAGCGTCAAAACCGCTGTTTGCCAAAGCACCCAAAAGGGCGGTAGTTTCTTCAATCGTGAACCCGAAAGAATTTGCAACCGGCCCAACAATAGACATTGCCGTATTTAAGTACTCGAAACTTAAAGCGGATGCGTTACATCCCATAGTCATAGTAGAAACAGCCCGTTCCGTATCTTCTGCATCAAGATTGAAAATACGCAATGTTGCACCGCCAAGCGTAGCAGCCGAGGCAAGATCCGCGTCCACCGCCTTAGCGAATTTCAACACGGAAGGCGTCATCGCTTTAATATCCTCTTTGAAAAATCCCAGCTTGGCAAGCTCTATCTGAAGTGCCGTTACCTGTGCGGCCGTATAAGAAGTAGTAGCCCCCAGCCGGCGCGCTTCATCCGTTAAATCCTTGATACTTTTTTTCGTAGTTCCCAGGATAGCGGCCAACGTACTGTTTTTCTTCTCGAACTCTATAATAGTACTGATCGCATCCCTTAGCCCGCCGACAATCTGCCCGGTTATCATTGCGCCGATAGTGACAAACACACCGGCCAGAACCGTTTTTATCTTGTTCAAGGAAAGAAGGGAACCGCCGAAACCTTCCGCCTTCTTCGTTGCCTGTCCGTATGCTTTTTCAACTTCTTTCAGTTCCTTCTCCAGGGCGGCATATTTTTCCGGCTGCAAGGATTTCACCGTATCGCGAAGCTCTTTCCGCAAGGCGTTTGCCTTCCTTGCCAGCTGGTTGGCACTCATGGTGGTTTTATCCAGCCGTTTCTCACATTCGGCAATCTTCTTGTTATTCTCGCCGATCGTCTTATTATTTTCTTTCAGTTGCTCATCAAGCCTTTTCCATTGTTTACCGCCAGCTTTCCCGGTGGCGATTAAATCGGTCATAGCCTTTTTTATCTCCTTATTGCTATCCCGGAGCTCCTTGTTCTTTTCTGAAAGATTATGTATTTCCTTCTGCGCATCGGAGGCGTTCAGGGTTAACACCCATTCGATATAGTCAGGTTTTAATTTTGCCATAAGAGTAAATTTTATAAGGCAAAATTATCCTGGTGTAAAGTGGCGGAAAAGGACACAAAAAAAGCCCGTAGAACCATTCTACAGGCTTATTATACTAAGAAGAAAGTATTTTATCTCTTAAAGGTAAAATCCGAAGGATCAAAACATTCTTTATCCTTAATTGTTGCCCGATCTATCATCCAGCAAATGTACCAGGTTAGAGGAACCGATATAAGAGGCGTCACGATAAAGGAAAGAAAGGCAAAAGCAAGCCACCCGGATAAAGTAGCCGGTTTATGCTTACATCCTACGAAAAAAAATATTACCAGGAAAAAGCCGATCAAAAATAAAATATCTTCGTATGTCATACAATCATCGTTAGTTCTTTACCGATATCTTTAATAGTATTTACTATTAGGGCCTCCCGTTCTTGTGAGGGCTTTTTTATTCCACTTATATATTGAGACATAAGGCTTTGACTTATTCCCATACGTCGAGCCACCGCAGAAGCATTTAGTTCCGGGTGAGAAATAAAAATCCGATATAAGAAAGTTTCTTCCTTCTTATCTTGAATAGCTAAACAATCATTCATAGGGTCTAAAAATATGCAGCTATACCAATTTCATATAAAAACTCCGGTGCAAGGTCGGCACCATTGGCCCATTCAATAGTAGCACGGGTTAAACCATATTGAACAAATTTTTCCTTATCCAATAACTCCCCGAAAACCTCACCTGTAAGATAAGGTTCCAAATTTACGATCTTTTTACTCCCGTCGCTGAAAGTAACAAGAAGCTCGTAATTCCTAATATAATCCACATCTATAACCCGTAACATAAGCGTTTATTTTAATGGTTCAATTTTATTTATTTTTTCCCCTTTTTGGGCCTTTTCCCAAAGAGAAAGTATTTCTGCCTCGTGCAAGTTAATCCACTCATTTACTTTTGCAATAACTTTAGCTGGAGCCTGACCGTCTACAATCCGATCCAATACGCTAATAGAACATTCATAATCACCATAAGTAAAATGAATATGTGGCGGATTATGATCTTTCCAATAGAGGAATATAATAATACCGAAGAATCTACAAATTTCAGGCATAAACTTTGTTTTATTGGTTACTGAAACAAAGATAGGTAATAAAATCATTACCTACAAATATTTAGGTATTAATTTTATTACCTATTTTAGCGAACTGGCAAACATTTCTTTTATCCTTTCCCTTACATAATCCTGATATTCATATTTAATCTTCCCGAGTGTGTCATGATACAGAATCCCGTATATCTGTCGGTTATAAATCTGGTAATTACCGTGTTTCTTCATATCCAGGAAGCGGGTATATAATGGAAGGTTAGAATGTGCAATTACCCCCTCGCCGTCCGGAACGACCGAATAATTCGGGTTCTGTAGTGCGGCCATTAATGCACCGGATCGCCCTTGGATGATCTCCCCGGTTCCCTGTACTTTCTTACGTTCACGGCCTTTCTGGTAAATCCGTTTGGTAGCGATATCCAATTGGGCTTGAAATATGTCCTGTATTCCACGCCCGATCCGGTCGGTAAAGAAATCCGTTTTAAAATTCTCGGCCATTCAGTTATTCATTTTTTGAGAATCCGGAAATAATGTGCCTTTCCCCGGATTCATCCTTAACAGTTTCATTTTTCTTGTTTGAGGTATATTTATATTTCCAATAGGTACATAGCACATCATTTACACCTATTGTAATAATACCTATTATGACAGTTAACCAGAACCACGCAAAAGCATCCATTAGAATCTTGTTTTAAATGAGAAAGCCAGGCTCCACCCTGCAAACGTCCTGTAAAAGCCGGATTCCGGAAGAGTGGAAAGGCTGGTTAAATCCAGTTCCTTAGTGACAGGGCAACCGGTGGCGGAATCTTCTATCAGCATTTGTTTGATACGCTCCATAACCGGCTGCACCTCTTCGATAGTCTCATAAGCCCCTTTACGTTGGGGATCGTACTTGCTCATAAGGAAAATAACGCATAAATTATTTTCCCTCACATTGTCAGCCGAAAGGCTGGCACCCGCTCCCGACGGGATCAGAATAAAGAGCACCGGACATTCTTCTTTTGATAGCCCCTGTATCGTCTTACTCATTTCCTCGTCAATGGTAACGGGTAGCACCTTCTTTATTTCAGGAATACGTTTTTGCACGCCTTCCCAGTATTCACGGTAAACCTTTATATCTATCATATCGTCAATCCCTGATAACGTTTCGCCTCCCATTCACGGCGGGTAACAAGCCCCGGAAGAATCTTACCGCCCCCGTATATCCACTTTTTAAACTCTGCCGGTATGGATGAATCATACGCATCCGCTCTGATCTTCTTATAAAGCGTTGATTTCTTGAATTTTCCGATACCTACATTAAAGCAAAAGCTTACTACCGCGTCAAACTGGTACTGTCCCAAATGAAGGGGAAGCGCGTTTACCTGGTTTTCTACCGCCCTGATATCCGATTCAAAGAAAGCATCGGCCTGGGCCTCGGTGATAACATCACCCGGTTTTACGCCGATCGTGTGACCGTAACCGATCGTACATACTCCCGCGGCACATACATACGCTTTCAGGCGTAACCCCTCGAATTTCTTGATCTTGTTTTTTGTTCCTGTTGTCGTTCTCATTTCTTGTTACGTTTTTGGTGTAAATACTCAAACTTACATTTATACAGATAAAGCAATACATCCCAAAAGGGTGTATCGTCCACCTCCTTCTTATTTCCGAACACGCCGGAAGCCGCCACCTCAAAGACTATCCCGGTCCAGCCGGTTTTATCGTCCGCCTTCCGGTCCTCGGATGCCAGCTTCTGGAACAATATCCGAAAGTCGATAGCTTCACCACCGATATAAACCGGTCCGGAAAGAACCATTTCCCAAACGGCGGAAAAGAAGTTTACCGCATGAATGGCAAGCAAGGAAGGAACGGCCGGCGTCTTCTCCGGGTCCTTGTACCGGTAAAGCTTTAACGTGATATCCTGGAAGATTTCATTTATAGCCGGATCGTCTTTTTCTGCTGCCGCCTGTTTGCTTTGCTGCAACAAATCCAGGCAATCACAAAAGTTACCGAAAGTAAGACCGTTCAGCATGTCACCGACACCATGCCAGCCCCCGAAATCCTGCATCAGGTTACGACCGGTTTTCAGAATAGGCGTAACGATCCGCTCGCCCTCCTTACCGGTTGTATAAGAGAAAAAGCCGTCCAGCTTTTCCAGTTGACCGTCCAGCTCTCGGATGATCTCACGCCGGTACATGGTGTAATCCGCTTTCATGCCCAGAAGGAAAGAAAGCCATTTTACGCGGAACTGTCCGGGGCTGATCGTACCGCGGTTCATCAGTACCGACAATATAAGAAACTGCCGGTACTGCTCACTACTGACTTCATCCAGGCAGGAAGGGACCTCCACCGTCTTATTATTATATGTAAACTTCTCCATGTCCGGACATTAAAAGGTTATTCCTTTGGATTGTACGGTAACACCCGGTATATAGTAATCCACCGTTTCCGACTGTGCGTCCAGCTCACGGATGATATCCTGCAATACATCCAGGTAAGCCGCCGCGTCCTGCTCCAGGCTGTTAGCAACCGACTGCCGGGCCTCTTTTTCCGCCCGCAGTTTATCCCGTACGGTTGTGCTCTGCTGCACCTGTACGATTCCACTGGGCAGAACTTCCACCGGTAAACGTTCAACGGCCTTTTTTATGGTAAGAAGTGCAAGCGGGCGGCGTACATATTCCAGCAATTTCTCCGTTAAAACGGTATCGCCTTCAATCAGTTTATTATAACGGTTCCGGGTGATAACAGGTATTATCTGCCCGTCCTGAACTTCCCGGATCATAGGAATAAGCACCAGGAAAAGCCGGTGACTTCCGATATTGTAATATTCATCGAACGTTTCCTTATTCTGAATAAGAAGCCGGTTTATAGCCTTTTTCTTAATGCCGTTCATCCAGAAATCAAATTTTTCGCGGTCCATTAGCTCCACCAACGCGTCTACGGCTTCATAAGCCAGGTTCCGGATATTCTCTTCATCCTTGAACTCCTGTAAGGCGGTCATGCCCGTTTCATTCTCTCCCAAATGTTTACCACGTCCGGCCGTTCCGTGTTGTGCGTCCAAAGTGGGAATGACCTTTAACCAGGTAAACATCGCTACCGCCTGCTGCATCAGCCGCAAAGTTTCCGCCATGCCGTCCGGTTCCGTAACGTCCGCATGATCTTCACGGTAATACTTATCTACCGCGTCTATGGGCTCCGTTCCGATGATAGCCTGTAAATCCCGAATACCCAGCGGTAAGATAGGTTCCCACTTGGTAAAATCAAGATCATTATCGATCAATCCCAGGACACGGACTATTTCACCGGCCCCGTCACCGCCTTTATTAAATAACTTCGTCATTTGCTCGGTCTCTTTTTAATGTATATGGTTTCCAATTATCAAAATCCTTTGTGAAATTGTTTATTTCATCGTAGAACTCCTTATAAAAGCGGGCCAGCCCGGTATCTATCGTTATACAGGTTTGCTCCGTGCGCGGATTGGTGTTTATATTGGCCGAGCTTTCTATTACAAAATCAAAAGCGTTACCAAAACCGGCCATTACTTTAGCATGGTTACGGAAAATACAGACACGTGATCCGAAACGTTCCGCCACCTTCTTTAGGTATAAATAAACATCCGCGTAGGAACCTTGAAAGATTTCACCTACATAAAAATCCGCGCGCCCTATGTCTTTTCTCTCCAGCCATTTCTCCACCTCCTTGACATCGGTAATTGCCATGCACCAGGTAGAAATCAGAACATATTCCAACGGTTGTTGCTTCACGATCACACGAAGATAAGTAAGGCTGTCAACGTCCCCATGACTGATACAGTGATAAGACGCCCCTTTCTCAAAATGCCAGGGCAAACACTCTTCCAGGTGCAGCTCCGATTTTACTCGCCGGTCAAAATGGACGTTTTTCGTCCGGCGTGCCTTTATATGCTTGTCCGGGCTATCATTGGCCCGGTTCTCTTCCGGTTGCCGGTCGCTTACCGGTTCTTCCGGCACATCTTCCGGTTTCGGTGTGAAAAACAGACTACGCATTTTCTTTCATACGGTTAGAGGGTGAAACGTTCTGTTCCGCTTCCACTATGGTACGATAAAGCCCTACTTTCGTTGCGGTACCCGGAAAGTTGGCATTAATATACTGCTGTAACGGTTTACAAAGGATCATGTCCGGAATAGCCGTTTCGGAAGCGTTATACACTTTCAGGCTGTATAATTTTTCCGATCCGGAAGAAAGCTTGTTTTCTATAATCAGGTTTGAAAGTACCGGATCAAGACCGAAGCCGGAAGTGGCGGCAGCGTCCGCCTTATTGGATATCTTAATCTGGGCGTCCACATAATCCTTTATCTTCTTATCCAGCGGTTCCACCGTCCAGCCCTCAAAGTTATTCGCTTCCGGATTCCAGAATTTGGTCGTGTGCATGTATTTCCCGGCGTTCTGCCTTCCGGTAATATTGGAGGCGAATTTCTCCATAGCTTCGTCCTTGAAATCTTCCAGCATCTGGGCCGTGTATTTCTCGCCCGTACGCTCGCAAACCTGTTTTATACGTGCTTCCGCGCGGTCCCAGTAAGACTGCGGCGATTCGATATGCAGGGAAATGGCCGAAGCGTTTTCATTATAGGCGATCAGGATAGCGGCCAGACCGCCGGCAAGCTCCAGCCAGTCAAGCGCACCCAGAAAACGCGGCGTACTCATGAAGTCCTTGCAAAAGGAATAGATATTATAGTATTTCACGGAAACCGGATATTTGAACGGGTGGGCCGGATCAAAGACCGGGTAACGGTAAGTATAAGCCGGATCAGGATAAGGAAAGTCGCCCACAAGTACTTCCTGCGGTTCATCCTCGCCGTCGGGAGGATATACCAGGCGGGCCTTCTGATAGGGAATATGTTCCAGCCGTACCAAACGCCCGGGATTGCCCACACGCGGCGCACGGTTCCGGACAAACTTTATAAAAAAGCCCTGCATGTGTGTTAAGTCTACGAGTGAGCGGTGAAGAACCGTTGTGTAATCCCACGACTCCAGGTCGGCGGTTATTTCCGGATCGAGTTTCCAACGCCGGTAAAAACGGTTATTGTCTTCGTCGATTGCATCCTCATACAGCCGCGGGCCTTCTCCCCACTGCAAACCGGCTATTTTACCCATAATGCCTTCACCGGCGTAGAATTTATCCAGTAAACGCATGACCTCGCCCGGCATGTCGTTATTGTCACCCATGGGAACGATAAAGGTACCGTTTACGCTGATCTTCCGCGAAAAGAAAGCCCCCCGCCGGTTTAACTGGATGCTGGAAGGTTCCCAACCTTTACCACGGCCACCGATAGAAAAGGAGATCAAACCCTTGTCGGTGCCGGTATCTATAATTCCAAAGTTGCCACTTCGTCTTATTTCCATAATCTTAAATCGTTATTCTTTTCCCGTTGAACTCCATTACCAGACATTCCCAGCAATTCAGCGGCCGGCCTGTTGTGGTGTCCGTCAGGAATAGTTTATAGCTTGAATTTTCGATGCTTTCATCCGTCGCCTTTTTCCTCAAACGGGCAGCCGTGAGTATCACCATGTCGCCGCCGTCCCGTGTCTGCCGGTTCCATTTCCGGAACTTGATAGAAAAGGTTCCCCCGGAAATGGTAATCCGCTTCATCTGTTCTACCGCTACATAAAGGTTTATTTTTTCCATAGCCGGCGGATAAAACTTTTAATCCTGCCCCAGTTATCATGGACCAGGCAAAAGGATAGAAAGAAAAACATGAATTTTAGGAACGTCCATAAGCTACACCCGTTTGTAACCTTTTCTTTTTCCTGGCTTTGTTGCTTAACGTCGGATTTACGGGTAACGACTGTTTCCGCTTGACTGGTAGTTTCCTTATGATCCTGGAAGGAACTGCTTTGATTCTTTCCAGTTCTTTTTTCAGTTTTTCGGTTGCTGAAATCAATTTCTTTAATTCTTCCGAGGCTGTCGTAGTTGATACGGATATGCGTACTATCTTCCCGGTAAACGTCAAGTACGTGCTCCTCATGGCTCGAATCTCTCCGCGCAAGTTCAATAACTCCGTCAGTAGTTGTTTGTTTTTCTTCTCCAGTTGCTTCTGTAACCGTTTTTCGTGTAACAGAGCGAGGAGAACGACAACCGTAAAAACAAGCTGCAAAACAAATAAAAATAAGTAGGTGTACGATTCCATGTCTCATGTTTATTAAGTCGTTAATTATTATTAGTATCAAAAGTGATAGATTTACGGTTCGGGCAATTCTTCACGCCGCAAAGAAACGGCTTCATAGTGTCCATTACACGGGCGTTCTGCTTGATAGCCTTTTCCATTTCGTTACATTTCTGCAGGACTTCCTTGTACTTGTTATCCACTTCGTCAAACCGTTTTTTCTGTTCCTGGTATGCGTTCTTTAGCTCCTTACGGTCATTCTTCATATCTTCTATTAGTTCCTGGTAAACCTCTTGTACTGACTTCATGGCATCAGCTTCCGCTTGTTTACGGGTATATCGGAGAGTGAATAACCAGGTCAGGCCACCCGTGCAAAGAGCCGTAATAATCGCTGTAATTATCGTTTCCGTCATATTGATAGAGTTGAAAATTCTACATTATGGTCCGGACGATACATACATGCGTCAAATAACCCGCCACAATCCCGGCCAGGTCCGCCAGAATATCCTTCCAGTCCCATTTATTACCGGGTGACATTTTATCCCCGTATTCCTTACCCAATGAAGCACCCAGGGCGAAGGGAACACCATAATTACCCAACAGGGCACATATAGCGTAATTAATTCCGAAATGCTTCCATTTGTCAGTTCCTATTTTCATAATTTGAATCATTGGTTATACTGCAAAGGTGGGAAGAACGGAAACCGACGAAAAGGACATAAAAAAGAGTGCCGGGAACCACCCCGGCACAAACAAACCCTAACCTGGGACTTAAACCCAACGGCTGCCTTTTCAGCCGGTATGCTAAATTGTTAATATTAAGGATTAGACAACTTTTCGATGTCTTTTTTCATCATACGTAATAATTGAATCCTCCTTAACACCTCATTTGTTGGTGTACTTTCATCTCCTTTCTCTATTAGGAAATCGATTAGGTCCTCAATAACTTCGATGTAACAAGCGGAAACCGGTTCCGTCTTAGTTTGCCACTGTGTCAAAATCTCGGCACTTTCATCTGTTATATGTGCGCCGTTTACTTCTATATCTTTCATAATAATTCTTTCTTTAAATGTTTTTAATCGGTGTAGTCTCTAAGGTAGTGAAATCAATTATTTCGGCCTGCCGGTATATCCCGAGGGCGACTTTCCTAAACCGTTCGTAATTACGTCTATCAATGGGCGATAACTGCCACCTCTTCATGTCTTTCATCAAATCCGGTATATTATTAGCACTATTATACATACAGTTGTTTTTACCGTACTCGTGATGAAGTGATACAGACTGAAAATCACCGGAAAAAACAACCAACCGTAAACGTTCAAGTTCGAGGAAAGCAAACTCATTGTTAACCTTCTCCACCTTGTATGCTCTTAGTTCAATGGAAGGCGCACCGTATTCACGTCTAACGAAAAATAGGATATCAGAATTATTTGTATTCATTTGGCACCTCCTTTTAAGTCTTCTAATTTAATATGTGAAATACTTGTTATACTTTCCAGTACCCCGTCGCATATACTTTTAACCCTTAATCCGCGGGAACCGTCTTTTTTGGGTAAATTCAGGTGATAATACGGGCGATTCCTCCAGAATGTAATCCGGAAAATCCAGCCACGAACTTTAAAAGTAGCATTACTTATTTTATAATCAACCTGTACCAGATCACCCGGTTTAAATTTACTTTCTTGTAGAAACATCCCCTGTATTTCTTCCTGTTCCTTCTTTATTTCCTCAATTCTTTTATCATTGTTTTGTAATTGGGTAAGTAACACTTGCTGATATTCAGTATATATCATTCGGCACCTCCTTTCTTTTCTATCTGGGGACGCTCTGAAAACCTATATATTCTTTTAACCCGGTAAATAAAAAAATAGGCTACAGGCTTGTCACAGCCGTTATTATGTGTTTTAGTGTCCTGATCTATGTGAATAAATCCGATGCCGGAAGATATTTTCAACGGCATTGTTTTAGGGTATTTCTCGTTCAGCTCCTTTACCTTTGCTTCCAGTTCAGTTTTAAAAGCATCGAAGGAAATTTTATCAGGGCAAAGCGTATTACCAAACTGGTTTGCAAACTCTGCCATTTCAGCACATTTTCGATTCTGTGGCTTATATTCGTTAAGCTCTATAAAATAAGATGTCATTTTCGGCCTCCTTTCCTCGCTTTCTTGGCACGACACACACATATAACTGCACCAATGACAGCTGGTGGATAGATAAAAGTAAGACAGAAACAAGCGATAGCAGATAAGTAATAAGCCCCAGAAATTGAACAAACAGTACATTCCTGTTTCGGTTCCTGGAAATAACGATGTTGGATCGTGTTTACGTCCGTGCTACCAGTACGGAACGAAGGCACGTAGCTTGTGCCGGATTGAAATTCTTTTTTCATAATAATGAGTGATTTTGACTTAAAATGAGAAAGGCGGTCACCATTTCCCCTAATTCGTCAAAATCACTCACTGCTAACCGTCCGAAGAGTCGGGTAATAGTAATAGGGAAAGGCACCGCCTTATATTAAACAAGCATTTGTCGGGCATAAAAAAAGGCCCGTTGTTTATTCGAGTCAATAACCGAGACTCATCGGTTCACATTAACATGTGAGTAATTTTGACAGGGGCAAATGTCGGTATTAAAATCTGAACAAAAAAAAAAAAAACGTTAATAAAAGTTTATAAGAAAAAGAAAATTTGTCGACTCTATAATTCGTTACTTCGTAACAAAAACGCCCGCCAGAATTGGCGAGCGTTAATCTATTCTTATGGTTCATATCTCTTTTGAGTTTCACCCTCTTCATCACTTTCCTTTTTCATATTTCGCATAAATAAAGGAACTTTCTTTTCAACCTCTTCATTTTTATTCTCTTTATCTTCCATGGCCGCTTTCTCCATGTCTTCAAAATCTTTTTGTGTTATAATTCCTTCTCGTATTTCATCATCAGAAACTATATCTTTACTTAATAACCAATGATATACATTTTGATTCGTGCTCTCATTTGTAACAACATACGCCTGCTCAAATTTCCACCGAAATTTTGCTAAATAATTCATGGCGTCTACCATAGAATTAAATTCAATTTTCTTCCCGGATTCATCTACCATAAACGTTTTGTATTTTCCGAAATAAGATGTTTTTTGCCCGAAGTCTATTTGTATTTTGACTTTAGAACTTAAGACTTTCCCTGTACCAACAATTTCACAAAACGTTTTTCGAGTTTCTTGTGCTGTAGCTGCTACTACTAAAATAGCCAACACGGTAATTAATAATAATTTCTTCATATCAGTAACTTAAAATTAGTGTATACTTTCGTCTGTACCACCCGTAAGTTCTGACGGTTATATGCAGTGTAATTTTGACGGCTGCAAAAATACTTAATATGTACAATTATAAAGAATATTATCCCCAAAAATGAAAGGCAACCGCCCAAAAATACACGGTAATTCATGAAAAACGCCCCAAAAAATGAAGCAAAAACGCATAAAAAACACGCTTTTTCGCGTAAAATTTTGGTCTAAATGCAGATAAACGACTGAAAAACAATCAAAAACCGGAGAAAATTTCAAAAACTAAAAAAATAGCACCTTCCGAAGACCGAGCCGCTCAGAAGTCGGAAAGCAGTTGCCCTCCCCCTAAAAGGTGAAATATGACCTCTCCCGGAGGGGTACCCGTAACCTGGTAACACAAAAAACGCCGGAAAACCGATTTTCCAGCGTTACAAGGCAATTACCTTTTATGCCTGTTCTCTATCCATTGATCCACAAACGAGTCGGCCTGCAGCGTCCGCTTGCCTCGTACTAAAGCTATCCAGCCGGGGCGCATCAGTAAGTATTTGAAAGCGTCGGAGAAATTGGTGGATAACATCGGTAGTTTTTTCGGTGCCAGCTTTTCGGACTTCTTCACTTTGAACACTACCTTAGAGTTACCCCGGTATTTGATTTCAGCCTTTGCCTTTTCTACGGAACTAACCATTTCTTTACAGTTCATCGCATCAACCAGCAAGATAGGCAGGTTCTTGTTGGTACCGCCCATAATCTCCTGCATAAAGTCGTATTCCGTATCCTGCCGGATAACTGCCTGTTTGCGGCTCTTTAGGTTTACGATCCAGCCGGTACGGTTTCCGCTACCGTCTTTTTCTATGGCGTCTTTGATCTTACCCGCGTAATCCTCCTTCTGTTTCTCAAAGTTATTACCTGCACGGTCATAGTACAAATCCAGTTCTTTATATTCGTGGTTCTGGAAGAAAGTGAGGAACTGGTCGGCGATCTCCCGGAACCAGCCCGGCGGTATCTCAAAAAAGTTCTTATGTACCCGGTAATAAGCACCGTCCGGCTGACCGATCACCAAAGAAAGCATATTACCGAAGTCCATACCACCTTCAATCGCTTTATCATGGTGCAGGTACCGGAGCTCCCGCGAGCTGTAAGCGGCTTCTCCGGACATGGTACCGTTATAATACTTATGTCCTTCACCAAACAACACATAGAAACGTAAATCCCTGCGAAGACCGGGACGCATACCCACCACCGACTTTTTAAATTCGTGAAGCTCCAGCGTACCATTATACAACCGCTTTAAATAATCAATCGTAAGTATCTCAACATTAGCGAATGAAGAAGCGTTAAGAAAGAACGTTTGTCCTTTTCTCAACTTCAACAAAGCCCGGTCGTAATATTCAATATCCCGTTTCAAACGTTTCAGTTTCAAAGGGGAAGGCTTATTTTTTCTTTCTTCTTTTAATAGAGAAATTACCAGGTCATTACGCATACTTGCCGCCTGTACTATTTTAATGATCCGTTCCGGGTCCATTTGCTTGACATACCGGAAAAACCAGTCGTACTCGTTTTCGTCGATATCCGGCATATCGGTAGTAATGGTTATCCCCAGGAATAAATGGGAATGTCCGTAAGTGATCGCATCACCGCGAAGAATAGGCATAGCGCGGTTTACTTTCATTTCCTTGTCGTACTTCGCTTCATCATAAAACAGATGTATTACAGACTTTCCGGCAAGCAGTGAAGGGTTATCCAGTGATCCCATGAAAATAACACATCCGTTCCAGAAGCTGTAAACATGCTTGTAATCATCCACGATAACCGAACATTTACGCCGCCAGGATTCAGGCGGGCGGGTATCTTTTACATAGTGTACCCCTTCGATCAGGCCCATAAGCTGCCAGCCCTTCTGTACGGCCGGCATTATATTATCTTCCAGGTTACTGTAGGTATTGGCAACAAAAGCGAACGCACCGCCGGGCATTTCTTCCACACAACGGGCGGAACGCCTGGCTTGTATAACGGTCGATTTGGCCGTACCGCGCCCGTCAACAGATACAAGGATAGTAGTATCGATCCAGTCCGTCAGAACCTGGATTATATGGCCGTATTTGATTTCCACATCATCGGCGTTACTCACCTTCGTTATCTTCCCCGAACTCTTTGATATCATACAACATACGTTTTTTCAGGTCAAAAGCTTTAATACGCGCGTCCTCTTTTATATTATCACGTACAATAACAGGAATTTCCGGGATCGCGTCGATAAACTCTTCCAGTTCCTTACGGTCGATTTCAGGAACACCCAGATCCTTACGGCTGGTAGTATAAATAACCGTGCTTTTCTGTGAAAGCAGTTCCTCCGGTATTTCGGCCTGTTGATCCTTATAACATCCGCGAAGTTCCGCCGCCAGTTTCAGCAGGTTCTTAGCCTCCTTCACATTTCCCATAAGAAAGACGGTATTCGCCCAGTTTTCGGCCTTTTCCGCATACAAGTTAGCGAAAGCCTGCGGGCGTACGTTATCCTGCGTATAAAAGAAATTGAGACTGTCAGCGTACACCTGGCGGGCCATCCAGTCCGAAAGGCCGTAAGGTTCCGACTTCAAAAGGCGGATGATGCCGGCCTTTGTCACCAGCTTACCATTTATACGCATACGGGCACGAAGGCCCCGTACCATTTCCATAAGGCTGTAATATTCCCTTTCATCGGGCGCGAGGGCTTCCAGCGTACCGGTAGAAAGAATCCTTTGAATCTGGTTGATATCCACCTTGTCAAAGTCTATTCGTGAGGGCTTAATTAAATTCGTCGTCATCCATTTGTTCGATTAAACGTTCAAAAGTATGTCTTTTCCGTACGGCCTCCAGCTGTTTTATAGCTTCCACGTTTCCGCCTTCCGCCGCTTCATGGAGTTTTATTTCAGGCGCGGCACGTGCTACCAGAATCCCTTCCCGGATCAGGAAGTTAACGGAAGTTCCTACCGTTTCCGCATCCCGGACAAAAAGCCCGGCATCCTCCAAAGAAATCCCCAGGGAAACGGCTATGTCTTTCGGCGAATACCCTAAAGAAGACAAACGCCGTACATCCTCCTTTTGCTGCGCATCCAGGTAAATACTATCCACCACCGTTAAATCGTTCATACGCATCTTTTATTCGTTTCTGTGCCGTGAAATAATAAATTTCGTCCTGTTCCATTAATACAAAGTTCCGGCCGCTTTCAATGGCTGCCACGGCCGTAGTACCGGAACCGCCGAAAGTGTCCAGGATCAGATCGCCGGGCTTTGTACTGTCTTCAATCAGTTTACGGATCAACGCCACCGGTTTCTGTGTGGGATGAACCTTTTCACCTTCTACCAGTTTCGCACCGGAAGCAAAAGACCGGATATTATCTATTATGTTTGTGGCACCGATAGAAACACCCTTTCCGCAATGAAACAAAATAAGCTCATGTATAAAGGCGTAATGATTACCCGGGCCCGACTGTTTGTTCCAGACGATCATGTTTGACGCACCTAAATACAAGTCAAACAACGGATAATAAAAAGCATACCCGCGCCAGTCCGTAAAAAAGTACACACAAGCACCGGGTTTCTTCACCCGGTTAAACTCCAGGAACAAATCCCGGTAAAAGGGTTTACAGATAGACAAATCTTTAAAACTGCCTTTCTGCCCGTTGTGTGTCATTCCCAGGAAATAAGGCGGATCGGTTATTATACAATCTACGGAATTGTCCGGAACACGTTTCAACGCCTCCAGGCAATCCTCGTTATATATTTGGTTTGTAATCATTGGAAAGTTGTTTAAGCCGGCTTTCTTCTTTTTCTATCCGGAGGGTTAATGTCTTGAGCTGGTGCCCCAGCTCCGAGCGGTCGCAAGGGTGAGAGAAACGGCCCAGGTTCTTTGTGATCCGTTGCCGTTTCCCTGTCAGACTGGCAATAAGTTCAATTACTTTTTTTTTCGCGCCTCAATTTCTTCCTCTATGGCCTTCTGTGTAGTTTCCCACTTTTGGATCAATGCAAGGGCACTCGCTTTCTTCTTCTCATCATCCCCGGCCTGTTCCAGTTTCGCCTTATTCTTTGAAAGGTTGGCGCGGGCGTTATTCAGTGCCTTTTGTATGTCGATATCCGAAAGGTTCTCGACGCCCTTACGGACGGACAAACTTTTTACCTTCTCACATTTACCCAGAATCTTTCCGTTCTCCCGGTAATATTCCAGTTCATCCCACATCTCGCGGTTAGCGATGAAGTTTTCCACAACCGCCTGCGCTTCCTGTGCTGTAGAAAGTGAACTGACATCATCCGGCGTAGCTTCCAGGCGGGCGAAAGCTTCCTTATACTTCCCGTATGCGGTGAACATGTCGGAAACAAGTATTTTCAGAATGTCGGGACAATCCGGAGAATTCAGGAAGGTAAATTTCTCGCGGAAACGTATCATTTTGGTTACGGTTTCCGGGGCTGCTTTGTATCGTTTCTCCGCCTCTTCCAGTTCCTCTTCCAGCTCTTCCACACGGTCGGCATTTTCATCCATGGAAAGAACCTTATCCCGGAAATCGGACGAAACGAGTTCTTCCACACTGACGCCGAAAGATTCGGCAAGTTCCAGCAGCAAATCATCGCTGTATTTTACCGGCGTTTTGGATGTTTCCTCCCGGGCGGGTTCCATTTTTACCGCGGTCAGCTGTTTGGAGTTTCGCCGGATCGTCTTAAATTCACGTTCAGAAAGCCCGGCCAACTTCCGTAGTTCCTCTAAAAGAATGGCCTTCATCGTTTCCGTTTCTCCCTGCCGGCGGAATGACTTCTTTAACATACGGTTGATACCGTATTTCTCGTACAGTTCCACGCCCTGAATAAAGTTACGCGGACCGGCCAGATAGGTAATAATTTCCTGTTTCATACTATATAAAATTTGATGATACAAAGGAAAAAAGGGGCAATTACCCTAAAAAGGACAAAGGGTGGCCGGGCATGTGCTGCCGGTCACCCTTTGAATTACATGAAAGCCGTTTACTTACGCCTCATAACGGCTTTGTTCAATCCATTTCATAGCCTCCGAACCGTCGTTAAACGCCCGCAACGTCAGTTGGGAACCTTCGGAAGCGGTAAACGTCTTACCACCTTTCAGAAGGAAATTACCGCCCGCTTCCACCGTAGGCGCAACACCCGAACATCCCATAAGGGTAATTACCGAGCCGTGACTTCCACCGGTAACACCGGCTATCTTAGCCGCACCCGCGGAAAGCTGGTACTGCCCGTCCGTCTGGTAATCTATATCCGTGGCTCCGGCTTCCACCACGGCCACCGGTTCTTCCAGAGTGTCGGTACCCCGGTAAATGGCGATATCATCCCCTTTGCTGATCTGGGTGAAAGTAAGTTCGTTCGTATTCGATTCATTGGAACCGGTATAAGAAACGGATAACTTACACGGGTTACAGGGCGTTCCGATCAGATCGGCAGGCTTTCCGCTACAATAACGGAGCACAACGATACATTTCTTGGACAGCCAGTTTGTCTTAAACTCGCGAATTTCCTGTTCGTTACCGGGATGATTGAACTTAACGGAAGGCGTATAACCTTCGGCGTCCGTTTCCCCGTCACTGTTGGAACTGATTTCAGCGGTACCGGGTGTCAGGTAAATACCGATCGCGTAACGTCCCGCCTTCATTACGATATCATCCTCGATAACCACGCCGGCATCGTTTCTCTGCGGGAAGGAAAGAATATCGTCAACGTCGTAAATTACGAGCTGATCCTTGGGCTGAATACCGTTACCGGGATTGCCGGCCGGCCTTCTTACGCTTGCTTTTACGTATGTCATAACTTAATGATTTATAAGGTTATAAAATGGAAGGGATAAAGTATCCCTTCCGCCAAAAATTAGCCTCTTGCCACTTCGTAGAATTTACCGTCGGCGGCTTTCGCCAGCTTGATAAACTTGCCTTCGGAAAGCGTCATAGCTTCGGTTAAGACAAAGTTTCCGCCGGCTGCAATGGTGGAAGCAAATTCAGAACCGCTTCCGTAGATCGTGTAAACGACACCGGCTTCCGCATCGGTAAAGTTAGTGATTGCCGTTGCCTTTGTATTCTCACCGGTTACGAATACTTCACCGTCAAGCAAAGAAGGATCCGTTTCATCCGGCGCAAACTGCAACGCATCGGAAGAAGCGTTTTCGCGGCCGATCTCGATAAATTTACCGTCGGCACGTTTCATCAGTTTGATAACATCCCCCTTACCCGGCTGCCAGGTAGCGGAAATAAGGTCAAATTTTCCGCTTTTCTCAATCTTAACGCCTTTATCCACGCTTCCGCATTTCAGGGAAATAACCGTACCTATCGGCGCGTCTTCAATATCGGTAATCGTAAATTCGGCTGTGTTCGCTACGGTAACAATGGAGGTATGAAGCTTGGCCGACGGGTTCTTGTCCTTGTCAGCGTCCACAAAGTAAGACGCCGGGCGGTCATACTCATTACAGAAGATCATCTGGCGCGTATAGTCCATATCTTCTTTCTTGGTGTACTTGAAGCCCACGGCAATAGCCCAGATACTTTCACGCCAGTTACTCCATACTTTCAGGCTCCAGTCTTCCTGCTCCAGGTTGAAAGCCGTCATTTCGCCTGGTTTGTCCTCGTAGGTTTTAATGTTGCCTTCAAACGTCCAGAAAATACGGTGGTGGTTGTCAGCATTGGGAACCGGGATAATCTTTACCGCCGGATATTCCTTCACATACATGATATTAGCCTTGTAATCCTGGTTCTGTCCGTAATGCAGTTCATTGTATTTATGATACAATACAATAAAGTGCGAAGGCATATAAAGTGCCAGGTTACCGCTGTCACGAAGAACCGCCGGGATCATGGAAGTACCCTTGTACACCTTTTCACCGATGTTTGCTTCGGTAAGTTCTCCCAGCTCGAACGGTTTAATCTGGTAAACGAACTTTCCGTTATTGATATCGGTATGTCCGTTCACTTTCTTGTTCAGGAACTCATACAGGCCGTCAGCTGCAGCAAGTGCTTTGCCCGGTTCGTTCAGATTCGGGTCCTTACGGATTCCGTTAATACGGCGTTGTTCACGCTCGTTATGCAACTTCTTGGCGGTTTCGGCCAGGATGTACTCGATAAAAGACCACTTGATAGGGTTTGAACCTTCCTTGTTCAAAGTGCCGATCCAGGTTTTCTCCAGGGCCTTTAAATTTTTGAAACGGTGTGCAAACATCACGTTGAACATGCGCAGGGTTTCATCGTCGAACTCGTAGGAACCTTTAGTCACCTTGTCGAAGTCGGATTCCTCATTGCCGGCCTGTGAGAACTCGCCCAGCCAGATATTAACCAGCGTAGCCAAATCCTGATAACCGGATTCAAGCGGGAAAATACTTTCAATGGAAGGAAGTTCCATTAAAAACGACTGCAAACGCTGTTGCCAGGGAATACGATAAAAAGCCCCGAGGTCTTCCTTCAAACGGCTGTAGTCAAGGGAACTGGCTTTCGGAAGAGCGATCATTTCAAAACCGGCAGCCTCCATTAACGCAGCTTTGGCGCGAAGGTTATACGGGCGGTCCAGTGAGAACATTTCACCCTGCAAGCCTCCCAGCTGCTTTTCGTCCCGGAGATTGAAAGCCCCTTTACCGTCCGCCTGGGCGTTGTGCTGCTTCCCTTTGCCCGGATCATCTTCCGCGGCGGCTGAAAGTTGGGCGATAATACCGGAAAGCTTCGTTATCTCGGCATCCTTCTTGGCAATCAGCGCGGTGTTGTTCCGGTTTTCGTCACGCTGTTGCGTCTGCAAGGCTTCAAGCTGTTCCTGCGCCTGTACCAGACGGGCGGCAGTATCACCCAACAAACCGCGAAGGAAAGCGGTAGTGGTAGGTTCTTCGGTTCCCTCTCCCTGGTTTCCGTCTTCGGCTTCGTCCTGGAAATCGTTTTCGAGGGACGCTTTAAAGTCCGTGAGGAATTTTTCAGGAAAACCGTAGTTTTTCAGTTTTGCCATTTCCTCGGCCGTGATAGAGTTCTTATCCTCTACCTTGCTCCATTCCGACAGGCCCAACAAGCCCAGCATGTGAGCGGATAAGCTCTTAAAATCCAATTTCATATATACAAAATTTTAAAGTTAATACTATATGTTATACATCTCGTTTACTTTTCTGACGGTGGCCTGTGCCAGTACCCACTTTACCGCGTCTTCCAGCGTACCGAACTGGTCGATATAGCCGTTTGCCACGGCTACGTCACCGGTGAATATCTGTCCCCGGAAAAGGGGAAGTTCCGGATCATAGGCAATACCCAGATTCCGACTGATCGCATCGCAGAAAATACGGTGCATGACGGCCAGACGCTGCTTTATAGGCTCTTCGTTGTTCTCCTTTTCAATCGCGCGGGTTTCATAGTTTTTCAGATCGGCACTATCCGGATAGATTTCCCGGTAATCAATGCCCTGTTTCCTGAAATATTCCTTAAAGGATTGGTAAGTAAGCATGATACCGACGGAACCGACTTCACACATAGGGGAAGCAATAAAGGTTCTACCGGCGGCGGTTCCCAGCCAGAAATGGGCACTACCCATGGTACCGGCCACATAGGTGGCTATAGGTTTGGAAGATTCGGCGATCATTTTAGCCGCCAGGTCCACATGTGCGACCATACCGCCCGGACCGTTGATCCACAGGACCGCGCCGCAAATCTTCGGATTATCGAAAACATCCCGGAGCTGCTTTTCCAGGCGGTAAGTCTCCCAGGAATACAAGGTGCCTTCCAGGATAATGACAGCCACACTGTCAGAGGGCAGTGTCTCATCGTCCAGCTCCCACCGGTTGGCAAGGTAAGGCGTAGTAGCGTAGGCGGTTATTTTATTATTGTCGAGCCGTTTTTCGATCGCATCCAGATTGCCGGCTGCAACACACGGCACAAGTAAGGAAAGCAACCGGTAATAATCATTATCAGCGATTGCCCAAGGTGCTGTAAAAATCTCCTGTATTTTGTCCACGTTCTCTTTTTTACGACAAAGAAAACGCCTATATCATAGGTAAAGAAGGACTGAAAGGAACCTACAGGAACGCATCAACGCCCGGACCCGTACCGGACAGGGTGCAGTTATACAGGCCCCCGCCGATCTCAAAAGAAAAGGTAAGCGGGTAATCAGGAGAACCGGAAACACGGGTATTACCCGTTTCGTCAGTATAGAGGGCGACAAAGGGCGTCGCTTTCAGGTTTTCCAGGTAAAGCGTCTTATTTTGCGACACGTCGGCAAGCTTGAAGGTATGTTTTTTAGTATAGACGTCTTCATTTTTGCTGTCACCCGGTTTTAAGGTTCCCGGTACGATCATAAGAATATCAGGTTTTCCGATAGAGCGGATAACGACTTTCGAGAGCACGACGCCAAAATGGATAATGTTGTAAACGGGAACAAGTTGCAGGCTATGGGCGGCGGATATTAACTTTCTTGACATAATTACAGATATAAAGTATTGATAATCAAACATTCAGCATTTTTCGGACGTTTTTCAGCCAAAAACCGGACAAAAAAGGACAAACAGATACAGTTGGTAGGTAAAAAATAACTTGCTTTTTTACACTTTTTTTCGGTTATAGGCCCTTTTCTTCTTACGCCTGAAACTGTCCCGCCACCGCTGGTAGTTTTTCAGCAGTCCGTCTTCCTGAATGGAAGAGATATCATACTTTTTCAGGAAGGTAAAAACGGTTTCCTTAAACTCGATTCCGTGCAGGTGCTTGTTTTCGTCCATGAGTTCGTGCAGCTCGGCCCACATCAGGGCACGCAGACGCTTTTCAAGAATGGCGGTACCGCGTACGGAAATGTAATTGAACTGTTCCGGAGACTTGCCGCCGGCAAAATTGGCCTCCCGGCGGTCAGGCAGCATAAACTCCAGGTTGCCACGGTCAGCCGGACAATTTACCGGCCGTTTCTCCATGAGGTCGTAAACGGTCACATAAATATCGGACGAGGAAGGAAAACGGACGGTACCGACCGTTTCGTCGTAATATTTGCCCCGGACGTATTCGGCCAGGTAGGATTCGATCTGTATTCGGGTGGTAATCATAGCAATAACATTCCTTTTTAAAGGCAAAGATATTCCTTTATCGGCTGTTGGTCTGCCATTTACGGGAAAATGTAGGCATTCGACCGCCATTTTGATAAATATACTCCGGGAGAATAATTATAATACACTTTTTCATGCCGCCACACGCCCGGAATTTTCTCCGCCAGGCTGTGCTGATATAATCCGGTACTAAATTTTTGTAATTTCGTAACCGGGCAACCGGCAAAGATAAATTCCTGTATCTTAGCAACTTAGTAACGTTACTAATTTCCGTTACAAAAAAATGGCCGGAAAACAGTTTGTAACCGGGCTTACCGGTAGAAGATAAAAAGGCCGGTGTTACAAACCGGAAAAATTCGTAACCGTTTTGTAACTGCAACTTCGTAACCTTTATTTCCTATTTATTTATTTGATTTTCAGACTTTTTTCTTTCAAGCAAACAAAGGTTACAAGGTTACTAAAATTTTGTATGAAATAGAGGTGGGGTATGGGGTGGGAAGCCGGGCGGGGCGCATCTGTTTCCATACGAAAAGAGGGACCGACACATTCGTATCTGGTCCCTCTTTTCGTATTTTATACCGGCTCCGATCCGTCTTATACGCGATGTTTGCACCTGCTTAAAATCCATTCCTTTACGTCCGGGGGTATATAGCGGTGCACGACGGCCGTATAGTCCTCGTTAAATTCATACTCCAGGTAGTTGTCGCCTTCCAGGATAAAAACACAGGCCGTTTTGATGATCCATTCGAGCTGCTCGCCCGAATAGCGTTCCAGTGCCAGGACGGTACCGGGTTTCATACGTTCCAGATAGCGGTAGACCTGTTCGGCGAATTTCCGGAACCTCTCGCCGCTGTTCCAGAGCGCGGTAAACTCGGACATGCTGTTTAATTTCAAATGCGCGTTATTCATTCATCCGGTCGTTCATCAGGTACAAACATGAGTGTCGGATCGGCCGGTTCCGTTCCACCACCGGCAGCCGTTTCCGCCGTGCCGCATGAACGCAGATAGATCATGTCGGCGGCCTTGCCGTCGTTATCCTTGCGTACGATACGCCCCTGGGAGTTGCAAAGGTCCTTCGGGTTGAGTTCGTCAATGTAGGGGCAAAGGGCCACAAAACCTTTGAGGGCCTTTGTAAAACGCTGCATCGTGATTTTATTCACACCGGAAAAGCTTTTGTAATCGGCGAAGGCCTTTTCACGGACGATAAAACAGTCCAGGTGCTCGCTGTCCGGAGAGAAATAAGAGTTCGCCCAGTCCTCAAAGTTATTGCCCATATCGGCCTTGTATTTACGCCTGATAATGTTTTCCATGGGCGGAAGCAATTTTATAGATTCCTCGCAAAGGGAAAGGTAAAAACGGCAGCACTGCAAGAAGAAATTTATATCGGCGTTCCACTCGTTCTCGCTGTAAGTCTTGGAAAACAAATCCTTACCGAAATCGTCCCGGATAGAACGCGTTTCCCGGTAGTCGTTATCTTCCGTACGCTGGTGGTAGTAGTCGGAGAATACCAGGTACAGCAAACGGGCTTCCGTAGACGGATCAAAATCAATAGGAACGTAATTAGTTGTAAATCCCAGCTTGGCCGATTCCTCGAAAGGTATAGTAAACGACTGGTTGTTCTTCGGGTTCACGGTCATATCTGACGTGATGATGTCGTAAAACAGGCCCGTATTAAGATACCGGTCGCAATCATCCACCAGAATAAAGTCAGTATGCTGGTTTACCTGGTCGAACACATGCGGGTTATCCATTAGCTTAGGATTACGGCCGGAAAGCTTGACGGTCTTCATAAAGTAGGAAAGGGCTTTGAACATGAATGATTTACCCGAACGTCCGTTACATTCACCGTCTTCACCGATCTTGTTATCCATGGCCTGTGGTGCCCAGGCACGCGAAGGGGATTTGTACCGATGCAGCATATAACCGATAGTAAATATCTTATTGATAAGGTTTCTTTTCTGTTCGGCAACTTCTTCCGCCGTGAGGCCTTCCCCCTCGATATCGAATTTATGTTTTTCCCGGTAGGATTCCGCTTCCCCCACGCTCTTGTCGTCGAAATTGTATTCCAGTTCCTTACGCCAGTAAACGCGGCTCGAATTGATTACATAGCCGAAAAAGTTAGACGGTACGGCATTTATCCGGATATCAAACACATCGTTGCCCTCTATGTCTTTTTTACGGGAAATGGTAAACATGTCTTCCATAAGACGGACTTTGTGTTTCAGTACGTTTTCTTCCCAAACGTAGTGGGACAATGTGCTGCCGTTGGCCGGATGTTCCTTTATACCGGTACCGCTTACCTCCATGCTGCAACCGGGAAAGAAGAACATCTGCGTATTATGGGTATAATTGGTAAAGTCCAGTTCTATTTCCTGCAAATTGTCCAGGGCCGTATCTGACAGTTTGGGGCTGTTCAGAATAAGGTTTCTTATATCGCGGGATAAAAAACTATCCTGGGCCCAACCGCGGATAAACTTCCGGATATCCTTTGCCTTTATCAGTTTTACAATATTGCCGGTAATACGGATGTATTTCGTTGAACTGGAATTTTCATCATGAAGCGAATAGAAACCGTTAAGACGTAAAAAGTAGTGAAGGCAGTCCGCGTCTATATTGTGATCCCATTGCCGGGATTTCTCGTTAAACTTGGAATACCAGAATTTGGCGGGCATGGCAAGCGTCATAAGGTTACGGAAATCCTCGTTCTTGCTTCGTAATTCCATAAAGTCCCGGAAGTCCTTACGGGGTTTGCCCCGCTGATCCCGGTAAGTGGTAAGCCAGGCCGGTAGCCAGATCGTGTGGATATCGATAAAACGTAGTGCAAGTTCCGTACCCTTTACCCTGCCCGTCGTGTCGATATCGGGTATGTTATACAGGACTTCAACGTATTTCATGATCTCCTTGTAGTCCTGTTCGGAAAGTTTATATGTTTCCGAATTAAACCAGATCGGGGAAAAGCCCAGCGATTTAACGCACAGGGCGTCGCGCTCTCCGGAACATATAAACGCCTCCTGCAGCTTCTGTTCCTTATAAGGCTTTTCCGCATTGGCCGGATTCTTTTTAAAGGCGGCTTCTTCCCTGGAATTAAACTCCCGGTATAAGGCTTTCAGTTCGGAAAGACCGTTTATATAGTCCTTCGGCTTGACACCTTCCGGGGTGTAGGAAAAACGCCACTGCTTGTCCGGATTCAGAGGCTCGTATATTTTATAGAACTTCACTTCGGGCGTGTCGCCTTCGGCCGGTTTTACCAGACATTCGCGCATAAAGATAGGGTATGTCGCAGTCGCGTATTTATAGGTTACCTCGCGATTTTTTACATACCCTATATATTTGGCCGAATACCAGTGCAGAGCCTCGGCGTTCTCCTGGGTGACACGGGGGCCGAGTATGCGTAACTGATCCGGGGTGAGATGATCGGCAAGCTCGAAAATTTTAGTACCGTCTTTCTGATCCTGGGAGGCCGGAACCTTACGGATATCCGGCTTGTTTACGTTACGGTTGAGTTCATCGGTTACGTTGTACATGGATGCAAGTTTAAGGATCGCCTCGTTAAACCGGAGGCCTTCCTCATACATGCAGATATCGACAGGGCTTTGAGCCGTTCCGGTATCGCCGAAATCCGTTACCTTATAAACCTGCTGGGAACCTTCCTTTCCGAATAGCTTGATACAGGCCGACGCGTCGTCTTCTGACGGCCGGCGTTTGAAATGGCGGTTGGTTCCGACACAATCCCGGGCTTGCGGATAATAATGTAGAATAATATCCAGCCCGTTGTTGGTTACTTTGTAGATGTCTTCTGCCTTTATCATCGTTATAAAGTTACATAGTTACTTATTTTTCGTTGTTTTCCTCCTGCTTTGTTTTCAAGTCTCCCCAAGGTTGATACAGGAAAACGAATAATAACAGCCAAAGAAAAGCGGTTTTACCCGTATAATAAATGACAAAGGCAATCAGTCCCATAAAGGCAACCACGATAATAGCGTGGGCGATGTATTTTAAATTTTTATCTTTCATTGTTCAAACATGTTATACTGAATTGAAAAACCGAATTTGCTTAATCTCCTTTCCTGGAGAAGGGAACGTTTGTCATGTGAAGGCATAATGACCACCAGGTTCTTTGTATCGAACTGGTAACCTTTCTTCCGCATCTGATAACGTAGGTTTCTTAGGCGTCTGTCTTCTTTCATGGCATTTCGTTAAGATCGTCTTAGTTTATAGAAGGCATGGCACACTATCACAAAGGATAGCGTTTAAATCCTCCTGTATGGTTTCCTGTTGCTTCTTGTTCAGGTGTACCAGGAAATAACCTTTTCCGTCGGAAAGATTCTTTATTTCCGCCAGATTATACTTCCGGTCCATTGCATCCACGAATGCAGGGGATTCCATGGGGCGGAAGCTACTGAATATTTTATAGGTTCCACTACTGCCTTCTATTCGTAACGTGGTTAATTCATCGGGGGTGGTAATTGTTGATTTCATTGCTGTATTATTTTTAGAAAAGTCCACATAAAGTGTAAAAAACTGATTTATATTTATCGCTCTTTCTTCTTTTGTATTAGAAAGATACACCCTTTTATTTTTCTTATCCATTTTTATTTAATCTCTTGCATCAGCCATTTTTCGGCCTTTAGCCGTTGCCGAATAGATATTCGGTTTATCACCTTTGAAACATTTAGTCTTTATCCATTCATATCTTTCAGCTTCCCGGAGATAAAATAATATTCCGTATTCAGATGTATTTTTCAACCAATCTAATTTCTTGATTTGCTCAAATGTCATAGGACCGCCATATACAAGCGATGATGTTAACATCTGAACTCTTTCTTTCAATGAATATTCACTCATATTTAATTTGTTTTACTCTAATTGATTCTTACATACTTGCCACTTATGTTACAAGTTTTTAGTATCTCTGCGTTTTCTTCTCCAAAAGCGATCAAAACAGCACCACAACCAGGCGAATCCCCCCGTATTCCGTCCGGCCTGAAAAAACGAATCCTTCCGCGTAGAAATTTAATTGCCGTTGCCTTCTCAAATATAATATCCTGGAACATCTTACTATCACAGCGGTTGAACAACAGCGCAATGCCATTGCCGTGTTGTGCCAGTTTACGAACAAATTGTTCAATAAGCGGACGGGAATAAGGTGGATTTAACCAGACACGACCTACCCAATCTTTAGTTAATCCGTCATGGTTTTTGTTGTACATGGTTTCTGCCGTTTGCCAAAGCGGTTTAACCGGAGCACATGGATCTAAATCAAACTTTCCTAATGCGTCTATAATTTCTTTGGGTGTATACCACTCATCAGTGGTATTAGCCGATTTTTCAAAGGTTGTATTCATATCTATCATGTTATGAGGGGTTATACAATTCATATCCATTATCCCAAAGACTATCACTGCGAAAATTGAAGAAATCTTCCAAAGAGATACGTACACCATCTTCTAAAAGAAGAAATCCGTTTTCAATAGTCATCCATTCGTCAGAGGAAAAGAAACGGTGCGTAACCTTCTTACCCTCTTTCATTGCTTGTATAGCTTCTTCTTTGCTTATTATCTTTTCTTGATTTGAATTATTTTTCACCACTTATTTTTAATTTTACCAATTCACCAATAGGATAGGTCGTATGTTTCGGTCTGTTTATTTTCACTTTATGAGAAGAAAGAAACAACGGAACAGGTTCTATTCGATAGAAAGTGTAGTAAGCTTCTTTAGGAGCTGTTTTTTCATATTCCTTTAAATATTCTTCTGCTTTATTTCTCGTATCAAATGCGGCAAGGATAGAAAACCAAACGCCGTCTTCTTCGTATATTCCGGATTCCCTTTTAGTTACTATGTAAATTTTGCTCATTGTTGTTTATAGCTGTGCCGGAGGATAGCATCGAACTACCAATAACACCCGCTTTCGCCCTTCGGGGTTATCTCCACACTCCGGCGGTTATTATATGGAGCGGCAAAAGCCGCCCCGGTTATTTATTCACTTTTCTTTTCCGGAAGAAAAACAAAGTCTGCCCAAATATCAAGGAATTGTCGACCGCAATATGCTGCCAGTTCCGACGTTTTGAAGGCAAGCCGAACGCCGATGACCGCATTCGTGTTCGATGAATCGTTATTCGCGTACGCATACGAAACACCGCCTAACGCGTTCGCGTTGTTGCTCGACCGAAACACCTCACGAGACTTTTCTTCCTCGTCCAACTTATTGTATTCTTCCCCTGTATAAAGAATAAACCAAGGATAATAACGGCATTCATCCTCTGTAAATCGAGGTTCCCAGCCTTCATTTAAAGCTTTGACAATGATACGGAGTTTCAGAAAAGCCAAAACGTCAGGTTCAAGACCGAGGGATATTTTATCTCGGTTCCATGCTTCTGCATCGATGCCAATTTCATGGCAGGCGTCCTCAAACGTCTTAATACGTTTTCTTACGTCTTTTTCTGGTTCATCAATAAGGGTTAAGATTCCATTTCTCCAGACAGCTGTTTTACCTTCCGGAATTTCGATTTCTAATTTCTTTGATTTCATTCTTCTTTTATTTATTGGTTTTCACTATGGAAGATTTTTACGCCTGTTACTTCCTCGATCTTATCCTTTGCAAGTTCGGGAATACGACAACGACTACCTCGCCAATTACGAAAGGTATGTAATGGCACTTTACATGCTTCTGCCAATTTAAGGGACATTTCAGAAGATTCTTTTACCGGCAAATTCAAAAGGTACATTCTTAGTTTCTCGCCGTCATCATTCCTTTTTAATTTTTTTTTCGTCATACCTTTGTGATAAATATACTCATTATTGTTAACTTTACATAGCAAAGGTATAATTATTTTTACCACAGGTGAATAAAATTCACGTTAATAAAAGTTATAACAAAGGTGTAATATGGCTAATTTTTTGTTAATAAGAGAGTTATGTGAATTAAAGAAAATCACTATACGAGAACTTGCTTCACGTATAGGAAAAGAAGATAGTAGCATACAGGCTATTGTTAGAAATGGATCAACGAACACAAAAACCATTGAGGCAATAGCAAAGGTTTTAGAGGTTCCTGTAGGTGTATTCTTTGATGATATTCCCATAACTGGAATAAAATCAAATGAACTTGATAAAGATGCAAAAATAGCTGATTTAGAAAGGATAATTGAGGAGAAGGAACGTCTAATACAAGTCTTATTAAGTAAGAAATAACCTGTAATAGATAAGAAATGTAGGCATATTGTAGGCCATACGTTTATACAAATGATTAATAATCAGGCGATTAAAGAACGTTACTTGAATCACTGATGTAAACGTTGATTATTTAATAATAGTCAACGTTTTTCTTTTGTTTGGGGTACATCAATTTTATTGAATTCTGAGTGGTTTCATATTGCGATTATCCCCTATAAAACAGTAAATGTCCCCCTATGTCCCCCTTTACTGTATACTATATTGATTTGATAAACAGGCAAATATTTGATTTAATTAAGAATATATTTATACCCCCTATTTTATAAAGCAACTCTCATTATTATTCCTACATTTGCATTCAGAGATTCGTCTCTTTAGTTGGGAAACATAAACCTTTTGTTCATGAAGCATTTACGACAAACTTTACTTTTTATATTATTAGGATTCTTATTGAGTGCTTGTCGTCATACAGCCGACCGATTGTTATCTATCGAACAATTAATCAGGCTGAAACCGGACAGCGCCCTTTCTTTGCTTCGCCAAATTCAGTATCCGGAGAGGCTGTCGGATTCAAATGGCGCTTTATATGCGCTGCTAATGACGCAAGTGATTAATCAGTCATCTGATGAGGGGCATAAAAGTGATTCACTTATATCTGTTGCAATCGATTATTATAAAGGTACGAAGGACTCTGCTCATGCAGCACTGGCTTATTATAATGCCGGTCTGGTAGCAATGGATAATGAAGATTCGGAAGCTTCCCTGCATAATTTCCTAAAGACAATCGATTGGTTGGGAGAGAGTGATAACGATGAACTTCAGTTCATGGTCAGGTATAAAATGAGTCGTCTTTTCAACTTGCGACTGATTCCTGACGAGGAACTACGGTTGGGGAAGGCAGCGTTACCTTATGCCGAACGGATTGGTAATCCTTTGTATATCTGTGCACTGTTGCCATATATCACTCACGGATTTATGCAGACAAATCAACTGGATAGCGCCTATAAATATTCTGTGCAAGCGATACAGCTGGCTGAGAAAGAGAATCTGGTCCGGACATTATCACATATTTATTCACAGCATGCCCATCTTTGCATGGCAATGAAGGACTATAAACAGGCGTTGATGTATCGCGATAAAGATTTGGCTATTCTATTTGAACTTTTCGGAGAGGAAAATGAATATATCTATGATCATTATATAAATAAGGCAAACACACTGACTGAACTGCATCAGTATGATTCTGCTTTCTACTACATTAATAAAGCGGTGGAAGATACAACAGATATACAATATACAACTCGAAAGTCTTTGGCTAAGGCTGAAATTTATGCTGCTACCGGGCAGATGGATTCGGCATATTATTATATGAACCGACATGCTGACTTGCGGGATAGGCTCATAGAGGAGAGAGATAAGGAAGGTTTACTGACTTTGCACCGGAATTATCACAATGATGAATTGAAAAAAGCCAATACCCGTCTTTGGCAACAGGCGGTAGAAAGGAAGCTGCAACTGTACGTTGTGACTATTGTTTGTTGCCTGGCGATTTTGTTAGGGGTATGCATCTACTTCTTTTTATATAAAAGGAAACAACAGGAAGTATTGCGTCAGAAAGGACAGATTGCCCATCAGCAGGAGTTGTTGAAGTACCGTGAAATAGAAAAACTACAGGCAGAAAAAGACTTGTCGGAAGCTAAGGAAAGGGAAGCGCAGATTCGGGAGAAAGAGGCTTTACTAAAGGTTGAGTTCTTTAAGCGCCTGAATGAAACTTGTATTCCTGTGATTGAAAATCCAAAGACCCAGCAGAATATAATGCTCAAGAATGAGGACTGGAAAGTTATATTCAAGAATGCTAACAGTATCTTCCTGAATTTTACAGAACGTCTGAAGAATCAGTATCCTGCACTGAATGAGGAGGATTTGCGGTATTGCTGTATGGTGAAAATGCAGTTTTCGCAGACTGATATTGCTAAGATCATGCATCTGGAGAAAGATTCGGTGAAGAAAAGACTGAAAAGAATTCGTACCGAAAAGATGGGGATAGCGCAGGAAACGACATTGGAGGCTGTGCTTCGGGACTTTTAAATGGTTAAGAATGAGAATGAAATAATTTGTTAAACCAAACATTAGAATTATGAAACAAACACTGAGTTTTCATAGTCCGATCATTGCTTCTACGCAGAGCAAGGTGGATGTAGAAGCTTTTGAGAAGAGTACAGATGCCTTTGAAAAGGGAGAGCGCTTACAGTCTTTTTATCTGTTGCTGGATTATATTGATTCGGAGTTACGCAGCAAATTTGGTAATGCCGAAGGAACGGAGTTTGCCGTGCCTCATGGTTCCATTATGGTCTATCTGAGGCTGGAGGGTGACCAGCTGAATATTACAGCTCCATTTCTGTTGTTGCCGGAAAAGGGGAGGATTCCTTTGCTGCGCCAGGTGGCAGCTTTGAATCTGACAGAACTGACATTAGCATGTATCTCTTTGCAGAATGATAAGTTGTTCTTTGACTTTCATTGTCCGGTGGCTTTATGCAATCCTTACAAGATATACTATGTGCTTGAAGAAATCTGTCGGATAGGTGATAAATATGATGATGAATTTGTGACTAAGTTCAAGGCCGAGCGTATTTATGAGCCCAAAATTACTCCATACGATGATGAAACGGTAGATAACGTATACGAAGCTCTTCAGCAGACCTGCCAGGAATGTATGGACGCTGTAAAATACTTTGAGACAGAACGAAAGTATGGTTATGCCTGGAATATATTATCCAGTACGCTTCTTAAAATATGCTATTTTGTCTGTCCGCAGGGGCAACTGCTGAATGATCTTGATAAAGCGATTACAGATCACGGACGCGAGGATATGCCATTGCCGGAGATCGTATCCCGTACCAAATCTGTTGTCACACGCCTTCAGGAAATGACGAAGGAGCAACTGGCTGCCGATCTTTACTTTGTTGAAACTTTCATTTCGGACAGACGCCGTTCCGTACTGAAAAACATTCAGGATAACTTTGAAGATACATATGAGAAAGCCGGCTCGGCATTGGAATCAGGTGACTTCATCGTTTGCTGCTTGCTTATTATTAATAAGTTCTATGAATTGTACTATTATAATAATGTGCAGAATGATGTGAATGCGGTAGTTGCGAAAGCTATGAAGGCTACCTCTGCCATGTCATGGGAAGAAGCTGCTCCGATATTATATGAAGCGATGGACAATATCATGGAAGGAGAACTGGATGTAGATGATGACGAAGAAGGTGGTGACGAAGACGGAGAAACAATGGGCTTCGACATGTCACAACTACAACAGATGCAACAGGAAATGATGCAGCAGGCGATGCAGAATATCGATATGGAGCAAATACAGAAGATGCAGCAACTTGCTATGGAGAATATGCAAAAGATGATGGCCGGTATGTATGGCAACAATAATAATACGGAAGAGGACACTAACAAATAAAGAACAAGACTATGGAACAGAATATATACAATGCCATTTATAAAGTGAATCATGCCGGTGGCTGCGGCAGTTGTTTTTATCTGAAACAATATGATCTGTTTGTTACCAATTATCATGTAGTAGAGGGATTCCGTCAGGTAGCGATCCAGGATAATGATAAGAATTCGTTTCTGGCCAGGGTCGTTATGGTAAATTCCGTATTGGATATTGCTTTGCTGTCTGTGGAAGGGGATTTTTCCGCTCTTCCGGATATCCGGTTATCGGAGTTGAAAGAAGTCGCGATCGGACAGAAGATAAACGTGGCCGGCTATCCGTTTGGTATGCCGTTCACCGTGACTGAAGGTACGGTTTCTTCTCCCAGACAGCTGATTAATAACAGTTATTATATTCAGACAGATGCTGCGGTCAATCCGGGAAATAGCGGAGGTCCCATGTTCAATGAACGTGGGGAACTGATCGCCATTACCGCCAGTAAGATCACCGATGCGGATAATATGGGATTTGGTATTCCTGTGGATACACTGAAAAAGGTACTGGAGAATATAGAAAGTCTGGATCGCTCTGTTTTCAATGTGCAGTGTAATAGTTGCGATGAATTCATTTCCGAAGAAGATGAATATTGCCCTTGTTGCGGTGACAAACTGCCGGAAGAAATCTTTAAGGAGAGGGGACTGACTGACCTGGCTGTATTCTGCGAAGAAGCCATTGAGGCGATGGGAATCAATCCGGTATTGGCACGTGTGGGATACGAAGGCTGGAAATTCTATAAGGGAAGTTCGGAGATACGTATGTTTGTATACGACCGTTCTTATCTGTTTGCCACCTCCCCGCTGAATATTCTGCCAAAGAAGAACCTGGAACCTGTGCTGACCTATTTACTTCAGACAGAGATTGCTCCTTATCGTTTCGGACTGGATGGAAATCAGATTTATCTTTCTTATCGTGTGCATATTTCTGATATATTCTCAGATTATTCGGAAGATGTTAAGAAGAATTTGACCCATCTTGCTTTCAAGGCAGACGATCTGGATAATTATCTGGTGGATACTTTTGGCTGTGAGTTTTCCGAATATGCTAATAAAAACGCTATCTGACCAATAACTAAACTATTTGAATATCACTCCTTTCGCTGGATTATTGAGGCGGAAGGAGTGTCTTTTTTCCTCCCTGCCTGACCTCGCAAATCTATTTTTACGAAGAATAACGAACGTTATATAGGTTTCAAAAAGCTCAAAAAAGGTAAAATGATGTTGCGATTCTCTGTTATTACTTATACTTTTGGACGATTAACAACTAAAAAACACAATAAAGTTATGAAGAAATTGATTTTTTTATTTGCATTTTGCCTTACTGTGACTAACATTTTCGCTCAAACTGACCCTAGCCAATTGAAAAAAGAAGGAAGCGACGCTTTTAATGCCAAGAACTATCCCGTAGCTTATGCTAAATTCAGCGAGTATCTGAAACAAACGAATAACCAGGATTCTGCTATCGCATATTACTGTGGTATGGCTGCAGACGAAGTGAAAAAGTATGCAGAAGCTGTGACTTTCTTTGATATTGCTATTCAGAAGAAATTCAATACAGGTAATGCTTATGCCCGTAAAGCGCTGGCACTGGATGCTTTGAAGAAGACTGACGAGTATGTCGCTACCTTGGAAGAAGGTCTGAAAGTAGACCCGGACAATAAAACAATGATTAAGAACTATGGTCTCCACTACCTGAAAGCAGGTATTGCTGCGCAGAAAGCCGGAAAAGCTGAAGAAGCAGAAGAATGCTTTAAGAAAGTGATTCCTTTGGATCATAAGACATATAAAACCAATGCTTTGTATAGCCTGGGCGTTTTATGCTATAACGACGGTGCGAATATCCTGAAAAAGGCTGCTCCTCTGGCAAACTCTGATGCAGACAAATATGCTGCAGAAAAGGAAAAGGCAGATGGCAGATTTAAAGAAGCCATAGGTTACTTGGAAGAAGCTACCAAAGTTTCTCCGGAAGATACAAAGTCTAAAACTATGCTTTCTCAAGTGCAGGCAGCTATGAAGTAAACTACCAATTCCAGATAGAAAGGGTTGCCGGGGAACATTTTGGCAACCCTTTTTTATTGCTTCTTTTTTTGAATGATCTACTTTTTGCGTACTTTTGCTTTCCCAAAAAGAAAGACTTTATGCAATTATATACAAGAGAAGAAACGATTCGGAAAATAAACCATTTAGGGCAATCCTGTCGGCCTTTTATTTTTATTATTAATTATTTGCAGGATGCATCTTATATTGAAGAAGTTGCCTCTGTTGACCCTTCTGAAGTAGTATATAACCTGAATGGGTTTACCAACCAATCTTCATCGAAGGATGTGCTTTCTTGTTTTGAAGAACCTGTCCACTGGAATTCTTATCCCGAATCTTTCGATAGTTACCGTCGGTCATTTGATATCGTTCAACGGAATATATTTGCCGGAAACAGCTTTCTGACCAATCTGACATGCCGCACGCCGATAGAGACGAACCTTAGTCTGAAAGATATTTTCTTCCGTTCAAAAGCAATGTATAAATTGTGGGTCAGGGATCAGTTCACAGTTTTCTCTCCCGAGATATTTGTCAGAATCCAACAGGGAAAAATCAGTTCTTATCCGATGAAAGGTACTCTTGATGCATCATTGCCTTCGGCTGTCCGGCAACTGATGGATGATCCGAAAGAGGCTGCCGAACATGCTACTATCGTAGATTTGATCCGCAATGATTTAAGCATAGTGGCCGATCGGGTATCTGTGTCCCGATACAGGTATATTGATAAGTTGCAGACGAATCGCGGAACTATTCTTCAGACGAGTTCTGAAATACAGGGAACCTTGCCGGATAATTATCGGGAAAATCTGGGACACATTCTTTTCAAACTCTTGCCTGCCGGTTCTATCACCGGTGCTCCCAAGAAAAAGACGATGCAGATTATCAGTGAAGCCGAGACGTATGAGAGAGGATTCTATACGGGGGTGATGGGGTATTTCGACGGAAGTAGCCTTGATAGTGCCGTTATGATACGTTTTGTGGAGCAGGAAGGCGACAGAATGTATTTTAAGAGCGGAGGCGGAATAACCTGCCGTAGTGAAGTGGAAAGTGAATATCATGAAATGAAACAAAAAGTATATGTGCCAATTTATTGAAACGATTCGCATAGAAGACGGACAGGTTTATAATCTGTCGTATCACACAGCGCGCATGAACCGGACTCGTGCCGCCTTTTGGAAAGAAGCGGCTCCCATTGATTTGTCCGGCTTTATATCTCCTCCGTCTCTGTCCGGTATCTGGAAGTGCCGGATTGTGTACGATAAGGAAATCGAAGAGGTCGGATACACTCCTTATCAAATGAGAATGGTTTCTTCCTTGCGTCTGGTTGCTTCGGACACTATTGATTATAGTTACAAGAGTACCAATCGGGAAGAATTGAATGATCTGTTTGCCCGGAGAGGGAAGGCAGACGATATTCTGATAGTGAAAGACGGATATCTGACTGATACCTCCATTGCCAACATAGCGCTGTATGACGGACATACATGGTATACTCCGGCTCATCCCTTGCTTCAGGGGACGAAGCGTGCGGAACTGTTGGATAATCGGTTCATAGTGGAGAAAGATATCCGGCAGGCGCAATTGGGCGATTACTCCCATATCATGTTGTTCAATGCGATGATAGACTGGAAACGGCTCATCATACCTGTCAATGAAAAATATTTTATTCTATAACTAAAATTAACGGAAATATATACAGAACCGTTGAACAAAGCCTCTTTTTAATCTGTTATATTTATGTGTTTTTCATAGTATTAGATAAAGATTAATTAAAAGAGATTGTACTTCACTTGTGAAAGCTTAGAGTACATCAGAAGCAGAAGAGTCTGTTTTTTTGATAAATGTGTTAGAGCATCGGTTTTACCAGGCCGATGCTTTTTTTATGTCCTTTTGTTGCGTTTTGTAGTTTATATGAAATAAAATTTGTACGTTTGTAGGGTAATAATAGAAAATGATGAAGATGAACATACCCGTTATCTTTCAGTTTTTAAAAGATCTTTCTGCGAATAATAATCGTGAGTGGTTCAATGAGCATCGGTCAGAATATGAAGTAGCCCGTGCCGAGTTTGATAACTTTCTGGCAACAGTAATCGCCCGCATTTCTTTGTTCGATGAAACAATCCGGGGAATCCAGCCCAAAGATTGTACCTATCGTATTTATCGGGATACCCGCTTCTCTGCGGATAAGACACCCTATAAGATACATTTTGGCGGTTATATCAATGCCAAAGGCAAGAAGTCCGATCATTGCGGATACTATGTGCATCTGCAGCCTGACGGAAGTATGCTTGCCGGAGGAAGCTTGTGTTTGCCTCCTAATGTACTGAAAGCTGTCCGCCAAGCCATTTATGACAATGTGGAAGAGTATATCTCCATTGTAGAAGACCCCGAATTCAAAAAATATTTTCCTGTAGTGGGAGAGGACTTCATGAAAACAGCTCCCAAGGGATTCCCGAAAGATTTTAAATATATTGATTATCTGAAGTGCAGACAGTTTGTCTGTTCTTATCTTGTTCCCGATGATTTTTTCACTCGGGCAGACACGATGGAGCAGATAGAGAAAGCATTCCGACAGTTCAAGAGATTTGCCGATTTCATCAATTACACAATTGATGATTTTGAATAAAATAATACCTAAAAATATAAACTTAAAAATTAAACTCATATGGTAGTAGATACTTTAGAAAATCTGGAAAAATACGCGTCTTTGAATCCTTTGTTTGCACAAGCTATTGAGTTCTTGAAATCTCATGACCTCCAAGCCATGGAAATAGGCAAGACTGAACTGAAAGGAAAAGATCTGCTAGTGAATATCGCACAGACAAAGCCTAAGACTAAGGAAGAGGCGAAATTGGAAACGCATAATGAATTTATTGATATTCAGATCCCATTGTCGGGAACAGAAGTGATGGGGTATACTGCTGCCAAAGATTGTGTGCCTGCCGACGCTCCTTATAATGTCGAAAAAGATATTACTTTCTTCGAAGGACTGGCAGAGACATATGTAGCTGTGAAACCGGGAATGTTTGCCATCTTCTTCCCGCAAGACGGACATGCTCCCGGCATTACTCCTGATGGAGTGAAGAAAGTGATCGTAAAAGTAAAAGCATAAACCTAATTCAATTCTGATATGAAAGAGACACTCAACATTATCAAAAACGATCCCTGGCTGGAACCTTTCGCAGATGCCATTACCGGTCGTCACCAGTATGCACTGAACAAGGAAGCCGAGTTGACCAATAAAGGAAAACAAACTCTTTCGGACTTTGCATCAGGCTATCTTTATTTTGGTCTGCACCGTACTCCCAAAGGATGGACGTTCCGCGAATGGGCACCGAATGCTACTCATATTTATATGGTAGGTACATTCAACAACTGGGAAGAGAAAGCTGCTTATAAGCTGAAAAAACTGAAAAACGGTAATTGGGAAATCAATCTTCCGGCAGATGCCATTCAGCACGGAGACTTATATAAGTTGAATGTGTATTGGGATGGCGGACAAGGTGAACGCATTCCTGCATGGGCTACACGTGTGGTGCAGGACGAGCAGACCAAGATATTCAGCGCACAAGTCTGGGCACCGGAAAAGCCATATAAATTCAAGAAAAAGACATTTAAGCCTACTACGAATCCTTTGTTGATCTATGAATGTCATATTGGAATGGCACAACAGGAGGAAAAAGTAGGCACATACAATGAATTCCGCGAAAAAACACTTCCACGCATAGCACAGGAAGGCTATAACTGTATTCAGATTATGGCCATTCAGGAGCATCCTTATTATGGTAGTTTTGGCTATCATGTATCCAGTTTCTTTGCTGCTTCCTCCCGCTTTGGTACGCCTGACGAACTGAAAGCGCTGATTGATGCTGCTCATGAGATGGGGATTGCCGTTATTATGGATATTGTCCATTCTCATGCGGTGAAAAACGAAGTGGAAGGTTTGGGCAACTTTGCCGGTGATCCGAACCAGTATTTCTATCCGGCTCCTCGTCGTGAGCATCCGGCATGGGATTCACTATGCTTTGATTATGGTAAAAATGAAGTGATCCATTTCTTATTGTCCAACTGTAAATACTGGCTGGAAGAATATAAGTTTGACGGATTCCGTTTTGACGGTGTGACGTCTATGTTGTATTATAGCCACGGGTTGGGAGAAGCATTCTGTAATTATGGAGATTACTTCAATGGTCATCAGGACGGCAATGCCATTTGCTACCTGACATTGGCGAATGAGTTGATTCATCAGATCAATCCGAAGGCTATCTCTATTGCTGAAGAAGTTTCCGGTATGCCGGGACTTGCGGCCAAAGTAGAAGATGGCGGTTACGGATTTGATTACCGTATGGCTATGAATATCCCTGATTACTGGATCAAGACTATCAAGGAAAAGATTGATGAGGACTGGAAACCTTCCAGTATGTTCTGGGAAGTAACCAACCGTCGCCAGGATGAAAAGACGATCTCTTATGCGGAAAGTCATGATCAGGCATTGGTAGGAGACAAGACTATTATTTTCCGTCTGATTGATGCAGATATGTATTGGCATATGCAGAAAGGCGATGAGAATTATGTAGTCAATCGCGGAATCGCTTTACATAAGATGATCCGCTTGCTGACATCTTCGACGATCAATGGCGGTTATCTGAACTTTATGGGTAATGAGTTCGGGCATCCCGAATGGATCGATTTTCCGCGTGAAGGTAATGGATGGTCTTGTAAATATGCCCGTCGTCAGTGGGATCTGGTAGATAACAAGAATCTGGCTTATCACTATATGGGGGACTTTGATGCTGAGATGCTGAAAGTGATCAAGAGTGTGAAAGATTTCCAGGCGACTCCGGTTCAGGAGATCTGGCATAATGATGGTGATCAGGTATTGGCTTATGGACGTAAGGATCTGATATTTGTATTTAACTTCAATCCGAAACAGTCTTTTGTAGATTATGGTTTCCTCGTTAGTCCGGGAGCTTATGAAGTAATCTTGAATACGGATAATGTTGCATTTGGCGGAAATGGTCTTGCAGATGATTCAGTAGTTCATTTCACGATTGCCGATCCGTTGTATAAGAAGGAAAAGAAAGAGTGGCTGAAACTCTATATTCCTGCACGTACAGCTGTTGTTTTGAGAAAGAAGAAATAACTCAGGGAATAAAAAATAAGAAAGCCCTTGCCGAGCATTTAATGTTTGGCAAGGGCTTTTTTTATAAGAATGTTCCCGGACCGAGAATGTCGTACATATAACTGACATTGCGGGTTTTTAGCAACATTCCTTGCGGGGAATAAAAGAGCTGGTATTTGATATCTACATTATCTTGTCCTACCTTAATGACGATGATTGCCTGCCATTTAGGAAACTCCACCATGGTTACATCATTTACTACCCAACTGGCATAAGGACCGGATACAAAGGCATTGTATACGGTAGGTGTCACCCGGTCGAGACTGACAAGGTCCGTCTGTGTCATTTGCCATTGAGCCTGCGTATTGAACCAGATGTTTTTAGTGAATCCATTCATGACAAAGTTAGCGCAATAATAGCCATCATCCTGTGACCATGCTACACCGTTGGCTTTGGGGTACATCTTTTTGAAGGCAGCCTGTACATTGCCGGGAGGTAAGATTGCAAAGGCGGATACAGACAATAACAATATGACTGCCAAAAAACTAATTTTCTTCATAAGGTTCTGGTTTAGGAAATTATTTATCTAACTAAACAGCCTTTGAGAATTTTTGTTTTCTGTTGGGGGGAATAAATCAGTAGTATCTCCATTGGGGCTGCCTAAAAAGTCAATAGTATCATCAATTCCCCTCCCTTCGGGAAGGAGGAGAGTTAAGATACTATTGATTTATCATTTGCCTTCAATCGGAGCAGGTCAGAATGTAATCTTCAGAATCTTCCCGTTATAGGCCCCTACGGAAACCTCAGTGGCTTTATAAGGCAATAAACAGATTTCCTCTTTGGCACCGGTCAATAAGTCTGTAGCCTGATATTTTTCCATTTGTGGTATCTGTAAGAAATCAAACGCGTGAGAAGGTACGTTGATTGCTACATCAATCAGTTGGCTATCGAAATTGACGATGATGAACAGCAATTCATTCTTATACTTTCGCATAAAAGTATATTGCTTATGTTCGTCGAAACGCCATCCGTTTTTATTGGCGTACATCAGGTCGAAGAATACTCCTTTGGCGATGGATGTCTCTTCATTACATAGCGTCAGTACTCTTTGGTAAATGCTGTACAGGCGTTTATGCTCTTCGGTCAGCATTTTGCCGTCAAACTTACCGCCGTTGCGCCAGCGACGAATCGTATCCACGCTCCAGTAATCGAATATCGTAGTCCGTCCGTCTCTTCCGCTGAAACCTTCGCTGTCCATTCCCAGTTCTCCGAACTCCTGACCGAAATAAATCATCATAGGATTGGTGTTCATACAAGCAGAAACGATCAGAGCGGGGATTCCTTTACGTGGGTCTCCTGCAAAGAAATCGGAAGCGATGCGCTGTTCGTCATGGTTCTCCAGGAAGTTCAGCATTTGCTTTTCTATTCCGTTCAGACTTTGCCAGCAGTGAGTGATGGATGCAGCGGATTCGTAGCCGCAAGATACATTGCGGAGTGTATCGTATAAACCGACCTTATCATATAGATAGTCAAATTTCCCACGGAAGAGATAATTGCGGTATTCGTTGGGATTATAGACCTCGGCAATGAAAAGAATTTCCGGATGCGCTTCCTTAACTTGTGGAATAGCCCATTCCCAAAATTCTACTGGAACCATTTCCGCCATATCGCAGCGGAAACCATCGATACCTTTTGAGGCCCAGAATAAAAGAATATCCAGCATCTTTATCCAGGTATCCGGAGTCGGGGAGAAATGGCAAGTGCCGCCATTCAGATAATCTACTCCATAGTTCAGCTTGATGGTTTCGTACCAGTCGTTGATGTTCGGTGTAGCGTCAAAACGATTGTTACCTGTCGCTTTGGCCGGATATTCGTGGTAAGGCTCCGCTGCACCTTCTTTCATATCGAACTGGGCACGCAACTCGGACTGCGGTATATAGTAGAAATTATTGTATGGGCTGAAAGCGTAGTTCGGGTCATCGTTTGCTCCCAGTTCGGTAGTGCCGTCCGGTTGTGCATCCGAGTGATACTGGCGTGCTACATGGTTGGGGACAAAATCTATAATAACTTTCAGTCCGGAACGGTGAGTGCGATGTACCAGATTCTCGAACTCCTTCATTCGTTCCGGCACATCGGTTGCCAAGTCCGGATCTACATCATAATAATCCTTGATGGCGTAGGGAGAGCCCGCTTTGCCTTTCACGATGGCGGGGTGGTCGGGCCGTATGTTGAAGCGACGGTAATCCGTCTCCGTTGCATGCTCGATAATGCCTGTATACCAGATATGGGTAGCACCCAGTTTCCTGATTTCTCCAAGTGCCTTGAGGGTGAAGTCGGCCATTTTACCACATCCGTTGGCGGTAATGTCTCCATTATAGACACAATGGTTGTTATTGTTTCCGAACAGGCGTGTAAACACCTGATAGATAATCATTTTATTTTCGTTGTTCATATAGAGTAGATTTTATTTCATATCATAAATATTTTCGGGAAAAGTAAGGAGTTACTTCCATATTTTCCCTTTTTCCGCCAGTGTCTGGTCAAGTAAGTCATTGGCTATCTTATAACCTTGCTCGAAGATTTCTTCTGCTTTTTCCAGTTCGGTGTTGCTGTATCCATAGAGGTTGTATGGCTCGATCAGCAAGTCACATTTTTCTCTTTCGGGGAAAGTATTGGCACGGAACATAAAGTGGAAGGAGCGCATGGCAATGCTTACGATATTCATTTTATAGTCTTGCGCCATGATGGGACTTACGTTAACGGCTACCACCTTGTCGCATATTCTGCGGAGGGTGGAGACCGGAAGGTTCATCATTAATCCGCCATCTACGTAATTGGTTCCGTCGATATTGACCGGAGCAAACATGACAGGCATACAGCAGGAAGCAGCCACACGTTCGGCTATGGAACCACGGTGGAAATGAACCATACGTCCGTGGTCCAGATCGGTAGCCGTGATGATTAAGGGGATTTGCAACTCTTCCAGATTCTTGGCTTTCAGATTGGTATGGAGAAAGTCAATAAATTCACAGAGGTCAAATAGTCCTTTCTTGGGGATGACTAACTTTGTCAGGTCCTGAAACTTATGGCCGGAGAAGTATTCAATCACTTGGTGAGGTTCATTTCCGTCGGCATAAAAAACTCCGGCAAGCGCACCGGCACTTACTCCGGAGATAATGTCCGGTTTGATGTCATGCTCCAGCAGAGCCTGCATCACCCCCAAATGCGCAAATCCTTTAATAAATCCTCCGCTTAAAGCATAGCCTATCTGATATTTACGGCTATTCCAGTTATTTGTGAATACCTCCATGAGTTACTTTCTTTTTTAGTTCGCCACGAATTTAGTGAATTTATTGAAAGTAGGAGGAATATAATGGATAGTTTTTTTGAATTGTATACAATCCTCTGAAAGCTATCCATATTTAGGCTGATGCGGCTAGAATCCGAAATCGTCTATCTCAACTTTATGTTCTTCTGATTCTTTGAAAGGTTTCGCTTCTTTCTGCACAGGGTTTCCTTCGATATATACGGCACGGAACGGGCGGGCAGGGCAGACGTATTCGCAGCCGCCACATCCGACGCAGATCTCTGTATTGACGTGGGGAAGAGTCAGTCCGTCTTTGTAGGGTACCATAGCAATGGCTTGCGTAGGGCAATGCTCTGAACAGGCTCCGCAACTGGTTCCGTCAGTGAGGACAATGCAATTTTCTTCTATAAAGACGACATAGCCCATCTGAGTGAGATGTTTCTGTTCTACCGTCAACGGAGGGATGGCACCGTTGGGACAGACATCGCTGCATACGGTACAGTCGAAATTACAGAATCCTTTTTCGAAACTGACCGTTGGCTGCATCACCCCCCCCAGACCGTATTCCATGAAAGCGGGCTTCAGTACATGTGACGGGCATTTGCTGACACAAAGGTGGCATGATGTACAATGTTGCTGGAAACGTTTCTGGCTAACAGATCCCGGAGGAGTAATAGGATTTTCTTTTTTGTATGCCTTTTTGCCTTCCATCGTCGCAATGGACTCTTGCGCTTTCGTAAGAAGCGTGGGAGCTGCTCCGGCAGTAGCCAGTCCGGCAAGCAGAAAACGACGTTTGGAAGAATCTGCAGCAACGGAAGATGATTCTGTTGCCACCGGTTGTTTTTCTGTAGCGGAAGAACGTTGTTGTCCCTTTGAAGCAGGGGCGTAAACCAGCGCTTTCTGTTTGCAGGCACCGAGACAGTCGAAACAGTCTACACAGCGGCTATAGTCAATAGCGTGTTCTTTGCTGTGGATACAGGCAGCTTTGCATTTGGTAGCGCAAAGTCCGCAACCATTACATTTTGCGGTATCGATACGGACTTTGAACAAAGAGTAACGGCTCAAAAATCCTAATACCGTACCTACCGGACAAATGGTATTACACCACGTGCGTCCATGTTTCCATGCTAATATAAGAATGGCAGCAAAGGTCAGTATCGCTATAAGAAGGGAAGAAAGGCTTAATACCGAGGTGTCTACCTGATAAAACGTGTAGTTGTCGAATCTGGAAAATACGGATTCCAGCAGGTTGTTTCCCAGCATATACACCGGTTTGAAGATGTGTACTACAATGCGTCCGTATGCGCTATACGGGTCCAGCAATCCCAATACCACTGAGAAGCCGCATACGGAGGCAATTACAGTCACTCCGAGCACGGTCCATCTCAGTATATTCTTTGCAGGACTGTACCGATATCTTTTTTTCTTCTTTCCCACAGACTTTGAAATGCGTGCTATAACATCCTGCCATATTCCCATCGGACAGATGGTAGAGCAATAGATACGTCCGAACAACAGGGTTAACGCAATCAGCACAATCAGTATGCCTATGCTGAGAGATAGCACGGCAGGGACAAACTGTATATGTGCCAACCGATGAAAACTGTTCGGCAGAATATTAGCAAAATCGAGAAAATAAAAAGTAATCAGTGCAAAAAGGACGACTGATATTCCGATACGTATCTTTCTTAACATGGTGGTTTACATCTTAATTCGCTTGACATTCAGTTTGTCGATGTCCATCGTTCCTACTTTCAGTGCTTCTCCTTTGGCAAGGTGACCTACAGTGTCCAGCGGCATTTCGCGTACTTGATTGAAGAATTTGGCTGCGGCTGTATCTACGGCTACGATATCCGGTGAGATAAAGAGACCTTTCGCCAGCACCACGTCCGAAGCGGAACGTCCTCGCGGTCCGTTGGTCTTCATGATACGGTAGGCGTCTACGACATTAAGCACAGCTTTCTTTTCCAGTGTACAGATGTCCGCAATGCATTGCTGCAGGTCGTTCTGGTGGAAGAAGCCGCGGTCCCAGACGATACCCATATGGTTTTTCATGGAGATAGTCAGGTTGGCGCCTCCGTGATTCTTCAGGATAGGGACGTTAATCCATACATCACAATTCAGGATGGCTTCATGTATTTTCGCCTTCTTCATCTTTTGTCCTTTTGGCAGGTCAACGGGTTTGTAGTAAGACTCCAGGTGGGCCGGCATAACTTTGGCTCCGGCTTCTTTTGCTGCCGCTTCGATACCGCTGTTTTTGTAGCACTTCTGCCAATCGTCGCAGGTATGGTCGAATACGGTGACCTCTTTGGCTCCGGCGGCAAAACATTGTTTGATGATTTCCGTGATCAGTTTCGGATTCGTGTTTCCTGCCAGTTCGGGCACTTTATCCCATCCGATATTGGGCTTTACCACTACTTTCTGTCCGGGCTTGACGAATTGCTTCATACCGCCCAGCTCGCTGATAGCACGACGGAACATGGCTTCCGGTTCGCCGCCCATGACGGCTACCAGGTCCGGTTTATCACCATTTGCCTTATTGATTGTCTGAGTCAGTATCTCCATCGCCTCTGAACGCTGTATAGTCATGGCGGCACCAGTAATAGCTACTGTCTTTAAAAAATCCCTTCTGTCCATCTTTCTTTTTTAGTTTAGAGTTTTGCAATTGCCTTTAGCAGGGCGTATCCGCCAAACCATTGAATGAGCATCCCCGGAATGCCGATACGGAAATCTTGTACTGCGATATAGAAATCTCCCTCGATCATCCATTCAAAAGCGGTTCCTATGAGTTGATAGGAGAGAATTACTCCAAGGACGGCTAATAAAGAAACGGTTTTCATGGTACGCGCAGCAAGGGCGGAAGCACCGGCAAGCAAGGTTGATTTTATCAGTATAATCGGGAGAACGGCTTCGGATGGCATGGCAAACAAGACATGATTGATGACAGGAGAAAGAACAGCTGTCAGCAATCCTATCCGAAAGCCGTATTTATAAGCGGCAATTAAGGTAAAAAAGTAAATTGGTAATAAAGTCGGTCCACCGTAAGGAACGAGGTGGCACAGTTGTGGAAGTGCGATGTTGCCTGCTACGAATAACAGGGCGAACAGGTAAGTTTTCACATTGCTGTAATTCAGCGAATAGAGTTTGGCGGATGTTTCCATTTTCATTGATGACTTTAATGTTTAGATTGATGATATCTTAAAGATTAGACTATTCTCGTTTGAAAAAGTTTAATCGGTCTCATAATTTCTTGGCCGGTCAAATCATGATTGGGCTTTGATGTTTACAAAAGTAGTACAAATTTTCAATGAAACGTATTATTTTATCGCTTTTTGTTTATTCATTGAAGTGCGTGAACCGGAACAGTGGATTTCTCCTTCCGGTGACAATGAAAAAAATGTATGATTTATGAATCATCGGTGTTTGTGTTTATAATAAACTTTGTGATAGTTTTAGTAAAACGGTATCTGAGTTTATTATAAACGATGTAATCCCGTTTATGGCTTTCTGTGCTGAAATTTGGCAACAAAAAAGGCTGCGATTTCCATTGGAAGTCGCAGCCTTCAGCTTGTATACCGATGACTCATATCTTATTCGTTATAGGGAAATAGATATGTCTTGTTGTAATATTGTACTTTCCTTACGGACTGATCAATCTTGACTGTATGTTGCCGTTCATGTGATACATTACAGCAGGTGTGTTGAAAGACAGACTTCTTTTCATTGGTTACGGTTTTATAGGTTTATTATTGTTCTGCTTACAAATATACAACATTAAAAAGGCTTTGTCAAGTCCTGACAGTAATAACCCGTTAAACTCTGAAAAAGTATCCTGTTTAGAAATTAATATCGGATACGTTCTTCTTGCATTCTTCAAGTCTTTCCAGCGCCTCCTTGGATAACTGCGGATAATGTAAGTCCAGTTTTTCCATGCGTTCACAGATAATTTGCCCGACGGCATATCGCATGAACCACTTGTTGTCTGCCGGAATCACATACCACGGGGCAATCTCTGTTGAAGTTTCTGTCAGTACATCCGAGTAGGCTTTCATGTAGTCGTCCCAGTATTGGCGTTCCTTGACGTCGGCAGAAGAGAATTTCCAGTTCTTTGATTCATCGTTCAGTCTCTCCATGAATCGTTTCTTTTGTTCGGCTTTCGAAACGTTCAGAAAGAATTTGATGATGACCGTCCCGTTTTCAGTCAGATAACGTTCGAAATCATTAATCTGCCGGTAGCGGCGTTTCCAGAAGCCGTTGTCTATATCTTCCGTTTTTAGTATTCCGGGTAGCTTGCTGGATAACAGGATTTCGGGATGCACTTTGGCTATCAGTACATCTTCATATTGGGAACGGTTGAAGATTCCGATTCGTCCCCGTTCGGGGAGCGAACGATTGATTCTCCATAAGTAGTCATGATCCAGTTCTTCGGCAGAAGGTTGCTTAAAGGAGTACACCTGACACCCTTGCGGATTGATACCGGACATTACGTGCTTGATCGTTCCGTCTTTTCCGGCAGCGTCCATCGCCTGAAAAATAACCAGAACCGAGTAGCGGTCTTGTGCATAAAGCATACTTTGCAGTTCTGATAGCTTTTCTATATTTTGGACTAATTGTTCTTTGGCATCCTGTTTGGACATATCAGCAGTAAATGAGGGATTGAAATCGGATACATGATGTTCTTTTCCCGGTTTGGCTGTAAGCTCTTTTAAGACTTCTTTTTTCATTGTTGTATAATTAGCTTGTTATAGGTATATAACAGTTGAATAAAGAAATCAGTTCTTGCCAAATTAAGAGTGTTGAATAGTAATTCCCCAATTATGTATCAACAGATTCTACATAATTCCACACTAATTCCACAGTTATATTTATATCGCCTGCTATTTATATGTTTGATTATCAGTTGTATATATCGGAGTGAGACGTTTGGCATCTGCTTTGCCATATATTAAGTACAAGAAACAATAAAAACAATAGTTCTATTATTTACACTTAAAAAATTACGATTATGAAAAAGTTATTAGTAGCAGTAGCATTGGTATTGGGATTAGGTAGTTCTGTAGCATTCGCACAGGAAGTAAGTAACACTCCGGCAGTGGAAACTCAGACACAAGCTCCACAGGATGAGTATACAAAGATTGAAGTGAAAGATTTGCCGGAAGCAGTGACACAGGCAATAGCGAAAAGCTATGAAGATGCTACCATCAAGGAAGCGTATGTTGCCGAAAAAGAAACCGGTAAGGTTTATAAAGTAATTCTTACTACAAAAGACGCTCAGGAAGTAACCGTACTTCTGAATGAAAAAGGAGAAGAAGTTAAAGAGATAAAGTAAAACTTCGAAAGTAATAACTCATAGAGAGGTTCCGGTTCGTGATGAATCGGGACCTTTCGTTCGATGTATTAGGTTCTGTATAAATATAGTCGGTAGTAATATATATGGTAACAAAGCAAGGAGGCTTACGACTTATTTTTAAGTAATTCATAATAATGTGCATCAATGAACTGGCCATTCTTGAAGCAAGCTTTATGATGTATTCCTGTTTTCTGAAATCCTGCTTTCTCCAACACACGCATTGATGCGGCATTGTGTTCATAGACCGTAGCATATAGGCGTATTACGTCTGTACGCTGAAAATAATGTTCTATGGCTCTTTTCAAAGCAGCTGTTGCAAGGCCCTTGTTCCAGTATGTTTCCGAAATCCAGTAACCGACTTCTGCATTGAAGCGTTCGACATCCGTTCCGCGGACGAATCCGATATTGCCGATTGCCTCATGATTCGCCTCGATGCAATATTCATTCTGTTCCACTTGTTCCGAAGCGTATTTAATGAAGGTATCAGCATCTGTTTCTGTATATGGAAAAGGCAGCCCATCACGGCAGTTATCCCATATCTTCTTATTATTCAGATGCCTTGCTAAGGTTTTGGCATCCGATTCTTTCCAGGGACGAAGTATAAAATCCATATTCTTATTCTTTGTAGCTATTATGGTTTCTTTCCCGAATCTTTCCCCATGCGTGTGTGTCAAACAGGCAACTGCTGCGCATAGTCTCATACATCACCTTAAATCTCGACATCGGAATGGTATAACTCAGTATATCAGCCTCAAAATAAGGGCGTACAGAAGGATCAAAGAATCCGATGAATGTTCTGTATCCGCCTTTACGATTCTCCAGAATCGTCTGTGTGACCACAGAACTGCATCCCGACCCGAAAGTGGAAATCACTGTATCCTCCTTATTATTATCGAAGAAAGCCCAGGTGGTCAGTCCGGATAATATATCGGGATTGACCAGAAAAAGGATTCCTTCCAAATGATCGAACGTTTCCACTTTATCTATACGGGCAAAATGCAGATATTCCTTTTCTGCCCTTGGTACTCCCAGTTGCTCAATAAAGCTTTTTACCATCTCCGGTGTCTGCTTATATCGTTCCTTTAGAGATACGAACGTCGGCACGTGCTCGGGCATATCGGTGAATCCGGTATAAAACTTACCGCCGCCGCAACCAATTGTTTCCGCATTCAGGCTGATGGTATTACCTTCTCTGACTTTACTCATGCTTTTAAAGAAGCATCCGTTCACTTTCGCCGTTTCATTTTCAAGAATGTCCGAGTACCAGAATACGATAGGCAATTCAGCATATTCGCCAAAAGCTTCCCGATAGTTTTCGATGAATTTTTTTATTTCCATAATTGGTTATTTTATCTACGTACAAAGTTAAACTAAAAAAGCAAGGAGCAAAGAATAAAGTCCGAAAATATACGTTTGGTATACGGAGCAATGGAGTTGGTCTATTATTTCTTATTCTCATGGTATAAAGGCATAATTTTGCGTCATTCAAATTAAAAAATAAGAAAGAATGAAGTATGTTATAGTGTCTATGTTTGTTTTGCTCGTGTGGGTGCCAAAGATTGTGAGGGCACAAGTGATAGTCAAAACCGGATATATCTCATCTTCCTCCTACAAAGGTGAGAACGGACGGCAGACAGGAGGGAAGGGGGATCTGAAATTTGTAGAAGGAAGCGTGAATATTCCCGTGTCACAGAAACTGAATGAACGAAAATAGCCTACTATTTGGGTAGTCTCGGCAGGGGGAGGCTATACTTCCATGAATAATCAGAACCTGCAGTCTTGTATAGACACAGATTTTATCCGGCAGTTCAAACCGAACCTGTCTCTTGGAGCTGGACTGGCAATAAATAAAAGTAGTCACTTTATCGCCTTATGTCAGTGAAACGAACATTATATTCAGCATTAAAAGTCATAGGGGTATTTCTGATCATATCCTTGATATTCAGGTGCCCGGTATCACCGGGATAGAGTTTGTGCAAAGCATTCAATATGGTTTCTGACTTTATTACAGACTTTTACTGGAACGCCCATACGTTAAGTTTTGGTCTTATTTCATAAAAAAGGGTATTTTGCAAAAGAAAAAGGAGGGAACATAGTGTATTATTCCCGCAAAATGCCGTTATTTGCATCATTAAACAATAAAAGGTTTATTTCGATTTGATTATTTCACATGAATCTTCTCATTTATTGAGCATATCCATCTCTGATTAAGAACTTCCAAAGAACTTTGTTATTGAAATTATTAATTTTTTATATTTGTATTTTATGAATTTGTACATTGGAAATCTTAACTATAACGTTAAGGAATCAGACTTGAGAAACGTAATGGAAGAGTATGGAGCAGTTGCTTCAGTTAAATTAATCACAGATCGTGAAACAAGAAGATCAAAAGGCTTTGCTTTTATTGAAATGCCGGATGATGCAGAAGCAGCTAACGCTATCAAAGAATTGAACGGTGCTGAATATGTAGGCCGTCCGATGGTAGTTAAAGAGGCTTTGCCGAAGAACTAATTGACTGAATAACAATCAGTATATAAAAAGAAGGTGTGTTGGTGATCCCGACACACCTTCTTTCGTTTCTGCAAAATCCTGCCGGACTATTTCTTAAAGTCCGAAGAATTTATCTCTCTTTTTATTGTCTGCGGTTATTTTTTTCTTACCTTTGGTTCACTAACAACAAACCGATAGAAGATGAATCAAGAACTTTTAATGAATCCCAACTGCTTGGTGGCTGCTTTGGAAAAGCCTGCCGCCGAGTTTACTAAGGCAGATATTATTTCTTTTATTCAGAAGAATAATATCCGTATGGTCAATTTCATGTATCCTGCTGCTGACGGGCGACTGAAAACATTGAATTTTGTAATTAATAATGCGGCTTATCTGGATGCTATCCTTACTTGTGGAGAGCGGGTGGACGGTTCCAGCCTGTTTCCTTTTATAGAGGCGGGGAGTAGCGACCTGTATGTAGTGCCTCGTTTCCGTACCGCTTTTGTCGATCCGTTTGCAGAAATACCGACACTTTCGATGCTTTGTTCTTTCTTCAATAAAGACGGCGAGCCATTGGAAAGTTCTCCGGAACATACTTTGCATAAAGCGTGTAAAGCATTTACTGATGTCACAGGTATGGAGTTTCAGGCGATGGGTGAGCTGGAATACTATGTTATTTCGCCGGATACAGGAATGTTTCAGGCTACAGATCAACGCGGTTATCATGAATCTGCTCCGTATGCTAAGTTTAACGATTTCCGTACGCAGTGTATGTCGTATATAGCTCAGACGGGTGGGCAGATAAAATATGGTCATTCCGAGGTTGGTAATTTTACATTGGACAGCATGATCTATGAACAGAATGAAATAGAGTTCCTGCCTGTTCGTGCCGAAGATGCGGCAGACCAATTGATGATTGCCAAATGGGTGATTCGTAACTTGGGATACAGATATGGGTATAATGTGACATTCGCGCCTAAGATTACGGCTGGAAAAGCCGGATCGGGTTTGCATATTCATATGCGTATTGTAAAGGACGGACAAAATCAGATGCTGAAAGACGGTGTATTGTCGGAAACAGCCCGTAAGGCAATCGCCGGAATGATGGAACTTGCTCCTTCTATTACAGCCTTTGGAAATACCAATCCTACTTCTTACTTCCGTTTGGTTCCTCATCAGGAAGCACCTACCAATGTTTGCTGGGGAGATCGCAACCGTTCTGTATTGGTGCGTGTACCGTTGGGCTGGGCTGCCAAGACCGATATGTGTACTTTGGCAAATCCATTGGAAAGCGAAAGTCATTTTGATACCAGCCAGAAACAAACGGTAGAAATGCGTTCTCCGGATGGTTCGGCAGATTTGTATCAGCTGCTTGCGGGACTGGCTGTTGCCTGCCGTCATGGTTTTGAGATAGAACAGGCATTGGACATTGCAAAGAGAACGTATGTAAATGTAAACATCCATCAGAAAGAGAATGAGGATAAGCTGAAAGCATTGGCTCAATTGCCGGATAGTTGTGCGGCATCTGCCGAATGTTTGCAAAAACAACGTGCTGTCTTCGAGCAATATAATGTATTTAGTCCGGCTATGATTGACGGTATTATACGCAAGCTCCGTAGTTATGAGGACAAAACATTACGTGCCGACCTGGAAGGCAAACCGGAAGAAATGCTGGAACTGGTACATAAGTATTTTCACTGTGGATAAGCAATAAAAGCATTCTGCTTATAAAAATACTACAAATAAAAGAGGGTGCACTCACACGGTGGCACCCTCTTTTATTTAATCTTCATTGTTATCTTCTTCATCATCTACCAGGTTATTGAGTTCAAGTTCCAAGTCTACCAAGTCTTGTTCCCATAACTTTATGATATCTTTCGGTGTATCTTTGGCTGCCTTCTTGATTCTTTCCTGAGCAACAGATACTTCATGCTCTAATTGACTACGTCTGCTCATACAATTCAATATTTAATTAATAAAATTGTAAACAAACAGCCAGGAGAATAGTTCAATAGGATAAATTTAAAAATGGACGGGATGAACTATTTATAAATAAGGGCTGTTGTAGTCTAAAATCTTTTTAAATATACAATTATGCTCAATTTATTAGCCGTGTTTTTAGTCTGTTCAGGTATCGGAATTGCAGTTCACATAGCAATCGATCTGACACATCGTCCACAATCAATGAAGATAATGAATGTAGTATGGATATTAACTGCATTGTGGGGAAGTTACTTAGCTTTATGGGCTTATAATAAGTTCGGACAAGGTGCTCCCATGAAGATGGGAGGTGGTGAAATGAAAATGGATATGTCCGGTATGAAAGACATGAATATGGATATGTCGATGGGAGATATGTCTATGAAACGTCCTCATTGGCAGTCTGTGGCTTTATCGGCTTTACATTGTGGAGCAGGCTGCACATTGGCCGATATAATAGGAGAGTGGTTCACTAATTATATCCCGGTAACCGTTGCAGGAAGTCAGCTTATAGGAAACTGGGTACTTGATTTTATTTTGGCGTTGATCATCGGAGTTTATTTTCAATTCTATGCTATTCGGGAGATGGAAAGGATATCGGCGGGAAAGGCACTGTCCCGTGCTTTTAAAGCAGATTTCTTTTCTCTGTTGTCTTGGCAAATCGGAATGTATGGCTGGATGACAATCGTTTATTTTGTTTTATTTGTCAATGAGCCTTTGCCTAAAGACACATGGATATTCTGGTTTATGATGCAGCTGGCTATGCTTTTTGGATTTTTCTGTGCTTATCCGATGAATGCTTTGTTAATAAAGTTAGGCGTGAAAAAGGGAATGTAAATTTCAGATATTACTTTATCATCGTGGGGATATATTGGTATATAAAATAGAACCACACGGAGAAATAGAGTTTTAGGCTTTTATTTCTCCGTGTGGTTCTGTTTATCTTTTCAGTAACTTAGGAATATCCGAAGGTTCTTGTGCAACTCGTATACCGGCAGCTTCTAAAGCCTCTATTTTGTCTTTTGCCGAGCCGGAACCTCCCGAAACAATGGCTCCTGCGTGGCCCATCTGTTTTCCCGGAGGAGCAGACTGTCCGGCAATAAATGCTACTACAGGCTTATTTACATGACTGCGAATATATTCAGCAGCCTGTTCTTCCGCGTTTCCTCCGATTTCTCCGATTAACACAATTGCTTTCGTTTCAGGATCATTCTGGAACATTTCCAGTAGCTTAAGGAAATGCAGACCTACCACAGGATCTCCTCCGATGCCGATTGCAGTAGACTGTCCCATACCATTGGCCGTTAAGTGATACACTATTTCATAAGTGAGTGTTCCGCTACGGCTGATGACACCGACATTTCCTTTCTGAAAGACTTGTCCCGGAAGGATTCCTACCATGCTTTCTCCGGGAGAAATAAGTCCCGGACAGTTGGGACCAACCAACATTGCCCCTCTTTGTTCGGCAAACCGATGTGCTTTGATGACATCCAGAGTCGGAATACCTTCTGCGATACAGACTATTAGCCGGATGCCTGCATCCGCAGCTTCCATAATGGCATCTGCTGCAAAACGGGCCGGCACAAAGATGATGGAAGTATTAGCCTGTGTCTGTTTTACAGCTTCATACATCGTATTGAAAACCGGAATACCGTCTACTTCCGTACCTCCCTTGCCCGGAGAAGTGCCGCCAACGACATTCGTTCCGTATTCTTTCATCTTCTTGGCATGAAAAAGCCCGTCTCTACCGGTGATACCTTGTACAATCAAACGGGTGGATTTATCTATTAATATACTCATCGTTCCTTCATTTTTTATGTGATTTCATCTTAAGATTTGATAGCCATTAAAGCGGCTTCCTGCATAGTTGTAGCTATTTGAAAACGGCTATGGCTGCGTAAAAGATCACGTCCGATATGCTCATTGGTTCCTGTGAGCCGGACAATGACAGGTATATCACTCTTAATCTGATCGAATGCCTGAATAAGACCGATGGCTACATCGTCACAACGGGTGATTCCTCCGAAAATGTTTATCAGGACGACCTTTACTTTCTCGTCCTGTAATAGAAGTTTCATAGCTTCAACCACCTTGACAGGGTTCGAACTACCTCCAATATCAAGGAAGTTGGCAGGATTTCCCCCATGAAGTTTTATCATATCCATTGTTGCCATAGCAAGTCCGGCGCCATTTACCATACAGCCTATATTTCCATCCATGTGAACGTAGCTGAATCCTTTGTTTTTAGCATCTGCTTCTACTTTTTCTTCTTCTGTAGGATCAAACAAACTCAGTACATCCGGATGGCGGTAAAGAGCATTATCGTCAAAAACAATTTTGGCGTCAATAGCCATCAATATGCCTTTGGCGGTAAGAGCCAATGGATTTACTTCAACCAGTGATGCGTCATTCTCCATGAAAATTTTGTAGAGTGCTTGCAGAATAGCGGCCATTCTGCCGGCTTGTTCTATGTGAGGGAAGAGCGAGAATGCGAAACGGCGTGCCAGATAATCAGGCAGACCGATGAATGGGTCAATAGCATAGCGAATGATTTTTTCCGGTGATTGCCGGGCTACTTCTTCGATATCCATACCACCGGACGCACTCATCATAAGGATGACCGAGCGGGTGTTTCTGTCAATGGTGAAGCTGACATAGTACTCTGCGGCAATATCAACCGCCTCGCTGACCAGTATCTGATTGACAGGAAGCCCTTTAATACTCATACCCAGAATGTTTTTAGCTTCCTGATAGGCATCTTCTGTATTATCTACCAGTTTAACACCTCCGGCTTTTCCCCGTCCGCCGGTCAGCACTTGTGCTTTAATAACCACTCTGTCCGAGCCCATTCTCCTGTATGCGGCAACTGCACCGGCGGCCGTTCGACATAGGGTATGCCTTTCAACGGGGATTCCATACTTGGAGAAAATTTCTTTTGCTTGATATTCATGTATTTTCATGGTCCGCGAATTTGAATAAATGATTCCTATAATGAAAACAAGTGAAAGATTCGGAATGTTTGCTGACAGAGAGAACTAATGATGTGTTTTACAGCATATTAATTATTTTATGTTTTACTAATAAGCATAAAAAAAGCGTGTCGGCAAAATAGCCGACACGCTCTATCGTTGAGAAAAGGTAAAGTATATCTACGGATGCTTATGCAATGCCGTGAGCACTTACTGTACCATCTATTTTCTTGATCAAACCCTGCAATACTGCACCCGGTCCGCATTCTGTAAAATCAGTAGCACCATCGGCAACCATATTCTTAACAGACTGAGTCCAACGTACGGAAGCAGTCAGCTGGGCAACCAGATTCTTTTTGATTTCTGCAGGATCAGTATGAGGAAGTGCATCCACATTCTGATATACCGGACATTTGGGAGTATGGATTTCTGTTGCGTTGATAGCAGCTTCCAGCTCAACTTTAGCCGGGTCCATCAACGGAGAGTGGAATGCACCACCTACTTTTAATGGGAGAGCACGTTTTGCGCCGGCAGCTTTCATCAGTTCGCAGGCTTTTTCGATGCCTGGTACAGAACCGGAGATTACGATTTGTCCCGGGCAGTTATAGTTGGCAGGTACGCAAACTTCACCTTCTGCATTAACAGATGCACAGATTTCTTCTACTTTTTCATCCGGCAATGCAATGATAGCGGCCATCGTAGAAGGAGTTGCTTCGCAAGCTTTCTGCATAGCCATCGCACGGGCATAAACCAGTTTCAATCCGTCTTCAAAGCTCAAGGCACCGGCAGCTACCAATGCAGAGAACTCACCGAGTGAGTGTCCGGCTGTCATTTCCGGTTTGAAATCATCGCCCATACAAAGAGCAGAGATAACAGAGTGAAGGAATACGGCAGGTTGAGTGACCTTTGTCTGACGAAGATCTTCGTCTGTACCATTGAACATGATATCTGTAATGCGATATCCGAGGATATCATTTGCTTTTTCAAACAATTCTTTTGCTAAAGCTGAGTTTTCATACAGGTCTTTACCCATTCCTACGAACTGAGCACCTTGACCGGGAAATACAAATGCTTTCATATCTTTATTATTTAATTGATTTTTAAATGCGGGTGCAAAGTTACAGATTTTTATGATACGACCGCACAAAATGTACACATTTGTGCAACGGAGTCGGGAAAATGCCACAGAGGTCCGTTGCCATGACCTATATTCAAGTCCTTGCCTGCAATGATGGCATGAGTAATGTATTCTTTAGCGTGACGGATGGATTCTTTCATCGAATATCCCTTTGCCAGATAGCTTGTAATAGCGGAGGAGAGGGTACACCCGGTCCCATGCAGGTTTTTACTTTCTATCTTTTTCTCTTCATATATATAATAGGTGTGATCCGGAGAATATAAGAGGTCGCACATTTGATCGCCTTCCAGATGTCCGCCTTTAATCAGGATATGGGTCTGATAACTGTCGGAGAGTTGTTTGGCAGCTTCTAGCATATCCTGTGTATTTTGGATGCTCTTGCCTGTCAGCACCTTTGCTTCATCGATATTGGGGGTGAGTAATGTGACAAGCGGCAAAAGTTCTTTCTTAATCTCTTCGATGGCTTCATCTGTCATCAGCTTCCGGCCGCTGGTAGATACCATCACCGGGTCATAAATGATGTGCTCCGGTGAATATTTTCGTATACAGTCGGCGATGACATGAACAATCTGAATATCGTTAACCATACCTATTTTTACAGCGACAGGCTGCAGGTCCTCCATGACCGCTTCGATTTGTCCGCAAACAATTTCGGGTGGTATTGCATGGACGGCGCGTACCCCTAGAGTGTTTTGCACGGTGACGGCGGTGATGGCAGATGCCGCATAGCCTCCTAATGCCGAGATTGTTTTGATATCTGCCTGAATGCCCGCTCCTCCCGAACAATCGGAACCGGCAATGGATAAAATGACGGGATGACGTTCCATTTTAGATTTTTTAATATTTATCCGGCAAAGATAGAATAAAAACGGCAAGATACAAAATGGGATATCGTTTAAAATACAATAAGTCCGTTGTCGGAGAAGACGAAGAATGAATATGAAAAGTACTGATAATAAAGAGCCATTCCGCTTTTTGTACTTTATACAATTACTCGTTGCCGGAACGGATAGAATACATATTGTAATTCAGAAGATAACACTAAGTATTCATATTGTAGATTGTATGATATGTATATATATGAAAAACAATGTTTTATAGCATGTTGTTTGTTCTTGTTTGAATCATAAAGCGCCCCTATATTTGCACCGTATTAAAGAAATAGATATGCAAAGTATACAGAAAAAAGCACCCTTGGCAAACAATCACATATCAGTAGACTGTGTAGTGATTGGTTTTGACGGAGAACAACTCAAAGTGTTACTTGTAAAACGTGCGGGCGAAGATAATGGTGAAGTATATCACGATATGAAACTTCCCGGTAGCCTTATCTATATGGATGAAGATTTGGATGAAGCAGCACAACGTGTACTGTATGAATTGACGGGGCTCAGAAATGTAAACCTGATGCAATTCAAGGCATTCGGCTCTAAAAACAGAACCAGTAATCCAAAGGATGTACGCTGGCTGGAACGGGCTATGCAGTCAAGAGTTGAACGTATCGTGACGATTGCTTATCTGTCGATGGTGAAAATAGACCGGGCACTGGACAAGAATCTGGATGATCATCAGGCTTGCTGGATTGCCTTGAAAGATGTGATGACATTGGCTTTCGACCATAATCTGATTATTAAAGAGGCAATGACCTATATCCGTCAGTTTGTGGAGTTCAATCCTTCCATGCTGTTTGAGTTGCTTCCACGTAAATTTACCGCTGCTCAGTTGAGGACTCTTTTTGAGTTGGTATATGACAAGCCTGTGGATGTACGCAATTTCCATAAGAAAATAGCGATGATGGAATATGTAGTTCCTTTGGAAGAAAAACAGCAGGGGGTAGCTCATCGTGCAGCACGTTATTATAAATTTGATAAGAAGATATATAATAAGGTGAGACGGTAGTAGGTAATAAGTAGTAGGTAATAGGTAATAAGTAATAGGTAATAAGTGAACAGGCTGTTTGTTTAAATATATAATTCAAAATTTTAAAAATCATCATGTTTCTATTAGGTTATGATATAGGTAGCTCGTCCGTTAAAGCAAGTCTGGTCAATGCTGAAACAGGTAAATGTGTATCGTCAGCGTTTTTTCCGAAAACAGAAGCGAAAATAATCGCAGTTAATCCCGGATGGGCAGAACAAGATCCTGAGAGTTGGTGGGAAAATCTGAAGTTGTCCACGCAAGTTATTATGGCGGAGTCAGGAGTGAGTGCTGCTGAGATTAAAGCTATCGGTATTTCCTATCAAATGCACGGACTGGTATGTGTAGATAAGAATCAGCAAGTATTACGTCCTGCTATTATCTGGTGTGATTCTCGTGCGGTACCTTTTGGGCAGCAAGCATTTGAAACAATCGGAGAGGAGAGATGCCTTTCTCATTTGCTGAACTCGCCCGGTAACTTTACAGCGTCTAAACTGGCTTGGATCAAACAAAATGAACCGGCTGCCTATGAGCAGATATATAAGATCATGCTTCCAGGGGATTATATTGCCATGAAGTTAAGCGGAGATATCTGCACAACTGTTTCCGGTCTTTCGGAAGGAATGTTCTGGGACTTCAAAAATAATCGTATAGCCGATTTCCTGATGGATTACTATGGCTTCGACTCTTCACTTATTGCGGATATCAAACCGACTTTTGCAGAACAAGGGCATGTGAATGCAGTTGCTGCGAAAGAACTGGGATTGAAGGAAGGAACACCGATTACTTACCGTGCCGGTGACCAGCCAAACAATGCGCTTTCTTTGAATGTGTTTAATCCGGGGGAGATCGCTTCTACGGCAGGAACATCGGGAGTTGTCTATGGTGTGAATGGTGAAGTGAATTATGATCCTCAATCCCGTGTCAACACCTTTGCGCACGTGAATCATACGGCGGAACAGACGCGTCTGGGAGTGTTACTTTGCATCAACGGAACAGGGATTCTCAATTCATGGGTAAAAAGAAATATAGCTCCCGAAGGTATCTCGTACAATGAAATGAATGTGTTGGCTTCCAAGGCGCCGATCGGGAGCGCAGGTATCAGCATCCTGCCTTTTGGTAATGGTGCGGAACGTATGCTGAATAATAAGGAGATAGGTTGCAGCATTCGGGGGATAGACTTCAATGCACATGGCAAACATCATATTATTCGTGCTGCACAGGAAGGAATTGTATTTTCTTTTAAATACGGTATCGACATCATGGAACAAATGGGAATTCCGGTCAAAAAGATTCATGCCGGACATGCAAATATGTTCCTTAGCTCCATCTTCCGTGATACATTGGCAGGAGTGACCGGAGCTACTATCGAACTTTATGATACGGACGGTTCTGTAGGAGCAGCGAAGGGCGCGGGTATCGGTGCAGGCATTTATAAAGATCATAATGAGGCATTTGCAACTCTTGATAAACTGGATGTTATCGAACCGAATATAGCTAAACGTCAGGAATATGCCGACGCATACGCCAGATGGAAATATAATATAAATAACGATATAATAACTTTTTAAATAATAAGAATTATGGCAACAAAAGAATTTTTTCCGGGAATTGAAAAGATTAAATTTGAAGGTAAAGATAGTAAGAACCCGATGGCATTCCGTTATTACGATGCAGAGAAGGTGATTAATGGTAAAAAGATGAAGGATTGGCTGAGATTCGCAATGGCATGGTGGCACACATTGTGCGCTGAAGGTGGTGACCAGTTCGGTGGCGGAACAAAGCAATTCCCATGGAATAGTAATGCAGATGCTATACAGGCGGCAAAAGATAAGATGGATGCAGGATTTGAATTCATGCAGAAGATGGGTATCGAATACTATTGCTTCCATGATGTAGACTTGGTTTCGGAAGGTGCCAGCGTAGAAGAGTACGAAGCTAACCTGAAAGAAATCGTAGCTTATGCAAAACAGAAACAGGCAGAAACCGGTATCAAACTACTGTGGGGTACTGCTAATGTATTCGGTCATGCCCGTTATATGAATGGTGCAGCTACCAATCCTGACTTCGATGTAGTAGCTCGTGCTGCTGTTCAGATTAAGAATGCGATTGATGCAACGATTGAGCTTGGCGGAGAGAATTATGTATTCTGGGGTGGTCGTGAAGGCTATATGTCTCTTCTGAACACAGATCAGAAACGTGAAAAAGAACACCTTGCACAGATGTTGACGATTGCTCGTGACTATGCCCGTGCCCGTGGTTTCAAAGGTACTTTCCTGATCGAACCGAAACCGATGGAACCGACTAAACATCAATATGACGTAGATACGGAAACTGTAATCGGCTTCCTCAAAGCTCATGGTCTGGATAAGGATTTCAAAGTAAATATCGAAGTGAATCATGCAACTTTGGCGGGTCACACTTTCGAACACGAATTGGCTGTTGCTGTGGACAATGGTATGTTGGGCTCAATTGACGCCAATCGTGGTGACTATCAGAATGGCTGGGATACAGACCAATTCCCGATCGACAATTATGAACTGACTCAGGCTATGATGCAGATTATCCGTAATGGTGGTCTCGGTACCGGTGGTACGAACTTTGATGCTAAAACCCGTCGTAATTCTACTGATCTGGAAGATATCTTTATCGCTCACATTGCAGGTATGGACGCTATGGCCCGTGCACTCGAAAGTGCAGCGGCTCTGCTTAACGAATCTCCCTATAAGAAGATGCTGGCTGACCGTTATGCTTCATTCGATGGCGGCAAAGGTAAAGAATTTGAAGACGGCAAGCTGACTCTAGAGGATGTGGTTGCTTATGCAAAAACAAAAGGCGAACCGAAACAGACTAGCGGCAAGCAAGAACTTTATGAGGCAATTCTGAATATGTATTGCTAATTAATATTTAAAACAGGCGGTAAAGCAGCGGTAGTGCTGCTGCTTTATCGCCTGACTTTTTCTAATCCAACTACTACACTACTTTATCCACTTTTTAAAACTATGAATAATACAACGAACGAAGGAAGTAAACTCTACTTGTATTCGATTACTTCTGTTGCTATTTTGGGCGGTTTGCTCTTCGGTTATGATACGGCGGTTATATCCGGCGCGGAAAAAGGACTCGAAGCCTTCTTTCTGTCCGCTTCCGATTTTCAGTATAATAAAGTAATGCATGGCATTACTTCTTCCAGTGCATTAATTGGCTGTGTACTTGGCGGTGCTCTGTCCGGTATCTTTGCTTCGCGTTTGGGACGTCGTAACTCATTGCGGCTTGCTGCTGTGTTATTTTTCCTCTCGGCACTCGGCTCTTATTATCCGGAAGTTCTTTTCTTCGAATACGGAAAACCGAATATGGATTTGTTGATAGCATTCAATCTGTATCGTGTTCTGGGAGGTATCGGAGTAGGACTGGCTTCAGCGGTATGTCCGATGTATATTGCTGAAATTGCTCCTTCCAATATTCGTGGAACCCTTGTTTCGTGCAACCAGTTTGCCATTATCTTTGGTATGTTGGTTGTGTACTTTGTGAATTATCTGATTATGGGTGACCATCAGAATCCGATTATTCTGAAAGATGCCGCTGGTGTACTGTCAGTAAGTGCTGAGTCCGATATGTGGACAGTTCAGGAAGGGTGGCGTTATATGTTTGGTTCGGAAGCTTTTCCGGCTGCTTTGTTTGGTATGCTTTTGTTCTTTGTACCTAAGACTCCCCGTTATCTGGTTCTTGTACAGCAGGAAGAAAAGGCTTATTCTATTTTAGAGAAAATCAATGGTAAGAATAAAGCTAAGGAAATTCTTAATGATATTAAGGCTACTGCACAGGAAAAAACAGAAAAACTCTTTACTTATGGAGTAACAGTGATTGTGATCGGTATCCTACTGTCCGTATTCCAGCAGGCGATCGGTATTAATGCAGTACTTTACTATGCTCCGCGTATTTTCGAAAATGCAGGTGCCGAAGGTGGTGGTATGATGCAGACAGTGATTATGGGTATTGTAAACATTATCTTTACGCTGGTTGCTATCTTTACGGTAGACCGCTTTGGTCGTAAACCATTGCTGATTATCGGATCTATTGGTATGGCTGTAGGAGCATTTGCAGTGGCAATGTGTGATAGCATGGCAATCAAAGGTGTCCTTCCGGTACTTTCCATCATCGTATACGCTGCTTTCTTCATGATGTCATGGGGACCGATTTGCTGGGTATTGATTTCAGAAATTTTCCCGAATACTATTCGTGGTAAAGCAGTTGCTATTGCAGTGGCTTTCCAATGGATATTCAACTACATCGTATCTTCTACTTTCCCGGCATTGTATGACTTCAGTCCGATGTTTGCGTATAGCTTATACGGAATAATCTGTGTCGCTGCCGCTATCTTTGTCTGGCGTTGGGTACCCGAGACTAAAGGGAAGACGCTGGAGGACATGAGTAAGCTCTGGAAGAAAAACAAATAAGATATATTAGGTTAGTGATTGTTTGATTAAGGAAGGTGCCCCTTTGAGATCAGTTTCTCAGAAAGGTCACCTTTTTTATACAGAAAAAATAGTGTCACTATCCTATGCATATAGTGTCACTATGTGTATGATATAGTGACACCATCCTCACCGGATAGTGACACTATTTTAAAAGTGCCTTTTTCTTGCGATGAAAGTACAATGTACGAGGATTAGCTGTACCTTTGCACTGTCTTTTTATAAAACATGTATTGTTATGGAACAACATCCAATTAAAATTAATAAAGTACAGATACGTAATCTTCAAATTGAAGACTATGCACAGTTATCCCAATCGTTTACCCGTGTTTATTCTGATGGTAGCGATGTATTTTGGACTCATGCCCAGATAAAGAAATTAATAAGTATTTTTCCGGAGGGGCAGATTGTTACAGTTGTTGACGACAAGATCGTAGGTTGTGCTCTTTCTATTATCGTTGACTATGACAAGGTAAAGAACGACCATACGTATGCACAAGTTACGGGTAAGGAAACATTCAATACTCATAATCCGGAAGGAAACATCCTGTACGGTATTGAGGTGTTTATTCATCCGGGATACCGTGGTTTACGTTTGGCTCGTCGTATGTATGAATATCGCAAGGAGCTCTGCGAAACATTGAATTTGAAAGCTATCATGTTCGGTGGTCGTATTCCGAATTATCATAAATATGCCGACAAGATGCGCCCAAAAGAATATATCGCACGGGTACGCCAGCGTGAAATTTATGATCCGGTTCTTACCTTCCAATTATCGAATGATTTCCATGTTCGCAAGGTAATGACCAATTATTTGCCGAATGATGAGGAATCCAAGCATTATGCCTGTTTGTTGCAGTGGGATAATATTTATTATCAGCCGCCTACACAGGAATATATCAACCCAAAGACGACTGTCCGTGTGGGACTGGTACAGTGGCAGATGCGTAGTTACAAGACATTGGACGACCTCTTCGAACAAGTGGAGTTTTTTGTAGATGCTGTATCAGATTATAAAAGTGATTTTGTTCTTTTTCCGGAATATTTCAACGCTCCTTTGATGTCGAAGTTTAATGATAAAGGAGAATCACAGGCTATTCGTGGATTGGCAAAGTATACCGATGAGATCAGAGACCGTTTTATAAATCTGGCAATCAGTTATAATATCAATATTATCACAGGAAGTATGCCGTATGTAAAGGAAGATGGTTTACTGTATAATGTAGGCTTCCTTTGCAGACGTGACGGAACTTATGAGATGTATGAAAAAATGCACGTTACTCCGGATGAAATCAAGAGTTGGGGATTGAGTGGTGGCAAACTGTTGCAAACTTTCGATACAGATTGTGCGAAGGTCGGAGTGCTGATTTGTTATGATGTGGAATTTCCGGAACTTTCCCGTTTGATGGCGGATCAGGGAATGCAAATCTTATTTGTACCTTTCCTGACTGATACACAGAATGCTTACTCCCGTGTTCGTGTCTGTGCCCAGGCACGTGCGATTGAAAATGAATGCTTTGTAGTCATAGCAGGCTGTGTAGGAAATCTTCCCCGTGTTCATAATATGGATATTCAATATGCACAGTCGGGAGTATTCACTCCATGTGATTTTGCTTTTCCGACTGATGGAAAACGGGCGGAAGCCACTCCGAATACGGAAATGATTCTGGTTTCGGATGTCGATCTGGATTTATTGAATGCACTCCATACTTACGGTAGTGTGCGCAATCTGAAGGATCGTAGAAATGATGTATATGAAGTGCGGCTGAAGAAGTAAAAGGAGACTGTTTGGTTTCAAACCAAGACCCCGTTGGTTTAAAACCAACGAGGCTTTCCTTTTAAACCAAGAGGGCTTTGGTTTAAAACCAATAAAAGGAATGTTTTTTAACCCTTTCCGGAAGTACCGCTTTCGAGGATGCTGACGATAGAAAACAGTGTGAAGCAAATAGCTCCCAATCCTACTAAAACCCGTGCCGGAATAAAATAATCAGTGTTTACGGTAGCAAGCTCGAATACAAAGGCAGCCAGAAATAGACATGTTAATGCTGTCAGTACCGGAATCATAGGGATTCGGTTAGCCAGCTTGAACTCCCGTCTCCATATCTTAGCGAGCAGAATCACTTTGCTGGAAATGCTGTAACATACCAGGCCAAGGCCAAGCATGATGTATCCGGTAGTGCCGTTTGCACTTCCAGAGTCGGCAAGGATGACGAATATGCCCCATACAAAGGAGATTGATCCCATGAGTAAAACCAGTTTCGGCCATTTGTTACGTTCTCTTTCCGAATAGTCGTTCCGGACCTGACGGGCTATGGTTGCTACTAATGCAATCAGACTGGTACAAATACATGCGAGCCCTACCATCACATGCCCTGCTACAAAATAAGCAGGATGGGAATGACTGTTGCTTAACAGGACGAACGCCCATATCCATGCGATACAGGAAATAACGATTGCGAGAAAGATCATTGCCCGTCTCTGAGCAATAGAGAACGCTCCTTCCGGCACTTCATTTCCGGTAGCTTTGGCATTGGCCGGAATCAAAGAAAATCGGGTGGAAGAGGTAGCGGCGGTGGCTACACAGGCTGTGATAAATCCTACACCGGTTATGACATGCCCTGCGACGAAGGCTGAAGTAGTGGTAGCACTATTGAAAATGCATATACCTCCGATAATTGTTATGATAGCTGCCAGATAGCCCACAACAGGTAAAACGTATTTTGTCGCTTCATTATAGGTATGTATGATTTGCCGTATTATTGTGGCTGCCGTACAGAACAGCGCAATGCATATCATACCTAGTGAAAATACAACAGGACCTGCCACCAGACGGTTTCCCGCATCACCATAACCGTAAATGAATGCTCCGTATCCGAAGCAAAAGACCGCCATCGCCAAAGGGATTGCTCTGAATAAAATACTAATACCGTAATTCATAACTTAAGTGCTTTTTATTTTCCCACTAAAACAAGGAGATATCGGTTTTGTTTAATGTAACATCCATTTATAAACGATAACTTCACATGATTCCAATTAAAAGTCCTTGCTTTTTGCTCAACTAAACAAATGTTTTTGTAAATTTGCACCCTTAAAAATGGGG